>Ga0187774_10000893_pt1 | contig 10385 bp, 8 predicted proteins | sample 0216_BV02_MP05_2_FD_133152 | JGI IMG/M metagenome (GOLD analysis project Ga0187774, IMG submission 133152) | Tropical peat soil microbial communities from peatlands in Department of Meta, Colombia - 0216_BV02_MP05_20_MG | ecosystem: Environmental > Terrestrial > Soil > Wetlands > Peat | place... | reverse complement strand
GGACAGGCTAATCCAAAATCCACAATCTTTACCCTGCCATCAGGTTGTAAATAGATATTGGCTGGCTTGATGTCTTGATGTATAATCCCATGTTGATGAGCGTAAGCCAGGGCAGAACATACCTGCAGAATTATATCTAAAATGCCTTGGGGTGACATCTTCGGCATATGTTCCAGAACATACTCCAGAGGCACACCTTCAAGATATTCCATTACAATAAAGACTGTCCGGAAAAGTTCCTCGATATCGTATACTTTTACGATGCCAGGGTGATTTAAGCGCGCTATAGTTTTTGCTTCATTTTGGAACCTCTCCATAAAATCAGGATCCATGGCCATATTATGTTTAAGCATCTTTATGGCAACAGACAAATTCAACTTTCCGTGAATTCCCTTGTACACAATGCTCCAGCCACCACGGCCGATTATATCACTTATAATATATTTGCCGATTGTCCTGGATGCAATCAATTTTGAACTTAAAAACCGGTGTGTGACTATTTCGGTTAGAAAAATCCTCAGGTCTGGATATTTCTGTGACAGGGCATCAAACTCTGCACGGCTCAAACTCCACAATTCCACATCTGTTTCTGCATCTACATGGGTATTCCTGCGTTCGCCGGTCAGAACCGCCATCTCTCCCACAACATCACCCTCTTTAAGACGCGCAACCGGATAGAGTTTATTATTTTTTTCAAGATTTACTATGCATGAGCCGCTGCGGATGATGTAAAGCCTGTCACCTTCATCACCCTGTGAAATAAACCTTTCTCCGGCTTTACAGCATTTAAATTTTAGGCAGTTCAGTAAAGGGCATATAGATTCCCGGGGTATAGCGTTAAAAAGCTTTGTATTCAGGAAAAATTCAATATCAGACGGGGTAATCATTCTTCTTTGTCTGTCTTTAGATGCCTTTAGGGGAATATCCATGTTGAGTGACTGCTTATCAAATTCTACTCCTAAAGGATAGTAACCCCGTTTGGGATGATAACTTTTTATCCATTTCACTTTTCCTTTGACAGGTATCCAGACCTTTCTCTCAGAGTCTCTTATGAGCAGATCAAGCGATGAAAGAGCTCTGAACCTCAGAGGAGATTGAATAAGAACTCCTGATTTACTTTTGTCCAAGATATTAACAAGCAGGGTATCAGTCCCAATTTTTGGTAAAGTATGACGACCCTGTTTACTTTTCATATAAATGATTCCGAAATCAGGCGATCGCAGGATTTCTCTCGGAACACGCCTCCTTTCTTTTTCTCTTTTCATTGCCTCCCCCTTATATGTCTTCTTTTTGATCCTCAAACCAGTTTTCCTCTAAACTATCTTATCATTAATTTAACTGGATTATTCATAGCGAATTCTGTTCCAATGATTGAAATGTGAGATCTTTTATAATCTCAGAACTCCTTAAATACCTTTGCGAGGCTTTCGCCGCCGACATGGATTAAGAACTCATTAAAATATCCAAAGGGCGTGCACATTACTGTATAGCCTGCACTCTGCAGCCTTTCAGTAGCCTGCTTTATCATCTCCTCTGAAAACTCAGGAGATGCCTTACTTGATGAAAGATGATTAAATGAATGGATAACAACATTCTTTGTTTTAAACTTACCTGCAAGCCATTTGATGTTCTTTAAGAATTTATCAAGAACACCCTTCCCTTTTTCCTCGTCTTCCTTCTCTGCATGATAAAAGACGACAACCGTATCCTCTAAGGAATCCTCCATTTGAATATCTGGCACTTCAGGAAGACTTTTCGAGGCGGTCTTAAACCACCACTTATGGGCATAGAAAAGTAAAAGCTTCATCGGACATTCTGCATTTTTATTTCATAGCACTGATGAGCTAACTCTACAAGCTCGTCGAACCCCCATTTCTCCTGATCATTTAACCGCTGTGAGAGGTCTGATGGTATAGCCTCGATTCCCAGATAGGCACCGCTTATTGCCCCTGCCATAGCTGCAGTTGTATCTACATCACCACCCACTGCGATAGCAGTACAGATGGTTTCCCAGTAGTCATCAGGAGTCCTGAGGAAGGAATAGAGACTCCAGAGCACACTGCTAGTGACGAATGGAGTAATGCCCTGCCATTCATCCTCAAGAGGATAATCGTCAGCAATACCAGCCTTAGAGATAAGAGTTACAGCAACTTCAGGTGGCATAGATACCCATTCCTTAAGTTTCTCGAGCTCAGAGGCAAAAGCAGGCTCAATTTTACCTGACCATTCCACAAGAAAGGAAAGAAAAGAGTCTGTGTGTATCGGTTTGTCCTGAAGCACCATGGCTACTGCACCACAAATCGCTACCGCGCCTGCTGAGCACCTCAAATCCTTATGAGTGATACGGCCTTGATCATGAGCTGCTTGAATAAGAAGCTTTCTATTGTCAAAGAAGAATAGACCAATGGGAGCAACCCTCATAGCACTCCCGTTACCAGCAGAGGGAGCAGGTGTGCCCGATTCTTCCCATGGCACTCCCCTGATAAGTTTAATAGCTGCATCTCTGGTTGCCTGGCCCCACCCTACAACCTTCCTCTCGGCAAAGAGAGTCTTGATCCTATCTGCATAATCACTTGGGCTAAATTTTTTACAGATGACATAGCTCTGTAAAAGCTCACGGGCAAGTTGAGAATCATCCGAGTATTGTCCGAAGGGGTAAGGAAAATGGCCAAACTCCCCTGCCCTTTCTGTCTTCAATACATCTTCGACATATCTTTTGCAGGCCTCAGGGGAAAAACCTTCAACAGCAAAACCGAGGGCATCTCCAAGGCACTGACCAATCAGAGAGCCACTGAACTGTTCTTTACGAGGCAACATTTATTTCCTTTTTTTTAAATCCGGCGACAAGAGGAACTGGTTTGAGCGACATTAGAGATTTTTCGGTAACAGTTCTTAGCGAACTCTAGCGCCCGCAGCCTCGGCTGTTCGAGCCCGAAGGGTGAGTTTCGAGGCTGTAGCGGAAGAAGCTTAGAACTGTCGAAAAATATTGTAGCAAGCGAAAGCCAGTTCCTCCTTATCAGAATCTAAACCCTGTCGCAAGGTCGAGCAGATATGCGTTCTTGCGCTTCATCATCGATCTCATCAATATACTCGCCTATGGTGAATGACTTACCGCAGTCCATGCAGTGCAAGGTCACATCTCTTCACCCAATAACGAGCTTTACTTTCCCACCACATTTCTTACACTTCATGTTCTTAGTATATCCCGAAAAAGGGTTAAATGAAAATACTATCTGCCATTTGGCTGTGTTATCATGTACTGATATCTTCTTAACCGAAAAATACACTCATATAATGCAGATGTTGTGGAAAAATTTATTTTTCGATACCTTAGTGTACTTTTAAATGATGGCTACTGGAATATTTTTACAGATATAACGAATAAAAATATTCCCAATAAATCATCGAGTTAAATAAATTTTTGAGCAATGTCTGCATTATTTTGTTAATAAACTTTCGAGTGATTATATGAGTCGAAAACTAAAAGAAAAGATAGACTCTCTTTTAGCAAAGGAAAAGGGTACTGTTTATAAAGACCCTGGGGGCAAGATAAATATAGCCCTCATCTATCCGAATACATACCATGTCGGGATGTCAAACCTTGGCTTTCAGGGAGTTTATGGCTTGCTGAACAGTAGAGATGACGTAGTATGTGAAAGGGTTTTCCTTCCTGAGGATGAAGATATGGAAGAATACATAAGGACTGATACAGAACTCTTTTCGCTGGAATCAAAGAGGTCTCTTAGTCGATTTGATATTGTTGCTTTCTCGGTCTCTTTTGAAAATGATTACCCAAACATCTTGAAGATATTAAAGTTGTCAAGGTTTCCTTTCAGAAGTTCGGAGAGGAATTCCCGCCATCCGTTGATCACCATGGGAGGTGTTTGTGCCTTCTTCAATCCAGAACCAGTTGCAGATTTTTTTGACATCTGTTTTATAGGAGAGGGAGAGGAAATACTCCCTGAATTTCTCAATGTCTACCAGTCTTTTCCAGATAGATCCAGGGCTTTAAGGGAATCTTTAGCCATAGAAGGTCTCTATGTCCCAGGATTTTACAACATTTCTTACGACAGCGATGGAAAAATATCAGGAAGATACAGGTCTAACAATGCCCCTGAAATTATAAGAAGGCGCTACCTGAAAGATATAACAGGCTCCGGCATCAGAGCATGTATTGTTACACCTGAGACAGAATTCTCTGATATGTATCTTATAGAGGCAATGAGGGGTTGTCCATGGTCATGCAGGTTCTGTGTGGCTGGTAACATATATAATCCATTTCGAAAGAAGGCACTACAGGCACTGGAGAATGAGATAAGATCAGCCCTCACAAAAACGAAGAGAGTAGGTATCATAGGTCCTTCCCTTTCGGATTATCCTGATATAAAAGAGGTGCTTAAAATACCGGAGGTAGATTTCTCGATCACCTCTCTCAGAGCGAATGTAAAGAGTGCTGAACTGGTAGGCCTATTGAGAGACCATAAAAGTATATCCATTGCTCCTGAGGCAGGAACTGAACGACTGAGAAGGGTAATCAACAAGAAGGTTACAGAAGAAGATATTCTTCAGACGTCAGGGCTCATATTTTCTGAAGGTATCGAGACTCTCAGGCTTTATTTCATGGTTGGCCTTCCTACAGAGACAAAAGAGGATATAGCAGGGATAGTAAATCTTGTCAGGAAGATTAGGGATATGACACCTAAAGGGAATATCACCTTGAGCATTAGTACTTTTGTTCCAAAACCCTTTACGCCTTTCCAGTGGCATTGGATGGAGAAACCTTCAGAGGTGAAAGAAAAATTAAAGACAATTAAGAAGAACCTGCTCTCAATAAAGGGCATTAAGGTATTCCATGATGTTCCGAAGTATGCCCACATGCAAGGATTATTCTCTCAGGGAGACAGAAGGGTATCAAAGGCAGTGGAGGAGATGCTAAGATTTCAAGACTGGAAAAAGGCAGCAGAGACAGCTAAGATCAAAGAGGAATTTTATATCTTCAGAAAAAAAGAATTCAACGAAATGCTCGCCTGGGATTTCATTGATATTGGGATAGATAAAGAAAAACTCTGGGCTGAGTACCAAGAGGCCCTATCATTTTCCGAAAATGTTCCTGCTTGATGGGATAGACAGGAGTTGATACTATATACTCAAAAATATTAACCCGAATAATGCAGACATTGTTCAAAAATTTATTTAACATAAATTACTATAAACTCATGGTATTTAGGCAGGACATAGTATTCTCGCTCATTCTCGCCCCGATAAGATCGGGGCTCCGAGGCTTTTGCCTCTTCATATTAGAGTATTTTTCATTGACTATCGGCAAAAGAAACCGCTTAAATACTATGCCCTGCCTCCTATTTAGTTTATGATTGGTATACACTAAGGTATCGAAAAATAAATTTTTTAATAACATCTGCATTATTTCAGTCGCATTATTTGGGTTAATTATGACAATGGATAGCCAGATGAAGGATAAAACACTTTCTGAGAATATAAAAAATATTTACAGGAGAATTTCTCATGCTGCCATGAGGTCAGAAAGAAACCCCGAGGACGTCAAGCTCGTTGCTATTACAAAAACCGTTAGTACAGAGAGAATAAAAGAGGCGATAAATTGGGGGCTCAGGATATTTGGAGAGAGCAGAGTTCAGGAAGCAAAAGAAAAGATATTAAATCTTAAATCTCAACTTAATCCCCCCTTGCCTCCCTTTAATAAAGGGGGGTGGGGGGGATTATTAATCGAGTGGCATCTCGTTGGGCATCTCCAGAAAAACAAGGTAAAGATGGCTATGCAGCTTTTTGACCTGATTCATTCCCTTGATTCTATAGGGCTTGCAGCCGAGCTAAACAAATATGCTGAAAAGGCTGGAAAAATACAAAGAGTATTAATACAGGTAAAACTCTCGGAAGAAGAGACAAAATATGGTGTTTCAAAAAAAGACCTTATGGATTTACTCGATGCCTTAATAAAAATGAAAAGCCTTAAGCTCGAAGGCCTGATGACTATGCCCCCATTTTTTGACAACCCTGAGATGGCAAGACCTTATTTCAGTGAGTTAAGGGAGTTAAGGGATAAGGCTATAAGGTCAGGATACGAATTACCAGAACTTTCCATGGGTATGACCAATGATTTTGAGATCGCCATAGAAGAAGGGGCAACAATGGTAAGGATAGGGGCAGGCATATTTGCTTGTGGCTTGTAGTGAATAAGGAGGATGAATTCATGATAGGTTTTATTGGTGGTGGGAATATGGCAGAGGCGATTATTAAAGGCATAGTAGATAAATATGGTAAGGAGATCATAGTCTCTGAGCTGAGGGATGAAAGACGGGAATATCTTGAGAAGACATATCATGTAAAGACTACATCCGTGAATAAAGATGTAGCCCGCAATTGTGTTACTCTAATAATTGCTGTGAAGCCTCAGGACATAGATGTAGTTCTTGATGAGATTTCTGATCTTGTCTCGGAAGATAAAACAGTGGTATCAGTTGCTGCAGGTATAACTCTATCCTATCTCTCAAAAAGACTTAAGACTCGAAAGATACTCAGAGTTATGCCCAACACCCCTGCGCTCATCCAGGAGGGAATGTCTGTTATGTCTATGTATGAATGTATTAATGATAAAGATATTGGACTGATAAAGGATATTTTTATGTCTATTGGAAGATTGTTAGTTCTTCCAGAAAAATACATGGATGCTGTGACAGCCCTTTCAGGAAGCGGCCCTGCTTTTATAGCGTATTTTCTTGAGGCCATGATAGAAGGTGCCGTCAGGATGGGACTTAAAAAAGATGATGCTACCACACTTGCTGCCCAGACGCTGCTCGGCACCGCAAGATTGCTTGATACCGGCATGAGCCCTTCGAGACTCAGAGAAATGGTCACATCACCAAAGGGTACCACTGCAGAGGGTCTAAAAGTATTTGATGGAAAAGGGTTTAAGGAAATCGTTACTGCTGCAATCGAGGCAGCAACTAACAGGGCGAGGGAGTTGGGGAAAGTTTAAATAAGGAGCTATAATGTTTATATTTGGAAACCTATTACTTGCCATAGCGAATGTACTCGATATTCTTCTAACTATCTACATGTGGATAGTTATCATAGTTGCGGTTATCAGTTGGGTAAATCCTGATCCGTATAATCCTATTGTCAGGTTCCTTCATGCAGTCACAGACCCCGTGTTCAGGCCAATAAGGAGGCTCATCGGTTACAGGCTCGGGTTTATAGACATCTCCCCTATTATAGTAATTGTTGGTATTATATTCATTAAAGGATTTCTAATAAGGTCTCTGATAGAGTTGGCTTATAAATTAAAAAGAGGAGGCATTGTATGAGGATAACACCACTTGATATCCAGCAGAAACAGTTTCCCTATAAGTTTAGAGGGTTTGATGACGAAGAGGTCTATGCATTTCTCGAAGTGATAAGGGAAGAGATGGAAGACCTGCTCAGGGAAAACGCATCTCTCAAGGAGACTGTGATAAGGTCAGAGAACCAGCTTAAAGACTATAAAGACATGGAGACTACCCTCAGAGAGACCCTTGTAACTGCTCAACAGATGGTTGAGGAATATAAGTCAAACGCAAGAAAAGAGGTGGAACTCATTCTTAAGGAGGCAGAGCTAAGGGCAGATGTGCTCCTCAAGGAGGCGCAGGAAAAGGTTATAAAGATCCATGAGGATATTGTTGATCTGAAGGGAATAAGGCGTCATTTCAAAGAAGAACTCAAGAGATTAATCGAGGGACATCTGAAGATGCTCGATTATGACAAGGAGAGGGAGGAAGAAGGAAAAGGCGTTGTGGAACAATGACTAGATATAACGCCTTAAAAGGCATCCAGGATATCTTACCCCCCGAAATATATTTTTGGCAGAAGATTGAAGAAGTAGCAAAGGATGTATTCTCTGCATATGGCTTCCAGGAACTAAGGGCACCAATAATAGAGTCAACTGACATATTCATAAGAAGTATAGGTGAGACTACCGATATTGTAGAAAAAGAGATGTATACATTCCCTGATAAGGCAGGGAGAAGTATTACTCTTAGGCCAGAAGGAACAGCACCTGTTGTGAGATGCTATGTTCAGAACCATCTTTATGACCTCGCTTCTCCACAGAAATTTTTCTACTCAGGACCCATGTTCCGGTATGAGAGGCCACAGAAAGGTCGTTTCAGGCAGTTCTATCAGATAGGTGTTGAGGCACTTGGAACATCTGATCCAAAGCTGGATGCTGAAATACTGTCCATGCTTAGACTTTTCCTTGAAAGACTTAACCTCAGGGGACTTAGTTACGAGGTGAATTCTATAGGCTGTGAGAAATGCAGGCCTGATTACAAAAAGGCCCTCCTAAGTTTCATCTCTGACAGGATTAACGGGTTTTGCCCTGACTGTAAAAGGAGATATGAATTCAACCCACTCAGGATACTTGACTGTAAGGTTAAGGAATGCATAAAGCTCAGAGTCGGTGCTCCCAAGGTGACAAATTTTCTATGCAAGGACTGCAGGGAACACTTTGATAGAGTCCTATCAATGCTTGAACTACTTGATTTTCCCTATGTTATAAATCCCGATATGGTCAGGGGACTGGACTATTACACGAGGACGACCTTTGAGGTCACGAGTAAACACCTCGGTGCCCAAAATGCAGTGGCTGCTGGTGGCCGTTATGATAGTCTTGTAGAGGAATTTGGTGGCCCACCTACTCCAGCTGTCGGCTTCGCCATCGGGATGGAAAGGCTTGCAGAGTTGTTTAAATCTTCGGATAAGTTTGACATTCCTGTACCAAAGGTCTTTATTGCAACGATTGGGGAACCGGCTGAAAAAGAAGGACTCCTTATTGCAAAAAGGCTCAGGGAAAAAGGTATATGGGTTGAAATCGTTTATGCTGGCCATTCTTTAAGAAGTCAACTGAGAAGGGCAGATAGATTATCAGCAAGGTATGTTCTGATAATAGGCGAAGACGAAATCAGCTCAGGGAAATTGAAATGGAAACGCCTTACAGATGGAAGCCAAGGAGAGATAGCTATCTCCCAAGTCTTAGAATTCTTCAGCAATCAGTAACAAAATACTAAAAATCATCCTACCCTGTGAAGCTTCCTTATTCTGAGCTTAATCCCAAGCCCATCCGTAATCGCCCTACACTTCTCAATATCTACCCCCTCAAGCTCAACCACTGTTGCCTCAACATGGGGTATATATTTCTTTGATTCCTTTATAAATTCAATAACCTCTCTGAAGGCATTTCTATAGATAGGCCTGCAGAGTTTGTTATATGTCTCTTCATCGTTTGCATCAAGACTTACAGAGATGCTGTCAACAATCCCCTTAAGCTCCGGCAGAACATTTCTTCCATTTATAAGATTCCCGTGTCCATTTGTATTTATCCTAACCATTCCACCGTTTTCTTTTATCCATTGGGAAAGACTCCTAACCAGATCGAGCCTCAGTAAGGGCTCTCCATAACCACAGAATACAACCTCTTTATATTTTGATGGATCGCCTATTGCATCTTTAAATTCCTCTTCTACTGGTTCTCTCGAAAGCCTCAAATTGTGACCCTTCACATAGTCTGTAAGGAACCTTATACAAAAGGAGCAACTGTTTGTACATCTGTTCGTAATATTGAGGTAAAGGTTATCCCTTATCTTATAAGCTATCTCTCCCTCTTCTGGCATCCTACCTATTCTGAAAAGCCTCTTTGCATTCAGGGTCGTAATTCTTGCAAGGTCCTCTGTACTTATACCCCTGAGTTCTGCGATCACCTTTGCAGTATGGATAAGATAAGATGGTTCATTCCTTTTTCCCCTGAATGGCTCCGGTGCAAGATAGGGAGCATCTGTTTCGATGAGAAGATAATCATCAGGTATTGCCTTAACAATCTCTCTCGGCTTTTTGGCATTTTTAAATGTAACAGGACCTGCAATGGATATGTAGAATCCCATTGCCATCGCCCTCTCTGCCATATCCATATCACCGGAAAAACAATGGAATACTCCTTTAGTTACCTCTGATTGCTTTATGATATCGAGGGCATCTTTTTTTGCCTCTCTGCTATGTATGACTACAGGAAGACCTGTTTCTTTTGCAAGTACCAGCTGCTTCTTGAAGACTTCCTTCTGGATTTCTCTCGGTGAATTGTCATAGTGATAATCGAGACCCATCTCGCCTATAGCAACGACTTTTGGATTGCAGAGTGCAGAATTCGGAGTGCAGATTGAACTACCTTCTTTCCGAATTCCGAAATCCGAATTCCGAAATCCGAAATTTTTCCTGAGCCTCCTCCTTCCCTTGATGCTCCTCAGTTGCGGCGCGATCTGGCAGACCGACGCGGGGCGCGCGGTCGAGATGGCGCGGACCGGGGAATATGCGGAGGCCGCCGC
>Ga0187774_10000892_pt1 | contig 10392 bp, 10 predicted proteins | sample 0216_BV02_MP05_2_FD_133152 | JGI IMG/M metagenome (GOLD analysis project Ga0187774, IMG submission 133152) | Tropical peat soil microbial communities from peatlands in Department of Meta, Colombia - 0216_BV02_MP05_20_MG | ecosystem: Environmental > Terrestrial > Soil > Wetlands > Peat | place... | reverse complement strand
ATGTTTATTGTTTTTTAGCTTTTGTATGCATTCGAATAAACCTTAAATAGTCGTTGGATGACAAACACTGTATTGCGAGGAAAAGAAATGACGCTAGACTCTTCAGAATATACTAAACTTTTGCCAGAAGTAAAAACCTTAGTCAACAAATGTGTCAAGAAAAACATGGCTGACGGATTCTTGTTCTCAGCAGGAACAGACACCCAAATAATTGCTTATGAAGCAGTGAAATACAAACCCGACATTCCTTGCCTCACCTTAGCTTTCAAGCATGGTAACCCCAAAGACACAGAATATGTAAAGAAAATGGTAGAACTGTTGCACCTGAAACATGAAACTTATCAGTTCGGCAAAGAGGACGTCCTCAAATATTATCCTAAAGTTGTCGAAGCGCTTAAAAAATTCGACCCTATGGAAATCAGAAATAGTCTACCAGTGTACATAGGCCTAACCCTTCTAAAAACAAAAGGAATAAATAGTGTATTCACAGGCGACGCATTAGACGAACTTTTCGGATACCCATGGCAATTTCACTTAAGTGAAGATGAATTTGCAAAAAAACAGGAAGAAATGTGGGCAGAGATGGGCTTCTCCTCTATTCCTATGGCAGAATCTTTGGGCATGACTATTAAAGCACCGTACATGGACCCTGAATTCATGAAATGGGCGATGAAGTTACCCATCAAATTCAAGATAAACACTTACAATGGTGTCAAATATAGCAAATGGATACTGCGCAAAGCCTACGAAGACGTAATACCAAAAGAAATCATATGGAGACCAAAAGCACCACTTGAACAGGGAACCGGAACGGAAGCGCTCAGAACATACTTCAACGACATGATAACCGACAAGGAATTCGCAGAGAAGAAGAAGGCAATAAAGGCAACTGACGATGTAGAAATCCAAGACAAAGAACAACTACTCTACTACGAACACTTCTGCAAGAAATTCGGAAAACCAAAAGATGTCTTCCCAGACAACGGCGGTATCCAGTGTCCTAAATGCAAAAGCTATGTTAAAACAAAAATTCAGTTCTGCAAAGTTTGCGGAGCCTACCCAATCTAAATTTCCTTTTTATTGTTTTTTAAAGTTAAGGTTTCCAATTATTTTGGGAAAAGACTTAATTCTTTAGTTCGTCATTTCTGGAAAATAACGAGGGGGTACAAAAATGGCTAGTCTGTCGCAATTAAAGTTTGCAATGGCTACATCGATTTTCTTATCTGCATTCATATTTGCCCTTCTCGTGTTTGCAATAGTTTACTACTTACAATTAGACCCCGTTACTGGCTTGCTTGTTGCGTTAGGTGGTTCAGCACTCTTCATATTGTTCCAGTATGCGGTGGGTCCAGCTATTGTTGCAGCATCAACACGTTTGCAATATCTTAAGCCGGGCGATAATCCTTGGCTTGAAAATACAGTTAAAGAGTTGGCAGACAAAAGCGGTTTGCCGATGCCCAGATTAGCTATTGTTCCTAATAATACGCCAAACGCGTTTACTTTCGGTAGGACCACAAGTGGTGCTACCTTGGCGGTACATGAGGGTCTCCTAAAACAATTAAATGAAGAAGAAGTCAAAGGCGTAATTGCTCACGAGTTAGGTCACGTTAAACACAAAGATTACATTGTTATGACGGTTCTCTCCGCATTACCATTAATCGCTTATTTCGTCGCACAAATAACCCTACGGGCAGGCGCATTTAGCGGCGGCGGCCGAAGAGACAGGGATAACTCTGGAGCAGCTTTAATTATAATTGGTATTCTGTCGTTCATAATCTATATAATAACATTTCTAATCATAATGAGACTCAGCCGACTACGCGAACATTATGCTGACGCTTACTCTGCTTACGTAACTGGTTCACCTAGAGAATTAGAAAGTGCTTTAGCAAAAATCACCTATGGCCTATCCATTTCACCCAAAGCTCCGGAAGGGGTAAGGGCCTTTTACATTGAAGATCCTGGAGTAGCGAGACAAGAAGTTCAAGAAATCATGGACCACAAAGACGAGTATGATTTGGATCATGATGGGGTCTTAGACGAACGTGAGTTAGAATTAGCCATGGAGAAAGAAGCCAAAAGCACATGGTCGCAAATGAACAGTCTTTTCGCCACCCACCCACCAACATTTAAGCGCATTTTGCTCTTAAAAGAAATTGAAGAAGAAATGAACACGGGAAAATACAGCAGCGACAAAATGTACGCTCATGTTTGAGAATTTGACTTTTTTTGGTTAAAAATAGCCAATTCCATGCGAAGACTAATATCTCGGCGCAATCGATTTACCAGTAAAAATGCCTGTGAGATTACAAAATGACCTACTGTCCTGAATGCGGCGGAGAAATGCAATACGTTATTGCCACCAAACACTATGTTTGTAAGAGTTGCGGTTTGTCAGTGACACAACAAGAACTAATGGAACTCCGAGAGAAGAATAGGCCAAACGAAGAGACGGCAGAAGAAGAGAAACAAAACCGCAGAAAAGAATACCTCAAATGGTGGCTAAGCAAGAAATAAATTGAATCGTGAATGACTACGTACCTTTCGCTTAGCTCTGACTATTTTCTCTTCGGGCACCCAGCAAGTTTAATGGACTGAACGGTGTGCTTAAAAATACACATCGTTGAACTTTATTTTTCTGCTTGAACGTGCCGATATGTATACAAAAAATATTACGGCTTGGAAGAGACAGGGAAGTGATCACAAGCCGATATTGTCTGGAGTTGAGAAGCAAACGGTATAAGAGAAAACGACAATTATTAGTTTCAAAAGATGTGACATGATGACTACGGATTTAGAGATTATCTGCGTAGGCAACGAGTTACTAATAGGCAAAACGCTCAACACGAACGCTCAATGGCTTGGTAGACAGGCAACAAGCCTAGGAGCAAATGTCAAGAGAATAACGGTGGTGCAGGATATCGTAGATGAGATAGTAAATGTGATTTGTGAAGCCCTTGCGAGAAAGCCTCGCTTTATAATTAGCACTGGCGGTTTGGGACCAACTTTTGACGACAAAACCTTGCAAGGTGTTTCAAAGGCGTTAAATCGCAAATTGGAAATTAATCAAAAAGCATTAACAATGGTTAAGCAAAAATACGAGGAATACGCCGCGAAAAGGCCCGTTTCAACAACAACTGAGTTAACACCAGCCCGAGTTAAAATGGCAACCTTGCCAGAGAAAGCAGAACCAGTCGGCAACCCAATCGGTACAGCGCCAGGCGTAAAAGTCGACCTAGAGGCAACAGTTTTGTTTGTTTTGCCAGGCGTACCTTCAGAGATGGAAGCGATTTTTTGTGAAACTGTAGTGCCGCTACTTAAGCAATCCACTGGTGGCATGGTTTTTTATGAGAAAAGCATGTTTGTCGATAATATGATGGAGTCGCGTCTGTCTCCCTTAATTGACAAAGTGATGAGCAATAATAAAGGCGTTTACCTAAAGTCTCATCCTATGGGCGCTGAAAACAAGCCACATATCGAGGTCCATATAACGATTACAGCCGGAGAAAAAGACAAACCTGAAGAAAAGCTCTCAAGAGCGATTGCGGAGCTTGCAACTCTGATTGAAGAAAACAATGGAAAAGCAATTCTCAGCTAGTAATATTATGCGCCTGGTTAGAAAAGAAAACGTTGATTAAAGATTAATTAGGTCTTTGTGGCCTTTCCCAATTCTTTTTTGAGAAGTTCTGCTTTGTCGGTCTTTTCCCAGCTGAATTCTGGTTCATTTCGTCCAAAATGACCGTAGCATGAAGTCTTTTTGTAGATTGGTCTTAGGAGGTCAAGTTGGTCAATGATTGCTTTGGGTCTCAAGTCAAAATTTTTCTTTACAAGTTCTAGAATTTGTGAATCAGGGAGTTTTCCAGTTTCGTAAGTGTTCACTAGTACTGAGATTGGCTCGGCAACTCCAATTGCGTATGAAATTTGGATTTCGCATTGTTCTGCTAGGCCAGCGGCTACAATGTTTTTGGCGATATATCTTGCCATGTAGCAGCCTGAACGATCAACTTTTGATGGATCTTTTCCGCTGAAGCATCCTCCACCGTGACTTCCTACTCCGCCGTAAGTGTCAACGATGATTTTTCTGCCTGTTAGTCCGGAGTCTGCAAGTGTTCCACCGATAACGAATCTTCCTGTTCCGTTTATGACGTATCTTATGTCGTCGCTTATCAATTCGGCTGGAATAACGTACTTGATGACTTTTTCACAAATGTCTTTCTTCAGTGTGGCGTCGTCAACAGTTCCGTTATTTTGGGCGGCAATCACTACGGTTTTCACACATTTGGGTTTGCCATTGGCATATTCAACTGTAACTTGCGACTTACAGTCGGGACGCAGGTAAGGCATAAGTTTCGTTTTCCTGCACTCAGCTAAACGCTTAACAAGTTTGTGCGCCAAAATAATAGGCAGAGGCATAAGCTCTTTTGTCTCATTAGTTGCATAGCCAAAAACCATTCCTTGGTCGCCGGCACCCTGCTCATGACCCTTTGATTCGTTTACTCCCATAGCAATATCTGGAGATTGCTCGGTAAGTGAAACCAAAATACCACATGTTTCCCAATCCAAACCATCTTTAGCATTGTCAAAGCCGATTTCTTTCAGGGTTTGGCGGACAATTTTTGGAATATTGATGTAGGTGCAAGTGGTTATTTGACCTGTAATCACTACAGTTCCCTGCATAACCAGGGTTTCACAGTCAACTCGCGCTTTAGAATCATCTTTGAAAATTGAGTCTAAAACGCTATCTGAGATTTGGTCGGCAACCTTGTCTGGGTGTCCTTCTCCAACTGACTCAGAAGTAAACAGATATCCTCCATTTATTTTCATGCCGAAATCGCTTCCGTAGTTTGTAAGAGGATAAGTAATTTGGAGTTTTTCTTAAAAGGCTTTCTGCGTGACAAGTAAGTAATAGTCAAGTAAGCACATTGAGGTCTGCTCGCAAAAACCATTTTAAGTCGTTAACAACACAAACAAGAAGGCGAAAATATGAGAATGCCCGTATTTACCGAAAAAGCGCCAAAACCGGTAGGTCCATACAATCAAGCTGTACTTGCAGACAAATTTCTGTTCCTCTCAGGACAGTTGGCAATCTCCCCAACAGAAGGCAAAATAGTCGCTGAAAATATCACCCTTCAAACAAGACAGGTTATGGAGAACATAAAAGCAATATTAGAAGCTGCAGGTTATAGCATGAAAAATGTCGTTCAATCGACAGTATATCTTTCTTCTATAGCTTTATTTGAAGAGTTCAACGTTGAATATTCAAGGTACTTTGATGGAGAATTTCCGGCTCGTGCTACAATTGGTGCAGAATTGAAAGGTAATGCGCTCGTGGAGATTTCAGTGATTGCCTACAAAGAATAGGCAATCGAATTCTTAACAAATTATAAAAACCCAACTAACACTTAGTTAAAGCAGTGCAAAATATGGCTGTTTCGTTAAAGAAGTTTATTCAGCAAATTGCTGGGAAAAAAGCTCCAGGGCCATCAACATCTTTCACAGTATTCCACATCTTCTATGCTTTAGAACTCATGTCAGAGGCGCCCCTTGGCAGGAACAAATTAGCAAAGAAACTTAACATCGGCGATGGAGCTGTACGCACTGTAATTGGCAGGCTTAAGGAAGCTGGTTTAATTGAGACTTCCAAAGAAGGCTGCAGTTTAACAAAAAAAGGTTTAGAAGTTTGGGAACAATTCGAACAGGCTTTTCCCAAGCGAGTAGAAATTTCAAGATCAGAATTAAGTGAAAGTGATTACAATTTTGCGTTTCTTGTCAAGAATAGCAGCGATAAAATTCGCTCTGGAATTGACCAGCGTGATGCTGCTATAATTGCTGGAGCACGCAAGGCTTTAGTTATTGTTTTCAAAGGTGGGCATATGCGCATTGAATCGGTCAGCGACAATGTAGAGAAGAAATATCCAAAGGCAGCTGGTCAAATTTCCAAGTTATTAATGCCGCAAGAAAATGACGCTATTATTATTGCCGGTGCAGAAACAGCCTTGAAAGCGAAGCGTGGAGCTTTTGCCGCAAGCTGGTCGCTTCTCAGCGTTTGATTTTTAAGTAGTGTACTTTTCTCCTTCATTTAAGATTCGTTCAAGCGTTGTGTTAATGTTAGTCATTCCTTCATTAGTCTTAGAGGATACCGGCATTAACAAGAATTTTAAGCCTAGCTTGTTGATTGCTTGCATCATGTTGCGGCTGAAGAGACGCTTGGTTCCTTCAAGTTTTTCTTCAATCGCATCTTCCAGTGCTCTTGTGTTTGATGACCAAGTGGTGATTTCCTTCACATCTTTTTTAGGTATCAAATCGCTCTTTGAAAGGACATGAAGTTGGGGTTGGAAGAAACGGTTGTAGACTGCAGCCGAAAGAAACATGTTTGATACATAATTTAGCGGATTGATAGAGAAGACTGAGTCGAACAGGTAAATTAATGCTTTAGGCTCCTTTGTTAACTCGTTAACTATGTATGGTCCGCTTGCTCTAAAAGCAAACAACTCCATCTGTCCAGGAGTATCCACCAAGACGATATCAGCGTTAGCTTCTTGGATATCACGTGTTAAATTTTCAATTTCATCGGCAATTAAATCAGCGGCCATGATCAAAGCCCCATTTGGTCCAAGATCATATTTCTCCATTAAATCTCCAACATCAACATAGTTGCGAACATCAACATCAGGTGAGTAGGGAAGTTTCAATGCACCCGGATCCAAATTGACAACCGCAACATCTTGTTTTGACATTTTTAGCCATTCGCTGAATGTGGCCGTAAACAAGGACTTGCCTGAACCAGCTGTTCCAATAATGAACGCAATCGGCACTTTTTCTCTCCGTTTAACGAGTGAATGACTGGAGAAGTAATTAACTTTGCTGATTAAACAAATTGCTCAGCGAATCTAACGTTTAGCAAGAATGGGCAAATTGGGAATCCATTGCGGGGATATTCGTGGCTTGTTAAACGTTGATTCGCCGAGTCTTGGTTTGTTTTTTACTGGCTTTGCGATTTCTCGGCAAAACTATAGAGATGTTTTAATGTTCTTAAGAGTTTCACAAATAAACTATAGAATACTAAAAAGAAAATATAGTTTTGAAAAGTTGACATTTAAGAGCGGATAAGATTGGGTTTTGCGACCTTAAAGCGCTATATTTTCTTGTTCTTTAGTTAAGCAAGATTTTGGTAAACTGATGTGTGCGTAGCTTGTTTAGCGTTTACTTATGGGTTTAACTTCAACATCCATGGGGAGAAGTGAAAGTTTTCTATTGCATTTTGGGCATTTTCCGCCGTTCTGAGATATAACTTCATCTGGCGGTCTAAGCTCAACGCCTTCGTATAAAACACTTTTGCATTCATGACAAATAACACGTTGCGGTATCTCAAATCCCCCGACGTAATAACATGGATGGCATATTTATTGATTGCTAAAAACGTAAACCCGTAACCAAAAAAGGGCTTATCAAATAACGTTAAAAGCGATCTTATTTGAAATAATGAAGTGTACTATGGAATGTTGAAAGTGTGGTTGAGCTGTATCTTTGAAAAGATATACCTTAATTATTACTGAAAAGCCCGATGCTGCAAACAGGATAGCTATGGCTTTGGACAATAGCAGTAAACCTGAAAAAATTATCGATAGTGGTGTTCCATACTATAAAGCGGATAGAAACGGGGAAATAATTGTTGTTCCCGCCCTTGGGCATCTATACACCGTTGCAAGCAAGGAAAAAAACCGTAATTGTCCGGTTTTCGATTATCAGTGGGTCCCGAGATACCTTGCTGAACGGAATGCGTCGAGGATTCGTACTTGGCTTAAAGTAATTGCCAAGTTAGCGGAAGATGCTGAAGAGTTTGTTGATGCCTGCGATTTTGATATGGAAGGAAGCATTATTGGCTACTCGATACTTAAGTATGCTTGTGGCGGTAAAGACGAAACTGCTAAACGCATGAAATATTCAACGCTTACCAAGGAAGAACTGCAGCAATCTTACGCTCATTTGTCAGCACACTTGGATTTTGCTCTAATTGAAGCTGGATTGACCAGACATGAGGTTGATTGGCTTTACGGCATAAATTTATCTAGAGCCCTAACAACCGCTGCAAAAAACGTCAGTAGGCAGTACACAACTCTTAGCACAGGCAGAGTTCAAGGACCAACATTAAGATTTTTGGAACTCCGTGAAAAAGACGTCCGATCATTTGTTCCAACCCCCTACTGGACCATAACAGCCAAGATCGAAATAAATGGAGTGACTTACGAGGCGGAATATGAAAGAATCATTCAAAACAAGAACGAAGCAACTTCAATAGTGAAAGAATGTAAAACTGATGAAGGACAGATAGAGAGCGTCGAAACAAAAAAGTTTGAGGAGAAGCCACCGCTGCCTTTTGACTTGGGGGCTTTGCAGAGCGAAGCTTACAAGTTTTTTCGGTATACGCCCATACGTTCTTCGAACATCGCTCAACACCTCTACTTAGAAGCGTTGATTTCATATCCGAGAACAAGCAGCCAAAAACTCCCTGCAGCAATCGGTTACGAAACCATCTTAAGAAAACTGAGCAAAATGTCTATTTTTACTAAAAATGCAACCAAACTGCTTTCAAAAACTATATTGAAACCCAGAGAGGGAGAAAGAACTGATCCGGCGCATCCTGCGATTTACCCAACTGGAGAGATGCCAAAAAAAATTAGCATACCTGAGAAGAATATTTTTGATCTTGTGGTGCGCAGATTTATGGCTGTCTTTGGCGAGCCCGCGACATTTCAATCCATCAAAATATCTTTGGACATCGGTGGAAATCGTTTTCTGTTAAGTGGAATTCGAACATTAGATGAAGGGTGGCTTGATTTTTACAAACCCTACATTACAATCAAAGAATCAGACTTGCCTCCCTTGATTGAGGGACAAAAAATCCTTGCTAAGCAAGTAACTGTGAGGTCTAATTTCACTAAGCCCCCAGCAAGGTATAATCCACGAAGTTTGCTTTTAAAAATGGAAAAAGAGGAAATAGGAACAAAGGCAACGCGAGCGGCAATAATACAAACTTTGCTTAACCGCAAATACATTCAAGGTAGCGATAGTTTTGTTGTTTGCGATTTAGGGTTTGAAGTCACCGAAATCTTGTCAAAGTATTGTTCAACTGTCGTGTCACCAGAATTGACAAGAAAACTTGAGGAGGCAATGGATGAAATTCGGCAGGGAAAAGAAACAAGAGAAAGCGTTTTGCTAGACGTTATTGAAATCTTAAAGCCAGTTATTTCAGAACTTAAACAAAAAGAATCAGTAATCGGTAACCGATTGAATGAAACCTTAAAGAAATCTCGGCTGGAGGAAAGGATAGTTGGAGCGTGTCCAAAATGCGCCTATGGAAAGTTAATCATGTTGCGCTCAAGAAAAACTGGCAAACGATTTGTCGGTTGTACAAACTATTTCGAGCAAAAATGCAATGTAACCTTTCCGCTCCCTCAAAATGGAAAAATAAAACCTTGCAGTACCGTATGCAAAAGTTGCGGTTCACCTATGGTGTATGCATTAATGAAAGGGAAGAAACCTTGGAAATTGTGCCTCAACCCTAGTTGCACCAGTAAAAGGAGTGGCTAAACAGCGAAATGCAAGATTTGCAGTCGTGACGCCGAAGAAAATGGTTTTTGCTTCTTGCATTCAATGGCTCACAGCAACATTGTTAGTAAATTTGAAGTATGGAAGAAAGCATTAGATATTAGCTGGGTTGATTATTTAGTCGCGGTTCAGAAAAATTCATTAACAGGAGAATGGGCTAAAGAAGTGGTAAACTACCTAATGAAGGAAGAGGGCACAAATGTCAGGAAGAATTAAGAAAAGTTCATCGTCACTATCCTTTTCGATGAGTAAATGGTTCCGCAGACTTTCAACTAGCGCACCTTCAATAGCGGTAATTAGTATAGTGGTAATTGCGTATGCTTTGTTTGTTTTCGGCGGCGGCTTGTATACCATTATTAACCGCCCTGTTCCCTCAGCTTACGTAAACGGAAGATTTTACTTCCTTTATCCTCAAATCAGCGCACAGTTCGTATCTGACACCATAGTCTCCGTGACACTTTATGCTCTCGGCTTTGCTGGTTTATTCGTTATTTATCAAAGCACCAAAAGCGCTTACAAGCCAAGACAGGCTTACATGATGCTAATCATAGGAATAACCCTCTTCTTAATATCATACTTATTCTTGGAAGGCGCGATTAACTTTAAATCACATCCGTCCTAAGCGCGTTTTCTCTAAATTTTATTTTTCTTCTACCAAGGGTTTCTTTTAAGCTTCATTTTAAACGCTAAAAAATTGGTTAACAAGTGAATAGGCGGAGTAATGAGCAATACTGTAACTGCTAGCTCCCAGTTCACCATGGCTAACGGAAGTGCAAACACTAT
>Ga0187774_10000891_pt1 | contig 10397 bp, 10 predicted proteins | sample 0216_BV02_MP05_2_FD_133152 | JGI IMG/M metagenome (GOLD analysis project Ga0187774, IMG submission 133152) | Tropical peat soil microbial communities from peatlands in Department of Meta, Colombia - 0216_BV02_MP05_20_MG | ecosystem: Environmental > Terrestrial > Soil > Wetlands > Peat | place... | reverse complement strand
TAGGGTTACAACAAAAACATCAATATCGAAGATTAAATCGATTTTACTCTTTGAAGATTAGATGTAACATATTATGAAAAATTAAAGCCTGTAGGTGCGTACTACTGCATAGGGAAGAATCGCCGTGATTGTTGAGAAGGTAGTTTCAGAGGGAATTTCCCATAACTCCTATTTCATAGGATCCAACGGTGAGGCAGCAGTCATCGATCCACGCCGCGATTGTGAAGTCTATGTCTACCTTGCAGAGCAGCACGGGTGCAAGATAACCCACATCTTCGAGACCCACCGCAATGAAGACTACGTCATAGGGTCGCTCAACCTCGCTTGGATGACCGGGGTCGACATCTACCATGGATCGCACCATAAGTTCGCCTATGGGAATGGCGTAAAAGAGGGTGATACCTTTAAGGTCGGTTCTCTCGAACTTTCAGTTCTCGAGACGCCAGGGCATACGATTGAACATATTTCAATCGCTGTACGAGACAAGAGTACCTCCAATGAGATCATGATAATTTTTACCGGAGATGCCCTCTTTGCTGGTGATGTCGGGAGGACCGATTTTTACCCTGACCGAATGGAGGAGATGGCAGGCAAGCTCTACGATAGCATTGTCGATAAAATCCTTTCAGCGGGAGAGGGTGTCATCATTTACCCTGCTCATGGTGAAGGTTCAGTCTGCGGTGAAGAGATCAGCGATCACCCAGTAACGACCGTCGGATACGAAAAGAAGACAAATCCGTTGTTGAAAAAGACACGAGATGAATTTGTCGCGTATAAGGTCCGTGAAAGGCACTATACACCCCCCTATTTCAAAAAAATGGAGGTTCTGAATACCTATGGTGCTCCGCCACTCTATAACTTGCCGTTCCTGCGACCATTAGCAATCGCTGAAATAAAGCAATTCCGGGACAGGGAAGCACAGCTTCTCGATATCCGGGCCCCGACGAGTTACGGCTGTGGCTATATCCCAGGGAGCATCAACATCTGGCGGGAAGGACTCTCGTCATTCGTCGGATGGGTGTGCAATTATGGGGATCCCATTATCATTATTGATGATTTCAACCTTGAGCTTGAAGGTATTGTTCGGCAGCTGGTACGACTCGGCTACGATAATCTCATCGGCTATTGTGCCGGTGGTTTCCCAGCATGGTACTTAGGAGGACAAGACGTCCATACCATTGAACAGTTGTCGCCGGCACAGTTGCAGGGGGAGCTCGCCACCGTGTTCCTTGTCGATGTTCGCAGCATTGGAACCTGGGAGACCATCGGGTACATCAAAGGCGCACACCATATCTGGGTCGGGGACATCAAGGATCGCCTCGCCGATATCCCGAGAAATCGCCACATTGTCACCTACTGTGATTCCGGGTATAAAGGGACAATGGCAGCGAGTATCTTGAAGCTCAATGGGTATGCAAACGTTGCCACGCTCCTCGGTGGTATGGCAGCATGGAAAAATTCCGGGCTCCCAATCGTCAGTGAAAAGAATCCCTAATAGTCATCTCACTTTCTCTTGTCTGTTTGCGGAAAGAACGATTACTTATATATAACTGGGTGGTGAATAAGGTAGGTAATGCAAGGTGAATGTTTTTTCGCCAGTGGTTACTTTTACCATTCCTAAGTTAGACCATTCATCTACCGCAGGTTCTCGTATACAACTTGAATGTGGTTCTATTCTACTGCTAATGAGTGAACACCAGCGTCCTTATCGCTATTTTGGGTTCTTTTATTGAAGACCACACTCTCGTTCAGGTGTGAGGTGATACAATGAGAGGAAAAAAAATTAGACTTGAGCGTATTATGGATCGGAACACCAATCGAACTATCATCGTCCCGGTTGACCATGGAGTGACGAGTGGTCCCATTGATGGGCTCATCGACCTCGAAACGACGGTAAATGCAGTCGCCGAGGGAGGGGCAAATGCAGTCCTCGGTCACATGGGACTTGCGTTGTACGGTCACCGGAGAAGGGGACGTGATATTGGGCTCATCCTCCATCTCTCTGCGAGCACATCGCTGTCCCCAGATCCGAATGACAAGGTACTCGTTAATACGGTGACGAATGCACTAAAGGTTGGAGCGGATGGCGTCTCAATTCACATCAATATTGGAGCGGAAGGTGAAGCAAGGATGCTCTCCGATTTGGGAGCGACAGCTGTGGAATGCATGGAGTGGGGAATTCCCCTCTTGGCAATGATGTATCCGAGGGGTAGGAAGGTAGCCAATGAACATCTTGTCGACCATGTCAAGTTAGCCGCCCGTGTTGCTGCAGAGTTAGGGGCAGATATTGTGAAGACAGTGTATACTGGTGACCCTGAGAGTTTCAGGGAGGTGACAAAGGGATGTCCCGTCCCAGTTGTTGTCGCAGGGGGATCAAAAACTGATGATCGGGCAACTTTCGAGCTGATTGAGGGGGCGATGCAAGGTGGTGCTGCAGGTATATCGATTGGCAGGAATGCCTTCCAGCACAAATCCCCCTCCCTATTCGTACGAGCAGCAGCACTTATCGTCCATGAAGGAAAGACAGCTGAAGAGGCATTACGGGTTATTAGAGGTGATACACAATGATTGGTAAAGAAATACGACTCGAACGAATTATCGATCGGAACACGGAAAGGACCGTCATCATACCGATGGATCACGGATTCACCCTCGGTCAAATTGAGGGACTCACGAACATGACTCACATTATTTCTGAGGTGAGCGAAGGAGGAGCAAATGCCATTGTCCTCCATAAGGGGTTGGTCAAGACAGGTCACCGGAAATCTGGAAAAGACATTGGCCTCATTGTCCATCTCTCAGGAAGTACCGCGATGAATCCTGATCCGAACGACAAGGTCATTGTCTGCACGGTTGAGGAAGCTATCGCCCTCGGTGCCGATGCGGTCTCCATTCATGTCAACCTAGGTGCACCGAATGAATCAAAGATGATTGAATCAGCAGGGAGGATATCCCGAGACTGTACCAGGTGGGGGATACCACTCCTCGCAATGATGTACCCGCGAGGTAAGGATGTCTCATCGACATCTCCTACGGCAATCGGTCACTGCGTCCGCGTTGCAGAAGAGCTTGGAGCCGATTTGATCAAGACAAATTATAGTGGCGATATCGCATCATTCCGTCGTATTACCGAAGCCTGCTCGGTCCCTGTCCTCATCGCTGGCGGTGAGAAGGGAGGTGACCTTGAGACGCTTAACACAATTAGAGATGCAATTACGGCTGGTGCAACCGGTGTCTGCATGGGCCGGAATTCCTTCCAGCGTGACGATCCACGGCGGTTCGTTCACTCCATTTGTAATGTCGTCCACTACGGTGTCGACCCAGAGCAAGCATTGGTGAAGCGATGACAAAGCACCTCTGGATTGACATTCGACCATGGCGTAAGGAACTAGCGACAGCGGCTATAGAGAGCGGAGCTGATGCGGTTGTTGTCGAAACCTCAGCACCTATTCGCGAACTCGGGAGGATCCTGATAGTTGCGCCAGATGGCGATCTCATCCCGGGAACTGATGTGTTCGAAACTGAGATTCACGATAGAGTGGGTGAAAAGCTCGCAGTTGAGCTTGCGACAAAAGGGCTCGTTATCGTAACGACCACTGACTGGACCATTATTCCACTCGAAAATTTGGTTGCACAATCCGATCGTATCATAGCAACGGTGCAGACTGCGAATGAAGCTGAGGTTGCTCTCGCAGTTCTCGAACGAGGGGTGCATGGCGTCCTCCTGAAGACTGACGATCCACAGGAAATCCGGAATACTGCCCGGGTGGTGAAAGGAGCTACCGAGGAGATACAGCTCATCCCCTTCACCGTAACCGGGATTAGAAATGTCGGTATGGGGGACCGCGTGTGCATCGATACGTGTTCCCTCCTCTCAGAGGGTCAGGGTGTTCTTGTTGGTGACACCTCATTAGGGTTCCTCCTCATGCATGCCGAGACGCTCGAGAACCCGTATGTCGCCCCACGACCATTCAGGGTTAATGCTGGTGCAGCACATGCATATACCCTGACACCATCCGGAAAGACTGCATACCTCTCTGAGCTTGGATCTGGTGATAAGGTCCTTGTTGTCGATGAAAATGGGAAGGGGATGGAGGCCATCATCGGAAGAGTAAAGATCGAACGGCGGCCTCTCGTCCGCATCGAAGCGGAAGCTGAAGGAAAGAGGATCAGCCTCATCGTCCAGAATGCCGAAACGATTCGGCTCGTGGCACCTAGTGGGAGTGCAATTTCCGTTGTCGATCTGAAAATTGGTGATACCGTACTGGGCCACTTCCAGAAAGGTGGTCGTCACTTTGGGATGGCAGTGAACGAGAGCATCATCGAAAAGTGAGACTATGATTGTTGGCATCATTGGCGGAACAGGAAAGATGGGGCGCTTTTTCAAATCAGTCTTTGAGAGCATTGGACATACCACCCTTATATCGGGCCAGAGTACAATTCTGAAGAATCGTGGTATTGCAACGCAGGCCGACCTCGTTGTTGTAGCTGTCCCGATCCACGCAACAGTGCCAGTTATCGCTGAGATTGCACCCCTCCTCTCAGAACACCAGGTGATCTGTGATTTGACTTCCCTCAAGGTCAAACCAGTCGAAGCGATGCTTCGGTCAAAGGCCCAGGTTATTGGTCTCCACCCCATGTTCGGACCGAGTGTTGCATCACTCGCTGGACAGACGATCATCGCTACACCAGCACGGACTGATGGAAAGGCAATCGATACAATCCTCTCGATCTTTAAAGACCAAGGGGCACGGATCGTTATCATGACTCCTGATGAGCACGACTCAATGATGGCGATCATCCAAGGGCTCACACATTTTTCAACCCTGTGCATGGCCGAGGCAATGCGCCTTCTCAACACAGACATTGCACGGGCACTTGACTGTACGAGCCCTATTTACCGCATTGACATCGATCTCATTGGGAGACTCCTCAATCAGGACCCTGCTCTCTACGGGGATATCCTCCAGATGAACCCGTATGTTCCCCAAGTCATTGCAGCATTCCAGGATGCTGTCACACGACTCAGTGCTATCACTGAAAGTAAGAGTCTAGAACAGTTCATTGATTTCTTTAACGAGAACGCAGGGAGGTTCCATCTCTACAGTGAAGGAGCGTGCCAGGAGACGGATGCCCTCATCGAGTTCATGGTGCACCGATGAACGTGATTACCCTCGGCCCTGACAGAACGTTCAGCCATGAACTGGCTGTCGAGCTATTTGGCTCCGGTGTTGAACTAGTACCAACCATTAACGCAATCTTTGAACTCGTTGTGAGGGGAGACTCGACTGGATTGGTTCCGATTGAGAATAGTGATGCTGGCGGTGTTGGTCCAACATTGAATGGGTTACAGCGCTACAGTGTCTTCATAACTGGCGAGGTATTCAGGGAAATCCACCACCACCTTGCCTCCATGAGCCAGCTCGCAACGATTCGGGTCATCTTTGCTCATCCGCAGACGCACGAACAGTGCAGTGATATGCTCGACCGGTACAAACTACCGGTCATCCATACGGCGAGTAATGCTGAGAGTGCTGTCAAGGCGTTGAGCAATCCCAATGCAGGCGCAATTCTCTCAGAACGTGCGGCAGAGCACTATAAAGTACCCATTATTCAAAGGGAGATACAGAACCAACCGCACAATGTCACCCGGTTCATTCTCATTTCACGGACGGCAAATGAAGCGACCACCGGTATGAAGTGTAGCATTCTCATTGATCCGCAAGTCGATCGCGTTGGACTCCTCCACAACCTCCTCGGAGTATTTGCAAAGCGTGGTATCAACTTGACGCGGATTGAGTCAAGACCGTCACGTCGGGGTATGGGGAGCTATGTATTCTTCGTTGATTTCAATGTCGAACCAACGTGGCAGGAAGCCTTGAATGAGCTGAGCACACTGGCCCGCGTAAAAAATTTTGGGTGTTATCCTGAGATACGGGTGCATCAATGAGGGTGACAATTCACCAACTCCAGGACATTGATGCGACCTTCACGGCACCACCATCGAAGAGTTACACCCATCGTGCACTCATTGCCGGATCCCTCGCATCAGGATCTTCATCCATTCACTGTCCGCTCTATGCCGATGACACTCTCATTACCCTTAAGGCGCTTAAGCTCCTCGGAATCCGAATCGAGAAAGCCCATGATACTATTACCATTGAAGGCTCAGATGGTATTCTTGACTGCGGTAGAACGACTGAAATAGACATGAGTGACAGTGGATCGAGTATGCGATTCCTCACGTCTGTTGCGCTTCTTTGTAGCTCTCCTGTTCTCCTCCATGGGAGCACACGACTACACGAGCGTCCGATTGGTCCGCTTGTCCGTGGTCTCAATGCGCTTGGAGGAGACATCTCTTACGTCAAGCGAGAGGGGTTTCCCCCAATTGAAGTGAAGGGTCACTTTCGTGGTGGAACTGCAAGTATCGATAGCCGGCAGAGTAGTCAATACATTTCATCAATCCTGCTCGCAGCTCCTTATGCTGCATCTGATACGACACTTACGACTCCCTATCTCCCTGTCTCCCAGTCCTACATTGATGTCACGGTGGATGTCATGAGACACTTTGGCGCTTCGCTCCAGTCGTATGAGAATAGGGTTTTTACCGTCAAATCGGGTGTTCACTACCGGGGAACTGAGTACACCATTGAAGGCGATTATTCCTCAGCCTCATATTTTTTTGCCATCGCAGCTGTCTGTGGTGGACGCACTACGGTCTATTCACTCAACAGAGCGACATGCCAGGGAGATAGGGTATTTCTCGATGCACTGAGGGCAATGGGGTGCAGTGTATCCATGAACAGCGACGCTATTGCAATCGAACGGCAGAGTCCCCTCTCAGGCATCGTTATCAACATGTCATCATCCCCTGATACGGTTCAGACACTCAGCGTTGTCGCAGCATTCGCAACGACATCAACAACAATCACCGGCATAGAACACCTCAGGGTGAAAGAGAGTAACCGCATCCAAGCGATGGCCGATATTCTCTCATCGCTCGGTGCTCACATCGAAGTACGAAAAAATGCCATTATCATTTCACCTGGAAAGCTTCATGGTGGCCACATCGATCCACGGAATGACCACCGAACTGCAATGAGCCTCGCTGTATTTGGATTCGGTGTTGGTAATCTCACAATTGACAATGCTGAATGCGTCGATAAATCAAATCCAACATTCTGGATCGAACTCGAACGGAGCGGTTTGATGTGAAACTCGTGCTGATAGGATTCCGGGGGACAGGAAAAACTGCTGTGGGGAAAGCGCTTGCAAGGCACTTCGAGGTCCCGTTCTTTGATACCGACAGGGCTATTGAGGAACGTGAAGGGAAGAAAATTCCAGAGATTTTTAATGATGATGGTGAGCAGTACTTTAGAACTCAAGAAAGAGAGGTCATCAGCACTCTCTGTAATAATGAAGGAGTCATCAGCACCGGTGGTGGCGTTGTTCTCGACCCCACCAATGTCGAAAATCTTAGGAGAGGAGCAACCGTATTTCTTCTCTGCGCTGATCGAGAGCGTATCCTGAAACGGATAAGGAAGAGCGACAGACCCCCGCTCTCGAACCACCCACTCGAGGAAGAGGTTGACGATCTCCTCGCTAGACGCCGCGAGTACTACCATCAGGCAGCTGATTTCTGTATTGATACACAGTCCAAAAGCGTAAAGGAGGTCTGTAATGATATCGTGCGGATCATCGAACATGGGGACATTGGAGACGCTGAAAAAGACCATACAAGGAAATTTTTTACCTCTCTCGCCTGCACTTCCCGCGATTGGAACGAGCTCGAGCAGGTCTTCTCGACATACGACAAGAATCCAACCCTGAAGATCTGCGGAGTTGTCGGAAACCCTGTCACGCAGAGTAAGAGCCCTGCTCTGTTCAAGCAGTTATTCTCCTTCTACCACCTCAACTTCTTCTATGGCCGGTTCCAGTGGCTCAACATTGGAGAGGTTATCGAACTGGCACGCTACATGCATTTCCGTGGACTGAGCGTCACACTCCCATTCAAAGGTGATGTGATGCCGTTTCTTGATGAAATTGAGAAGACCGCCGAGGAGATTGGAGCTGTCAATACAGTCGTTCAGTGTGGGAAAAACCTCGTAGGCTACAATACGGACTGGTACGGGGTGAAGATCCCCCTCCAACACTTGCGTGGGGCGAAGACGGTCATCCTCGGCGCTGGGGGTGCGGCTGCCGCTGCAACCTACGCTTGCAGGGACCTCAAGATGGAAGTAACAATCCTCAACCGGACGCTGCAACGGGGGAAAGCACTGGCTGTTCGAATGGGGTGCAATGCTGGATCGTTAAACGATTTCTCTTCAGTGAACCCAGATATCGTGATTAATGCGACACCGCTTGGGATGGGTTCAAACCAAGAGATCCCGATATCCCCCCGTCTCTTGAAGGCCCCCCTGACCGTTTTTGACCTCGTCTATATGCCTCTTGAAACACCACTCTTACAGGCAGCTCTAGCTGCAGGTTGCACAACAATACGGGGGATTGAAATGTTCATCTGGCAAGCGCGAGAACAGTTTAAATTGTTCACAGGTATTGTAGCACCTGAACATCGTATTCGGAGCATGGTTATATGAACACTTTTGGCAGGAATTTTCGCGTGACAACTTTTGGGGAGAGTCACGGGAAAGCAATTGGCGTGATTATTGATGGATGTCCTCCACGGTTACCACTGCGTGAGGAGGACATCCAACCGATTCTGAACCGACGAAGGCCGGGGAGAAGTGAACTGGCATCGAGCCGTAAGGAACCTGATACGATCGAGCTCCTCTCAGGGACATTCGAGGGTAAAACAACAGGCACCCCTATCGCAATGATTGTGCGCAACATCGATGTGCGGGGAGATGACTACACAGACCTCAAGACAGTATTCCGTCCTGGCCATGCCGATTTCACGTACCAGGCAAAGTATGGGATACGGGACCACCGGGGTGGTGGGAGGAGCTCTGGCAGGGAGACCATCGCTCGTGTCGCAGCTGGCGCACTCGCAATGAAGTACCTTACGACCCTTGGCATTTCGATTGGAAGCAAAATTTGTGAAATTCATGGGGTAACGTCAACGGACGATTTGGACAGTGAGATCGAACGTGCTAAGGGGATGGGAGACTCCGTTGGGGGCATCGTTGAGATTACCGCAACAGGGTGTTCCCCGGGACTCGGGGACCCAGTCTTTGGGAAGCTCGATGCCCACATTGCATCTGCCATGATGGGAATTGGTGCAGTCAAGGGTGTCGAAATCGGCGAGGGATTCCATGCAGCACGACTCTATGGGAGTGAGAATAATGATGAAATGACGGTGGAGGGGTTCCTGAGTAACCACGCGGGGGGTATCATCGGGGGCATCAGCACGGGAAGTGACATTGTTGTTCGGATTGCTGTAAAGCCAACACCATCTATCGAGCGAGCGCAAAAAACCGTTTCAGTTGAGGGAAAGGACACGACCATCTCGGTGAAAGGTCGACACGACCCGTGTATCGTCCCGAGGATTCGCCCTGTCGCCGAATCTATGCTCGCCCTCGTCCTCATCGATGCTGTTCTCGAACATACGAAGTATATGCAGTGAGGGTAGAGCTATTCACTCTTTTCCATGATGAGGTTGATCCTGCAGAACCGATTTAGCTTGCAATTTTATATAGGTTGATGGAAAACTTTGTTCCAGAATCTTACTTGACGGAGCTGCGTCCATGGTCGATGTGTGGAATTCCCAATGGTTCAATGGGGTAAAAGGCATGAATGTTCGAATCCTTTTTGAACGACGTGGAGATAACCTTCTCGAATTACTTGAATATGAAGATGGAGAACGACACCGTTTTGAATGGCAGGGTGAGAGCATCATCCGGGGGATGGGATTCACGAGGCTTGGCCTCCATTGCCTCGAAATCCCACCCCAGATCATTAAGGACGTCAACGATTACGTAAAAACGATTCCGAAAGGACAGAAGGTTACTCGAAACATCCCGTAAGCTGGCACTAACTTTTTTTTAAGGACCCGAATGGCGTCTCGTATCCGTGGGCAATGATTGCTGCACCAAGGAGTGGTGCGAGACCGTGGAGGTGGGATACTACAATATTCGGGAGCGGGAGAAACCTATCAATTTTTTTCACCATGGGTGGTACGATATGAACTTTGTTGTTGATGACAACGGAACCGTCTAAGATAATAGTCTCAGGGTCATACGCGACAATGACGTCTGATATGCCTCGACTATTGATCTGCCCTAGTTCGTCAATAAAACGGGACATCTGCGGATCACCACGGTGTACCCATCGAAAAATCTCCTTGCTTTCCGCAATGGTGGACTCCCCTTGCGTATAGGAGTTGCATTTGCACCACGCTTGAAAAAATTGCGGGATATACCGTCCCGATGCATACCCTT
>Ga0187774_10000890_pt1 | contig 10408 bp, 9 predicted proteins | sample 0216_BV02_MP05_2_FD_133152 | JGI IMG/M metagenome (GOLD analysis project Ga0187774, IMG submission 133152) | Tropical peat soil microbial communities from peatlands in Department of Meta, Colombia - 0216_BV02_MP05_20_MG | ecosystem: Environmental > Terrestrial > Soil > Wetlands > Peat | place... | reverse complement strand
GCTTTGTTGTACTTGCCGGAGGAAGCCTGAGATTCGGATTCTTTGCATAAAGGATCCTTTCTGTTGATGCCTCCATCACGACTGCTGCCCGGGAATTAAAATCATCAGCATGTACGACGGTGGTAAGTGAAAACTGAAAAGTGAAAAGGATAAAGACTAAAATGAAAGATAATTTTTTCTGCTTGACAACTGACAACTGACGACTGACGACTAACGACTGTTTCATGATCACCTCACCTTTAGTGTTGCCAGACTTAATAAAGCCAGCATCATTCCTATTATCCAGAACCTTACAATTACTTTTGGTTCAGGCCATCCTTTTAATTCAAAGTGGTGATGGATGGGTGCCATTTTAAACACCCTTTTACCCGTGAGCTTAAAGGATAGTACCTGCAGCATGACAGAGATTGTTTCTATAACAAAGATTCCTCCTACTACTGCAAGGACTATCTCATGCTTTGTTATTACCGCGAGGGTACCGAGGGAACCACCGAGCCCGAGAGAACCCACATCACCCATAAAAATATCAGCTGGATAAGAGTTATACCAAAGAAACCCAAGGGAAGAACCAAATATGGCACCACAAATAACGGTTAATTCTCCAGTGCCGGGGAGATAGAGGACCTGAAGGTACTGGGCTAATCCCTTATGTCCTGATATATAGACGAGTACACCTGTGGCAAGGACGGCAATGGCAACAAGACCTATTGCAAGTCCATCGATACCGTCTGTGAGGTTAACTGCATTGGATGAGCCCACAATTACAATTGCTGAGAATGGTATATAGAACAAGCTGAGGTCAAAGAGCCATTTCTTAAAAAAGGGAACACTTAAGATATCTGCATATGGGTCCTTTGGATTCATGTAGAGGAAGATGCCTATTAAGAGCGCAAGGACAATCTGGTTGCCGAACTTGTAAAAGGCCCGTAGACCCTTGTGATTTTTCCTTATGATCTTGAGATAGTCGTCGAGAAGACCGATTAGTCCAAAACCTGCAAGGGAGATAATCATGACCCAGACATACATATTTTTCAGGTCTCCCCACAGAAAAATAGAAAGGAGTATGCACAGAATGATGAGGATCCCGCCCATTGTAGGAGTGCCTGCCTTGTTCATATGGGTTTTTGGACCGTCATCCCTAATCTGCTGGGTCATACTGAATCTTTTCATTCTTCCTATAATCCATGGTCCCAGGAGAAGAGAAAACAATAGTGCCGTAAGCACTGCGAGGGAGGTCCTGAAGGTAATGTACCTGAAGACATTCAGAGGAGAAAACCAGTCATGTAAATTGTACAGAAGGCTATATAACATTTTATTCTGTCTCCAGAACCCGTTCCATACGCATACCCCTCGACCCCTTTATCAGAAGGGTATCTCCTTCTTTACAGATACCCCTAATCATTTCCCGAGCATCGAGAGAATTCCGAAATGTATAAAACTTTCGTGTGAATTCGGATGCTGCAGAAGACATCAAGGGTCCTATCGCCACAAAGATGTCAATCGGCAGTTCTGACATCCAACTCACGAGTTTTCTATGGGCATCATATTCATAAGAGCCGAGTTCCAGCATATCTCCCAAAACAGCAATAGCCCTTTTCTTCTTGAGCCTGACAAGTTCTTTTATGGCCTCCTCCATAGAAGCCGGGTTTGCGTTATATACATCACTGATAATTTGAAGGCCCTTGAGTTCTTTAATCTCGAATCTCATCGGGATGCTACTAAAAGAATCTATCACATTCTTTATATCCCTCAGTTCAATATGAAAGAGATGACCAATAGAGGCAGCTGCGAGGAGATTATAAATATTAAATTTCCCTGATATTTTCGGATTGACTTCTACAGATTTGTTCTTGCCGATGTGTAAGAGAAAGGTAGAACCCTTTTCATGAAGCCTGATATTCGTCGCATAGATTTCGGCGTCATTGTCTATCCCGTATCTGACTATTCTCCCTTTGAACCCTGAGTTTTGAATACCTTCTATCAAGAAGGAATCATCAGCGTTCACAACAGCCACACGAATATAATTCAAAATTTCAAGTTTTGTCCTCCTCAGGGTCTCCATATCCTTAAAACCCTCGAGGTGGGATGGACTGATATTTGTTATAACACCATAATCTGGCATTGCTATTTCGCATAACTCCTTTATATCGCCCGGTATACTTGCACCCATTTCTAAAACAGCAGCCTCATCCTTTTCATTTATCCCTGTTAAAGTCAGGGGAAGTCCGATGTGATTATTCAGATTACCTGTATTTTTCAGTACCCTGTATGTAGAGCTCAGGATCGATGCTATGAGTTCTTTTGTGGTTGTCTTGCCATTCGATCCTGTGATGCCAATGACAGGAATGGCTCTTTTCAGGCGCATATAATGAGCCATCCCCTGAAGGGCCTTGAGTGTGTCCTCCACAGTGATGATGGTTTTCCCCTCTATCAGTTCCGCAGGAGGAAATGTTACAAGAGCGCCGCTTCCTACCTGTAATGCCTCTTGAAGAAAATCGTGCCCGTCAAATCTCTTGCCTTTGAGGGCAATGAATAACTCGCCTTCTTGTATCAATCTTGAATCTATTGACACACCAGTGAAGGTATGAGCATTTTCACAGATAACTTTCCCCCCTGTTGCTGCAATGATATCTTCGATTTTCAAAACCCCTTTAATCTCATTTCCGAGCATCCACAATGCTCATTCACTCCCTGAATTCGCAATTTGTCTTTAATCGCCTCCTCAAGAATTTCTCTATCATTCAATCGATACCGCTTGCCTTTGATTTCTTGGTAATCCTCATGACCCTTGCCTGCAATAAGGACGATATCTCTATCACATGCTAAATCTACTGCCTTTCTGATTGCTTCTCTTCTGTCGGGTTCTTTCATGTAGTTTCTTCTTACAGCGCCATCTTCGATCTCCCTGATGATATCGGATGGTTCTTCTGACCGAGGATTATCAGAAGTCAGAATAACAATGTCACTCAGCTTTGTTGCTACAGCACCCATCTTTGGTCTCTTACCACGGTCTCTGTCTCCCCCGCATCCAAAGACGGTAATTATACGTGGCACTTTCTTTAGTTCATAGTTAGTGAACTGGTCATTGGTCATTGGACATTGGTCATTTGTCACTGGTACCAATGTCTGATGACTATTGACGGATGACTTTTTTATGATATCCCTTGCTGTACATATCAGCCTATCAAGAGCATCCTCTGTATGGGCATAATCAATAAGGCAAAGGAAGTTTTGACCAAGGTCAATTTTTTCGAACCTCCCTGTAACACCATCAGTCTTTCTTATGCCTTCAAGGATTATCTGCCACGGGACTCCCAGGGAGATTGATACGCCAGCTGCAGACATGATGTTGTATACATTAGGCAGACCTATCAAAGGGGATGCGACATCGTAACTCCTGCCGCGGAAAGATATCTTAAATCTCAGTCCCTCAGAGGATGGATTCATTTCCCTCGCGACGATATCTGCTGCATCCTCAAGCCCGTATGTCAGTATCCTGCTCGGTTCTGAGTCTTGTCCGCCTGAGGCAGATCCAAACTCTGAGGCTAACCTCTTCCCATAGGAGTCATCCAGATTTATTACAGAGGTTCCATTCTTGTCGAGGAGCTCCCTGAATAATCTCTCTTTTGACCGGAAATAACTTTCCATCGTTTTATGAAAATCCAGATGGTCTCTCGTGAGATTGGTGAAAACAGCAACCTTGAAAACAGCCTCATCCACCCTGTGCTGTTCAAGGGCATGGGAGGATACCTCTGAAATAACATGGGTGCAACCGGAAGAGAGCATATCTTTTAACAGACCATGGAACTCTAAAGATTCAGGTGTTGTGAAAGGTGCAGGATAGATCCTGTCTTTTACCATGTAGTGTATCGTGCCAATCAGGCCAACGTCCTTTCCCCAGGATTCGAGTATGGACTTGAGGATATACGTTGTTGTTGTCTTCCCGTTTGTACCTGTTATACCGATGAGGAAAAGATTTTCTGATGGCATTCCGTAAAAATTATGTGCAATGCAAGCAAGGGCTTTTCTGCTATCTTTGACGCGGATGTAAGCAATCTTTGCGTCTCTCAAGTCTCTCTCCCCCATTACTGCGATCGCTCCTTTCTTGATTGCTTCTGTGATAAAATCATGTCCATCATACCTTTCACCCTTTATCGCTACAAACAGATAGCCCTCTTTTACCTTCCGTGAATCATAAGCCACACCCTTTACATCTCTATCCAGTGACAGAGAGTTGTTTACAAAATCACAGCCTTGAAGAAGTTCTTTCAAGATCATTTCGCTACCAGTAGAGTGTTCTCGTAAGGGATATCTCTCCTCGGTATATTGAGATATGATAGAGCTTGGTTTGCAATATCCCTGAAAACAGGTGAAGCTACTACCCCTCCGTAAATTTGGCCTTTGGGTTCATAAACAACAACTATGAGTGCAAACCTCGGTTTATCAGCAGGTACAAACCCAATAAAGGAGCTGACATATTTTTCTCTCGAATATCTTTTTGTCTTCGGATCTATCATCTGGGCTGTCCCTGTCTTGCCTGCAACCTCATCTCCCTCAATGGAAGCTTTTTCGCCAGTCCCTCCTTCTACCACACTCTTGAGGATTTCTCTAAATATCTCGGCAGTCTTTGAAGAAAGTATGCGTTTCCTTTCGCTATCTATGGACGAAAAAAGAGTCTGGCCTTCAGGGGAGATTATTTCAGATACGACATGAGGCCTTACGAGGAATCCTCCATTTGCAATTGCAGAGTAGGCTCGTAATATCTGAAGTGGTGTCACTGCAACTTCTTGACCAATTGGTATCGCACCAATAGATGTCCCTGACCATAGCTCGGGTGGGTGTATCCATCCAGAAACCTCACCTGGTAAGTCTATCCCTGTTTTTTCACCAACTCCCAACAGTTTTGCGTATTTATATATCCTTTCCTTTCCGAGCTTCATGCCAATCATAATAGCACCTACATTGGAGGACTTCTGGATAACCTCCTTGAATGTCAGTACCCCAGATCTGTGAACATCGTGAATAGTTTTTCTTCCAACCTCAATAGCTCCTTTGCTGACATCAAAGAGTGAATGAGGTGTTGCTATTTCTTCCTCAAGTGCTCCGATACCAACAACAATTTTGAATGTAGAACCAGGTTCATAGCAATCAGTTATAGCCCTGTTTCTCTTCTCGAAGTCTTTAGCCTTTCCCGTGTTGTTAGGGTCATACGAGGGCCTGTTAGCGAGGGCAAGGATCTCGCCGGTAAAAGGATCCATCATAATGGCTGATGCTGCAGCAGCCTTCCATTTTACCATTGCTTTCTCTATCTCCTTTTCTACAATACCCTGTAGCCCTTCATCGATAGTGAGTACAATATTATTGCCCTTTGCTTCTTTGTTTACTCCTGATGAAAGTGTTCTTCCACCTGCATCTCTTTCAGAAAATACCTTGCCACCCCTTGTTTTTAGATACCGGTCAAATTGGAGTTCGACCCCTTCGAGGGCCTGGTTATCAACTCCAACAGAGCCAAGTATGTGTGAAGCAAGTTTTCCTTTCGGATAAACCCTTTTTGCCTCATTCATAAAACCCAGACCTTTAATATTAAGGTCTTTTATCCTCTCTGCAATATCAGGCTCAAGTTTTCTTTCAATCCATACAAATTTCCCTTCTTCTGGTATCTTCGCGAGAATAACCTCTGGTTCCTTTGCCAGAGCAAAAGAGAGTTTCCTTATGTTCTCGTTATCAAGGTGAAAGTTCTCAGGTTCACAATAGAGAGATTCCAGTTCGAGGTTCAATGCGAGTTGTCTTCCATCCCTATCAAATATTATTCCCCTTCTCACCTGTATGTCTTCAACCTTTATATGTTGCTGTTTGGCCTTCTCTGAAAGCAGCTTGTGGTTGAGGATCATTAAATCTGTTAAACGCAGAAATAATGCAAAAAAACTAAAAATGATTATCGTATTCAGGATGACCCACCGTTTTTTATTCAAAGCCTTTCACCTCACCACAATTAGGGTCCAGCCAATTGTTTTTTCTCGAGAGATGCTTTATGGGGCAGGGACCCCCTCTGTCTCTTTATATGGATTACCCTGACTCTGTCAGGAAAGACAAAGCCATTGTTTTCCATTGAGGATGCTTCCAGTTTTTCCAGAGATTGAAGGCCTGCCTTATCAGCAAGCAGTAACCTTCTCTCTTTAATATGCTCAGCTTTCGTCTTTTCAAGGATACCGATTTTGTATTCCAGGGTAAGAACATTTGACTTGAGCCATATAAGACTGAACTGACCAGCAAGTAAAAGAGCAATACACAAGGGCTTAACAATGAGAGACATCATGCTTTTCTTTCTACCTAATCGAATCATATCTTCTCCGCTGCCCTGAGTTTCGCACTCCTTGAAGAAGGATTTGATCTGAGTTCTTCAGATCCTGGAGGCATAGGTTTTTTTGTCATCACCCTGAGTAATCCCCTTTTTGAACTCTGGGCCATAAAATGTTTTACTATCCTGTCTTCGAGCGAATGGTAGGAGATGGTGCACAACCTTCCACCCTTTTTCAGAAGCCTTAAAGAAGAATCAAGCCCTCTCCTCAGTTCGTCAAGCTCATTATTCACCTCTATCCGTAATGCTTGGAATGTCTTTGTTGCAGGATGAACTCTTCCTCTTCTCCTGTATAATCTTTCTACAATCCCTGAAAGTTCAGAACAGGTATCAATTGGGTTTATCCTCCTCTTTCTGACTATCGCCTCTGATATCTTTCTCGATAAACGTTCTTCGCCGAATTCTCGGAGTATTTTCTCAAGGTCCTTCTCAGGATATCTGTTCACGATGTCCCATGCAGATAACTCTTGTTCCCTATCCATTCTCATGTCCAGACGCTTATCAGAGGTGAAACTCAATCCCCTCTCAGGATCTTTCATCTGCATCATGGAAACACCGAGGTCGAAAAGAATACCGTCGACTTCTGAGATTCCATCCCTATGGAGCAAATTTTCCATATCTGAAAAATTCCCTTTCTTGAGAATCAGCCTTTCATTGAACAATTTCTTTCGGGCTACTCTCAAGGCCTCATCGTCCCGATCAATGCCTACAAGCTTACCCTCTGAGCCGATCAGCTTTAATATCTCTTCTGCGTGTCCCCCGGGCCCAATCGTTGCATCTATATATATTCCACCCGGTATCGGGTTAAGAACCTTAATTGCCTCTTTTACCATAACCGGGAGATGAACAATCTCCACAGTCAATCTCCATTCTTGTCTTTAAATACCGTAGGCTGTTAGTCTCTCTTCGACAGATTTCCTGTCTATCGCTTTTGGATCAGAAAGTTTATCCCATTCACTTCTGTCCCAGAGCTCAATTCTCTCTATCTGACCCACGATAGCAACATCACTATTTATGTTTGCATCTTCTCTATGCGCTGACGGGACGAGGATCCTACCCTGTTTATCCATCTCTACCTCAGCGGCAGAGGCAATAACCCTTCTCATAAAAAATCTGACAGCTTCGTCGGATCTTGGTTTTTGCCGCACTTGTTCCTGAAGCTTGTTCCACTCTTCGAGAGGGTAGATATAAAGGCAGCGATCAAAGGGAGCATTTGTAATATAAAGTTTTGTGCTATAATTACTTGCAATGATTTCTCTGAAAGGAGCGGGAATGATAATTCTTCCTTTTAGGTCTACACTATAGTAGTATTTTCCGGAGAAAGACGGCAAAATTTCCCTCCACTTTCTACCACTTTCCACCACAATATAGTAGAGATAAAAAACGAATGTCAAGTAAAAAATTTCAAATCCTATATACTGTATATCAGATAGAGTTGGATAACTATATATTGATAACTTTTTATTCCTTCTTTTCGAATTGCATGAGCATGGTATAGAGACTTTGAGAGATCAGATAGAGAATGGAGATGTTTGCTCTCTCTCTTTTTAAGAAAGGAAGATTTCACAAATATCCATTTTTCATTGGATACCAGAGTAAACCATAAACTGGCATGAACTTTTCTACAAGGAGATTGAATTTTTGGCTTGACAAAAGGATTTCTTCTTGATACTGTTAATCTCAACTTCTTAAAAACTTGTATATGAAAGGGGGGAATAGGGATGACAAAAGCAGAGCTCATCGACAAGGTTGCCTCAGGCGCAGGATTAAGTAAGGTAGATGCCTCGAAGGCGCTGGATACCACGTTAAACTCCATAAAGGGAGCCTTAAAGAAAGGACAAAAGGTTACCCTCGTTGGATTTGGGACTTTCTTAGTTGTGAAAAGGAAATCCAGGAAAGGCCGTAATCCCAGGACCGGCGATGTTATCACAATACCTGCTGCGAAGATACCGAAGTTTACATCTGGCAAAGCACTTAAAGACGCAGTACGATAAACTTTGTGTAATTTATCTTAAGAATTAAGAATAAGGAAAGGGGGCATAACGCCCCTTTTCTTGTCTATATCCTTTTGCAAACCGGATCGTGTAAACACACATTAGAATAATGAAAAAAGGAGGGGTTATGCTTGTCGAGCTCAGCGTTATTCCTATTGGTATTGGCAGCAGTATCGGTGACAAGCTTGCTGAAGTATTAAAGATCATTGATGCAAGTGGGCTTCCTTATAAAATTAATCCCATGGGCACTGTTATCGAAGGTGAATGGGATGAAATAATGAAGCTTATAAAAAAATGCCATGGGGCTGTCATGAAAACCGGTGAGAGGACACTGACAACGATTATCATCGACGACAGGAAGGGAAAGCCAAACAGAATAGAAGAGAAGGTAAGATCGATAGAAAGAAGGATTGGTAAATCTCTTAGGAAATAAGGGAAAGAGATTATTTCTCTGCAGGCTTTGTTGCGAGAGATCTTACGAGTCTCTCCTCGTCTTCCCGCGACTTGAGATGTCCTCTCAGTCTTTCTTCGAGGAGTTCTCTGAGAATTCTCGAATAGATAGGCCCAGGTCTAACACCCATATTTTTAAGGTCTTTTCCCGTGAGCGTTGTTTTCACTTTTCGTAACTCTGTCAGATACTGGGATATTACCTTCTGTTTCTGCCTATCCTTGCTAATTGCCATTGATAGCAGAATTGTTTCGAGCTTGAGTTTGCTCAGGAGGTTATATGTTTCCACGGGATCATCAAGTGGTAGTCTTTTCAGAACTTCCCTTGCAAGCGGTATACCTTTGATAATCATATCCTTGATCTTTGGAGGTGGTGATAATCTTTCTATGGTGGCCTTCACCTCTTCATCCTGCAATCCTGACAACATGGCCATGAGATACAAAATTCCCCTGTCGGTCTTTTCTTCAAGGAAAAGCAGATTAAACCATGAGAGGGTCTCATGCATTGATTTCATGGTTATCTCAAGTTCCTCATTGAATATGAGGTTTTGGTATATAACCTTTGAGAGGCCGAGATCTGAAAGTCTCTTGAGTGTCCTGCTCGGTTCAGTCTCTTGAAACAGGAGCAGGAGCTCTTCATACAATCTCGGTCCTGAGAGCCTTTCAAAGAGGTTCATCTTTATTGTTGATTTTATAAGATTCTCTGTATGTTTACTGATTCGAAACCCGAACCTTTCTGAAAACCTGATTGCCCTGAACACCCTTGTCGGGTCTTCAATAAAACTCAGGTTATGGAGAACCCTGACCGATTTTTCTCGTAAATCACGCTGACCACCAAAAAAATCTATCAGTAGCCCGAAGTCCTTTGGATTTAATTTTATTGCTAAGGTGTTGATGGTAAAGTCTCTTCTGTATAGGTCTTTCTTAATTGATGAAGTCTCGACCTTTGGAAGAGCTGCGGGTGACTCATAGTATTCAGTTCTGGCTGTTGCAATATCAAGTTTTACTTTATCCGTAATTACCTGGGCGGTATTAAACTTCTGGTGTGTTTTTATCCGTGCGCCCAGTTGTTCACCTAATGCCTTTGCAAAGGGAATCCCTTCACCCTCAATAACAATATCTATATCAAGATTTTCCTCGCCCCTCAAAAGATCCCTTACTGTCCCTCCAACGAGATAGGCATTAAAACCTGCTTCCTCCGCAACCTCACCAGAAAGCTTAAGAATGTTATAAATCTCTGAAGGAAACCTGTCCTTCAGTAAAGAAGAAAGGCTTCTCCCCATAGACGATTTCTCTTTTATCACAGTTTTTTCTATCTTTCTGCGCCTGAGGAACTCCTCATAAAGGGTCCTCAACAAGTCTGTCCTTGTGATTGCACCGATAATTCTGCCATTCTCTAAAACAGGCATAAACCTCTGGTTTTGTTCTATCATTAAAGTTTCTATCTCTCTAATCGGTGCGTTTGGGCCAACGGTTATAGCATCTATTGTAGTAAAATCGATTGACCTGCTTTTTCCAAAACCATGGAAAAGGGCCTTTTCCACGATCTCTCGCGATATGAGGCCAGTATACTTTTCCTCTTTCAAGACTGGCAGGACGTTGACACCAT
>Ga0187774_10000889_pt1 | contig 10408 bp, 8 predicted proteins | sample 0216_BV02_MP05_2_FD_133152 | JGI IMG/M metagenome (GOLD analysis project Ga0187774, IMG submission 133152) | Tropical peat soil microbial communities from peatlands in Department of Meta, Colombia - 0216_BV02_MP05_20_MG | ecosystem: Environmental > Terrestrial > Soil > Wetlands > Peat | place... | reverse complement strand
GTTGAAGGCGCAAAACAAGCTGAAGAATTCCTCGGAACGGCATTCCGCCTCGGGAATGGGCGTAAAGTCCCCCCGGGAAATCTTCTCCATGGCTTGCTGCATCTGGACCATGGGACGGACGAACAATCGAGCGAGGTAAAATGCCACGAGTACCCCGAGAGCCACGAAGACGATCATCGAGATGAAGAAGAGGTAGATAGCTCTCTGGGATAGCCGGTCGATCAGCACCCGCTCTTCCCTCTGCCAGCTCTCTGTCATGGATAGAAGCTCCTGCCCCACGTTGCGGAGAGTCTCTTCTATTTGGGGAAGATCATGACTCGAAGCCGCCAGGGTGCCGCGGCTGCTTCTGGACCATAGCTGCTGCAGGAGATCGCCGTAGTGAAGCAGGCCTTGGTAGAAGGCAGGGGCGCGCGCATCCCTTTTCAATGCAAGGATTTCGGCCTCATGGCTCTGATAGAGGTCTTTCACGCGATCGAGATAGGACTTAGCCTCGTCCAGGCTGGCCGGCTGTTTGTAGAGGAAGAAGTTCTTCTCGAAACGACGAACTTCCAGAATGTTGTACAGGAGATCGCTCGTCAGCTCCAGAAGCCTCAGCCGGTGCCCGATCTCGCGGTGTACCTTAAGGCTGAACACTGCAAAGACGAGGACGGACAAGAGACAAAAGACAAAAGTCTCTATCACCCTTCGTCGAATGGTGAAGGTGGTCCTTCTCATACGTGGCATGATGCCTGTAAGCATGAAGCGACGGTGCAATTGCCTGAAGACGCAACCCGAACATAGCAGAAACCCTGGACGGATTCTAGCCCTAAGCGGGCAGAGGATGATGAACCCCCGGGCGAGGAAGCCGCGGCGCGGCTGAGGCGAGCCCTGAGTCTCTCAACCCTGGTCGGGATATCAAGCTTCTCCGTGGAGGCAGGCGGGCCACCGTCGCGACATGCCAGTTTGGCCGAGAACTTCGCCTCGTGACGCGCAAACCAGTGTCCTTCGCCGAGTGAGCCGGTTCCGCTGCCCTCCGGGTCCGCTTCCCTACTCGGACCCCTTCTTGACCGTCACGAAAAACGTCTGAGTCCCCCGTTTGATGAGGAGCAAGATCGACTCTCCTTGCTTGACCTTCTTCACCTGGCGTCGGTAATCGTCCACCGTCTGGACCGGCTTGTGATCCATCTCCTTGATGAGGTCGCCCCGGCGCAGACCCGCATCGTCAGCGGCACTGCCTGGATCGACGCCGGTGATGAGGACGCCTTTTTCCTCCCGCGGCCAGTCGAATTGCTCGGCCAGGTCAGGCGTGAGGCCCTGCACGGCGAGCCCGAGTTCGGCGGCCGTGGTCTTGGCTTCCTCCTCCACTTCGCCGGGCATGGTGCCCACCTGCACTGCGAAAGCCTGTCTCTTCCCGTTTCTGGTCACCTCCACCTTGACGTTGTTGTTGGGCGGGGTGCCGGCTACGATCCGGCTCAGCTCGTGGGCCGAGGCGATGGGCTTGCCGTCAAAAGAAACGACGATATCACCCCGCTCGATGCCTCCCTTTTGCGCCGGCGAGTCCTTCATCACATCCGCCACGAGCGCGCCCTTGGTATCCTTGAGATTGAATGACTTGGCGATCTCCGGGGTCACGTCCTGGATGCTTATACCGAGCCAGCCCCGAATGACCTTCCCTTTCTCGAGCTGTGGCAGGAGTTCCCTCGCCAGGTTGATGGGGATGGCGAAACCGATCCCTTGGCCGGAGGCGACGATGGCCGTGTTGATGCCGACCACTTCGCCCTTCATATTGAAGAGGGGACCGCCGCTGTTGCCGGGGTTGATGGCGGCATCGGTCTGAAGGAAATCATCGTAGGGTCCTGCGCCGATGACCCGCCCCTTGGCGCTGATGATCCCAACCGTCACCGTTCGTTCCAGCCCGAAAGGATTGCCGATGGCCATCACCCACTCGCCGACTTGAACCTTGTCCGAATCGCCCAAGAGCACCACGGCGGTGGTGTCAAGCTTGGTCTTGGTCTTGATGAGAGCAAGATCGGTCTTCGGGTCTCTACCCACAACCTCCGCGGCGTAGTCCTTGCCGTCCTCAAGGCGGACATTGATCTCGTCGGCGTTGGCAACGACGTGATTGTTGGTGACGATGAACCCTTTCGCCGGGTCGATGATGAACCCCGAACCCAGACTGTGCTGCTTCCGCTCCCTGGGCATTTGTCCAAAGAATCGCTCGAAGAAATCGTCACCGAAGAAGTCCCGGAACGGACCCTGTGGGCCGAAGGGCGACGGCATGGGACGTCTCTTCAGGACCTTGGTGCTGGAGATGTTCACCACCGCTTGCTTGACCCGCTCCACCAGATCCGTGAACGATGCGGGCGCCTGGGGAAAAGGTTTCGCCGGCGGCTCCGCCCCCGTAACCATCTTCTGAGTTACGGGAAAGAGCAAGAATCCCAGAGCAACGGCCGCAACAACCACGCTGCCCCACAACAGGAACCGTTTACGACCTACTCGACCGTCCTTGTTCGTCATCTCGCCAACTCCTTTCCTCCAAACCGGCTATTCCCAACCTGCCCGGTTTCTGCCGCGAGGGCTCAACCAGCCGTCCCCGCGCACCTCTCAGATGAGTGCCTTGCTGCCCCCGGCCATGGCAGGACCGGCTCCGGACACCTCGATCCAGTGAAAACGGCCTCCAGTATAACACGGTGTACGCATGGAAAAGACTGCCTCTCGACTCTCGGCCGGCTCGCCCTCCCGAGCCCTGGACGGGTGAAGGCTACCCTCCTTCCCGACAGCAGAGGGAATCGGCTCCCGGCTGGTGCCGAATCGCTCAGTTTTGGGCACCTCCACTCCTAGCCCGCCCTCTTGCCGCCGCGGTGTCCCTTGTTGCCGCAAAACGGGCCGCAGCCTGAAAGCCGTCGGCATTTCCGGCATCAAAGCCTGTTCCTACCAGCTCAACGGCAAGGAGACTCCCTTGTCGAGCCAAGGTCTGAAGCACGGGTACTTCGTCCACTTCACCTGCGAGCCGCGGCCGCCACTCCTCGATGAGGTCGAAGAAATGCGGGAGATGGACGCCGCAGCCGAACCCCTTGAGCATGCTCGGGACGGACCGGAGGTCTACCGGCTCTCGGCTCTTGTCCGAGTAGTCAAGAGCGCGGAAGACGCGCTCCGTCTCGCCCGGCACCGGGTGAACCTTCAGGAAACCCACATTGCCGAAGGAGCGAACCTGCGCGGCGTTCAACCGTATGGCGCCGATCGTGTCCAGCCCGCAACGCAAAAAGTGGGGGAGGATTTGGCTTATCACCGGAGGTCCCTCGAGCAAGACGTTATCCGGCATTATGAGGGCAAAGGGCTCACCTCCGATGAATTCGCGGCAGAGACTGACCGCATCCGCGACCCCCAAAGGCCGAGGTTGTCCGACAAAGGCGAACCGGCACGCCTCCGCCACTCCCTTCGGGTACGTTCCTAGCAGAAATCTCCGAATCTCCTCTTTAGCCGGGCTCACCACCACCGCGATCTCGCAGATCCCGCTTGCGGCGAGCCCCTCCACCGCATGGGCGATCAGGGGCTTCCCTCCGACCTCGAGCAGTTCCTTAGGCCTGTCCCCCGCAAGAGAGCGTACCCTCATCCCCAGGCCCGCCGCGGGGACGACCGCCTTAGCCACCCTCATAGAGCACCCGGTAGGCCTCCAGGGACACCTCATCCATGAGCATGTCATACGTATCAGAGCCGATTTCATCCACCGGGTCCCATCTCCCCGACATGAACCCTTTCTCCTCGAAGAGCACCCGAAGGGTCAGCTCGCTTTCACTTCTCTTGAGGACCCGGAGATCCGCTATTGCCATGCTTCGGTAGCTCCCGTCATGGAGCCACTTGGTCTGCACATGATGCGGCGTGCTCTGCTCCGGGTCCAGGAGATAGTTCTTCTTTACGAGGGCCCGCTCGACCGCCTTTCGCAGCACCTCTTCCCTCACGTCGAAGCTTCTGGTCACTGGACGGTTTGGCACCTGTTCCCGGGCATCGGAAAGGGGCATGCAGTGCCCGAGGAGGAGGCTCACCGCAAACAGGAGGAGAAGGCTCCGCCCTCCTCGCCGTCTCAATCCTTCCGGAGCGGCCGTTCTATCCGCGCTTCTCCGGGAGCTTGACATTGACAAGGACTTCATGGCTAATCTATGTTTCCTCCGAGTGTTCACCCCTCCACGAGGTGCGCATGGAGTTCGCCACCGCCCGCAACCGCATGGTGGACAGCCAGCTCGTCAGCCGCGGCATCAAGGACCTGCAGGTCCTCGCGAGCATGCGCAAGGTTCCCCGCCACCGTTTCGTGGAAGAGGCGCTCATCAGCCAGGCCTACGGCGATCATCCGCTGCCCATCGGGGAAAAACAGACCATTTCCCAACCGTACATCGTGGCACTGATGACCGAGGCGCTGGAGCTCAAGGGAACGGAGCACGTCCTCGAAGTCGGCACCGGCTCCGGCTACCAGACGGCGATCCTAGCAGAACTTGCAAAAAAGGTCTATTCCATCGAGCGGGTGTACGGCCTTTCCGTCAGGGCGAGACGACTCCTAGATGAACTCGGCTACCTGAATGTGGTCCTCAAGGTGGGCGACGGAACCGTGGGTTGGAAGGAACAGGCGCCCTTCGATGCCGTCATGGTTACGGCAGGCTCGCCCGACGTACCCCAACCGCTCGTGGATCAACTCGGAGTGGGCGGCCGGTTGGTGATCCCGGTGGGCGATCGGTACAGCCAGACCCTCCTCAAGGTCGTCCGGGGAAAAGAAGGGATCAAGAAGATCGATCTCGGCGGCTGTCGGTTCGTCAACCTGGTGGGTCAGCACGGCTGGCAGGAACTGGAATGACGCGCTACCCTCCCATCATCGGCGTCATCGGTGCGGGTGAGTGCGAGAGCACCATTTACCGGCTGGCGCAGGAGGTCGGGCGGGAGATCGCCCGCCGCGGCGCCCTCCTGGTCTCCGGGGGGCTCGGCGGGGTCATGGAGGCCGCGGCCGAAGGTGCGGCCGGCGAAGGCGGGCTCACGCTCGGGATTCTCCCGGGCCCCTCAACCCGGAACGCCAACCGTTACATCCAGGTCCCGGTGGCAACCGACATGGGCCAGGCCCGTAACGTCATCATCGTCCACACGGCCGATGCGTTGATCGCCGTCTCCGGCGGCGCCGGCACCCTCTCCGAGATCGGCCACGCCCTTAAGGTGGGCAAACCCGTAGTCGGCCTGGAGACGATTCCAGACCTGGAGGGAGTTGTCTACGTGAAAGGCGCACAAGAGGCGGTGGCGCTAGCCTTTGCCCTCATCGATAAACGGGCCCGTCGGTAGAGGTCGCGCAGAGGGCCGACCCACCCTCCCGGCGGTCTGCTCCCTGCTGGCCGCGCTGCCTTCCTTGGCCCCAACGGTCCTTGATCATCCCTCCTTTCTTGAGCAGTTTGATTTCGGGTGGCAAGCGCCCAGACCGATGGTTGTGGGCCAGCGCCGCCGGCCGTGCCAGTCGCGCTGGCCCACTGGCGTCTACGCAAACTTACATTTTTTCCCCCCGTCGTATTACCCAGAAATCGTCGGATAGATCCCTATCCGCGAGGTAATCGTAAGGCATCGTGAAATAGCCCTTCAGGCCCCATGATCCGCCCCATGAATTTCGCACCGCGAACCTCTTCGTGGAGTCATCATAGCCCACCGCCATCACCGCATGCCCTCCGACGACGCGCTCTCCCGGTCGCGGCATCGACACGACTCCGCTTTGTGCAACCTGCTGAGATTCAAAGCTTTCGTACACGGTGAAGCCAAACACGAAGGGAAATCCTTCAGCAAGGCAAGCCCGCATTTCGTCAAGCGTCTGCAGGCGCTGATAGGAGGTAATTTGATGTGTCAAAGCGTCCTTGTAACAAGATGCGGTTGGCTTCACCTGAAACTTTGAGAGCGTATACGGCCACTTGGTTTCCGAACAGACACCCTGTTTGGCCAGCGTCTTTATGCCGTCCCGAAGCATTGCGCCGGAATCTGATTTTGTGGTGTGTTCGATGACGCGCTCGTTGTAATAGATAAACAATCTGCTCAAGTCTATATAAGGAATCTTATCTTTTTTTTCCAGAAACTCCAATGCACCGGCAAGGGCATTAGCCGTGCAACTACCCAGTTCTCCTTGGTCTTCCACCCTGGAGCACAGAGAGCGCAAGTCCGCGGCGGGAGGCAGCTTCGCGGGCACTTTACGGACTGCGGTGTAGAGTATGTCGCGATGATCAGGAAGATCGGGCACCCAGCCGTAGGCAGATCTCTTTGCTCCACCCTTTGACCTCACCGTTTTTCGCTGAGCCATAGCGTACCTCCTTTCACTTCGTCCAGACGTTACCAATCAGCTATTTTACTCTCCTCGATGTTGGGTTAGCCGGAAGCACATGCAGCCGTATTCTGTTGAAGGATCTTGGTTTCCGTCAACGCGTGGGATTGCTGATTCCCTTCATCGCCCACCTCGCTCCCACCAAGACCTGGCGTCATGCAAGGCATGCCGGTACTTAGAGAAGAAAAACAATTGAACAAGGGGCGTAACCTGCCATCCTGCGACCTGCAAATCAACGCCGCCAATCGGAGGTGGTTGCGGTGCAGCCGCAAGTAAACAGGCGTGATGTCCGCCATTGATAGCGCGATCCCTGCTCGCAACGGCAGAGCCCATGCGCCCGGTTGCTGGACCGGTCACCGAGCCCCGATGTTCGACCTCCGCACCCCAAAGATCTCGTGCGGGGGTCAGGTCCAGGCATTCCCAGGGTGAACGGACTTAGGAGAATCTCTCACAGATGAGATGCGCCTGTATATGTTACATATAGCTGCCCGGTCGGGGCATTTCAAGGTTCCGCGGCAAGTTTTCATGGTGAAGGGGGCAGGGACAAGGCGCTCCTCGTCCTTGGGCGGAAGGATTCGTTCCTCATCCCGAGGGTGTGAGCGCCTTTTTGGCGGAAACTCAAGCCTGACGCGTCGAGGCAAGACCAGAAGGAGCCATCGCCGGGTAACGCCATCCGACCCGGAGCCGCCGCTCCGCCCCGTCCTTCATAGCTACAAGAAGCTTCTTCGTGAAAGAGTGAAGAGGGTACGGCCCGGAAAACCCGAGCACAAGTCGCATTTGTCTCCCGCCGCGTCTTGGGGTAACGTGGCTTCGAAGCAGCGATGGTGATCAGGGAGGTTGCCCATGCTGGAGGTGATCGTCTTCATCTGCGGAGCGGTGGTGATGATCCTCGAAATGGTGGGATCGAGGATCCTGGCGCCCTATCTGGGCACTTCCATCGTTATCTGGACGAGCTTGATCGGCGTCATTCTTGGATGCCTGAGCCTCGGGTACTGGTGGGGCGGAAGGATCGCAGACAAGAAGCCCGATTACCGGGTCTTATCCCGTATCATCCTGGCCTCGGGCATCTTTGTTGCCGCCATCGCCCTTTCCAAGTCCTTCGTTCTTCGTGCTTTGCAACACTATGGGGGAGGCATTCATCTGGCGTCTACCGCGGCGACGATCGTTCTTTTCGCCCCCCCCAGCATACTCCTCGGCATGGTCTCCCCCTACGCGGTAAGGCTCAAGATCAAGAACCTTAGCAACTCCGGGAGAACGGTCGGCAATCTCTACGCCGTTTCAACCGCAGGGAGCATCTTCGGCACGTTTTTCGCCGGCTTCTTTCTCATCGCCTTCCTTGGCAGTACCAAGATCATTCTCGTCCTTTCCCTGGTACTCGCCGCCGCGTCACTCTTGACCTCATCCGGGGAGAAATGGATAAAGGTTGCCGCGCTCACCCTCTTCTCGCTCTTCTTGCTGGCGGCCGAGGTCTATGATGCATACCTCACGAGCCTGGGTTTCCACGACATTGATACGCAGTACAACCGAATACTCATTTACCCATCGGTTGATAATGCTACGGGCAGAAAGACGCGGGTGATGGTGACTGGCCCCAAGGCGCAACAGTCCGCCATGTACCTGGACGATCCGGTGGAATTGGCTCTGCGGTACGCCAAGTTTTACAACCTGGCGTCACACTTCAAGCCTGACATGAAACGTGTGCTCATGCTGGGAGGCGGCGGGTACTCCTTGCCGAAGTACGCGTTGAGACATTACCCTCAGGTCGAGATGGATGTCGTCGAAATCGATCCGCAGGTCACCATGCTCGCCAGGAAGTTTTTCCATCTCCAGGACGATACGAGACTTTCTATCTTTCACGAAGACGCGAGAACTTTTTTGAACCGCACCGACAAGACGTATGACGTCATCTTGGGCGATACCTTCAATTCCGACTATTCAGTCCCGTTTCATCTGAGCACGCTGGAAACTGTAAGAAAACTCCACGAACGGTTGGCTGATGACGGCGTCGTCGTGATGAATATTCTCGCCTCCATTGAAGGCGATAGAGGACGCTTCCTGAGGGCTGAGCATGCCACCTTCAAGGCGGTGTTCCCCCAGGTATACCTGTTTCCCGTGGCGTATCCGACGAGCGGCATGAGCTGGCAAAATGTGATGCTGGTGGCGTTGAGATCGAAGGTGCGCGCTCGGCTGACCAGCAGCAACCCCGAGTTCGACGAACTCCTCCGGCACCGGTGGCAAGGGCCGGTGGCCGATGATGTTCCTCCGCTGACCGACGACTATGCCCCCGTAGACCGATACATCCTCGCCTTAGACTGATCTTCGACAGTTTCAAGAATAGAGTTCTTCGAAAACAGATAGTTACGGGACCAAGACTGGTTGATGGCACTACAGGGTGCGCACCACCGTCGAGCCGCATCACCCGGCTGGGAGGTCGCACTCCAGTGACCTTCAGGGCCTGATAGGCGACTCCCTGGAAGTCGGTACGGATGGGATAGGGTGTCCCATCGAACGTCCTGCTGATCGCATGGCCTGGAGGCGGTGCTTCCGGGTCTATTGTGAACATGCAATGCGACCTATCGCTCGACGAGCCCGGGGGCCGATCCAACAGTCCTCGTTCTTCCGCTGAGATAGGGTCCTTACTCTTTCTCGTCCTTCGTTTGACGAGGCAAGGCCCCCGCTGCGCGCACCTGCATGAAGCGCTGAAGCACGTCGAACCAGAACGGCGCTCCGAGCGAGACTGCAAGGATGCTGACGAGCAGCCCGGCCGCTTTCGAGGGGATCTCCTTCGTGCTCGGCCAGCCTTTCCACCCGAACGGGAGCCCCGCGGCCTCCATATCAGACGCCGCCCGGTCGAGGGCCACGCGAGCCGCCTCGGACTGCTGCTCCGCCTCACCAACCGTGATTCCCCCCTCGGTCTTGCCGGTCTTTACCTGGTCCTCGGTGGTCTTTGCTTCCTTCAGCCGCTGTTCCGCAAGTTCGACCATCTTTGTCCGCGCTGCGAAACTTGAGGCGAGCGATGTCGCGAGGTTGACCGTGTCCGCGTTCGCCCCGATCACCAGCACTGTCGATACGATGAGCGCTATGTTCTGCGCGTAGCGCTTGAACCAGCCCGAGGCGCGATCCATCGCCGCATTGAAATTCGTCTCCACCGCCTTCCGGAACGCAGCCGCATCTCCGCTAGCCTGGGTCACGAACGCGTCGAGGAGACCCTTGATGCGGTTAGTTTCGGGCGTACCAGGCAGCGTCTTCACCGCCTCTGCGAGCGACGCCACGCCGGCGTTCGCGGTAACCAACGCCTCCACCACCTGACCGACGGTCTCCGGCGCAATGTACGATGGTCGTCCGTCCTTGCCCTTGCTGAGTGCCTGCACGAGTGGATGGTCGTAGAATGCCTTGACGAACGTCTCGGCCTCTTTCCCCTTCTCCTTGAAGTTTCCGGCGAGGAACTCGTTCAGCGCCGCCTCGAGATTACGGCTACGCAGGCTACACCATGCCGCGACCGCTTCAACGATCGCGGTACACGCGATGCCGAACGCGAGATACACGGTCACGAGACCGATCAGCACATTGAGTGTCTCCAATCCGAACATCTTATTCCCCTCCTCTCATCGGTTCTTCCGGCCTTTGCGTAGAGGACTTGTCAGGGGGACTCCCTGACCTGTGGGAATTCTCATGGATGTAAATCAAGGGGACCGTCAGGTTATGACTTCGGTTGCAAGCCACCGTGTCACGGACGTCCGATCTCCCGCTCGTTACCAGGAAATCCTTGGCGCTAAGTCATCTTTCTTACCGACCCCCGACTTCCGATCCTTGGTCCTTGACCCCCGACCCCTGCTCCCCGACTGTCCTCCAGCCCTGAGCCTTGTTGCGCCATCATCGAAGCAGTTTGACAAAAACCTGAACGTTTTCGTTACCACCATACTTCTAGGAGTCTGTCGGAGTACTCCCTGATTATTGGGTAAATGTGGTAGACTCCGAAACATGAAAACACAAGCGACCTTCCGCCGTTACAGTCCTGGTCAGTTGCTGCTGTTGCCCCCTGACATGGCCACGTGGTTGCCCGAAGGCCACCTGGTCTACTTCATCCGGGATGTGGTC
>Ga0187774_10000888_pt1 | contig 10411 bp, 13 predicted proteins | sample 0216_BV02_MP05_2_FD_133152 | JGI IMG/M metagenome (GOLD analysis project Ga0187774, IMG submission 133152) | Tropical peat soil microbial communities from peatlands in Department of Meta, Colombia - 0216_BV02_MP05_20_MG | ecosystem: Environmental > Terrestrial > Soil > Wetlands > Peat | place... | reverse complement strand
GCCTGCGCTCGATCACCCGCTCCGCGCTTCCTTGCGCGCGCGGGTCGAGCGTAGTGAAGATTCGCAGGCCTTCCGAGCGCAGGTCGTTCTCGTCGTATTCCTGCCGCAGCTGCCGGTGCACCAGCTCGACGAAGGCGGGATGGGGCGAAGTGCCCATCGACGCCTTGGTGTTCACCCCGAGGCCTGCCGCGCGCGCGGCCGAGTACTGCTCGAGGGTGATCGAGCCGACGTTTCGCGTCTCGTGCAGCACGAGGTTGCGGCGCTCGAGCGCACGGTCGGGGTGGCGGTAGGGATCGTAGTAGCCCGGGCCTTTCACCATGGCGACGAGCAGCGCGCTCTCGGCGAGCGTAAGCTGGTTGACTGTCTTGCCGAAGTAGTAGAGCGCGGCGAGGCCCACCCCGTGGATGGCGCGGTCGCGGTCCTGGCCGAGGTAGATCTCGTTCAGGTAGGTCTCGAGGATCTCCTCTTTTCCGTAGTGCAGCTCGAGGAGCACCGCCATCACGAACTCAGTCGCCTTTCTCTGGAGCGTGCGCTCGGGGGTGAGGAAGAAGTTCTTCACCAACTGCTGCGTCAAGGTGCTCCCGCCCTGCAGGCCGTGGCCGCGGACGAAGCTCCACGCCGCGCGCGCGATGCCGCGCAGGTCGTAGCCGTGGTGGGTGTAGAAGGCGCGGTCCTCGGTCGCGAGGAGCTCGAGCACAAGGTGATTCGGCACCTCAGAGAAGCGAACGAGCACCCGGTCCTCGTTGTTCGCGGGATAGATGCCGCCGATCGGAAGGGGTTCGAGGCGCGCGAGCGGGAGCTCGTTCCCCGCGGCGTCCTGAACCTTCGTCACCGTGCCGGCGTCGAAATTCACGCGGACGCGCCGCGCCGCCTGCGGCCCATCCCAGAACTGGAACGGGCGGACCGAGACCTCGAGCCAGTCGCCGTCCCGGGCGAACCAGCCCGTGTCGCCCTCGCGGATGCCTTCGCGGTAGCCTTCGTCGCGCAGCTCGCTTATCACGTCGGCCATCGGAATGCGCAGCCCCGTGTGCAGCTCAAGCGGGCGCGCGTAAATGCGGGCCGGGAGGGCGAAGCGGCGGCCTTCGAACTCGCTTCGCACGCGGAAATCGAGGTACATCGTGAATCCGGCGGCGAGAAGCGCGAGCGCGAGAAAGGCGTAGCGGAAATAGCGCCAGAACTTCGAGCGGCGGGGCTGCGAGCGACCGAATATCCGGCGGCGGAACATCGTGCGCATTCTACTTTGTTGCGGTGAGCATCGATGCTTGCGACAGGGTGAGTCGGGCGGAGTTTCGCTCGTGGCGATGCTCAGGTGTCATCGTGCGGCGACACCGGGAAGCCATGAAGGACTGGGACGAGCTGATTTCCAGCCGCAAGAACGAAATCCCCCGCTACTTCGCGCGGCTAGAATCGCCGGAGGCGCGCGCTCGCAACCTTGAAATAGCCCTCCATGTGCTCTCGGGCGGCAAAGGGACGCTTCATGGCGCGCGTGTTGGGTCGGGGGGCGGCCTCCCCCTGGGGGGCACTGCCCCTTTCGACGACGATCGTCTGGATCTTGCCCGTGGAGGGATTCGGGGTGATGGTCCCGACCGGGGCGTCGCCCGACCGGGTGTACATGATGCCTGGAGTCGACGGCGTCATTACAGCAAGCGAAGATGGTCCGGCGATGCGCGGACGATGGAAAAGCGCGCATCAATTGTGGCAAGAGGCAGGCAGGCGCGCCCGGGGGCTTGCGTCCCTAGTCGATGCGAGCGCCGCCTTCGACCCCGATCTCTAGGGACCATAGCTTTGACCAAACCCGAGCTGTACCATCCGGCTTCGGATAAGGGAGGAGGATCGGGGCGATGAGGGACTCTGGAAAGCAGGCCGTGAAGATCACCGGTCTTCAGGTCCACATCCTTCGCGCCCCCGACACGGGCCGTCCCCATTGGGTATCCCATTTCATTGTCCCCAAGGCGAACGAGATTCTGGTCCGCGTCCAGACGGACGCAGGCATCGAAGGTATCGGCCTCGCGACGAGCTACACGCCGATCGAGGCCGCGATTCACGCGTTCAGGAGCGGGATCGCCGATCTCATCGTCGGCACGGACGCGCTCGCGCCCGAGGCACTCTACCAGAGGCTCTTCGCGCTCACCTGGCAGCGCCTTTCGCACGAGAAGCGCTGGACGCGCGAGGCGATCGTGCGCATATCTGCGGCGGTGGACATCGCGCTCTGGGACGTCGTCGGCAAGGTCGCGAATCTTCCGCTTTGGCGCCTCTTCGGCGGCTACCGCAAGGAGGTGCCCTGCTACGTGACCTGCGCCTACTACAGGGACGGGAAGACGCTCTCCGAATTGCGCGACGAGATGCAAATGCTGAAAGGGCAGGGGCACCGGGGTTTCAAGGCGAAGGCCGGGGGCGTGACACTGAGGGAGGACATGGAGCGTCTTTCGCTCGTGCGCGAGGTGATTGGCGAGGACAAGGACCTGATGGTCGACGTGAACCGCGGCTGGGACCTCGCTACCGCGATCGAGGGCGCCAGGCTGCTCGAGCCCCTCAAGCCCCGCTGGCTGGAAGAGCCGGTGCGCTGGGCCGACGACAGAAGGGAGCTCAAGCTCCTCGCGCAGCAGACGCGCATCCCGCTCTCGGCGGGGGAAAGCGAGCTGACCGCCTACGGCTGCCGCGCCCTCTTGGAGGAAGGCGCGATCCGGATCCTGCAGTTCGATTGCACCATGATGGGTGGCTTCACCGAGGGTCGAAAGCTCGCGGCGCTCTGCGAGCTGAATCATGTCCAGGTGGCGCCGCACCACGACTGCTTCATCCACGCGCACGTCGTCGCGGCGAGCCCCGCGGGCGCAATCGTCGAATCCTTCACCGATCCCGAGAGAGATCCCTTACAGGCGGAACTCTTCGAGGACCCGCCGAGGATCGCGAACGGCATGCTGACGCTGAAAGAAGCGCCCGGGCTTGGGCTGACGCTTTCCGAGCCTGCGCTCAAGAAGTTCGGGGAAAGAATTTTCTAAATCGAACAGTCAAGGAGACCGCCATGAGTCACTCGAGCATGCTCGCCACCCGCCGCAGGAATCAGGCGAGAAGGAAGCAGCTGCGCCGCGCGGAAAAACAGGCCCACCGCAAACGCCCAGGCGCGGCAGCCGGCTCGAAGAAAGGCCCCGGCTCTTAGGGGGTGTTCGCGCGCTCTCAGTGCGCCGAGCGCGAGCGCGGCGGCACCCGCAGAAACCGCGCGAGCGCTTTCCTCGCGCGCGAGAAGGCCTCGATCGCCTCGTCGAGCGCGAGATCCCAGCGCTCTGCGGCCTTCAGCTGTGGCAGGTGGCGCTCCCGCACCGCTAGCGGCAGCGATCTGAACGCCGCGCGCCAGAAAAGCGTTACGAACTCGTTACGCATGCCTGATTCCCTTGGGAACCAGCACCACAGCGAGGCGAGCGAGCAGCAATCCCGCGGCGTGTGCTCCGGCGCGGAGCAGCCGCGCAACTTCCCGCGCGCGTTCGCGGTGTGCAGCCGCTTCGAGCGCGCGCATCTCGGCGACCGTGGGATAGTGAAGAAGATCGGTTTTCATGCGATGTACAATAAGGCCGGCGGCGCGCAACCACAAACGATCAATTCTCACGCCTTGCATAAGAAAAACTCACTTCAGACGTGATTTACCGACTGCCGCCGCTCAACGCGCTGCGCGTTTTCGAGGCGGCTGCGCGCCACCTGTCGTTCAAGGAGGCGGCGGTCGAGCTTCACATCACGCAGGCCGCGGTGAGCCACCAGATCAAGAGCCTCGAGGAATACCTCGGCATCGAGCTTTTCCGCCGCGAAGGGCGCGGAGTGCAGCTCACCGAGGCCGCGCGCGCCTGCCTTCCGCGGCTGCGCGAGGGCTTCGACTCGCTCGCCGCCGCGGTGGAGACGATCCGCGAGCGCGGCGCGGAGACCGAGCTCGTCATCACCACGCCGCCCGTGTTCGCCGCGCGCTGGCTGATGCCGCGGCTTGCCGAGTTCTCCAAGCTCGCGCCGCAGATCGAGGTGCGCGTCGTTGCCTCGAGCCGGATGGTCGATGCGGGCGCGCTCGACTCCGCGGCACTCACGAGCGACCTCGACTTGCGCAGCGAAACTTCGGGAGTCGAGATCCATCTGGGCGGCGGCGAGTATCCGGGTTTTCGCGCAGACCGCCTGTTCAGCGTCGCGATGGCGCTCGTCGCAAGCCCCGAGCTCGTCAAAGGCGAGCCGCCGTTGCGCGAGCCGGCCGATCTCGCGCGCCACGTGCTCCTGCATGACGATGCGATGGACCTCGTCGCGCACGGCAATGCCTGGGAGAAATGGCTCGAGGCGGCGGGCGTGGCCGACAAGGTCGATGGCAGCCGCGGGCCGCACTTCTCCTCGAATATCCTTTCGCTGGAGGCGGCCTCGCAGAAGCTGGGCGTCGCGCTCGCCCTGCGCCCGCTCGTCGACGCCGACATCGCCTCGGCGAGGCTCGTCGAGCCTTTCGGGATCGAAGTCAAGCCGCTGTCGGCTTATTACCTGGTGTGCCCCGAGGTCATTGCCGATCGCCCGGCGGTCGCGGCGTTCCGCAAGTGGCTGCTTGAGAAGGCGGGCGTCCGCGGGTGATCTAACGGGCGTAGACGAACGCGCTTGGCTCGCCCGGACTCCGTGTCGATTCCCCGCGTTCCGCGGCCTACAACCGCGCCAGGTCGTGCTCCCGCGCCGGCAGCAGCGAGCTGCCCGCTGCGCGCCGAAGGGGTTGCGCGATCCCTAGGCGTGACTGATTTCTTTTCCGGCGAGCGCCGCCACAAGGCGCACGACGAGCGATTTCATGCCCTGTGCCGCGACGCCGAACAAGTGCGCAAGCTCCTGCGCTCGCGCACGCCGGGCGGCAATTTCGAGCGCACGCATTTCGGCGGAAGTCGGATAGCGGAAAAGATCTGTTTCCATGGGGTAGTCTCCTTATCTCGTTTTCGGGTCGGCGGAAATCGCCCTCCCTACGGGACACCACTCTATGTTTTCGAAGGCCGGTCCTCGCCGTCGTCCGGCACAAGGACTTTGTGCCAGATGCACGTATCGCCTCATGGCCTTGGCCGTTGTCGACGCGGAAATCCGCTTGCGGCTAAACTCCCCGGTCGGGCGAACTTCGCCCTGCAATCGGGCGAACAAGCTTCTCAGAAGACTCCTCCATGGCCGTTTCCCTGCCCTACGCCTTCGACACCCTGAAACCCTGGCGCGCGGTCATGAAGGGCCTGCTTGGGCTGGGGCTGCTCGCCGCCGCGGGAATCGCCTATTCGCTTGCGCTCGGCACGACTACGACGGCAGTCTTGTTCGGCCTGTGTTTTGCACTGATCCTGGCTTTCGGGGTGATCGTCCTGAAGCGCGCCGAGGGTTCCGTCGGCACGATCGGCCGGAAGGACGTCGTCGTCGAGAAGCCCGTCCTGTACGGCTTTCGATTCGCCGGTCCTTCCGGAACGTTCCCGCTCGATCGCTTCGCGGCGGTGCACGTCGAGCAGATATGGGGACCGTTCGGCGGGGCCATCGCGGCGGGTTCGTATTCGCGCGTGTACCTGGCCGGCCTCGAGGGGACACCCAGAGTGCTGGTCGCGCGGGTGTTCTGGGGCGGCGACGCCGGCACGCGCGTGGGGCTGGATATCGCGAAAGCGCTGCGCCTGCCGTACGGCGAGGAGCGAAAGCCGCGTTGAGCGGCAGGACCCGATAGAATGGAATCGCAAAGTTCCTGAGGCCGTCATGCGATCGCGTTTCTCACGCCCGGCCGCCGCTCTCTGGCATTTCGCCTTCCTCGGGGCGTCGATGAGCGCCGGAATCCTGGTTCCGGCATTGTCGGACGCACGGCCCATCGCTTCGCGCGGGCCGCTCACCGCGGAAGAGCGGGTGGTCATCGACATCTTCGAGAAATCGAAACGCTCGGTCGTTTATATCTCGACCTCGGAGCGGGTGCGCGATCTGTGGACGCGCAACGTGCGCAGCATTCCCCGGGGAACCGGTTCGGGAATCGTATGGGACGACCAGGGCAACGTGATCACCAACTACCACGTCATCTCCGGGGCCTCCGAGGCAAGGGTCCGCCTCAACGACGGCCGCGACTACCCCGCGTCGCTCGTCGGCGCGAGCGCCTTTCACGATCTCGCCGTCCTTCGGATCAAGGTGCCCAAGGACCGGCCGCCTCCGCTCCCGCTCGGCACCAGCTACGACCTGCGGGTGGGACAGCGGGTCTATGCGATCGGCAATCCCTTCGGCCTGGACTGGACCATGACCACCGGCATCGTGTCGGCCCTCGATCGCGCCCTTGACAGCGACGACGGCAACACGATCGAGCACCTCATCCAGACCGATGCCGCGATCAACCCCGGCAACTCGGGCGGGCCGCTGCTGGACAGCGCGGGGCGCCTCATCGGCATGAACACCGCCATCTACAGCCCAAGCGGGGCCTCGGCCGGAATCGGCTTCGCCGTGCCGATCGACACCATCAACCGTGTGGCACCCGCGCTCATCGCGCGCGGAAAGTACACGCCGCCATCCCTCGGAATCGAGATCGACCAGGACCTGAACGATCTGCTGAGCGAGCGCCTCGACGTGGAAGGGGTGTTCGTTCTCAAGGTGGTTCCGAACGGGCCGGCTGCGGCGGCGGGCCTTCGCGGGGCGCGCTTCGAGCGCGGCGGGATCGTCGCAACGGGTGACGTGATCGTCACCGTCGGCGACAAACCGGTTACGACCGTGCCCAAGCTGCTGGCGCGGCTCGACGACTTCAGCCCGGGCGACAGAGTGCGTCTCGGGATTCTGCGCGAGGGCAGGCGCGTGACCGTCGAGGCGACCCTCGCCGCGGGCCGTTGAGGCGCTTCGCCCACGATGGTTTCCCCCGGACCCGAACCGGTCAGCATCGGCGTCGACGATTCCCGGCGCGTCTCCGGTCTGCTGATCGCCCCGGCTGGTGCGCGCGCCTGCCTGGTGCTTGCTCACGGAGCGGGCGCCGGCATGGCGCACCCCTTCATGGCTGCGGTGGCCGAAGGGCTTGCCGGGCGCGGCGTCGCGACGCTGCGCTTTCAGTTTCCCTACATGGAGCGCGGCGGAAAGCGGCCGGATGCGCCCGCGCTCGCCCAGGGTACGGTGCGCGCCGCGGTGGCCGAAGCGTCGCGTCTTGTCCCGGAGCTTCCTCTTTTTGCGGGCGGAAAATCCTACGGCGGGCGCATGACTTCGCAGGCGCAAGGCCAATCGCCCCTGCCGGGCGTGCGGGGCCTCGCTTTTCTCGGGTTCCCGCTGCACGCGCCGAAGCGGCCGTCGGGTGAGCGCGGCAGGCACCTCTTCGAGGTGCAGATCCCCATGCTCTTCTTGCAGGGCGGCCGCGACGAGCTTGCGGACCTCCAGCTTCTGCGGCCTCTGATCAGGCGCCTCGGCGAGCGCGCGACCCTGAAGGTTTTTCCCGATGCCGACCACTCGTTCCACGTGCCCGCCCGCTCCGGGCGCCGGGACGCCGATGTGCAGGCCGGAATGCTCGACGCGCTGGCGCAGTGGATCGAAGGCAGGGCCAAGACGTGACAGGGGAGGCCCTGCGGCGCAAGATACGGTTCCCGCGGACGACCCTGAGGAGGGACAACCATGACCGACCCTGAACTTGCCGGCGTTGCGGCGCTGCTCCTGCGCCTGTCGCTCGGAGTCATGTTCTTCGCCCATGCCTGGCTGAAGATCAAGGTGTTCACCCCTGCCGGAACGGTCAAGTATTTCGAGTCGCTCGGGGTGCCCGGATGGTTCGCCTATGCGACGATGGCCGCGGAGATCGCAGGCGGGACCCTCCTCATCCTCGGCATCGAAACGCGCTGGGTGTCGCTGCTGCTCGCGCCGCTCGTCCTCGGCACGATCGTGCTCGTGCATGGCAAGAACGGCTGGCTCTTCACCAACAAGGATGGAGGCTGGGAATATCCGGCCTTCTGGACGGTCGGTCTGCTCGTCCTCGCGGCCCTCGGCGACGGTTCCGCCGCGCTCGGGCCGATGATGGGCCTGAACTGAGAGGAGTGGCCATGACTGAACGCTCGATCGCTCTCGTCCGGCTCCTCGCCGCGGCGGCGCTGCTGCCGGCGCTGGCCTTCGCCCAGGGCTATCCCGCGAGGCCCGTGAAGATCATCGTCCCCGCCCAGCCCGGCGGCGGCCTCGATCTCATCGGTCGGACCATCGGCGGGGAGCTCGGCCGCGCGCTCGGCCAGTCGTTCATCGTCGAGGACATCGGGGGCGGCGGCGGCAGCATCGCGGCGATGGCGGCGGCGCGCGCCGCGCCGGACGGCTACACGCTGATGGTGGGATACGTGGGAACGCACGGCACCAATCCCGCCGTACGCAAGCTCCCGTACGATGCCATCAAGGATTTCACGCCGATCGCGATGGTCGGGGGCACGCCCAACGTGCTGGTGCTGAACCCCTCGGTACCCGCCGCCGACTTGAAGACTTTCGTCGACTACGCGAAGAAGAACCCCGGAAAGCTGAACTGGGCGACCGGGGGAGTCGGGCTGCTCAACCATCTGGCGCTCGAGCAGTTCAGGGCTGCCGCGGGCCTCGAAGCCGTCTATGCACACTACCGCGGCATCGGCCCGGCGATCACCGACCTCCTCGGGGGGCGGACCCACGTGCTGATGCCCGGGCTCGCCGCAGCGCTTCCGCACATACGCGCCGGGAAGATCAGGCCGATCGCCGTGACGGGACTGAAGCGCCATGCGCTGCTGCCCGAGGTGCCGACATTCGAGGAATCCGGATACCCGGGCTTCGTCGGGGTGCAGTGGTACGGAATCGTGGGGCCGGCGAAGCTGCCGGTGGAGATCACGAAGAGGCTCAACACCGAGATCAACAGGGCGCTCGGTTCGCCGGCTCTGCACGAGCGCCTCTCCAGCGAGGCGATCGAGCCCATGCCGATGGCGCCCGAGGAGTTCGGCAGGTTCATCCAGGCGGACATCGCGCGCTGGAGCGCGCTCGCTCGCGAGCGCCACATATCGCTCGACAACTAGGTTTCGGTCGTCATCACTACGGGTGCGTGGTCGCTGGTGCCGACTTCGGCAAGCACCACGCAGCTCGCGGCGCGTTCGGCGATCGAGGTTGAGGCGAGCACATAATCCAGGCGCCAGCCGATGTTGCGCTGTCGCATGTTCCGCCACGGCGCCCACCAGGTGAAGAGATTGGGGTTGTCCGGGTCGAGCTTGCGGCCGACGTCCACGAGCCGCCCGCCGAGAAGCCCCTCGAAGAGCTCGCGTTCTTCCTCGCGCTGACCGATCACGCCGGGCTTCCGCTCCTTCGGATGGACGTCCATGTCGGTGCGGGTGATGTTCATGTCGCCGCACAGAACGAGCTCGCGGCCTTCGCGGTGAAGCTGCTTCGCCCACGCAGCGAGCTTCAGCATGAAGCCGAGCTTCGCCTCGTAGTCTTTGCCGCCGTTCGGCACGTATACGGAGGCAAGAACGAGCTTGCCGACCTCGGCCTGCACGATGCGCGATTCCATGTCGAGCTCCGGATGGCTGAACGCGGGCTCGGCGTCGAACAATCCCCTCCTGAGGTGGAGGGACACGCCCGAGTAGGCGCGCAGGCCGTGCCAGTACGCGTGGTAGTCCGGAAGCTTCACCTGTTCGGGAATCTGCGCGGACTCGGCCTTCAGCTCCTGCAGGCACACGACGTCCGGGCGCTCGCGCTCCATCCACTCGCGCACTTGCGCCTGGCGGGCGCGGATGCCGTTCACGTTCCAGGTGGCGATTTTCAATGTGTTTCTAAGTAACCGTCATATATGAATGAATTGCCAAAGACCGTTTGCCCTTGGCCACGTGCAGTTGATCCAGATCAAATGGGGGAATCCCTGAATCGAGTACCGTGCCTTGCTTTTGCAGCGGGTTAAATTGTCTTTGCAGACCCCTACTCAAAGGAGGGAGCAATGAAAGCAATGAAAAGGCTTTTGTTCCTGAGTTGTATTGCGCTGCTGGCAACCATGGGCGCTGCAAATGCGGCGGGCTGGACCGGTTGGTATGTCGGCGGCAACCTCGGTTTCGGTACCGCCAAGACGGACACCGATTTTACCGGTTTCGGTGTCAGCAGCAGCACCTCGGCCTCCAGTGCCGTTATCGGCCCTCAGGGTGGCTTCAATTGGCAACTCGCTAAGAACTGGGTACTTGGGGGCGAGGCCGACTGGGATCCGGCGAATATGAAGAAAGATGCCAGCTGCCCAGGCGGCGTATTCACTTGCACTACCAATGTCGTCTGGCTTACGTCTCTGCGCGCTCGTTTCGGCGGCCTCATTGGAAACGACATCTTGCTGTATGGAACATTGGGTCCCGCAGTGGGCGTCATCAAAGCTTCGGATAACACGGGGGGCGGCGATGGCGAATCAAAGGGACATGGTGGTTGGGTCGCCGGATTCGGCGTGGAAGGACCGTTCAACCCCCATTGGACTTGGCGCGCCGAATTC
>Ga0187774_10000887_pt1 | contig 10417 bp, 7 predicted proteins | sample 0216_BV02_MP05_2_FD_133152 | JGI IMG/M metagenome (GOLD analysis project Ga0187774, IMG submission 133152) | Tropical peat soil microbial communities from peatlands in Department of Meta, Colombia - 0216_BV02_MP05_20_MG | ecosystem: Environmental > Terrestrial > Soil > Wetlands > Peat | place... | reverse complement strand
GTGGCGGCGCTGGCGCGGCAGGGCGTGACGGTGCATCTCGCTTACGTGCCGGCGGCCGATGGCGGCGATCCGCTCGCGGCCTACGGTATCGGGCGGCCAGCCGGAGTGGAACTGGTGCCGTTGTCGCGCGGCCTGCCGGCGCCTCTCGCGTGGTTGCCGCTGCATTCGAACCGGCTGTTCTTCGCGCGGTTGCAGCACTGGATTGTCAGCCGCCGCGACCGGCCGCAGCTCATAATGGCGCGCCATCTCAAGATCGCGCATGCGCTGCTCGAAGCGTTTCCCGACATTCCGATGTTGTACGAGGCGCACGAGGTCTTCGCCGACGTGGCGCCGCCGGCCAAACGTGAGCGACTGGCGCAAATCGAGGAAACGGTCCTCCGACGGGCGAAAATCGTTGCGGCCATCACTCACGGCGCCGCCGCGGATCTGAAAAAGCGCTACGGGCTGACGCGCGACATCCACGTGTTGCCGGACGCCGTGACCTGGACGGAAAAAATTCCCGACAAGCCCTGGCACGAGGCCGGCCGCCACATCGTCTACGCCGGAAGTTTTTTTCCGTGGAAGGGCGTGCAGGATCTGGTGACCGCGGCGGCGCATCTGCCCGGCTGCCGTATCACGTTGATCGGTGGTTCGCCCGAGCGCATCCGCGAATATCAGGCGCAGGTCGAGCCGGGCGGCGCCGAAGTCGTGTTCGCCGGGCACGTGTCGCACGCCGAAGCACTCGCAGCACTGAGCCGCGCTTGCATCGCAGTGCTGCCCAACCGCGCCGAACCGAACAGCCTGTGGAGCTCGCCGCTCAAGCTATTCGAATACATGGCTGCGGGTTGCGCCGTGGTGGCGGCCGACCTGCCCTCAGTGCGTGAGGTATTAGCGCAGAACGAGGCGGTGTGGGTGCCGCCGGGTGACCCGGTGCAGCTGGCCGCTGCTATCCGCCGACTCACGAGCGATCCGGAACGGGCGCACCGGCTGGGCGAACGACTGCGCGAAAAGGCCCGCGCCTACACCTGGGAGAGCCGCGCGCAAAAGCTGGTCGCGCTGATGCGCACGGCTGTCTGAACCGCCTCAGACCGCGGTCGCGCCGTGGGTTATTCTTGGCGCGCAGCCATGTCAGTCCGGGACGGAAAACTCCCACGTGAAGCTCGCCATCTACGTTCCGCGCGGCGCCGTGCGGAAGAAGCGGGGCTTTGCGCCGACAATCGTCGCCTGGAACCACGCGCGGCGAAAATTATCAGGCAGGAGCCTATGGAACTTTTGCACGCGCATCAGCTCGAGTTCCCGGTGGCGGACTTTCTGAAACGGCTGCAACGCCGTGTGTCGGTGATCGTGCACGCCCATGTCACCGCCGTGCGTTTTAATGAAGCGCGCGGCGTCGCGGCACGTACGCGACAGGCTGGTTACGGAAAAAATCTTCCGCTACAGAGGACGGAAGTGTTGCCGAATGGCGTGGACACGGCGTTGTTCGCACCGGTACGCGTGCAAGATGCAGGGTGCAGCGGTCTGCAAAAAGGTCTGAGTGTCGGCAAATCACGCCGGCGTAATGCATTCCCAGGTTCAAGTATCGCGCAGCGATGTGCTGGATTGAGCGCCAAGCAACATTGTTAGCGCCCAAGCCATGGACAACCATCCTCAACAACCTTGAATTCGATCCCGGGCTGCCACATCTGCTTCGTAGCGACGATATCCTTGTCGTCGAACAATGCCCAAAGGCATAAGGGCTCGCGGCATTTCGCGTTTTGACATGAGATTCCAGACATTTGCGGGTGTCTGAGCACGGTTGCATTTGCCAGATTTCGGGGCAGCACGCGTTCCGGCAATTCATTAGAAAAAAGGGCGAGCACGGGTCGTTCCATTGCGATAGCAATGTTCAAAGGACCCGAGTCAACTGCAACAACTAGATCAGCCGCTTGAATCCGTTCTATCAGTTGCCTCGATGAAATGGCGGACTTCTTCAAGCGCAAAAAGGATATATCCCTCTGACCAGCTATCAATGCATATTCGGAGTTAACTGCCGCCATTATCAGATGTGCATCGGGCCATCGTGATTGCAGGTATTCGCAAAGCCGCAAAGTGAGCCGGAGATCGAGCGTCCGCTGTGGACCAGAAGATTCCGGACAAACGAGTATCTCTGTCGGTAACTCAGGTAGGGAATGATTCATGCTCCATGTTGGACTTTCCCGTTCGATGCCGAAGTATGCGTTGAGGAAGTCATGAAAGTTCTCGCACTCGAAATTCCTGCGTTGTGCCGTGCGTTCCTTCCAAAATACGGAGAATGTGCGGCGCCTTTTTGCCAAAGAAGCAAAGAATAAGCCATCGTAACCACTGCTCCATGGATTGAATCCAAGGTCAGCACGATTTATTCCAAGCGAGAACAAGATTCTTATTACACTAATTGGATTTTTGTGCGAAACGATATGCATAATGCACTTGCCGCGCAGTAACGCACCAACATACGGCGACAACTGAGGGGAAGTGACAACATTCAGCCGGCAGTTTGGATGCTTGTCTGAAAAACGTAGTATGGCTTGCAGAGCTTGCACAGCAGCTCCGTAACGACATAGCAAGGAGATAATGACTTCGTGGCAATTGGCGAGTTCGCCAGCGAATTCAGGCGTGCGTAACCACTTTAAGCCGCATTTGTACAACAATTTGTTCATCTGTCATTTGCAACGCGTCCCCGCGTCGAATTCCGCAATGTGCGTATAACCCCGATATCTTGAGCAGCCATTATCTCTCAAGTTGACCCTAATTCGAAAACCCTAACAAACACAGTACTATGGAGCCTTGCATAAATACCCAACAATGTCACAGCGGCAATTCCGCCTGTTTCCAGAACGCCGCGATGAGCGGCGGGCGACACGTGAGGCGGTCGTGGTCCGTTTTGACAGCGACGCGGTCACGGCGCGAATGGAAAAGATTTATCTGAGCGTTGCGGACGGAGACAGGCGGGCATGAAAAGAATCGAAATGCTCAGCCTGGCGCTGCTCGGAATTTTGTTCTTCGTGTGGCCGGTCCCGCATACGGTTTCGGTGCGCGATCTGCTGCTCGTCTTGAATCTCGCCCTGTTCGGTTATCTCGCCTGGGTTCGCCGCGGCTCGGGCGCCGGGCTGCGCGAACTTTCGGCGCCCGCCCTCGTGCTGGCGGGACTAACGGCGTGGATGTACGCCGTGGTTTTTTTTATTTTTCCGGAAAATACCTGGTCGCTCGGCGAGATCCAAAGCCAGTGGTGGCGCGCGCTGGCGGCCTTGCTGATCGGTGCGTTCGCCGCGATATCGGCGCGAGACAATCGCCGGCTCACCGTTGCGGCGCTCGCCGTTCTGGTTGCGGCGCTCGCGGTGCACGTTCTGTATGTGGACTTCCAGGCCATGCAGGGACTGCTGAAGCCCGGCCAGCTCGAACGCATGGCCGGCCTGACCGAGGGGCCGGATAAGAGCAACTATTTGACCAACGTATTATTCGGGTTCTTGCTGGCGGAGCTGTTTTTTCGGGCGGTATACGGGGAACGCGTGCTTCCCCTCTCCAACACCGTGTTCGCGGCGGCGTTGGCGCTGACGTCGGTATCCGTATTCGCCGAGCGCACGCGCAACGGGATGATCACGCTGGTGCTGATGTTGCTCCTGCTGGGGTGGTTTTACTTGCGCGCGCGCCAGGCGCGCCTCAATAGACTGGTGCTTGCCTCCGGTATCGTCGCGATGTTCGCGATCGTGCTGGGCGGCGCGGCCCTGGTGGTGAGCGCCCGTCAATCCTCGAGCTTGCACGAATTGATCGACACCATTCCGATTGCCTGGGACACGGAGCATCACCGGGAGTGGCAAGAGGACAATCCCGCAAGCTGGCCCAAATTACCGAACGGCCAGACGGTGGATGTGTCGGTCTACCAACGCGTCGCCTGGTTCAAGGAGGGATTGCTGTTGGTGCGCGACCACCCGCTCGGCATCGGCTTCGGCCGCAATGCCTTCGGCCATGGTCTCGAGGCCAAGTATGGTAAAGGCGGCGGCCACAGTCACAGCGGTCTGCTCGACATGGCGATCGGTCTCGGCGTCCCCGGCGCCTTGTTGTGGCTCGGATTCTTTGCGAGCCTTGCCGTCATTGCGTGGCGACGCTGCCGCGCCGGCGCGAACTACGCCGCGATCCTGACACTCCTGGTGCTTACCGATTACGGTGCGCGCATGCTTCTCGACAGCGTCATCCGCGATCACATGCTCCAGCAATTCATGTTCCTCACGGGCTTGGCAGGGGTCATGATGACGGCTTCAGAAACGGAGAAAGGAACATCCCCGACATGACCGAGGCACCGAGTTTTCTCGTCATCCGCCGCGACAACATCGGCGACCTGGTGTGCACCACGCCGCTGATCCGCGCGTTGCGCGAGCGCTTCCCGCAGGCGCGCGTGTGCGTGCTGGTCAACAGCTACAACCGGCCGGTGGTCGAGAACAATCCCGACATCGACACGGTGTATGCCTACACCAAGGCCAAGCACCGAGAGAAGGGTGAGAGCGTGTTCGGCGTGTACTGGAACCGGCTGCGGCTCATGCTGGAGCTGCGCGGCCGCCATTTCGATTACGCGATCATCGCCGGCGCGCATTTCCTGCCGCGCGGGTTGCGCCTGGCGCGCTGGATCCGGCCGAAGCATATCGTCGGTTTCACCGAGCCCGGCAAGCGCGGCGTCGAGCGCATCGACATGGGTGTGCCGTACACATTGCCGCGCCCGCTGCACGAGGCCGAGGACGTCTTCCGCCTGCTGGCGCCGCTCGGCATCGAGGGCGAGCCGCCGCCGATGCGGGTGTTCCCGGCGGCCGCCGCGCTCGCGCAGGCGAATGCGGCGCTGCGCGACCGGGGCCTGCCGCCGGACAACGTCATCGGCGTGCACATCAGCGCGCGCAAGCCGACCAACCGCTGGCCGGCGGAGCGTTTCGCCGCGCTCATCCGGTGCCTGCGCGAGCAGCACCGCGCCCCGTTCATGCTATTCTGGTCGCCGGGCTCGGAATCGAATCCGCGCCACCCGGGCGACGACGAGAAGGCGCAGAGCATCATGGGTCAACTGGGCGACGTGCCGATACTGGCCTATCCCACTGACCGGCTGGACCAGTTGATCGCAGGCTTGTCTGTATGCCGTGCGGTTCTGTGCAGCGACGGCGGCGCCATGCACATCGCCGCCGCCCTCGGCAAACCGATCCTGTGTTTCTTCGGCAAGTCGGACAAGAGCCGCTGGTACCCGTGGAAGGCGCCGCATGTGTTATTGCAGCCGGCGAGCCAGAATGTCGGCGACATAACCGTGGACGAGGCCGCGCGTGCCTTCGAGCAACTGACGGCGCAGGGACGGACGGATGCCGTCGGTGTGAAACAAAATTAAGGTTTCACCATGAACGACAGTCAGCGCCCGACTCCTCTTTTCCCCTCCCCATTTCGCGCTGCGCGGTCCTGCTGCGCGCGAAAGTCCAGGGCCGCCTTCCCTGGCGGCCCGTTGGGTGGCGCCAACGTCCGCCGGACGTTGGCGAAGACTCCGCCTCACCTCCCTCCCGCGAGGAGAGGGGGAACCCTTGTGTCCTCTTTGCCGCGTCAGTTCGATCCAGAATGGGCCCCCTTTCCCCTTGCGGGGGAGGGCAGGGTGGGGGGTGTCAATTTGTGTGATCCTCAATAGTGGAACCGCGCACCGACTCTTTCCAGAACATCGCCATCGTCCGGCTTTCGGCGCTCGGCGACGTGACCCTGATGCTGCCGGCGGTCGAGACCCTCAAGCGTGCGCGGCCGCGCGCGCACATCACCTGGATCATCGGCGCCGCGGCGTACCGGTTGCTCGAGGGCTATCCCGGCGTGGAGTTCATCGTGTTCGACAAGAGCCGCGGCCTGCGCGCGTATGCCGACCTGCGCCGTCGCCTGCACGGCCGAAAATTCGACGCGCTGCTGGCGATGCAGGCGAGCTGGCGCGCCAACTTCATCTACCCGCTGATCGCGGCGCCGCTCAAGATCGGCTTCGACCGCGCCCGCGCCCGCGATGGCCAGTGGCTGTTCACCAACCGCCGCATTGGGTTCGCGCGCGAACACCTGCTCGACAGTTTCCTTGCCTTTGTCGAGGCTCTCGGCGTCACCGACAAGGTGATCCGCTGGAATCTGCCGCTGTTGCCAGAGGACCGCGCCTGGGCCGCCGCGCACCTGCCACGTGCCGCCGGTCCGATGCTCGCGGTCAACCCCGGTGCGAGCAAGGCCGAGCGCGAATGGCCGGTGGCGCGTTGGATCGAAGTGATCCGCGCCGCGCGCGAGCGTTGGGGTGTGCAAGTCGTGCTGACCGGGGGGCCGGGAACGCGCGAGCGCGCCGCCGGGGAAAAAATCATGCACGCCGCATCCGCCGGCGTCACCAACCTGATCGGCGCCAGCACGCCCAAGCAGCTTGCCGCGTTATTGGAAAAGTGCGACTGCCTGGTCGCGCCGGACACCGGGCCGGTGCATCTGGCGGTCGCGGTCGGCACGCCGGTGGTCGGGCTTTACGCCGTGGCGCCGCCGCAGCTGTCCGGTCCCTATCTTCACCCCGAGCTGGCGATCAATCGTTTTCCCGATGCGGTGCGCACCATTCTCGGACGCGATCCGGACACCGCGGCCTGGACCACGCGCGTGCATAGCGGCGAACCGATGCAGCTGATCCGGGTCGAAGAAGTGCTGGATCGGCTGGCGCAGATATTCGAGAAAGCGAAAACCAGGACACCCGTATGACCGACACGCCGCTCACCCCGCTGCGCAAAAGCCTGTACTACTTCGGCCTCGCGGCGGGACTGTTCACGCTTTTCCGCGTCGTATTCTTCATCGATTACCACGCCTATTTCGGGAAATTGTCGGTCGCGCAGATTCTCGGGGCGTTCCTGCACGGCGTGCGTTTCGACGCCGCCATCATCGCGATCTTTTTCTTCATCCCGTTGCTGCTGATCAATCTGCCGTTGCGCTTCGCCGCCAGCCGCTGGTGGCACCAGCCGCTGGCGTGGATCCTGTGGGCCATGACCGCGGCGATGGCCCTGGTGCTGGCCGCGGACGTCGAGTACTTCGGTTACGTCGACCGCCACATCGCGACCGAATTGTTCGCGATCGGTCAGGACATGGGCGCGATGCTGCGGATCGCCTTCACCAGTTATCTCGGCGCCGTCCTCGCTTATCTCGCGCTTTGCGCCGGATTCGGCTGGCTGTGGTGGCGCGTCGCCCGGCGCGAGACCGCGCCCGCGCGCGCCGGCGCCGGGGCGCTGAAGTTCGTCGTGCTGTTCCTGGCGCTGATACTGACCGGACGCGGTTGGACGCTCTACGGCAAGCCGATCAACGTGGTGCACGCCTTCACCAGCGGCAACACCGCCGCAGGTAATCTGACCTTGAACGGGGTGTTCAGCGCGGTGATGACCAACGATGCCTCACGCCAGGTCAATCACCGGTTCTTCGATCCGCAAGAGGCACGGCGCTTGGTGGCGCAGATTTATCCGATGACGGACGACAAATATCCGTTCCTGCGCCACTACCAGGCGAAGCCGACCCATCCCAACGTGGTGTTCGTGCTGCTGGAGAGCTGGAGCTTTCATTACGTGGACGCGCTCGCCGGCAGTCATTTCGGCGTGACGCCGAATTTCGACGCGCTGGTGAAGCAGAGCCTGAGTTTCACCCGTGCTTACTCCCACGGCCAGCGCTCCATCGAGGGGGTGCAGGCCTCGCTCACGGGCATCCCGCGGCTGATCGGCATGCCGTATCTCGGCAAGGGGCTGGAGGTGACCAACATCTCGCGTCTCGGCGCGATCGCGCAGCGCCACGGTTATCGCACGATTTTCGTGCAGGCTCCGCACCGCGGCTCGTTCCGCATGGACGCGATCGCGCACGCCGCCGGGTTCCAGGAGTACTACGGCATGGAGGACATCCCGGTCGTGCTCGACTATCCGGACGCCGGCGCTTCGGCCTTCGGCTGGGATTACGACACCTTCATGTTTGTCGACGGCAAGCTCGCGCACGAGAAGCAACCGTTCCTCGCCTACGTCTACACCGGCACCACGCACGAGCCGTTCGCGCGCCTGCCGTCGCGCTTCGAGAAGCGCCCGCACGGTGACCTCACCGAGGACGGCTTCCTCAACACGCTCGACTACTCCGACTGGAGTCTCGGCGAGTTCATGAAAAAGGCGGCGCAGGCCGACTGGTTCAGGAACACGATTTTCGTCTTCGTCGCGGATCATCCGATCGGCAAGTTCGGGATCGCCAAGGTCCCCGACCGCTTTCACGTGCCGCTGTTGATTTACGCCCCCGGCATTGTCAAACCGGGCACGAACGACGAGGTTGCGTCACAGCTCGACATCTTCCCGACCCTGGTCGACCTCATGGGATTTGACGATCCGTTCAGCGCGCTCGGCGACTCGCTGATGCACAAGCAAAACGGCGTCGCGTTCGTATCCGCCGGCAGCATCGTCGGCCTGATCGGCAAGGAAGGTTATGTCACGTCCAGTCTGAAAAACCGCCTCGACAGCGGTCCGGTGGGCGCGGGGCCGATGCCGCCGGCCTATTTCGACGACCTGGAGAAAAAGCTGCTCGCGACCGATCAGGTGGTGTATGAACTTCTGAACGGCAACCGCTGGGCGCCGCCGTAATTTTTAAAATGTAGGTTGGGGTGAGCGCAGCGACAAAATCGCCGGGAGCGAGAAATGGCGCAGGGATGCGCCGCTTGCGGAGCTAAGGACGCAATCTGGACAGCGAAAGGCTAGCCCGCACGGCGGAGTCCATGGATGGACTCCGCAAGCGCAACACATAACTGCGTGCAGCCCAGGCTATATCCTGTTCGTACGGGATAGCTGCATCAGCTTGGCGTACTTCATGAAGCTGTTGAAGCAGCCCATGATGATGTGCACCAGCCCCGGCACGCCGTCGAGAAATCCCCGCCGCAGGAAATAGAACTTGATGAAGCGCGCGAACGGCGACAGCACCAGCCGCGCGGCGCCGACGCGCTTGCCGGCGGCGTGCAGGCGCTCGGCCTGCAGCGTGGTATAGCGGTTCTGCTTCTCCAGGTACTCGGCGAGCGTCGTTTCCGTTTCGTGCAGCAAATCGCCGTCGAGGCGCCCGACCTTTTCGGTCGTCACCACGTGCTCGTGGATAGGGTCATCGCTCCAGCGCGCGTGCTGGCGATGGAACAGCCGCAGGTTCGGATCGGGATAACCCTCGCCGTGGCGCAACCAGCGGCCCATGAAGCGGTTGCAGCGCGGCATGTCGTAGGCGAAACAGTTCGGCTTGCGCAGGGCCTCCTGGATGCGGTGCGCGAGCGGCGCGCTCACGCGCTCGTCGGCGTCGAGGCACAGCACCCAGTCGTTGGCCGCCTGCGCCACCGCGAACTGCTTCTGTTTACCGTACCCGAGCCAGTCCTGGCGCACGACCCGCGCATTGTGCCGCCGCGCGATGTCGAGCGTGGCGTCCTGGCTCCCGGAGTCCACGATCAGGATTTCATCGGCGAAGCGCACGCTTTCGAGGCATTCGACGAGCTGGGCGGCCGCGTTGCGGGTGATGATCACGGCGGACAGGCGCTCGGGCATGGGCTATTCTATGCAGAAATTTTGCCGGGTTGCACGCGCGCCGCGCTGGCCCCGTTCCCAAAAATATCCGCGCCCGACATGCTCGCCGCCTACACCTGGTTCCTGCGCCTGCTGCTGCCGTTCGCCATGCTGCGCCTGGCGTGGCGCGGCCTGCGCAACCCCGATTACTGGCGGCGCATTCCGGAGCGCTTCGGCTTCATCGAGCCGCTAACCGCCGCGCGCGTGATCTGGATACACGCGGTCTCGGTCGGCGAGGTGCGCGCCGCCGGCCCGCTCGTGCGCGCGCTCGACGAACGCTATCCCGATTATCAACTCCTGATCACCACCATGACGCCGACCGGCTCGGCGCAGGTGCGGGATCTGTTCCAGGGCAAGGCGGCGCACTGCTACGTGCCCTACGACTATCCGTCGGCGGTGCGCCGCTTCCTCGACCGCACCCGGCCGCGGCTTGCGATCGTCATGGAAACCGAGCTGTGGCCGAACATCTTTCACGCCTGCCGCGCGCGCGGCATACCGGTGTTCGTCACCAACGTGCGCATGTCCGCATCCTCGATGCACAAGTACCTGCGTTTCGCGCGCCTGGCGCGCGCCACCCTCGGGCAGGTGTCGCGTTTCGCCGCGCAGTCGCAGGCCGACGCGCAGCGCCTGCTTACGCTCGGGGCGCTGCCGGAAGCGGTCGAGGTGACCGGCAGCATCAAGTTCGAGAACAACGTCAGCGCCAGCCTGCGCGAAGCGGCGGAGGTGCTGCGCATCTCCTGGGGCGGGCAGGACCGGCCGGTGTGGCTCGCCGCCAGCACCCACGAAGGCGAGGAAGAAATCGTGCTCGCGACGCTCAAGGAGCTGAAGAAACAGACGCGCTTCGCCAGCATGCTGCTGGTGCTGGTGCC
>Ga0187774_10000884_pt1 | contig 10469 bp, 10 predicted proteins | sample 0216_BV02_MP05_2_FD_133152 | JGI IMG/M metagenome (GOLD analysis project Ga0187774, IMG submission 133152) | Tropical peat soil microbial communities from peatlands in Department of Meta, Colombia - 0216_BV02_MP05_20_MG | ecosystem: Environmental > Terrestrial > Soil > Wetlands > Peat | place... | reverse complement strand
GTTCTTCGTCGTGGCGACGCAGAATCCCTCGCACCTCGTCGGGACCTTTCCGCTGCCCGAGTCGCAGCTCGACCGCTTTCTCATGCGCATCGACCTCGGCTACCCGGATCGCGACGCCGAGCGTACGCTGCTGCAGGGCGCGGATCGACGCGAGATGATCGCCGGCATGGACGCATGCCTCGCGCCCGGAGACCTCATGAACCTGCAATCGATGGTGAAGACCGTGCATGCCGCCGGTCCGCTCCTCGACTACATCCAGGCGCTCGTGGAGCATTCGCGGCGCTCCCCGGAGTACACCACCGGACTCTCGCCGCGGGCGGCGCTGGGGCTGCTGCACGCCGCGCGCGCCTGGGCGCTGCTCGAAAGCCGGGACAAGGTCTTGCCCGAGGACGTGCAAGCGGTGCTCCCGGGCGTCGCCGGCCATCGCCTGCGGCCCGCACACGACGGCGTGCGTCAGTCGAGCCTCGACAAGGCGAACGGGCTGATCGCCGCAGTGCCCATTCCCTGAGCGCCGCCGTGAAGCTCGATCGGGTCCTGCAATACTCGCAGGCCTACAATTTCTACCAATGGGTGCGCAAGCGCCATGGCCCGGAGGCGGGCGTGGTGTTCCTCAGCCAGCGCCGCGTCTACATCCTGCCGACGCGCCCCGGAATCACCTTCGCCTGCGTGCTCGTCCTGATGCTCATCGGATCGATCAACTACAGCCTGAGCCTCGGCTACATCCTCACCTTCCTGCTCGGGGGCATGGGCGTAGTCTCCATCCTGCACACGTTCCGCAATCTCGCGCACCTGTACGTGAGCGCCGGGCGCGCCGCGCCGGTGTTCGCCGGCGACACGGCGCAGTTCCAGCTTTTTCTTGAAAGCCGCAGCAGCTTCGACCGGCATTCCCTCGATCTGCGCTGCCGCGGAGCGACGGTGAGATGCGACGTTGCGACACACAACACGGCGTCGGTGCTCGTGCCCCTGAAGGCCGAGCGCCGCGGATGGCTGCAACTCGAGCGGGTCACGGTGGAGACGCGCTTTCCCCTCGGGCTGATGCGCGCCTGGAGCTACGTGCAGCCCGACATGCGCGCGCTCGTCTATCCACGCCCCGACTCCTCGTCCCTTCCCGCGACGACCGCGGTTCCCGAAGCGGGCGAGGTCGTCTCCGCGGGCGCGGGCACCGACGACTTCGCGGGCCTGCGACCTTATCAGGCGAGCGACTCGCCGCGCCACATCGCGTGGAAAGCCTCGGCCCGAAGCGAGTCGCTGCTCACGAAGGCTTTCGTGGGACAGTCCGCATCCGAGCTGTGGTTCGACTGGGAGCAGCTGCCGCCCGCCCTGGGGACCGAGGCGCGCCTGTCGCGCCTTGCGCGCTGGGTGCTGCTCGCCGAGGAGCAGGGGCTGCGATTCGGGCTGAAGCTGCCGGACGCCGGCGTTCCCCTCGGCGGAGGATCCGAGCAGCGGGAGCGCTGTCTGAGGGAGCTCGCGCTTTTCCGGCTTCCCGATGCCGGAGGGCGCAGCGCTCATGCGTAGCGGAACGCCCGCAAGCGCGCTGCCGCTCGTTCCGCTGGTGCTCCTGTTTGCCGGCGCGGTGCTGACCATCGCGCCGCACGCCCTGTGGCTGCCCTGGTGGGTCGATGGCGTCGCGGGAAGCCTGCTCGCCTGGCGGTTCTGGGCCGCGGTTCGCGGCGGCGCCCTGCCGGCGCGGTGGCTTCTCGCGCTGATCACCGTCGCCAGCGCAATCGCGGTCTACTTTTCCTATCGCACGATCATGGGTCGTGATGCGGGCGTGACGCTCATCGTGCTGCTGCTCGCCCTGAAGCTGCTGGAATCGCGCGCGCCGCGGGACATCTTCATCGCTGCCTTCCTCGTGTATTTCGTCGCGCTCGCCGGTTTCTTCTACTCGCAGAGCATGCAGACCGCGGCGTGGATGCTCGTCACCGTGCTCATCACCACCGCGGCGCTGGTCGGGTTCAGCGCGCCGGGGCGCCCGGCCGCCGAAAATCTGATCACCGCCGGGCGCATGCTCATCCAGGCCGGCCCGGTGATGCTCCTGCTGTTCTTCCTGTTTCCGCGAGTGCAGGGTCCGCTGTGGGGGCTGCCCACGGACGCGTATTCCGGGGTTACCGGGCTTTCCGACACCATGACGCCGGGTTCGATCAGCCAGCTTTCCAGCTCCGATGCGATCGCATTCAGGGTGAAATTCCAGGGCGATGCGCCGCCGCGAAACCGGCTGTACTGGCGCGGCCCCGTGCTCTCGGAATTCGACGGGAAGACTTGGCGCGTGGGTTTTCCACAGCTGCGCCGCGAGCTGCCGCTCGAAGTGGACGGCCCGCCGGTCGACTACGAGGTGACGCTAGAGCCGCACAACCGGAACTGGCTCTTCACGCTGGAGATGCCGGCGCGCATTCCCCCGAACGCCCGAGTATCCTCCGACTACCTCGTGCTCTCGCTCCCCCCGGTCCGCAGCCGCATCCGTTATGAAGCGCGCTCCTATCTGAACTACCGGGCGACCGGGGGCGCGGACCCAAGGGCTCTTGCGCTCGAGCTCAGGCTCCCCCCGGAGGTCAATCCGAGAGCGCGGGCGCTGGCCGGCGAGTGGCGCCGGTCGCTCGGCAGCGACGCGGCGATCGTCCGCCAGGGCATCGAGTTCTTCCGCGCCAGCCGATTCGAGTACACTCTGCTCCCGCCGCTCCTCGGCACGAACTCGGTGGACGAATTCCTTTTCGATACCAAGCAGGGTTTCTGCGAGCACTTCGCCGCGGGCTTCGTTTTCCTCATGCGCGCGGCGGGCGTCCCGGCCCGGGTGGTTACGGGCTACCAGGGCGGCGACATGAATCCGGTGGACAACTACATGGTCGTGCGCCAGGCGGACGCCCACGCGTGGGCGGAGGTCTGGCTCCCGCAAAGCGGCTGGACGCGCGTCGATCCGACCGCAGCCGCATTTCCCATCCGCGTGGAATCCGGCATCGTCGCGGCGGCGCGCGGAGGAGCGGGGCTTCCGCTTCTGCTTCGCACCAACATCGACTTGCTGAAGGCTCTGCGCAACAACTGGGAGGCGCTCGCCAACCTGTGGAACCAGCGGATACTCGGCTACAACCCGGACCGCCAGCGCGAGATGCTGTCCTGGCTCGGCGTGCAGCAGCCGAGCTGGCAAACGATGGCGATGATGCTCTTCTGGAGCGTGGCGGGGGTGCTTCTGCTGATCGCGCTGTGGCTGCTTCGCGGCATACGGCGCATGGACGCCGTGCAGGACGCATGGCTGCGCTTCTGCGCGAAGCTCGCGCGCGCCGGACTCGCGCGCGACGGCGCCGAAGGACCGCTCGATTACGCCGGGCGCCTTGCGAGACGGCTGCCGGGACGCGAGGCGACCGTGCGCGCGATCGTCGATCTCTACGTCGAACTGCGCTACGGGGCGCACAGCGATCCGCATTCGCTTTCCCGCCTGAAGCAGCTGGTGCGGCAGTTCAGGCCGTGAGAAGGCGCGACCTGATGCGGCTCATCTGCGCCGCGCTCGCCGCGGCGCTCGCTCTCCTCGCAGGGCCCGCGGGCGCGCAGTCCTCCGGCTATCTGCAGCGCAGCGAAGTCAGGCAATTCATCGGCGAAATGACGAAGAAGTACGGATTCCCCAGGAAGGATCTCGAGCGCATTTTCGGTCAGGTCCAGTTTCAGCCGGCCATCATCAAGGCGATGACGCAGCCGGTCGAGGCCACGATCGAGTCCTGGCAGGCCTACCGCTCGATCTTCATCAGCCCGGAGCGCCTGCAGGCGGGGGTGCAGTTCTGGAACCTGAACGCCGAGCCGCTCGCGCGCGCATCCAGGGAGTTCGGCGTGCCCGAGGAAATCATCGTCGGCATCATCGGGGTCGAGACCGTCTACGGGCGCAACATCGGCAGTTACCGCGCGATCGACGCTCTTGCGACGCTCGCCTTCGACTACCCCAAGCGCGCGGACTTCTTTCGCGCGGAGCTGGAGAACTACCTCGTCTTCACGCGGCAGGCGCGCATCGATCCGCTGCGAATCAAAGGCTCCTACGCGGGCGCGATCGGCATTCCCCAGTTCATGCCCGGCACTTACCGGCGCTTCGCCGTCGACTACGACGGCGACGGGGTTGCGAACCTCGCGGCGAGCGCGGCCGACGCAGTCGGCAGCATCGGCAACTTCCTGAAGGGGCACGGCTGGGTGCGCGGAGCGCCCATCGCCTCGGTCGCCCAGGTCTCCGGAGACGGCTGGCGGAAGCTGCTCGAGGCGGGCGTCCTGCCGAGCGTTCGCGCGGCCGATCTCGCCGGTTTCGGGGTGAAGACCGCCGCCGCGCTCCCGGCGGACGTGCTGTGCTCGATAATCGAGCTGGAAGGGCAGCCGACCGAGTACCGGGTGGGACTGCAGAACTTCTACGTTCTCACGCGTTACAACCGCTCCAATCTCTACGCGTCGGCCGTCGTCGACCTCGCGGGCGAGCTCGCCCGGACGCGGTCGGCGCCGCCGCCTCCATCGGCTCCGGGCAAGGAGAATCCTTGAGCCAGAGCGCGCGCCAATACCGGTACTACGAGTTCGTGATGGCGGCTTTCGTCACCGTGCTGATCTGCTCGAACCTGATCGGCCCGGCCAAGATCTGGCAGCTCGAGCTGCCGCTCGTCGGCCAGGTCACGCCGGGCGCGGGCGTGCTGTTCTTCCCGATTTCCTACGTCTTCGGCGACATCCTCACCGAGGTGTACGGGTACGCCCGGTCGCGGCGCGTGATCTGGGCGGGCTTCGGCGGCCTCGCTTTCGCGGCGCTGATGGCCTGGACCGTGGTCGCGCTCCCCCCCGCGGCGTTCTGGAAAAACCAGGAAGCCTACGAGATCGCTTTCGGCTCGACCTGGCGGATCGCCACCGCCTCCCTCGCCGCCTTCCTGTGCGGCGAGTTCGTCAACTCCTATGTGCTCGCGAAGATGAAGATCTGGACAGAAGGCCGCTGGCTCTGGACCCGCACCATCGGCTCGACGATTTTCGGCGAAGGCGTCGATTCGCTCCTTTTTTATCCGCTCGCATTCTGGGGAAGCGGCCTGATTCCCGACGAGCGGCTGCCGCAGATCATGCTCGTGCAGTTCCTCGCCAAAGTCGGGGTGGAAGTAGTGTTTACCCCGGTGACCTACAAGGTCGTGGCCTGGCTGAAGCGCGCCGAGCACGAGGATTACTACGACAGGGACACGGACTTCAATCCTTTCACGCTGAAGACCTAAAGAAGCTCCAGGACCCTCCTGGGCCGGCTCCTCGGGAGAAAGCGGCCGCGAGGCCGAAACTCACGGCGGCCGGGCAGGCCTCCGGAAATCGGCTGTAGAATAAGTCTCAGCCGAGTCGGGGGAGAGCGAGTGGGCTGCCGCGGCAACGAGTACGACGTTTCCTGCCGGATCAACACCACCGATCCGGGGGCCGTCAACGAAGAAGTCGACCGCATCTTTCTCGAGCTGTATCCCGACGCCTCGACCTCCCATCTCGAGCGCGCCTTCGGCGACCTCGCCGAGCTCTATGGCGGAAGGCGCCCCGGCTATCACGCCTGCGACACCGCCTATCACGACATCCAGCACGTGCTCGACGTGACACTCGCCACGGCCCGGCTGATCGACGGCTACGTGCGCGCGCGGATCGGGGGGGAATCGCTCGATGCTTCGATGTTCCGGCTCGGCGTCGTCACCGCGCTGTTCCACGATTGCGGATACATCAGAACGCAGGACGACACGCGCCACAAGAACGGCGGCGAGCTCACCCTGATCCACGTCTCCCGCGGAGCGCGCTTCCTGCGGAACTACCTGCCGACGATCGGCATGGCGGAGGTCGCGGACATCGCCGCGGCGCTCATCCATTTCACCGGCTACGAAATGCAGGTGCCGCAGATCAGGGTTCCGTCCCTGGCGTACAAGCTGCTCGGCAGCATGCTCGGCTCGGCGGACATCATCGCGCAGATGTCGGACCGCTGCTACCTCGAGAAGTGCCGCGACCGCCTCTATCCGGAATTCCTCGCCGCCGGAATCGCCCGCAGGCGCCTTCCCGACGGAACCGAAGAGCTCGTATATCAGTCCGGAGAGGATCTCGTGCGGAAGACTCCGGGTTTCTACGAGACCGCGTCACAGCGGCTTGCCGGGGACCTGGGCGGAGCCCACGAGTACGCGAGCGAGCATTTCGGCGGACAGCACCTCTATCTCGAGGAGCTGAAGAAGAACATCCGGTTCGCGCAAACGATGGTCAGGGAAGGCGACCTGGCTGCGCTGAAACGCCATCCCCCCGCCACGATGCCCTCGCCCGCCCGTTAGGGAAATCTCCGCTGCGGGCCGGCGATCAGGACGACCGCTCAGGCAGATACTTCATCGGGTCAACCGGCTTGCCGAGGCGCCGGATTTCGAAATGCAGCTTGGTTTGCGCCGAGTCCGAGTTGCCGATCTCGGCGATCTTCTGGCCCCGCACCACGTTCTGCCCCTCCTTCACGAGGATGTGGCTGTTATGGGCGTAAGCCGAGAGATAAGTCTGATTGTGCTTGATGATCACGAGCTTTCCGTAGCCGCGCAGTCCCTCCCCGCTGTAGACGACGCGCCCGCCGGCGGAAGCGAACACCGGATCGCCGACTTTGCCGACGATATCGACTCCCTTGTTCGTCGCCTCGGAAAAACCGGCGAGAACGCGGCCCGAGGCCGGCCACATCCACGCGAGGGAGTCCGGGTCGTTGTCCGGCTTCTGGGAAGGCTGCAAAGGCAGCGCCGCGGCTCCAGGCGGCTGCATGCGCGTGAGCAGCGCGAGGTTCTCCGCCGAATACGGCAGCTTCATCGCCTTGGGTGAAGTCTTGAGGGGGCCCGCGGCGGCCGGACGCGGCGTCTCCGCGGCCTGCGGCTGCGCCTCGCCGGCGAGCGAATGCTCTTCCACGGCGCCGGGTATGGCGGCAGGCTGCACGCGCACGCCGGCTTCCTGCCGCGCGGGCGCCGCCTGTTCCAGAGGCCGCATGCGCAGCACCTGCCCCGCCTGCAGCGCCGCGGGATCGGTGAGGTTGTTCCACGCGGCGAGCTCGCGGTAGTCGAGGCCGTTCTCGAGGGCAATGCTGTACAGAGTCTCGCCCCGCTTGACCGTGTAGCTCTCCGCGCGCGCGGCCGTTGCCGCGGAAGGGACGGCGGGCGCTACCGAGGAAGGTGCGGGTTTGGCCGGGGCCGGGCGGGTGACGGGCCGCTCGATCACCGGAGCGTTGTACGAGGAGCCCCCGCAGCCGGCGACGATCGCCGCGGCAAGCGCGGCGGCCGCCGCACCCGGCGACCTCACTGCTTGCCGCTCCGCAGCGGCACGAAACGAACGGCGTCCAGCCATTTTTCAGTCAATCCAGTCGGAGTTCGCTCGAACAGGCACAAGGCCTGCTCCCCCGCTCCAAGCGGGGCGATCATTTTGCCACCCGGCGCAAGCTGCTGCAAAAGCGCGTCGGGAACGCGCGGCATCGCCGCGGCGGCGATGATGCCGCCGAAGGGGGAGGCCTCCGGCAACCCTTTGGCGCCGTCGCTGTGCACCAGCCGCAGGTTCGGCAGCCGCAGCCCGCGCAGATTGGAGCGCGCCCTTTCGAGCAGCGCCGCGATGCGCTCCACCGAATACACCTCGGCCGCAAGCCGCGCGAGCAGCGCCGCCTGGTAGCCGCATCCCGTTCCGACCTCGAGAACGCGGCCGAGTTTCCTCCCGCCGCGCAGCGCCTCCAGCATGCGCGCCACGACGAAAGGCTGCGAGATGGTCTGCTCGAAGCCGATCGGAAGCGCCGTGTCCTCGTAGGCGCGGCTCGCGAGCGCCTCCTCGACGAAAAGATGGCGCGGAACGGCCGCCATCGCCGCGAGCACGGCCTCGTCCCTGATCCCCTTCTCGCGCAGCCGCGCAACCATGCGCTCGCGCGTGCGCTGCGAGGTGAAGCCGATGCCGCGGGCCCTGGACAACATCATCCCATCCACCAGGCCTTGATCATCGGTATCTGCTGCGGGTGGGTCAGGTCCATCTGCAGCGGAGTGAGCGACACGCGCTCCGCTTCGAGCGCGTGGAAATCGGTTCCCGAGCCCGCGTCCTGCGCCGGACCCGCCGCGCCGACCCAATACACCGTCTGGTTGCGCGGCGTCTTCGTCTTGATGACGGGCTCGGCCTTGTGGCGCCTGCCGAGCCGCGTGACTTCGAAGCCCTTCAGGTCATCGTAGGGAATGTCGGGCACGTTGACGTTCAGGAGCACCGGCTCCGGCGGCGGCTGCCTCTGAAACCGCGCCACCAGCTCTACGGTCACGCGGGCGGCGGTCTCGTAGTGACGGCCGGCCTTGCTCGCGAGCGAGATCGCAAGCGACGGAATGCCGAGCAGATAGCCTTCCGTCGCCGCGGCGACCGTTCCCGAATAGATCGTGTCGTCGCCCATGTTTGCGCCGAGATTGATTCCCGAGATCACCATGTCGGGAAGCTCCTCGAGCAGCCCGGTGACCGCGAGGTGGACGCAGTCGGTTGGCGTGCCGTTGACGAAGAGGAAGCCGTTCGCGGACTCGCGCACGGTGAGCGGACGGTCGAGCGTGAGCGAATTGGACGCGCCGCTCCGGTCGCGCTCGGGCGCGACGACGGTGATGGCGGCCAGCTTGGAGAGCGTTTCTGCGAGGATCGCGATGCCGGGCGCGAAGTACCCGTCATCGTTGCTGAGCAGAATGCGCACTATGCCCCTAACTCATTGACGGTCAAACGATCGTGTTCCGACCTGGTCTTTCCATGCCCACAAACGTACCCTCGTTCAGATGAGGTTGCGGGTACGGCGGGTGACTGCTGCGTGCTGGTAAGCGCCTCGCCTGCTTTGGAAATGCATACGACCAAGAAGAGCGGTACTGGAGCACGCACACAGTGGCGCATTCTACCAGCCGGACGCGCTCATCAGGCCGAACGAATCTCGAAAAACGAGAGCTCGGGAACCGCGACTCATGATGCGGGGGAGACCGTAGTAGCCGCTTGGGTTCAATAGCGGACGTCGAGTGCGGCCCCCATGGAGCGGCGGCGACGATCGCCCCTGGCTTCTCACACCTATTTCAGCCGGGCTCGAACTTCTGGTTCCCGAACGCTGAGCCCCTCGGGCGTCTGATTTGGATGAAGCCGTGGTTCGCCGCCCGGTGGCAGGTGTTGCATGGCGCGGTCAGGCTGTCGAAGGACCTCGTGAAATCCGCCGCGCTCCGTCCTTCGATCGCCTTGCCGATCGCTTCAAGCGGTGCCGGCGTCAGCTTGGCGATCAGGGCCGCGACCGGCACGCTCTCGTGCGTCGGATGCAGCCTGCTCGCATCCTCGAAACCTTCGCGAAGTTCATTCTGCTCATAGTCTGCAAGGGCCCAATTGCCGCGCCGGGGTATAGGGCTCCGTCCCGGCCGCTGGACGTTCGTGCGATGTCTGCGAACCTGCGCCGGTGTGGGCGGGACCTGCTGCGATCACGAGGCTGAATCCTGCCAGGATAGCGAGGCTATTCATTGCGGCACTCCTTTGGGTGGACGGAGGCCTACTTCATCCTGGACGGAAGCGTGATCGTCCTGCCGGCGACCATGAAGACGCCTCTGCCACGATGATGGATCGTCCGCGGATTCTTCCTCGAAGGGTCGATCCAGGCCTTGAGCACCTGCATGATGAAGACGTTGTACCGCTTCGCCAGCCTCGCATCGACCACCCTGCATTCGAGATTCGCGTAGCACTCAGCGATGAGCGGCGGGGCGACGCACGAGGCGGGCACAGGCGTGAGACGGGACGCCTTGAACTTGTCGATCTTCCGGCCCGTAGTGTTCCCGACGCGCACGGTCTTGACCGCCAGCTCCACCGTCGGGATGTTGATCGCACACTCGCCGGTCGCCCTCAGGAGACGGAAGCTGTAGTTTCGGTCGCTGATCACGCAACCGACGATCGGTGGCTCGAAATCCATCATCATGTGCCACGACAGGGCCATGATGTTCGCGCGCCCATGCCGCGCAGTCGTCACCATCACGACGGGGCCCGGCTCAAGCAAGCGATAGACCCGCGACAAAGGAAGAGATTTCTTCACCGGCGGAATTCTACGCGAGGCGCGCGTCTGCAGGCCGCTACGCCTTCCCCACATCGGCGGGCGCTCCGGCAACTTCATGTTCTTCTTTTCGCGCTCGTCCTGATTGAGACTCTCTCGCATTCAGGACAGTACGTAGACTTGGCGCAGAACTCTCGAGTAGCCGCATCATGCCGATTTCCTCAACAATTGACCTGGATCAACACTTCATTTTCCCGCTGCTGCATAAGGTACCTGGATCTCATGCGCTTTGCGCTTGCGATCCCGAAACACGGCGAATACAAGAACAGGGGTCATGGGCACGCGCGCAACGGTCACGCAAGCACTCGCCGCCGTTGCGGCTCTGGCCCTCGGTGCGGCGTTCTACGCTGCTGGCCGCCCCGCCGGACATGTGTATCTGCTGGCTTCAGCACCGCAACTCTTCAGCACGACGAGCCCGAGCGTCGGCGGAATCGGC
>Ga0187774_10000883_pt1 | contig 10470 bp, 22 predicted proteins | sample 0216_BV02_MP05_2_FD_133152 | JGI IMG/M metagenome (GOLD analysis project Ga0187774, IMG submission 133152) | Tropical peat soil microbial communities from peatlands in Department of Meta, Colombia - 0216_BV02_MP05_20_MG | ecosystem: Environmental > Terrestrial > Soil > Wetlands > Peat | place... | reverse complement strand
GGAAGCTCGCGGCCCGTGACCCCGGGTCGCCGGCACCGGCGTCGCTACCGAGCGAGCCGCCCGCGACGGCGCAGGTCTGCGGCAACCCCCTGGACCGGGGACACATCCACGTCGGTCAGTTCATGGTCGGTTTCATCGGGCTGACCGCCGGGGAGCTGCAGCAAACGCGTGCGGAGTCCGGACTCGACGACGACGCCGCGGCGCTCTTCCTCGAGGACGGCGTGGTCCTCGTCGAGCTCGAGCCCGGGGACGAGAGCGAGGCCGAGAACGAGGAGTAGGCGCGGGGGTCGCTCGACGACCCGATCGGCGGCGGGGTACGTCCCCCGTCCCTGACAGGAGCGTTGAGATGGACACGCAAGCGATCGATGGACTACCACTGCCCCAGTGGACCTCGCGGGGCACCCAGGCCGAGCTGGAGCGGCTCATCGGCCAGGACTTCCGGTTCCACGGACAGGGCTGGTACGTGTTGCCGGACCAGGTGCTGCTCATCCACGGGGACACCCTACCGGTCAGGGGACTGGACCAGCTCTCGCAGCTGCTGAAGGTCGTGCGGGAGACGGACGACACGCGGTACAGCTGCCATTCGTGGACGAGCGACCCGCGGCCCGCGCTCCAGGAGATCCTGACCCTCGACAACCAGACGGAGGTCTCCGTCCCGGAGCTCCTCGTCGTCGGGTGGCCCCAGGTCGAGGTCGCGGCGAACGAGCTGCTGGCGTGGGGTCGCAAGGTGCTCGCCGAGACGGCGCGGGAGCGCGGCGTGGACCTTCCCGCGGAGGCCCTGGAGAGTCTCCGGCCGGTCGGTGCGTGCCCCACGACGACCACCAAGGAGCGCGTGGAGACCGGTCGCGGCGGTCCGCTCGGATACGCCTTCGGAAGCTTCGTCCTGCACCCGCTCGACGGGGACCAGCTCGTCGAGCTCCGACGCAGCCTGAATGGAAAGGAGGTTCCGTCGTACGCCCGTGTCTGCGAGATTCCGGGGCATCCCGGGGCGGTGATCGTCACTTTCAGGCCCAAGCGGTAATGGAAGGGGAGCCTCACGGTGCCGTTCCATAGCGGAAGGGAGCGCGACCACTGCCGCTGCGGTTTCCCGATGGAGGGATCGCGCTGCTCGAAGTGCAGCCGTGAGCCCGCGGACTGCGCCTGCGTGCGGACGTGGGGCGCGACGCGGAAGTTCAGGACGAGGCCGCATTCGTCCGACCCGAAGGCGGTGCTGCTGCGCGAGGCGGCGCGCCTGCGCCAACAGAAATACCGGCGGCGCCTCAAGGAGCGCGCCGTGGGATTCGCGGAGGACCGGGACCCGGGGGACGAGCATGGATGACTCCCAACGACGCACGGACGCCTTCCTGTGCCTCCTCCTGCTGCCCTGGCTGCTGGGCGGGGTGCTGGAGGCGGTGCTAATCCGGTAGTCGCCCAGACGATCGGGCGGCCCTCCGATCGCCCCTGGGAGCGCCCCGGGGGAGACAGGAGGATCGATGACGATGTTCTTGATAACGTGGCCCGGCCGGCACGAGGCCGCGGTCTGTAACGAGAGGACGGGGTCCCACGCCGCGGACCGCGTGGCCGCAACGACCGGACTCCGGGAGCTCGGCCAGCCGCGGGTGCGTGAGGTCGCCCCGGGCGCGGTCCTGTCCTTCCATCCCCTGCCGCAGGGGTACGTGCCCAGGACCGCCGCGAGCGTCCTGGTCCAGGAGCACCGCGGGATCTCGTCGCTGGCCCCGGACCCGCGGTTCGCGCAGGCCAGCACCGCCTGGTTCGACTTCCAGGAGCGGGTCGCCGCCCTCCTCGAGCGGTACCCCGTCCTCAGCGAGCTCGTCCCACCGGTCGTGCGCGCCGCGTGGGACGCCGGCCAGGCCTCGATCTTCGACCTCCTGGTCGAGGTCGGGGAGCGCGTGGAGGGGGTCCTCGACGGGGCAGCCCGCGGCGGGTCCGAGGCGCCCCCGGTCCGGGAAGCGCAGGGCGGCTGACGTGCCCAGGTGGGTGGAGCGGCCGCCGCCGACCCCTCGGGAGCGGACACGGATGGCCCTGCGCGGCGCGGGCGGCGAGCAGGCGCGCGAGCACGCCGTCGACGCGGAGGGCCGCCGCGTGCTCCTGGAACACGCCGCGCTGATGCCCGTCATCCCGCCGAGGGACGAGCGCGAGTCCCGACGCATCGAGCTCATGGCGTACACCGTCACGGGCGTGACGCGTTGGTTCGAGCTCGTCGTCGATTCCGGTTAATGGAATTTTTAAAGCTGTTATTGGAATTTATTATTTCAATAATAGCCAGGGGACCGACCACGGTCGAGGCGGCGTCACGTCCCGTGGCGGCCGCCCAACGGACGACCGGACCCATGATGGATCCGCTGGACGCCGGAGTCAGTCCTCCGGCGCCACTGGAGGCAACATGTCCATGAGCGCGTATCTCAGCTTCACGAGGGCCCTGCGCCAGCTGTTCGACCAGGCCGGCATCAAGTACGAGACGGACCCGACCTCCCCCACGGGGGTGAGCGAGGTCAAGAAGTGGGTCGAGTTCCGCTTCGCCCCCGAGGACGGCGGCCCGCCCCACAAGCTCTATGTCCCCAAGAACGTGGGGGCCGTGGGGGCCTGCCACACGACGGTGCTTTTCTCGACGGACATCGAGGGCGTCCTGGAGCTCCCCACCAAGCGGGACGGGACGCCGTACAGGAACGGCGCCATCAGGTCCCACCTCTCGGGCGACGACCCCGAGCGGCTCGCCCGCCTGATGATCGGCGCGCTGCGGCGCGGTGCGCCGGCGCCGACGCGGCGTCTGCCGCAGCCCCGGACGGCGCAGCAGACGCCGCGGGCGCACGCCGAGGCGCCGGTCGACGCGGTCGAGGCGTCGCCGGAGAACGTCGTCGAGGACGAGGGGGAGGCGGCCCTCGCCCAGCACTGACCGGCCCGCCGAGGCGGCGGTCTCCGACCGGGGCGGAGAATGGGGCCCGCCGAACCGCGGCGTCGGCCCCGCCTCCCGTTCAGGGCCCCCCGAGTGAGCGGACGCACGGGCCCCATCCTCGACCCCGGCCGGCACCCGCCGCCGATCGGTTCCCGGAGAGACCACCCCCGGGGGCCGACAGGAGGCGAATGCAGAGAGTCCTGGCAGCGGCGCTGCTCCTCGCGGCGGCCCGTCCCGACGGCGACCCCGACGTACCCGTGGGCGTGTTCGAACCCGCGGGCCCGGCGGCGCAGCCGTCATTCGTCCAGCCCCCGGCGGCCACGTGCGGGCGGGTCGCCGAGGACGACGTCGTCGGGACGATCCGGGCGGTCTCGCGTGTCGACGTCGGTCCCGGCGGCGTCCGCCTATGGGGCGGGGCGTCCGGTCCGACGAGGGCCGGCCCCGCCGCGTGGACGGCCCTCGTTGAGAGGGAGGGCCGGTCGTTCGCGCTGCTGCTGACGCGTCTCTCGGTCAGGGACGGCGCGCCGTGTCGCGACGCGGCCGCCCGACAGGTGAAGTTGGTCAGATGAGTTCCGGCGGGCCGCTCGGCCCGCCCGTCCGATTCCCCGCCGGACAGACGAACCCCGACGGGGAACAGGATGCCGTGAAGCAATATGAACCGACCGAGAAGCTGGCTGCAATCATATCCGACGCAGTGACCGCCGTCTCCCGCGCGGCGCCGGTCCGCCCCGCGCGGCGCGGCCTGACCCTCAAGGGGGAGGTCATCGTGATGTTGGGCGTCGCGCACGAGGGGAGCTCCTCCACGAGCGCACACTGCGGGTGATTCCGGGAGACGGACTGTCCGCCAGGACAGCCTCACAGCGGTGAGGGGTCCGCGACCGGAGGGGGTCGCGGCTCCGATCGTCCGGCCGGGATGGCCCCGGCCCGACGACAGGAGAGGATCAGAGAAGATGAACAAGCAGCAGACGATCAAGGTACCCAATGACCGGATGTTCATGCTCCGTGCGCCGGACGACTACGGTCCGAACAGCAGCGGATGCCGATTCGCGGTGGGCGAGCGCGGGATGGTCGAGGCGATCGGCCTCACGCTCGGCAGGCTCACGTCCGACTCCCGGGCGACGCTCTCCGCGATGCTGGAGGGCAGCAAGGACGAGCTCATGACCCTCTTCCGCGGGCGGAGCAGCGTCTCGCTGTACCGCGAGGACGGCAACAAGCGCGTCGACGTGTTCCTGGTGATGTCGGCCCACGGCGTCTGATGCCCACGGCCGAGGTCACGGCCGTGCTGGAGACGGTCGTCGTCGCGACGGGGGAGCGCACGGAGCAGCGCATCCTCGACGACGACCTCCCCGAGGCCGTCAGGAGGGCGGAGGGTCTGTACGGGAGTCCGGTGGAGCTCCACGACGGCTCCCTGCTCTTCATAGAGGCCCGCATGGCCGACGCCCCGGTCGAGGCGGTGAAGATAGCGGTGCACGGACCCGATAAGATCGAGATCGAAGGGATCCGCTTCGCCGTGTCCGCGGTGCACAGGATCAGGAAGCTGAAGCGTGCGATGACGTGAATGAGACCGGGTCGGAGCCCAAGCGGCCCGACCCACGTGACAGCGTCGCCGATAGCTCAGGTGGCAGAGCCCCGGGAGCCCGCGGCAGTGTCGCGCGGGGAATCCTCCCCGCGTTCCTGGCGCCGTGGACAGTTGGCATAGACGAAACCGGGAGGATCGCCGGTTCGATTCCGGCCGGCGGCACGTTGCGAACCAACAGACCAGAGGAGGACCAGTGACAGTCAAGGAGCTGAAGGAGCTGATCAGGGACATGCCGGACGACTACCAAGTCGTCGCGACGGGCATCGAGGGGCCGAAGGCCGTCGCAGTCAGCGTGTCCCCCAACGAGGACGACAGGGAGGCCGTCCTGTATCTGGAGATGAGGATCGGCAGGTATCGCGAGGTCGGCATCAGGGAGATCAGGCACTAGGGTCGGGCGGCGACGGGGCCGCCGATTGCCGCCCGCGGGAGTTGACCCGCGGGCCGCAACAGGAGGCCTTCGTGCAGACTGAAGTTCCCAGCGTTCCTCTTCAGGAGACTTTCGACCGGGTGGCCCGTCACCTGCGCAGGCAGGGGGGACCCTCCACAAAGGAGGGTCCCGGGGGGCGTACGATATGCGCCTACCGGGGCAACGGCGGGCGCATGTGCGCCGCCGGATGCCTCATCCCGGACGAGCTGTACAGGTTCGAGATGGAGTCCCGCTCCGTCGCGGATGACCAGCCGGCGGGCGTCGTGATCGCGTCTCTGGGGCACGACCTCGGGCTCGTCGCGTCGCTGCAAGGGTTGCATGACGGCATCGCGTTGTCCTGGAGCGAGGCCGGCCTACTGGCGGGCCTGAGGGAGCTGGCCGGGGGATTCGGCCTGAACTGCGACGCCCTCTCGGGATGACCTGGTGGCTCGTCGGAGGGCTGATAGCGTTCGCCGTCATCATGGAGGTCCCGTGGGAACGCATGGGACCCCGGAAAGGACACGGAGCGAATGACGAGATGTCGGGACCACAACTGCCTGTGCACACAACTGCGGGCCCCGTCGGAGCGAGCGGCGACGGCGGTGGAGCCGCCGCAGGGGCCGCCCCTCATCGGGAGACTCATGAACAGGATGGCGGCGAGGAGGGCCGCGCGACGTAGGGCCCGGGCAGAGCGTTTCAGAGCGGGCGAGCTCGCCGCGCTGCTCAGGCGCCTGGAGGGGCCGGCGATTTTCCATGACGACCCCGGGAGGGACCCGGTCGACCGCATCGCACGCGTCGGCCTGGCGATCTGCCGGGCCGGCGGGGACCACCTGGGGGACGTCGACAGCGTGCTCGCCGACTTCGCACGGCTGGTGCGCCTCATGTTCCCGGAGGGAGGCCGGGATGCTTAGCCACGTCACAGCGACGGACAGGTCGATCAAGCCGATACACATGGCGGTCGGGGACGTGATCGTGGGCCACCATTCAGCGGACCCCGCGCTCACCCCCCTCACCCTCTATGAGAGGGACGCCCTCTCGACGCGGGGGCCGTTCACGGTGACCAAGATCCTCGCAAGGGACCGTGGCGGCTATTCCGCGGGCGTGTACTTCCTCCATCCGGACCAGGGGGAGAAGCGGTACTGCCCCTACGAGGTCTCGTCGGGGTTCTACGTGGTCATCCGGGACCGTCCCGGGATCCCCCGGTTCATCCCGGAGTTTCCCGGGGTGTGCCCCCGGTGCCAAGACAGGATCTACCTCGGACTCAACGAGGTGGTGCACCAGGAAACGGGGAGCGCCGCGTGTCCGTCGCGGTGACGGCGGCGGTCTGGGTGGCGCTCTCCCTGGCTGTCACCGTGATCTTCGTCGTGACGGTGCGGCTGCGGCCGCCGCCGCGGTGAGGGCGGACTAAACGCGGCCGGCTTAAAATCTCATAATGAGTGAGAGAGTTAGACGTCCGCGCGCCCCGTACACGAAGGCCGACGATCTCACGGTCCTCGGGTTCGTGGAGAGGAGGGACGCGGAGAAGATGGCGATCCTTATGCGGCGGATAGTCTCGGACAGGAGGGCCGCCGGGGACACGAGGCTCTATCGGATCAAGGTCTGCTATAGGAGCCGCACGGGGACGTACGACGTCGTGGTGAAGCAACGCGAGGCGGGTGACGAGTGACGCCGACCGGCGACGGTCGGGCTTCCTCCCCTCCGATCGGGCCGCGTTCTGTCCGCGGTCCGACAGGAGAAGAGGAATGACTCAGAAACAGAGCACGGAGCGGGTTGGTAAAGGGACCCCGGGAAAGAGGGTCAAGGCGGCGTGGCGGGCCTCAGGTAACGGCGGTCTGTCGTTGCTGGCCTGGGCTCGACAGCATCTCGTCCTCGGTGGATCGGACAGGATGCGAGGCGACGTGACGGAGTGGCTGGCCTCGAAGAGGCCCGGCGGGACGGACGAGCGGCGGACGCAGCGACGACTCCGCATCCGAGAGCGTCGGGCCGCGAACGAGGCGGCGAGGCTCGCCCGCCGCAGCAACAGGCCAGGGGGGAAACAGCAGCAGAGGAAGGGGAGGGGCGGCGATGATCCCCGCTGACGGAGAGGAGCTGCCGGCAGGCTCAGAGTGGGACATCGTGCGGAAGGTACGGAGCGCGGCCGCGGCGGCGCCCAGGCAGGGCGGCACCGTGACCCTGATCGAGGACGACGAGCGCGGCGGGTTCAGGGTCATCGGTAGTCGAGCGTGGGGCGGCTCACCCATGTTCGTCGTCCTCGAGTACTTCGGCCTGCCCTTCACCTACGCCAACTACGAGCGGATCATCAGCGCGGTGCGCTCGGAGGGCGGGAGGGAACTGTTCATCCGCCCGCTGGAGGACCAGCCGGACGACGAGCCCGCCAGGGCCGCGATCGTGCAGACCATGGGGGGATGGGGCCTCGAGGAGGCCGAGGAGTTCCTCAAGCAACACAGGCAGTGAACCGCAAGGAGTCCCATGACATTCGCGGAATGGCGCGAGAGGTTCTACGAGCGACTCGAGGAGCTCTCGCTATCGAGCGCCGCGCTGCGTCGTGCCCACGAGGCCGACCAGCCACCGGAGGACCTGGCGGAGCTCGTCCTCCGGCTCCTCGGAGATGAGCCGGACGACGATGACGACGACGACGATGACGACGCCGAGGACGACGACGACAATGGCGACGACGATGACGACGACGATGACGACGACGATGACGAGCCGGACGAAGGGGACGACGATGACGACGCGGCATTCCGCGCCGTCTGGACCGAGCTAGACGACTGATCGGCACCAACCATCAGAAGGAGCAACATGAGCGAAGGAAACGACGTGCAGGAAAATACCCACGACGCGGGGCAGGAGACGCCTCCCCAGCCGGAGGAGGTCCGGTTTGACCCGGCTGGGGAGGCGTCGGTCAGCGTGGAGGCCGCCGACGAGGCGGTCGACTACGAGGACCGGGACGTCCGGGTCCCCCGTGACGACACGGACTCACTGGCGGAGACGGCGACCGGCGACCAGTCCATCGAGGACGAGGTCCGGAGGATGGCGGCGGAGGAGCTCCCGCCGCCGGAACCCGTCCATGATGACCCGGATGACCCCGGGGTCCATCACGCCTCGGCCGTCGAGGACGGCGTCTCCGAGAGGCCGCGGGCGGAGGACGCGCCGGATCCCAATGCGAGAGACGCGCACGTCGCGCCGGCGCCGGCCGCCAAGGCGAAGCCCACGCCGCAGCGACCGGCCATCGCGAACGCCCACGAGGCATTCTCGATGGCCATCCGGGCCCATGCCCAGGCCAAGGGGCTGGCGCTGCGCGACCAGAGCTCGTTCCTCCAGATCCTCCACGGGGAGACCGGCCACAAGATCTACATGGCCCTCTCCCAGAAGACCCCGCGGGTCCACTTCGAGACCACCCTGCCGGTGGTGGGCCAGTTCGGCGCCACCGAGCCGACCAAGGAGAACGGTCGCATCGCGGCCTACCTGGACCCGTCCGTCGAAAGCGGCGAGGCGCTCGGGGACATCCTGGCCCTGGTCGACCTGCTGGCGTCCGGCTCGATGGGGAAGCTGCCGCCGCCGCGGTCCCGCCAGCAGACCGGCAAGTGAGCCGTGGACCGACAGAGACTCATCGCCGGATTGGTCCGGGAACTCAGGAGGGACGGTCCGTCCCTCCCGGATCCCTGGGACCGGGTCGACTGGATCATCAATCGCTTCATCGAGCGATACCAGGAGCTGCCCTCGCCCGATGAGGACGAGGTGATCGCCGTCTGCACCGCGATCGATGAGGGCCGGTTGCCTGAGCAGGAGGCCAGCTAGGGAGTCGCCACGTCGTCTGAGGACTCATCTCGGGTGACGGCCCGGCCGTCCCCAGGCTGTGCGAGAGAGAGGAGGGGCGTGCGATTAACACAACGCGACTGGGGGGTATGGTCTCGGATGACTGGCCGCTGGTGGGGTGGGAGCCGTCGGCCGCCAATGCCCCCGGCAATGGGGGCCCAGAGAAGGGACACGACAATGGAAGAAGACAGGCCAAGGAGGACGAGGAGAAGGGTGTCGCCGCCGGCGAGGCCGAGAGCGACGCCCCCAGAGGAGCAGCTGGGCCGGGCGCTCGAGGTGATCAGGATTGGAATCCAGAGCGGCATGCTACCGTCGCTCGCGGGTGACTCGCCCGGACAGCACACGCCGGTCCATCCGATCGGCCCGGGCGCGCTGGCCACCGGTCATGGACTGGCGGGCGGGGGACGCAAACCCGAGGGAACGCAGCAGGCCTACCAGGCCTTCGTCGAGGCGGTCCGACGGCTGGTGGGTGAGCCGACCTGGGGACGACTGAGTGTGCTCGACCAGGCCTCGTGGGTGCAACTGAGGGGGGAGAGGGGCCGGATCTACGTCGCGAAGACCCGCGGCGTGGTCTCCCGGATCGAGTCGACGCTCTCGCCCGAGGAGGTCCCGGTCATTCCGGAGCCACCGGAGGGCGGCGTCAACGCATCGGAGCCGGACCGGCCGAACGGAAACATCCGGTCGTGGCTTCGAGCGGACGCGGGGGTCGTCGCCGGAGCCGTCAGGGTCATAGCAGGCCCCTGCCCGGGGGACTGAGGACGCGGCCCACAGGGGAGCCGAAACGGTCGGCCCCCCGATGGGAGGTATCCACAGATGGAATCGAAAGGCGGGGGGGCGGCCGCCCCCCCCAACGACAGCGAAGAGGCCCCGCAGTCCACGGGACGTGAAGTCGTGATCAGCGGCCCCGCGGGATTCCGCGTGGTCAGGGAGTCGCTCCCCGAGGAGGTCGAGAGTGACCTCGGTCCCGGGGACCGGATCCACCTCGTCATCTACCAAGACTCCGAGCTCGGCAGGTCCGTCGCGAACATCACGGTGGTCACCGCGGAGACCCTCGGGGTTCTCGAGAGGGAGGTGTGCCCGGCCACCGGGGACCCGTTCCACGTCGCCATCACGAAGATGGCGTGGACGCAGGTGTGCGGACGCCTCTGGAACGGCCCGCCTCCGGAAGGCACGGAGCCGGAGAAGATCCACGAGATCTCCAGGGCGGAGATGCGTCGCATCCTCGAGGTCGAGTTCTCCTTCAGGAAGGAGGAGGCCAGCCGGGCGTCGTAGGTGGGTGCCGGCAGCAACAAGCTGTGGTAGTATTACAGCCAACGCAGCAACGCAGCATCCCAAGGAAGACAGACCAATGGCCAACAAGGAAGTCACGATCGAAGAGGCGCGTGGGCTCATCACGCGTCTGGCGGAGGAGCTGTCGCTGGTCATCAGCGACAACAAGGGATTCATCAAGGTCGTGTGTCCGGGAACCGGACACAAGGCCTACGTCAACAAGAGCAGCTCGCTGGGTCGCATCGACTGCACCCTGGACCTTCCGGCGGAGGAGCCCGGCAAGGAGACCCTTCGTCTCCCGCTGAAGGCCCCCAACGGGGCGATCAGGTGCCACATCGTGCCGACGCTGGATGCGCTGGAGCGTGCCATCCGCGCGATGGCCGCGTCCGAGGCCAGCGCGCAGGCGGTCAGCAAGCCGCCGCGACCGTTCGCCCCGACGAAGGGGCAGGTGCACCGACCGAAGCCGGTGGCCCAGCCGGTCCCCGAGATGGCACTGGAGCCGGT
>Ga0187774_10000882_pt1 | contig 10474 bp, 7 predicted proteins | sample 0216_BV02_MP05_2_FD_133152 | JGI IMG/M metagenome (GOLD analysis project Ga0187774, IMG submission 133152) | Tropical peat soil microbial communities from peatlands in Department of Meta, Colombia - 0216_BV02_MP05_20_MG | ecosystem: Environmental > Terrestrial > Soil > Wetlands > Peat | place... | reverse complement strand
CTGTTCAAGAAAATTACCATGGGACATCACATAATTATGGGGCGCAAGACGTACGAGTCACTCAACCGCGTGCTGCCCGGGCGAACCATGGTGATAGTCACCCGCAACCCGAATTACAAAGTTGCAGGTGCGTTGGTGGTAAATTCGTTGCAAAAAGCGATTTCAGCTTGCGATTCCGATGATGAAATTTTTATCATCGGCGGCGCAAATTTATTTGAACTGGCGCTGCCTATCGCCGACCGTATATACCTCACCACGGTTCAAGCAGAAATAGTGGGCGACACAGTCATGCCGGATTTCGACTTGACAGGATGGAAGCAAATATCTACCCAAGTATTCAAAGCCGACGAAAAAAACCCTTACGACTTCCATTTTGCCGTTTATGAAAAAGCCTGAAGTGATTGCGCAAATGAAAAGCGGATTACGCCACTTGCCGTAATCCGCTCACCGCGCAATCGGCTAAATTACGATTACTGCCGGTAATGGAAAGCCATTGAAATTGCTGGCATAAGAACTGGTGTAAGCGCCTGCGTTGGGAATGTAGATGTAGTCCCCATCTTGGACGTCTTCCGGCAGCATGTGGTCGCGCATCAGCACATCCATAGAATCACACGTCGGTCCGGCCACTACCCACGGGATAAGCCTGCCTTTGCGGTCTGTGCGGACCTCATAAATCAAACCTTCCTGCGTCTCGATGATGCCGCCAAATACGCCGGCATCCCAATACATCCAGCGTTTGCCAGCGCGAGTCGCAGTTCCAGTAACGCGGCACACGAAGTACGCCGCGTCACTTACCAAGTACCGCCCCGGCTCGGCCATGATGCGAATGCTGTCCGAGACGCGGGCTATTGCTTCGTTCACCACCTCGGCTATGATCTCGATAGAAGGTATGGGTTTAACGTGGCGCACCGGATAGCCGCCGCCGATGTTCAAAAGGCGCGGATTGAGGCCTGCCACCCGCATTTCCTGGAATATGTTGAGCGCGCTCTCTATGCCGACCCTCCAGTTTTGAGGGTTGCGGCACTGCGAGCCAACGTGGAAAGTGACACCGGCAAGATCAGCGTTCATCTCCGCAGCGGTCCTGATGATTTCCCGAACTTCCACTGGGTGTGCGCCGAATTTACCCGAAAGCGGCCAGTCGCTACCGATGTTCGGGGTATCAATTCGCAAATACAGCCTGGCATCGGGCTTGACGGATACAATTTTGCGTAACTCTTCTACGCTGTCCAGCACAAACCATTCGACCCCCTTGGCTGCCGCGTACCGTATAAACTCGCGCGACTTTATCGGGTTGCTATAATAAATTTCTCGTGCGTCCACCCGCAGACCGAGCAGGAGATCAAGCTCCGCGATGGAAGCGATTTCAAATCCGGCGCCTTCCTCGATCAGGGTCTTCAGCACTTGCGGATGAGGATTGGCTTTCACCGCGTAATGCGGATGCACGCGCGGCATGGCATTTTTGAAACGACGGATTTTGTTGCGGACAATGCTGGAATCAACTAGCAGAAACGGTTTGCTGTAACCCTTCTCCAAGGCACGCCGGACATGTTCAAAGTCCAGGCTGATTTCCGGGTGAGTATCGAATATATTTTCGTGTTTGACTCTTCGTCGTACGGCAGTGCGCATTTGCATCTAAATCTCCTTCAGGCGAGGCGCTACGTAACAGGAATATGTATGTTAACAAGACCACCAAAAGCCACGCTGAAGTATTTCCCGTTGCTTGTCATGATGACCTCCTATATAGAGCCAGGCGCTGTGCTACAAAAAAGCCGCAAATTATACCCCCCTCTTCGGGGGGCGCAAGACAAATTTTGTCCAAGCGAAACTTTTTCGAATACTAGGTGCGGGATTAAGAAATAGCAAGGAAAATTTTCACCAACTGCGTTACTGCAAGCGCGGCAGGAAACTCGGGGTCTCGGCGATTAAATTTTTGGCAGAGTCACGCCGTGCTGGCCTTGGTATTTGCCGCCACGGTCTTTGTAGGACGTAGCGCAGACCTCGTCCGACTCGAAGAAGATTACCTGTGCAACCCCTTCATTAGCATAGATTTTTGCTGGTAGGGGAGTCGTATTGGAAAACTCCAGCGTCACAAACCCCTCCCATTCCGGTTCCAGCGGCGTCACATTAACGATGATGCCGCAGCGGGCGTAAGTGGATTTGCCCAAGCACAATGTCAGCACATTGCGGGGGATACGGAAATACTCGACAGTGCGAGCCAACGCGAAGGAATTCGGCGGGATGATGCAAATTTCGCCTTCGATATCCACAAACGAATTAGCATCGAAATTTTTGGGGTCCACAATGGTGGTATTGATATTTGTGAAAAGCTTAAATTCATCGGAGCAGCGAATATCGTAGCCGTAACTTGACGTGCCGAAGGACACCACTTGATGGCCATTGACCTCCTTTACCTGGTTAGGCTCAAATGGTTCTATCATGCGGTGCTTTTCCGCCATGCGGCGAATCCATTTATCTGATTTTATGGACATAAGAACAAGTCGTTAGGTATTCTGAATCACTATCTTCGGGAACAGCGCGGTCCTGTCCTGCGCTTGTTCCGCGATTTTTAGCGCCACTCTCCGAGCAATAGTTCGGTAAGTCTCGCTGACGCTGCCGTCCGGATCGAATACCACTGTCGGTTTGCCTGAATCCGCCTGCTCACGAATGTTAATGTCGAGCGGGAGTGAACCCAGAAATTCCACGTTGTAATCCTTGCACATCTTTTCGCCGCCGCCCGCGCCAAAAATGTGCTCCTCGTGGCCGCACTTCGAGCATACATGGGTACTCATGTTTTCCACGATGCCGATGATGGGTATGCCGACTTTCTCGAACATCTTGAGCCCTTTCCGCGCATCGAGCAGTGCTATGTCCTGCGGCGTAGTCACGATTATTGCGCCGGTCACCGGAACTTTCTGCGAGAGCGTCAGCTGAATGTCACCGGTACCCGGAGGAAGGTCCACCACCAGATAATCCAGCTCCCGCCAGCGGGTCTCCGTAAGCAGCTGCTCCAGTGCCTGTGTCACCATCGGCCCACGCCACACCATGGGCGTTTCCACGTCAATCAGAAACCCTATGGACATCGCCTGCAGCCCGTGAGCTTCCATAGGCTCCAGACTCTTGCCGTCGTGCGATTCCGGTCGCCCTTGTATGCCGAGCATGGTTGGCTGCGAAGGCCCATAAATGTCTGCATCCAGTATTCCTACCGTGGCGCCCTCCGCAGACAGTGCCAACGCCAGGTTGACCGCGGTAGTCGATTTTCCCACCCCGCCTTTGCCTGAGGCCACGGCGATGATGTTTTTGACGTTGGGGATGAGCTTCACACCGCGCTGTACGCTATGCGAGACGATTTTGGTGGTAACGTTCACACTGATATTGCCGATGCCCGGAAGGGTTTTAAGCTTGGCGATAACCTGCTTGCGAATCTGTTCGCTCACACTCTTCGCCGGATAACCGAGCGCAATCTCGAGCGACACCTCGTTGCCGTCAACCTTGACGTTCCTCGCCGACTTGCTGGAAATGAAATCCTTATGAGTGTAGGGATCTGCGATTTCCTTGAGTGCGGACTGAACCTGCTGCTCCGTAATTGCCATTAACTTTCCTGTAAACGATTGCGCTCGACGCTAATAAGAACTTAAGGAATTATACCTGTAGCGAATACTATTCGGGGCTATGCTTTGATACAATTCACTGTTTTAAGCTCTTTCCGGTCTTGTGACGCGTAAAATCCTGGTGACCTCCGCCCTGCCCTACGCCAACGGCGCGATCCACTTAGGGCACTTGGTCGAATACATCCAGACCGATATTTGGGTGCGTTTCCACAAAATGCAAGGGGATGAGTGCTACTACGTCTGTGCCGACGACACTCACGGCACGCCCATCATGCTGCGTGCGGATGCCGAAGGCATTAAGCCCGAAGCCCTGATTGAACGTATGCAAAGCGAGCACCTGCGGGATTTCAAGGGCTTTCATATCGACTTCGACAACTATTACTCGACTCACTCCCCGGAAACGCAGGAATACGCTAACGACATTTACACCAAGCTTAACAAAGCGGGGTTGATCGAAAAACGCGACGTCGAGCAGCTGTACGACCCGGTCAAGGAAATGTTTCTGCCTGACCGCTTCATCAAAGGCGAGTGTCCCAAGTGCCATGCAAACGATCAATACGGCGATGCTTGCGAAGTCTGCGGCTCGGCTTATTCGCCCACCGAATTGATCAATCCCTATTCGGCTGTCTCGGGCGCCAAGCCGGTAAAGAAAAAATCGGAGCACTATTTTTTCCGGCTCAGCAAATGCGAATCGTTCCTCAAGAGATGGACACAGTCCGGAGATCGCCTGCAGCCTGAAGCGGCAAATAAATTACAAGAATGGTTTTCGGCCGGCTTGCGCGACTGGGATATTTCCCGCGATGCGCCCTATTTCGGCTTTCCAATTCCCGGCACAGATAACAAAAAGTTTTTTTACGTCTGGCTCGATGCGCCCATAGGCTATATGGGGAGCTTCAAGAATCTTTGCCAGCGGGAAAACATAATCTTTGACGACTACTGGAAAAAGGATTCCAAGGCCGAGCTCTACCACTTCATCGGCAAGGATATTCTTTATTTCCACGCGCTGTTCTGGCCAGCAATGCTTGAATATTCCGGCTACCGCACGCCCTATAGGATTTTCGCCCATGGCTTTCTCACTGTTGACGGCGAGAAGATGTCGAAGAGCCGCGGCACCTTCATTACCGCGGAGAGCTACCTCAAGCAAGGCCTGAATCCCGAGTGGCTGCGTTATTACTACGCAACGAAACTGAATGGAACAATGGAAGACATTGATCTCAATCTCGAGGATTTCGTGGCGAGAGTGAACAGCGATTTGGTAGGAAAATACATCAACATTGCAGCTCGGACTGCGGGGTTTATCACAAAACAGTTTGGCGGCTTATTGTCACGCGATACGTTCACTGAAGACATGGAATTTCGGTATCGCACGACAAAAAAAGGGGAAATCAGACAGCGACGTGAAATTGTTGTCATTCGTGAGTATGGGAAAGGATTTGCAACCAGTATTCGAGACGCATATAACAACCGCGATTACGGCAAAGCAATTCGTGCAGTGATGCATGTCGCAGATATAGCTAACGAATTCATCGATAACTGGAAGCCGTGGGAAATTGCGAGGGATCCAGATAAAAAGGATGATCTTCAATGGGTCTGTTCTGTCGGTCTTGAACTATTTCGACTTCTAACCCTTTACCTCAAGCCGCTATTACCAACCCTTGCCGAACAAGCTGAAGTTTTCTTGAATGTAAAACCTCTCGCATGGTGCGATGTGAATAGTTCACTACCACCTAACCACAAAATTAATTCTTACGAACATCTCATGACTCGCCTCGACATAAAGCAGATTACTGCACTCGTTGAAGCCAACAAGGAAAGCCTGCAACCGACAGCTCAGGCTCACTCGCCGCAACGCCACGCACAACACCAGGAGAAGGCCGTGGAAACCAGCACGACATCAAGTACCGTCACCATTGACGACTTCAACAAGGTCGATCTGCGCATAGCGCGCATTATCAGCGCCGAGCAAGTGGTCGGCGCGGAGAAATTGCTCAGGCTCACGCTGGATGTGGGCGATGGTCAAACCCGCACGGTCTTCGCGGGAATCAAATCGGCCTACGAGCCCGAAAAACTAAAAGGCCGGCTCACGGTGATGGTAGCAAACCTCGCTCCGCGAAAAATGAAGTTCGGTGTCTCCGAAGGCATGGTGCTTGCCGCTTCGGGCACCGAACCGGGCTTCTATCTGCTTTCACCCGATTCCGGCGCCCAGCCGGGGATGAAGGTGAAGTGACCGCGTTGGAAGTCATTTCTTCACCGCTTACGGGCTCGCTCCTCGCTGCAGTTTCCTGGCTTGCGATCTCGGTTCTAGCTCTGATTCCCGCCGGCAATGCTTTGCTCGCCAGGCGGCTTGTCTTTCCACTTGGCGCGCTGGTGGGCCTTGCGCTTGCGGCATTCGGCCTCCAGGCAATATGGCTGGCCCCCCAACAAATGACTCTGCCACTCGGCCTTCCAGACCTGCCGTTTCATCTGCGCGTCGATCCGTTGGCTGGATTCTTCCTGATGCTGCTCGGTTCGGTTTCAGCGGGCATTTCGGTCTACGCCGCAGGTTATTTCCGCAGCGAAACCGCAGGCAGGCTTTCGCTTATCGGTCTCCAGTACCACGTGTTTCTCGCCAGCATGGCATTCGTAATCCTGGCCGACGACGCTTACTTGTTCATGGTTGCGTGGGAAACGATGGCGTTATCCTCATACTTCCTCGTCACGACTGACCATAAGCTGCCCGCGATCCGCAGTGCGGGTTTTCTGTATTTGCTGATTGCGCACATTGGCGCCATAGCGATCCTTCTCAGTTTCGGCGTAATGCATGGTGGTCACGGTGACTATTCTTTCAGCACGCTGCGTGCAGCACATCTCCAGCCGTTTTGGGCAACGGTAGCGTTTTTGCTGGCATTCTTTGGCTTCGGTGCGAAAGCAGGAATGATTCCGCTCCACGCATGGCTGCCGGAGGCGCATCCTGCCGCACCCTCCCCGGTCTCGGCGCTGATGAGCGGCATTATGCTCAAGACAGCGATCTACGGCATGGTGCGGGTGATTTACGATCTCATCGGCGGCGTGCGCTGGGAATGGGGAATGCTGGTATTGGCGATTGGCGCCGGCACCACGCTATTCGGCGTGCTTTATGCACTCATGCAGCACGATTTGAAGCGCCTGCTCGCCTATCACTCCGTCGAAAACATAGGCATCATCCTGCTCGGCCTTGGCATGTCGATGGTGTTTATCGGTTTCGGTCACCCCGTGGCGGGCGCACTCGGCCTGATCGCCGCGCTTTACCACACGCTCAACCATGCCGTGTTCAAGGGATTGTTGTTCCTCGGCGCGGGCTCGATCTTGCACTCCACCGGGCTTCGCAACCTGAACGACATGGGCGGTCTGATTCGCAACATGCCTAAGACTGCCTTCTACTTTCTCATCGGCGCTCTTGCTATCTCGGCGCTGCCGCCTTTGAACGGCTTTGTATCAGAATGGCTCACATTCCAGACCGCGCTGCAGGCGTCGGTTCTGGAGAACAGCGTAGTTAGAAGTCTCGTGCCGTTGTTCGCCGCGATGCTGGCGCTAGCCGGCGCGCTAACCGCGATGTGTTTTGTAAAGGTGTATGGGATTGCTTTCCTCGGCCAACCGCGGGAAGCAGAACATGCGGTAGGCACGCCGTCCGCCGACCATAGTGGCGACGCGGGCGCAATGGAACGCTTCGGCATGGCCTGGCTCGCTGCCAGCTGCTTCGTGCTGGGTCTGTTTCCAACCTCATTTCTGCTGATGCTTAACCGGATCTGCGCGCAACTGACCGGCCATGGCCTTTCCGACCAAGCGCTGGAGTCCAGCTGGCTCTGGCTCGTTCCCACATCCAGCGAGCAGGCAAGCTATTCGCCTATCATTTTCCTGGTTGTGATCATCGCCGTGACTTTGCTCACCTTTTTGCTGGTGCGCCATTTCTACCACGGCAGAGTGCGGTTCGCGGATCCGTGGGACTGCGGCTTTCCCGAGCAAACTTCGCGCATGCAGGACACCGCCGATGCGTTTGGTCAGCCTATCAGGCATGTGTTCGGTCCAATTTACCTGATGCAGCGTTACATGCCCGACCCCGACGATCCCGCGCCCAGGTTCTCACTCAAGATCGAAGACCGACATTGGTATTGGGTCTATTTGCCGGTGGCGAGGCTTGCAGAATATGTCTCGTCGAAAATTGCGCTATTGCAGCAAGGCAAGATCAGCATTTATCTGCTTTACAGCTTTTTCACCCTGATTGCGCTGCTGGTGTTCGTGCGATGACATATTTGCCCGGAATTGCGTTCCAGATCCTGCAGTCCATGTTCGTGGTGCTTGCAGCACCGCTGCTCGTGGGCTGGGCAAACCAGTGCCGGGCCTGGCTGCAGAACCGGTCGGCACCGAACATCCTGCTGCCGTACTACACGTTGGCGAAGTTATTCCACAAGGACGCAGTGATCGCACAAAATGCGTCGCCGTTATTTCGCATAACCCCCTATATCCTGTTTGGTTGCATGTGGCTGGCTGCAGGAATTGTTCCGGTACTCGCAACGGATCTGCCTTTTGCGCCAGCCGCCGATATCATCGCCTTGGTGGGGGTATTCGCTCTGGCAAGGGTGTTTTCGGCACTCGCCGCAATGGACATCGGCACTTCTTTCGGTGGCCTGGGCGCTCGGCGCGAGATGCTGATCGGCTTTTTAGCCGAGCCCGCAATGTTGATGACGCTGTTTACTGCCGCGTTTATTTCCGGCTCGACTCAGCTGACAACCATCGTCGAGACGCTGGCGCACCGAGAGTTTGCGATTTACCCGAGTCTTGCCTTCGCGGCGGTAGCCTTCCTCATGGTGCTGCTGGCCGAGAACGCCCGTATTCCGATCGACAATCCAACCACGCATCTCGAGCTCACCATGATTCACGAAGCAATGATCCTCGAGTACTCTGCTCGCCATCTGGCGCTGATCGAGTGGGCTGCCGCAATCAAGCTGTTCGCATACATGACCATCGGCATCGCGCTGTTCTTGCCATGGGGTATCGCCGAGGCTGGGGACTGGGTCGCGTTGCCGCTTGCGTTCACTGTGCTCGCGGTAAAGCTCTTCTTCGCTGGAGCCGGGCTCGCTGTGATCGAGACACTGCTCGCCAAGTTGCGGCTGTTCCTCGCCCCTGAGTTTCTTTCCACAGCTTTCCTGCTGGCGGTTCTGGGGATGTTGATCCACTTTTTGGTTCGCGGATGAGCCAGACCCTATCAAGCCAGTTTGTAAACCTGCTGGCCGCGCTTCTGCTGCTAATCGCATTCGCCATGCTTTCGCAGCGGCGCATTCTGACTCTGATCCGCCTGTTCGCGTGGCAGGGTACGGCGCTGGCGCTCTCGACTGTAATCGTCGCCTATTCTACCGCCCAGATTCACCTGTACTACTCGGCTGCGCTTACAGTGCTGCTGAAAGTGGTAATGATTCCCTGGGTGCTACACCGCTTGATTGACCGACTCCACGTTCGCTGGGACGTCGAGACCTTGATCAACATACCGACCACAATGCTGATCGGCATCGGACTAGCGATTTTCGCGTTTGCGCTCGCGGCGCCGATTTCGCAAATGGCGAACGCATTTACCAAGTCAACGCTGGGCATTGCGCTGGCGAGCGTGCTGCTGTCCTTCCTCATGATGATCGTGCGGCGCAAAGCCGTACCGCAGGTAATCGGATTTCTGGCGATGGAGAACGGCCTGTTTTTCGCGGCCACAAGCGCGACTTACGGCATGCCACTGGTGGTGGAACTCGGCGTTGCACTCGACGTCCTGGTCGGCACGTTTATCTTCGGTATTTTCTTCTTCCATATCCGCGAGCAGTTTGACAGCCTCGACATTCGGCATATGGAAAAGCTGAAGGAGGATTGAAATGGAAATCGTGCTGGTTCTCGGCATTCCGCTCGCGGGTGGCGTTTTGCTCGCACTAGTGGGTCACAGGAGCTGGGCACCGGAGTTGAACTCGGTCATGAGTCTGTTGACCTTCGGAGCGGCGGCGCTGCTCACTGGTCGGGTCATTGCCAATGGCCCCATGGTGGCGATGGACGATCAGTTCTTCGTCGATTCGTTCAACGTTTTCTTGGTCGCGCTCACAGCTTTCGTTGCCTTTACCACGTCGGTGTTCTCGCGCCGTTACATGCGCATCGAGGAGCACCACGGCCGCGTGAACCCGGTTCGACTTCGCCTCTATCACAGCATGTACCAGTTGTTCTCCTTCACGATGGTGCTTTGCCTGCTTGCCAACAACGTCGGCATCCTGTGGGTGGCGTTGGAAGGCGCAACCCTCTCGACGGTGCTGCTGGTGAGTCTTTACCGCACACCCGCGAGCTTGGAAGCAGCGTGGAAATACTTCATCTTGTGCAGCGTCGGCATCGCGCAAGCACTGTTCGGAACCATACTGCTTTATTTCGCCGCAGAAAAAGTATTGGGGCCCGGCGGCACCTCGCTTTTGTGGACGCACTTGTACGAGGTACGACATCAGCTCGAGCCCACTGTGCTTTCGCTGGCTTTTGTGTTTTTGCTGGTGGGCTTTGGGACCAAAGTCGGGCTGGTTCCGCTTCACAACTGGCTGCCCGATGCGCACGCCGAGGGCCCAACACCGGTTTCAGCAGTGCTGTCGGGGCTCCTGCTCAACGTCGCCCTGTACGCTGTGGTGAGAAGCAAAGTCCTGGTTGACGGCGCCTTGGGGCGCAATTTTTCCGGCGGTCTATTAATGAGCTTCGGGTTATTGTCGGTCGTTGTGGCAGCCTTTTTCCTGTCGCGGCAGAAAGATATCAAGCGCATGTTCGCCTATTCTTCAATTGAGCATATGGGCATCATGACTTTCGCCTTCGGGATGGGAGGGCCGGTCGCGGCATTTGCTGGCCTG
>Ga0187774_10000881_pt1 | contig 10475 bp, 5 predicted proteins | sample 0216_BV02_MP05_2_FD_133152 | JGI IMG/M metagenome (GOLD analysis project Ga0187774, IMG submission 133152) | Tropical peat soil microbial communities from peatlands in Department of Meta, Colombia - 0216_BV02_MP05_20_MG | ecosystem: Environmental > Terrestrial > Soil > Wetlands > Peat | place... | reverse complement strand
CGTCCACCCCGAGTCCAGATGACCTCCAGGGTGGCGAAGGTGCCCCCCTGGAGAGAATCTCTCACGATATACCTCTTCACGGTCCTCCCCCTATCTTCCCCGACCCGCCCGCTCGGGCTCGACTCCCGACCGGGGGGTCGAAGGCAACGAGTGACCTATACTGCGTTTTCTCCTGCCAGACAAGGGGAACGGCTGCCTTTCCTCTCGGAGCACTAGGGGGGCAACGTTCACCGTCCATGCTGATTCTCATCATTGACATCGGTTCGTCATGGTATCATTCATTTTATGATTCCTGGTCGGCACGAGGGTATGGCTGCGACGACCTGCATCATCTGCCGAAGAACCATCACCGCCGGCGAAGACTACTTCGCGACGCCAACCGGCCCCGGCTGCGTTCGCTGCCGCAAACCCGACCCGAGGTGTCGCTTCAACTTCTGGCGCCGACGTCCTGGCTTGGACCGCTCCACGGATCGGGGAGAATGCCAAGGGGATCCTTCTCGGTTCAACCGAACATGAAGACACCAGGCGCACCGAACACGAGATGCCTCTCCCGAGCATTTCGTCCCATCAACCCAGGCTGTCCGTCTCCCGGCTTTCTCGCGGCTTCGCACGGGGCCGGCAGGTTGAAACAGGAAGCTGGAGAGAAGACATTTTTCCAGGTTATAATGGTTGCACCACTGAATGCGAGGAGATGGGGATGAGAAGGATCTATCTCGACTATGCCGCCACCACGCCGACGGACCCCGAAGTGGTGAAGGCCATGCTGCCTTATTTCGGCGATTCTTTCGGCAATCCCTCGAGCGCTCACAGCTTCGGCCAGGAAGCCCGCGAGGCCATCGAGACCGCTCGGAACAAGGTGGCCTCACTTCTCGGGGCAAATCCGGCCGAGATCGTCTTTACCGGCGGCGGGACAGAAAGCGACAACTTTGCCATCAAGGGGATCGCCTACGCCAACCGGAACAAGGGGAACCAAATTATCACCTCGTCGATTGAGCACCATGCCGTGACCGAGCCCTGTCACTTCCTGGAGAGGCAGGGATTCGAGGTCACCGTGGTTCCCGTTGACCGCGACGGCCGCGTCGATCCCGATGCGGTGGCCAAGGCGATCACCGACCGGACGATCCTCATCTCCATCATGCACGCCAACAATGAGATCGGGACCATTCAGCCCATCGCCGCGATCGGGAAGATAGCGAGGGAGCGAGGCACCTACCTGCACACCGATGCCGTCCAGACCTTCGGCCATATCCCCTTCACTGTGGATGACCTGGATGTGAACCTCCTGAGCCTCTCCGCCCATAAGCTGTACGGCCCCAAGGGCGTGGGCGCCCTCTACATCCGCAAGGGAACCCGGATCGTGCCCTTTATGCACGGCGGCGAGCAGGAGAGCAAACGGCGGGCTTCCACCCACAACGTCCCGGGGATCGTAGGTCTCTCCAGGGCGGTCGAGGTGGCCAAGGAGAGGATGGGGGAGGAGATCAAGACTCAGACCCACCTCCGGGACCGGCTCATCAGGGGCATCCTGGAGCGGATCGAGCGATCCCGTCTGAACGGCCACCCTGCCGAGCGGCTCCCGAACAACGTGAACGTCTCCGTCGAGTTTGTCGAGGGAGAGTCCATGCTTCTCAGCCTCGACATGGAGGGGATCGCCTGCTCCACGGGCTCCGCCTGCTCCTCCGGGAGTCTGGACCCATCCCACGTGCTTCTGGCCATCGGCCTCAGCCACCAGATGGCCCACGGTTCGCTTCGCTTCAGCCTTGGGCGTTACACCGAGGAGAAGGATATTGACCGGGTGCTGGAGGTCCTTCCCTCGGTCGTGGAGCGGCTGCGAAGCATGTCGCCCCTGTACCGCGCCGAGGCGGGGGGTAAGGCAGGAGGGTGAGAACAGGGAATCGGCCGTGGGCTTCCCGAGCCTCAGTGCCTGGGCCGATGCTTCTGCAATTCCCCGATGTAGGCCGCGGCCCTCTCCAACTCGTCGGTAAGGTGCCGGACGCGGAGTAGGGATCTTACCCGTAGCTCAATCTCTTCCAACTGGAAGGGTTTGTTCACGAAGTCATCGGCGCCCGCCTCGAGCGCCTCGGCCAGGGCGTCCCCGTAAGCGGTCGCGACGATGACGGGAATTGAGTGGGTCTTCTCGCTGCCTTTCAGCCTCGTACACGCTGCCACCCCGTCGAGCTCGGGCATCCGGATGTCGAGGAGGATCAGATCCGGCCCTTCCCGCTCCGCCAGGACCAGGGCCTCCTCTCCATTTGAGGCTTCCACCACTCGATAGCCCGTTCCCCCCAAAAACTCCCGGAGCGCCCCCCGGATTGGCGCCTCGTCGTCCACCACGAGTATCTTTTCCGCGGCCGTATGCTCCCCGTCCGTGCTCAAGAATCGTTCGAGGATTACCTTTTGAGCCGCCGCCGTGGAGCCGAACTCAACTCCCAGGTAAACCCCATCGGGATCCTCCTGCGTCTCCGACACGTCACGGAGCGTTCCCAAACACCGAAGGGTCCCCCATGATCGGGACATGAAAATGACCATCCGGAGTACGGCTCCGGGGGGGAGCTTGAGGAGTGCGCGCTCCTCGACCCTCAGCCGAATTTCCCCGCTCGACACCTCGGTCGAGCGCGCCCGGAAAACCCGTTCCTGAAGCTCGCGACCAACCGCCGAGCTCGGCGATAGGGAGAACTCAACGGGAAGCTCCGCCTTCAAACGCGGGGCCCTGTCGCGCTCGGTCACGCCCGCCGCCGCTTTCTTGGCCTCCCACTCTTTCACCAGCTTTCGGGAGTACTCCTCGAGCATGCTCTTGAGCGCCAGCGAGTTCTCAACCATCTCCCGCACCGCGTCGTAATTCAGCTCACAGATCAGGGTCTCCTCTTCCGCCGTCACCGTCATTGAGCAAGGGAGCCCTCCAAGGAATGAGACTTCATCGAAGGCCTGATTCTCTCCCAGGAAAAAAATCAAGATCTCGTTTCCGTGATTGTCGTGCATGAACGCCCGGAGTTTTCCGTCCAGAATGACGTAGAGCACTTTTCGCCCATCTCCCTGGCGCGCGATCGTTCTCCCCGCTTCAAAAAGGGACAGGTTGGCCGTCTGAGCCAGATACATGACCTGCTCCTGGCTGAAATTGGCGGAGAGAGGCACACGGGAGATGGCTTCCAGTATTCTCCGGGACGGCGGTAATTCACTACGTTCGACCACTTCCGGGGCCATTCTCCCTCCCTTGAACTCCCGGGGCTCCGCCTCGTCAAGCTTCCGTCGCGTCTCTCCCTTCTGAATGAACCTGATGGTGGTATTTCCGACCCTGATCGTCTCTCCGCTTCGCAGCACGGACTTGCCGACCTGCTCCCCGTTCACGAAGGTGCCGTTCAGGCTGGCGAGGTCCCTCACCACAGGCTCGCCTTCCGCGAGATACACAAGGGCGTGCTGCTTGGAAACCGATGGGTCGGAGATCTCGATGTCGTTTCCGGCGTCCCGTCCGATGCTCACTTGATCGCTTACGGGAAAGATCGTTTCCCTGAGGAGACCCTCCTGGACCACAAGATAGTAATTGCTCATAGCTGTTGTCCCTCACAGGATTCGAGTGCAGCCGCCACTGAGAGCCAATCTGCTGGGCAGCGCCGTTGACCGCCTGGCGATGTTGCCGGAAGTGGAGGGCAGGATTGAACCTGCGGAAGGACGATCTACCCCACCCAGAAGGTGCCACCCACGTCTCGAACATGCGCCTGCGCCATGTCTGAAGGTCCCTGGCCCGCTGCTTATGCGGACTGGCCCCACCGCTTGTTTACCTGGGACCCTTTCAGCCATATTAGTATATTTTGCAAAAAGTTGAAATACTTTCGTTACACCCTCACCCCGTCGGCGATGGTGTATCCTCATCCTTGTCCCTTCCGAGAGATCACCCGCCGGCCTGAACAACCTGCAGGTAGAGCTCCTGGATGCCGCTCACCACGTGGAGTGCGTAGGTGGAGCCTTCCCCGGTGATCCGATTGAGCACCTTCATGAGCGGATAAGCCGGCTCCACATCCCGGGCTCCCACACCCACCGGCGTGAACTCCGAGCCCTGGGCCCGCCAGATTCGGGCATTGGCTTTGTCGATTCGGATCCGCGCTTCACGATATCCCGGCCTAGCGTAGACGTCGTGCACCTCGGCAATGCGGTCAGCGCTGAGGGTCACCGCGAGCCCCACCTGGAGACCCCGGCTCCGAACGGTGGCCACCGATTCCCGGAGGGGCTTCGGCACGAGCATCATGTAGTGCGATCCCCGTTCATCGCCTTGGGTCATGTAGAAGCCGGCCTTCATGTACTCGAACATGGGCGAGACCACCTCATCCACTCCGAGGAGAACCGGGTCGTCCTTTCCCACGTACTCCCCGCCTGCAATGAGGGCAAGCTTCTCCGTGGACGCGGCGAGGAGGATGGAGTGAACCGCGGCCTTCACTGGCTCCCGTTGGGACACGGTTTGAGGGAGGGACCAGAGGCGCTTCACATTGAAGAGGTTTGTCGCCCCGAGGAGCGTTTGGATGTCCTCCCGATGGGCTCGGCCGTCGAGGAAAATGCGCGTGTGGTTGTGAACGTCGAAGATCTCATAGGCCACGCTCTCGCCGAACCGCTCCCGGGTGAGCGCCTCGCCCACGCCATGGTGCACCGGGATGTTGAAGGCCCCCGGCCCGCACTTGTCTGCGGCGAGGAGTCCCACCCGCCTCGTCTGCGCAAGGGGCAGCTCCGCAAACCCCGGCCCCTGGCCGGTCACATTGCCGGCAAAAGGCCTGGTCACTTCCAGCGCTCCGCGGCCTTGCATCCACGACTGGCGGGCCGCATGGATTTTCGCCGCCTGGGAGCGCTCCGGCTCGGGCAACGTCTCGACCAGCAGACTTATGAAGCGCTCACTCGGCTCGGCGAGGTCATCCACCCTTTTTCCCCTGGTGGCCGGGCCGATCTGGAGGTCCTGGGCAAGCCCGTAGGGTTTGTAGCCAATGCTCTCTATGACCCACACCTGGCGCCAGAAGGTCCGGAAGGCAAGGAGGTGAACATCATTCGCGTCCGCGCCCCGGCCATGGTACATGAGGAGGTGGAGGTCGTCACCCACGGCAAAGACCTGGAAGTCCCGGATGAGGCCTTTTTCTTGAGCCTCCATGAGACTTGCCTGCGCCACCGGGACAAAGAGGGTGGGTGGCGTCGTGTGCCCCACCTTGCCGCCCCCGTCCGCTTTGATATCAGAGAGTGTCTCGCCTCGCGAGCGCTCGTTGGCCCGAGCGACCAGAGGATCGCTTTCTCCCTGGTCCACGGCGGGAATGGGCTCGAACAGGCGCCCCAGGCGCTCGGCGCAGCTACGGGCCCGACGCTCCGCCTCTTCCGCCGTGAGTCGGGGTTGAAAATCTCCGTGCTGTTCCATGATGACGATGAACTCACGGGCCTCCTCCTGGAGCCACTCCGTCTGCACCGTGTCCTGCCCGTACAGGTCAATGACGTCGTGCTCCGGCGGAATGCGGCCGTTGCCGTACGACTGATAGGTGTAGGCGATGAGTCTCGCCGTTCCCGACTCGTCGCTCCGCATGCGCGCCTGTCCCATGGTCACCGGCATGACCCCTACGTGGTACCCTCCTCCCGGACCGCCCACGGTGTAAGCGAAGTCCGCCCCGAGGTTCAGGTGCGCCTCGCCCACGGCGGGCACGCCGCTCTGAAGGCGAAGGACAACGACCGGGCTGTCCGCGGCGACTCCGGCTAGGGCTCCCTCCACGGACACCACCGCGACCGGCTCGTGACGGGTTTCCTGGAGACGTCCGCCTGCGGAGGCAAAGCGACCGCGGACGGCGAAGAGGGCGCTCAGCACCCACTCGGCAGGATTGGCGACGAGGGAGAGAAGCTCGCTCGGGTCACCCATCTGGTCCCGCCGGACTTCCAAGGGTTCCTTCGGGAACGGGTACAGCAGGATAAGCGTTTCCTCCTCCGGTCGGTCGCCGAAGCTGAAGACCCGCCTCTTTCCCTTTCCTGTCATGAGGTCCCCAACGCGCTCCACGACGGCAAGAAAGCGGGTGCCGTCCAGCCGTTGATGCGAGCCCTTGTCGTGGTGAAAGAAGAGGTTGAAGAGCATGCGGTTGAACCCGCCAACTCCACCATTGATGAGTTTGGCGATGAGGATAGGCTCCGACTTCCGCTCGGTGAATGGAAATTCCAGAGGACGAACCTGCAGGGCTTTGAGCTGAGCCTCGGGCGAAAGGCGGAAGAAGTCCCTGCCTTTTTCCGGCCCGAAGTACCCCCTCTGCGCCGCCCGCCGGAGGCCCTCCAGTGACGCCTGGAAGGCAAGGCGGTGCGTTGCGGCGTGATGAAGACCGAGGCCAAAGGTGTTGACCTGGATGTGGAAATCATCGGCGAAGGCGTACACGCGCCAGCCACGAATGTTCCCGTCATGCTCGGCTTTTGCGAGGATCGCTCCTGCCGTCTCGGCCACGTCATCAGGTATGCTCGAAAACCCCTCCAGCCATGGAAGAACCTTGACGCTCACTATGGTAATGGTGCTTCTCTTCGCCATCCGTTCACGCTCCTGAACAAGAAATTCCTCTCGGCTCATGACTCCCTCCTCGTGGCCAATGTCTCCGGCAGTCTCTTCGCTTCTTGTCGGCGAGGTAGCGAAAAAATGGGCTTGCTCTTTCTTGAAGCCTAACTTGTAGAGCGAGGAACAGGAAGGAGAGCTTCGACGGTATGGGCGGTGCGGTGAAGTTCCACGACGTTTTCGGGCGGAGATGCGATGCGAGCGGACGACCGGACGCGTTCTGGCCTCGACCAGGACCCGAGTTTGGAGGGCGTGGCAAGGGATGATTGTGGGCGGAGGGGGTTTCAGCCTGCCGCAAAAGCGTAGATCGAAGCCTTAGCGGGAGGGAAACCCGGACCCCGGCTTGAATGTCACCACCAGATGATCACCCTCAGCCGCCGCCCGGTACGCTACCCCCCGAGGGGGAATCAAGTCGAAGACCACCCGCACCTTGCCCGCGTGGAAGCCGACTCGAACCTTCTTCACCAGAGAACCGCCCAGAGGTATCTCGCCCTTCATCTGACTGCTTCCCAGCCCGAAGAGATCGACCACGACGCGGGGTGGATCGGTGAGGTGAAAGGCGTCGTACTTGGCGAGACTCCCGTCGGTGACGATGCGGAACTCGACCCCCTCACTAGCCGGCCGTTGCTCGATAGCGACAAGAGTCCGAGCCGGAGGCAGAGCCTGCGCCCCCTGATCGCCTGAGGGAAGTCTCGTGGGCTCTGCCGGCGCAGGTGAGGGCGAGTTCTTTTCAGGTCTATCACTGCGCTCGTGCGGTTTGTTCGCAGCGCCCGGTGACGACGCGGACTCGGCCTCGGATGAGGATGCATCGAGCGCTCCGGGGGCTGGATCGAAGCTCGCCACGATCTCCTGCCCCACTCGCTCGATTCGGTACGTGGTCTCGTGCTTCAGCTCGATTACAACCCTGGTATAAGGCTGAGGCTGGGAGGCGACCAGCGCGGTTTCAATCCTGTTGATGATCTCGTTGCCAACAACTAACGGCGTGGGCACATTCTCGGTGGTCGTATTGGGGAGAGCGACGATCACCCGAAAGGGGTCGGTGGCCTCGAGCGCGGTATATGTCCTCCAGGTCGAGTCGGAAAGGGTAAAGATCAGATGAACATCCCGGTTGACCACGCGGATATCTTTGAGTGTGTCTGGAGCAAGAACCGGTTTTTCCCCGAGGGCATCCTGAGAGGCTTTCGAAGCCACGAAAGGTGTGGCGCAACCAATGCCACAAATCATCCACAGCACAAGCCATGCCAGGGGAAACCCCCTTCCAAACTTCATGCCCCTTCCCCCCCTCTGGTAGTGCGCCGGCCTCGGCGATGCGGTAAACGGGATTCCGCGTTCATCATAGCGGGGCTTGCGTTGTTGGCTCATGTTAATCAGACTGGCACAGCATCCTCGGGCGAGTCAAGAACCTCGAGCCGGGGTGCTGAAGAGCTAGAACCAACCTGGGAGAAAAGTCAAGCGTTGCGGACCACCATGAAGTTTATCACCGCGATCTATCTCTCTTCCTGCCCCAGGGTCTTTATCATTGCCCTAAAGCCCTTGTAGACGAGCGGGTGGAACACAGTGCCCGCCCGCCGATCCATCCAGTGAATGGCGTCGGTCAGGGAGAGCGGACTCTTGCCTAGATAGTTCCGTCTCAAGTTATCGTAAATATCGGCGACGGCGGTGATGACGCTCGCCAGGTTCAACTGACGGGAAGCCCCCCGTTTGGGATAGCCGCCGCCGTCAAAGTGGATGTGGTGCTCCAGAGCCACGAGGGCAGCGAGATCGGGCAATCCCGGCGTCGCCAGCAGAATCTCGGCGCCGCGGAGAGGATGTTCCCATAGGCGTTTCTTCTGATCCAGGGTTACGGTGGCGGTCGGTTTCTGTCCCCTGGGTGCCGGAAGGGAGAGGCCTATGTCGTGCAGAAGCGCACCCAGGCCGATCTCCAGAACCGTTTTGTCCTCAAGGTTGAGGTGCCGGGCCAGGGCCATGCTCTGGGCACAGACGTTTACTGCATGCACATTTGCGTCCGGATCCGGGCTGCTCCGATACATGAGGAGCTTCATGGGGATGAGCCCCCCGGCCAAGATGCGGTGGAGAGTCGCCACCGTTTCCCTTGCCAGGGAGACCTTGCCCTCACTCAAGGAAACGGTGAGATCGCCAAAGAGATCTTTCAACTGGCCGGTGAGCGTACGAACGGAGTAACGGACATCCCTGAGGGCTCGGGACACCTCCTCAAAGCTCAAGCGAGATTCGTGGTCCAGGGAAAGCCTGCCAGCGGCAATGTGAGGGAAGTCCTGCGGACTTATGGCCAGGTTTGCCTCGGCCTGACCCTTTATCTTCAGCAACTTGAGGAGCAGTTGGAGAAAGCGGAGCAATTCATCCAAGGCAAGACCGCGGCCGAAGACCAGACGCTCCAATCCCAAGGTTTCGAATCGCTCAATGAGAGGGCGCAGGTTCGCACTGAGTTCCGGAAAGGGGATGTTTTCGACCACGACCTCGCCCTCTGCAAAGATTATGGCGAGGCTCGGGCGTCGTTCCAGGTATCGGCTCAGTTGTTGGTAGAGGGAGTTTATCTGCCTCCCTGCCTCGGGGTGTTGGGCCGGATAGAGGCTGAGGGCCCGCAAGCCTCCGGTGATCTGAAGGACAAGCGTGCGATAGAAAACCTGGAGCGTAGCATCTTCCCCGGGGTTCGGCATGGTCACTTCCTGGGAGGTTGGAGGAGTTCTTTCGCCAGTGTTTGCATGTCGGAAGGGCCTTCGCGTGCAACCTGGGTCAGGACCTTCTTGGCCTCATCCGAGCCGATCTCAGCCAGGGCGTGCACCGCGGCGACCTGCACTTCCTTTTCCTTCTTGCTCGCGAGCCAGGATCGCTTGAGGACTGCTTCGGCCAGTCGAGGGACTGACCGTTCCGCCTTGAGCCGCCCCATCATCTCAACTACCTGGAGCCGCATATCGTGGTCTCGATGGTCCATGAGTTTTCCGAGAACGTGGGACAGGCGCTGGTCTTTGCAGAGCGGCACCAGAGCGAGAAGTCGCGGGAGAGCGGAATCCGGAGCGATCTGGAGTTTGCGGTTCAGGGGTCGCGTTAGGTGCGCGCCCACACCTCCCAGGGTCGTCATGAGCCACCTGGCCTTCGGGTTGTCGTCCCGATCCAGGTCAGCAAAGACATCAAGGAGGTACGTCCCGGCTTTCTCCGGAAAGAGCTGACAGATAGCGGCGATGGCTGCGGATTCCCTGGACTCGTAGCTGCGACAATCTTCCAGGAGACGATCGAGCAGTTCCCGGATCTCGTCGGCGGTCAGCGCGGCTTCAACGGTTTCCCGAGCCGGGGCCTCGTGCGGATGGCGAGCTAGGGCGAGGAAGAGTTGGCGCAGCAGCTCCCCGATTCCGCGGAAGTCCTTCTCCCGATGGAGGCTTGCGAGGATTTCTCCGAACGCTCGAATCAAGGATAAGACGGTCGCCTCTCCCTGCTCACGATTGCGCTGGGCAACCAGCTCGATGATCAAGTAACCCCTGGCAGTCTGGATGGAGTCTGCGTTCACTGTTGCAAGGAGGCGCTCCATTTCCTCTTCCTCCACCATGGGCACGTTCATCTGGATCGAGGTTGTCAGTGACGCGACTTCCTTGCGGTAAGCCTCATCGAGCTCTCGCACTTCGTGATATTGAATGATGAGCTGTTCCAGATGCTGCCAGTGCTTGAGGTCATCCGGGCTCCCTTGGAGCGTGGCGCGGAGCATCTCCTTCTGAATGGTGGCAAGGAGAAGCCTCGGTTCCCGGCCGCGATCGAGCGTCCAGCGGAGAAGGTTCAGAAAGCTGGAAGATTCCGGACCTTCCTCTCTCAGAATATCAACATGAAACTGAGCCACTTGGGTGTCAGACATCGCCCGGAAGATCTCCTGAATGGCGCCCCCTTCCTCTTTCCTGGCATCCGGCAGCATCACGGCCAGGATGTGCCTTCT
>Ga0187774_10000880_pt1 | contig 10476 bp, 11 predicted proteins | sample 0216_BV02_MP05_2_FD_133152 | JGI IMG/M metagenome (GOLD analysis project Ga0187774, IMG submission 133152) | Tropical peat soil microbial communities from peatlands in Department of Meta, Colombia - 0216_BV02_MP05_20_MG | ecosystem: Environmental > Terrestrial > Soil > Wetlands > Peat | place... | reverse complement strand
TGCCATCAATGTGCGATAGGCGTTTACACTTAGTGAACCAATCTTCTTTCCGGCCGACGTGAAGAATATTGAGCTTATGGTCCAGAAGCAGGAAGTAACTATTGCAGCTGTTTCTCCGACAATGTTCAGGTCCATCCGTTTCCCAGCACACATGATAGTTTCCTAGGCATCGTGACTCTCACATTTCCACGTTTAGTAACGGTTTCTTTGATGGTGGGAAGACGGATCAAATCACGTTACTTGTCTTCGAGCGTGTGGAGTGAACGAAGTACACGAGGACGCAGCTATGAAGAATCTCATCAGTGTTTAAGAGCAAACTCGCGATCAACATAACGCAGAAGATGATGACAGGAAACCTACTGGATCTGGGGTTGCGAGACTACGTCGACGTTTGGAAGCTGCAGCGGAAGCTGGTTAGCCTACGAGCGAATGAGCAAATTCCTGATACATTGATTTTAGTTGAGCATCCTCACGTGTTCACTGTCGGCAAGGCAGTCCCTGGCGTGATTCCGGTCATGATTGGAGGAGTTCCTGTCATTCGAATTGAACGAGGAGGCCAATGGACCTATCACGGTCCAGGGCAACTCGTCGGATACCCAATCGTGGATTTGAACGCCAGAGGACGAGACGTACACAAGTTCGTGTGGAATATTGAAGAGATGCTGATACGTGCCCTTAACGGGTTCGAAATCAAATCAGGACGCATGGAAGGAAGAGATAAGACGGGAGTATGGGTCGGAAACAACAAAATCGCCTCCATTGGGGCGGCTATTAGAAATTGGATAACCTTCCATGGTTTCGCTTTGAACGTGAACACTGACATGAACTATTTCGCCATGATTCAACCTTGCGGAATGCCAAGTTCAACGATGACTTCCATGAAGATGCTACTCAACGACAATGTGGACTTTGACAGAGTCAAGAGCACCGTATTACGCGAATTCGAGCATTTATTTCACCTTGACCTGCAGCGTCAGGTCCCCGAATGGCCAGTACAAGATACGTTTCAGACAGAAAATTGACTATTTTCTCTTGATTGTGGACACGAATTCTTTGAGAGGCAGTGCAGGAAGTGTAGTAAACACTATTGTGCCTCTCGACCCTAGCTCAACCGATATCTTGGTTATCGCCCTATTATCTGGTGCTTCGACGATGTTCACAAAATCATAAGGTCCAAGCGTAGCATATTGTGCGATCACTTTGGCCCCGTATGCTTCAATTTCCTTGTTTACTTCCTGAATGCGTCCGGGGTTCGCCTTTATCGTCTTTCGACCTATTGAAGTAAGTTTCGAAAGTAGGATGTAGATTGCCAATTATCATCATCAGTAATAGCTCGTCTTACGCATTTGATGGTTTCTCTGGCAACGAACTGGATCCTTCTCTTTGAGGATCCGAGCTTGTGCTGAGGACGTATTGGCTCAGAAAGCTGTTCACAATTCAGAGGAATAGCTGACTTCTTTGGTTTATCCGTCAGAGTCCGATTAGATCATCTAACTTCCTTTCCATTCGAGCATATTCGGTTTGTGCATCTAAGTTGACGCCTTGCCGATCAAAATAGCGTTGAAGGTTGAACAGGTCACGTAGCAATAATGGCTTGGCGTATTGTATTCGCAAATGCCTGTCCACTGTTGATGAGAAATCCACTGACTGCGGAAAGTCTATCACAAATAGGTGTTCGTTTGATAACAGCAGATTGTATTCAGACAGATCGCCGTGCACAATGTAGGCATCAAGGAGTTTTTCTACCAGATCCAAAGCTTCTTTCGCGATATCTTCCGGCTTATTCAGTCTAGTGTCCTTCAGCTGTGGCGCTTTCGAATCGTCGCCAATGTAACGCATTGTGAACATGTTATCAACTCTTCTGGCTGGAGTAGGTACTGGAATTCCTGCTCGGTATGCCTTCTGTAATATTGTGAATTCTCTGGCAGCAATTTCGCCGATATGATCCAAGGCGTATCCGATTGTGGACTTCTTCTTGTGAGGTGTTCTGTGAAGTCTATATACTTTCAAGACCAGGTAGGCATCTTTCCAAGTTCCAAGGTAGATGTCAGCTTCCTTGCCGGTTCCGAGAACTGCTACGACATTATCGACTAAGCCGTTCTCGATAGCATCCGCTCTGACTATGTCGAAGGACATTTCGGGTACTTCGACGTAACGGCTTCTTCTGCCGGCCCGGAGCTGGCTGCGTTTCCAATAGCTCCGCGTGGATGCTAACTCTCTTTTTGACATCGCAGGTTCTCTCGTCGGAAAGGTTTTGTCGAGAAGCCAAGTCAACCCGCTCTGTGGTGGGCGGCTCGACTGATCAAACAGAATATTGCTCAACCTAACGTTGAGGGTTGAGGCAAGAATTTACAGAGATTGCACAACATATCAACAACCCTCCGGTTGCGGCAACGTGCGAAGCTATATTAGAATATATCAGACGGATTTCAGATTATGCTCGAACCCAACTTGCCTACGCCGCGCGCGCAGGGGCCATTAGGCCTTTTGGTTCAACGGAAGGATGGGGCCTCCTCATGGTATGGGAATGCGTGCAGCCGGTATGCAGCTGCGTCGTGAGTCAGTGGGTGCTATGACTGTAATCTATATCTGCCCCCTTTGCAAACTGAACATGTAACTAGCATGGAAGAAATAGGGTGAGGTCTTGGCTTCGCGCGGTTTGCAACAGCTAATTCACGACGGAGTAATGATCCCAGACTCGTACAAGCCTCAGGGTTTCACTATACTCTTTCGCGGAAAGCCAATTGCCTTGAATCCGTTGCAAGAAGAGATGGCGGTCAAATTCGCCCAGAAGTTCGGAACACCCTATGTTGAAGATCCCATCTTTCGTTCCAATTTCATGAAAAGCTTTGCCGCTGCATTAGGCCTTAAGGAAAAGATCATTCTCGAAGACTTCGAGTGGTCGCCGATTACTGACTGGATTGAGGCTGAGCGGACTCGCAAGGCCAACATGTCGAAGGAAGAGAAGAAGCAGCTAGCGGCTGAACGAAAGAAGATCCGAGAAGAGCGGAAAGAACGCTACGGATGGGCTACCGTTGACGGGAGCAAAATGGAAATCGCGAACTACGCAGTGGAGCCGCCTGGAATTTTCATGGGTCGAGGGAAGCACCCAGACAGAGGACGATGGAAACCCGTCATATCAACAAAGGATGTTACACTGAACCTCAGCCCCGAAGCCCCAATGCCGCCAGGTGAATGGGCAGGAAGGGAATGGAGACCGAATGAGCTCTGGATAGCAAGATGGACAGACAAGCTCGCCGGCAAAGTGAAGTACATATGGTTCCACGACGCCACTCCCATGAAACAGGAGCGCGCACAGGAAAAATTCGATCTGGCCCTAGAACTTGAATCACGAGTTGACAAAGTTCGCGCCCACATCCAACGCAACCTGACATCCGAGGACGTGAAACGACGAAAAGTCGCCACCGTCGCCTACCTAATCGACGTGTTCAAGATTCGCGTGGGCGACGAGAAGGAGACCGAAAGCGGAACGGTAGGAGCTACAGGCCTAAGACGCGAACACATTCATCTGATGCACAATAGCCCTCCAACAGTCAAATTACACTTTCTTGGCAAGGACTCTATACTCTTCGAGAGAGAGCATCAAGTTTCGGAAGCAGCTTACCGGAACCTCCAGGAGTTCCTCTCTCACGGAGATAGAGTTTTCAGCGGGATAACAACAGCTGCGGTCCGCGACTTCCTATCTGAAGCAATGCGTCGACTGAGCCCGAAAGTATTTCGCACATTCTCGGCAACCCAACTGTTCAGGCAACGATTAGATGCCTGCAAAGTCGGGCTAGATAGCCCAGATAACGAGAAGAAAATGGCGCTGATGGAGGCTAATGCTGCAGTTGCTCAGATGCTTAACCATCAAAAAGCTATACCGAAAAAGTGGCAGGAAACATACAATAAGCGACTCGGGATGCTTAGATCATTGAAAGGAGCGAATGGCAAGTCAGCTAACAAGCGAAGACAATCACTGAAACTTCGACTTACCCAAATGAAACTCAACAAAACATGGAACCTCGGTACATCTCTGAGGAATTATATCGATCCAAGAGTTTCGGTGGAGTTCTGCCGAAAGGTCAACTATGATTGGAAGAAGTACTATCCAAAGACACTCGTAACCAGATTTGCGTGGGCAGAAGCACACAACTAATTCTGATAACTGCAAAAAAAGGGTGGGTGCTGAGTATGGTTACTTCATAGCATTGAGGGCTTCTTGATATTTTCCGGCGTGCGCTCTTTCGGCTTTAGCCAAGGTCTCGAACCATCTGGCAATTTCCTCAAAGCCTTCTCGGCGCGCAGTTTCAGCAAATTGCGGGTACATGGTCGTGTGCTCATAGGTCTCGCCCTTGATTGCAGACTCAAGCATCCCTTTGACATCCGTTACAGGCACATTCGTTACAGGATCACCAACGGCTTTCATGTAGTCGAAATGTCTAAGTGCATGGGCTGTCTCGCCGTCTGCCACCGATTTGAAGAGTGCGGCGACTTCCGGGTATCCTTCTTCGTCAGCTCTCCTAGAGAAGTAGGTGTATCTACGGTTTGCCTGTGATTCACCAGCGAAGGCGGCTCGAAGGTTTTCAATAGTTTTGGATTTCGCGAGTTCTGACATTTCGTATCAACTCATGTAATCTCGAGCATGAACCCATGTAAGAAGTTGTTTCATGTTTCTCGAAGGCGGAGAATATTGCTTGGCTCATCTGGAATATGCGTTGGCTTGCTGGCGCACATATAGCTGTATTCTAGTATGAGCTGACATATTCCAGGGAGGGTATCTTCTTGCTTCAATCAATGACGGCAGCTAGAATGCACAGAATAGGTGCTGAGCTCAGCCTAGATCGTGTTAAGATTCCTGCTATCGCGCCGGATGAAGTCCTCGTAGATGTGAAGGCGAGCGGAATCTGCCACTCTGACATTAACTACCGTCTCGGCATTGCACCTGTTGGCAAACTGCCAATCACTCTTGGACATGAGATCTCTGGAGTTGTCGCGAAGACAGGAGCAAAAGTGGCAGGTGTGCATGAAGGCGAGAATGTTCTCGTACATTATGTCGTGAGTTGTGGAAAGTGTCTATTTTGCCGATCTGGGCATGAGAATTTCTGTGTTCGCTACAAAATGATGGGGAAGGATATTGACGGAGGGTTCGCTGAATTCGTAAAAGTACCCGCAAGAAGCATTGTGAAGATACCTAAGATGTTACCCTTCGAGCAGGCCGCGATAATGGGCTGTGCTGTTCCTACAGCTTATCATGCTCTCAAACGAGGACGATCACTACCGGGGGACACAGTGATGATCTTAGGGATTGGAGGGTTGGGAGTTCATGCAATCCAACTGGCCAGGCGGGTCTTCTGTGCTAGATTAGTCGTAGCGATAGACGTTCTTGATTGGAAATTGAAGTTGGCCAAACATCTCGGGGCGCAGGCTACAGTGAACGCCGCTAGACAGAATGTTCCAGAAGCAATTCGAAGGATTACTGGCGGTAGATTCGCTGATGTTGTGGTTGATTTCGTCGGACTCAGAAGAACGATGGAGCATGCGATCGCGTCTACGGCAAAGGGTGGAAGAACTGTCTTAGTTGGCATAACCAAGGACTCTTTGCACGTTTCACCGTACAAGACGATAATTGGCAGGGAAATGGAGGTTGTTGGTGTAGATGATCATCTCAGATTAGAACTGGTAGAGTTGGTTAGGCTCGTCCAATCGCGGAAGCTCGATCTTTCACAATCGGTCACACACAGGGTGACGCTTGACACTATCAACCTAGGATTCCGCATCCTGGAATCAAGGCGCGAAAAAGTTGTTCGAGTGGTCATGGTGAATAATTCTTGACGTGGGAAAGGGCGAGTGTAGGAAGGAAATGTCTGCTCGGTTGAATACTTGCTCGGACAACGAGTTGGGAATTATATCCACTTTTTGATGAACGCTTTTATCACTGTCTCAGGTTGCGATTACAGGATTCGGAGGCACGTGTGATGGTGGCCGAACTCTCTTTCTTCAACATGCGCGTAGCGTAGCGCATTTGCATCTAATTCCGCAGTATTTTGTGCCGGGCTGTTCAGGATTGATTTAAGATGAGTCGGTCGATCGAGACTATTGGATTAACAAAAGCGTATCCGGGAAAACCTCCAGTGGTAGCTGTCGACCATGTTGATCTTAACGTTCGTGGTGGTGAACTTTTCGGCTTGCTTGGTCCAAACGGAGCGGGCAAGACCACCCTAATGAAAATGCTGTGTACTCTGATACTTCCGACCGAAGGTACAGCGAACGTTGGGGGCTACGACATTATCAAACAACCTGGGCAGGTGCGAGAGACACTGGGTTGGCTTCACGGTGAAACTGGCGGAAGAGCCCTTTACTGGCGATTGTCTGCGAGGGATAACCTACGATTCTATGCATACATCCAGAACGTTCCATCAAGTACCGCCTCAAAACGAATCGAAGCATTACTGAGTTTCTTCGGACTTGAACGTGAAGCGAACAATTTGGTCAAAGACTACTCTACGGGAATGAAGGTTCGCGTAATGCTCGCCAGAACGCTGCTTCCAAATCCACCGATTCTGCTCCTCGACGAACCAACAGTCGGCCTCGACGCTCAAACAGCAATAGAAACTAGAAAACTGATTCGCGCCTTAAGCGAAGAACTTGGCAAGACAATTCTGCTTACCAGTCACAATCTCTACGAAGTTGAACAGCTCTGCCAAAGAGTCGCAATCATCAACAACGGCAAAGTTGTGGCACAAGGCACGAAAGCGCAACTAACCCAACTGATTCGTGAGTCGCGAACGGTTGAGATTCGACTCGAAAGCACGAAGAGCGAACCTGCTGTAGATCTGCTTCGAAATCTTGCGGTCGTCAGGGAGGTGCTTACGTCCGAAAGATTAGGAGATGAGTTGGTCATACATGTTGAAGTATCTGGTACAGAACCAACGATTCCGATAATCACAGATGCTCTTACAGCAGGAAATTTGAGAGTCAGAGGAATCTCCGAGATCAGACCCAGTCTAGAGGAGATTTTCGTGAAGATAACCGAGGAGGACAACAATGTCAAGTGAACTGATTTCGATCTTCAAAGAGACCGTTCAACCGACGAGATCTGAGACACGCCAAACTTGGGGTATCTTTTGGGGGCAACTCAAGATCTTCCTAACTTACAGAACTTGGTTTGTGACAGACATGTTCAACACAATCGTCTCCATCGCCATATACTACTTCCTCAGCCTCGAGGTTCAGCCAAGTCAACTAGTGCAGAGTGGATATGGAACTAGTTACTTAGCGTTCTCACTGATAGGAATCGCATTTGCAAACTATCTGTGGTTCTGTATTAACAGAATAAGCCATTCAATGCAAAGCGAGATTAGAGAAGGTACTTTCGAAACAATTGCCAGCTCTCCCATCAAAATGCGATCTTACCTATTTGGTCAAGCAGGACGCGGTTTTCTCGTCGGACTCTACTACATGGTAGGAGCACTACTGGTTGGCGTGTACGGTTTCAAGGCACCCCTTCACTTTGAACCTTTCACACTGGCTACAACGATATTGGTCTTAGTATTCATGGTTCTAAGCCATCTTGGCCTAGGCATAGTAATAGCAGGAGTCGTGCTGGTCTACAAGCAAGGGGATCCGCTAACATTCATGTTGTCGTTGTTCATGGAGTTTTTCGCCGGCGCCTTGTTTCCGCTCCAGCTCCTACGCCAGTATCCGTTGCTTGCCTACGCCTCTCAACTCATGCCTTACACATATGCGTTGGATGCTCTACGCAAATGTCTCATTGTCGGAGCCACCATTGCCAGTCCAGATGTGCTCTTCGACATACTCATTCTCATAGTATACGCTCTGATTCTCCTGCCCTTAGGCCTCTGGTCCTTCAGGTTAGGATTCGATAGAATTCGCGTAGACGGCACAACGTCCGTTTACTAAGAGATGGTCCAAATGGACAAAGAGAGGATTGTGGAGCTTTTCTCTGACACTGCGACAATACGTGGCAATGCCCCCACAGTCACAGAGAAGATTGTTGCTTTCGTAGTTCGCGACTTCAAGATATACTGGACCTACAAGTTCTGGGTCATCTTCGACATTATTGATGTCGCGGTTCTAGTTGCTACCTACTTCTTTGTTGCAAGAATAATCTCTCCAACCACGCTCATCGCTGAAGGATATGCTTCAGGAGACTACTTCACGTTCGCATTACTGGGAATCGCATTCTCACAGTACGTTCAGAACTCCGTGCAAGGTCTGACAGAGGGTATTCGAGATGAACAGTGGACTGGCACAATTGAGACAATCCTTTCTTCCGCAACTGATTACAAAGCTTACTTACTAGGAGCTTCCGCGTTTCGTTTCCTCTATGGTACAATTATCCTCTTAGGTGCCCTAAGTTTGGGGTTCCTGGTCGGCGGCAAAGTTATCCTGACCTTGGGCACACTGCTGACAGGATTGATTTTCGCAGCGTTTCTGGTCTCAGGCCATCTAGCCATCGGCGCAATGAGCGCAGGTATTGTCATGATGGTAAAGCGCGGTGACCCCATAGCTTGGGGATTCACATTCTTAACCCAACTTGTCTCGGGAGTATTTTACCCACTTGGACTCTTACCATGGTACATGAAATGGATTGGATTCGCTTTACCTTTGACTTACAGCCTTGACGGAATCAGAAGGGCCTTCATGAACGGCGAAACGATTCTGGGAAGTGCAATAATCCAGACCGATCTACTCGCACTACTGGTTTTCCTGATTGTCACGGTGCCGCTCAGCCTCCAAGTGTTCGTTTGGGCATACAGGCGCTCTCAACGGTTAGGCACCATAGGTCAGTACTAGAGTGGAAGAATTCGTATCTCTCTTCTTGTAGATTCGCCTTTGCCTGAAATCTAACGCAATAGCGGCCGCAAAGAGTGCGGCACTAATAAAGATACAGACGATAGTAGCGACATTTGCTGCTTCTGTTGAACGGTACAGCGTGAAGAGAAACAACGCAGCTGCGTACAGCAAGAATCCTATTCCCAATGCATACAGCCATCGCACAATTCCAGCCACTTCCAAAGCAACTCAGCATGTACCCATTCACACAGTACATTTCAATCGTTCAGCTCGTGCAGATACTCAATGAAGGAAACATAGTAGATTGTGAGCGCGCGTAAGCATGGTACATGCATGTTTCATTAACGGAACGTTGATATATCGGGCACCATGCCTGTGAAACGATGGAGGGATAGTGGTTTGATGAAAATCAACACTAGAAAGGTCACTTCGGACTCGAGTTTCCTTGAAGTAAGCAGCAGAAAGATAGTTGATGCGAGATCCAGAGCTCTTGCATGGAAGAGCTACTGCTCAGTTCAATGCTACCAGCCGTTCCCAAGCAAGCCACTTCGCTAGCTGGAGGGATTACGATGCAGGCCAGATTCTGTGCCTCGATCCTTCAGCTGGACCCTGGCATTTGCTGTGTGACTCAATCAACTACCGAGCTTTTGGAGAATGTTCAACGCTGCCGGTACGAAAGTGAATACCCGCAGGTCAGCGAAGAGCAGCAACTGCGTTTCCATATCACAGATCTTTCCATTGGATACCAGTACGAATTCGCTGGCAACGAGTCGTATTATCAAATAACCTTCCTCAATAACGACGACAAACTCACTATTGTTGTAGACAATAAACAGATTGACATGGTATATCTAGCGGACGACATTTCGAAACTCGTCGCTATCCAAGAAAGCTCGAGAGCAATATCACAAAGCGAAAAGCAATTTCCTGTGATTCGAACCGCAACACCCAGACTTAGTTGATGCATCAATCCGCAACCTTACATCAAGAAGAAGGAAATTGGAATGACAACAGCTCGCTTGGAACGACCTGCCTTCGAAAAACCCGGTCAAGTGATCGTCCAAGTTCAGGAACACCGACGCGGCAGACATCCGGAAATCTGGTTATGTCCGGACTGCCGATTTGCACACCCCATACATCGCTGGCATCATGGTACCGTTGATGGACGCGAGTACTGCGACTTCTGTGACGCCAAAAGAGTCGTTCTCAACCACATGAAACCGACGAGTTGGCGAATACGTCAATACTACTGCAGCAATTGCGGATGGCGTGGACAGCTCCGAGTCATATGATCGCAATAGCAGCGCCCGTCTGAGTCCAAACTGAATCCATTTCCGGAAATACTGATGGCATACAATGGCAGTGGCGGATTCGCGCATCGAATTCGTCAACAACTCCATCCCTCCTTTATTGAAGCCAGTTGGACCTCTATGGAAACGAAGAAAAAAGCAGGGAGAGGTCAGCGGGATCTAGCCTGGAGATCTGTACGCCTACAGCTGAGGCGGATCTTCGTCAGGTTTCAATCGTCATCCGACCTCTTCACTTGGCTTATGCGCGGAAGGAGATTATCAGGAGACTGTAACCGAGATTTCCCCTCAGACGTGACTTGTGGAAGTTAATATTCACAGATTGAGAGGCAGATATTACGCAAGAAGC
>Ga0187774_10000878_pt1 | contig 10488 bp, 16 predicted proteins | sample 0216_BV02_MP05_2_FD_133152 | JGI IMG/M metagenome (GOLD analysis project Ga0187774, IMG submission 133152) | Tropical peat soil microbial communities from peatlands in Department of Meta, Colombia - 0216_BV02_MP05_20_MG | ecosystem: Environmental > Terrestrial > Soil > Wetlands > Peat | place... | reverse complement strand
CTGAGTTCTCTTGAGAAACGATCTATTTTCCAGTATCTTGAGCCCTGGTTTTTGGACAGACAAATGCCTCTCAGGGTATTTTTAATCTATGAAGACAAAAAAGAGCTGAATTTTGATACGAGAGAGACACTATACAGGTTAAATCGTTATGGAACTTCCGCAGGTATTGAGAAAAAATTGAGCGATAGCCTGAAGGCAGAATTGTATTATGAATTCTCCCTCGTTGACACCTTTGACGTTAAACCAGATGTTATCCTGAGTAAAGAAGATACTGGAACCCTCGCTATAAGTGCTCTGAGGCCGGGAATTATTTATGATACAAGGGACAATCCTTTTGATCCAAAAAAGGGAATCCTCTCCGGAGCATCAGTCAAACTTGCTTCACCCTTTTTACTCTCGGAATCAAACTTTGTAAAGTTTTTAGCCTATGGCAGTACTTACCACCAGCTGAATAAGCGGTTAGTTCTTGCATTATCGCTGAGAGGAGGTGCTGCGTGGGGATACCATCGCACCGAGGAACTACCGATCAGCGAAAGATTTTTTCTTGGGGGAAGAACAACAGTCAGAGGATACAGACAGGACACGCTTGGGCCAAAGGGAGCAGACGGAAATCCGACTGGCGGCGACGCATTTCTCTGCGGGAACCTTGAGCTAAGAACATATTTCGGCAAAGGTTTTGGAATCGTTGCATTTCTTGACGGAGGAAATGTCTGGCTGAAGGCTAAAGATATGGATCCCGGAGACCTTAAGTACTCCACAGGACTCGGTTTCAGGTATTATACCCCCGTTGGCCCTATCAGCATCGACTACGGATACAAACTTCGGCGAGAAAAGGGAGAAAGTAGAGGAGAAATACATTTCAGCATTGGCCAGGCGTTTTAAAAAAATGAGGTGGAGAATCGTCACATTATTCTTGCTCTTTGCTTTTTCCCCTCAACTCCCAGCCATGATAAAAGATTGTGTTGTTGCGTTTGTAGATAATACTGCAATTACCCTCAGTGAACTGGAAGAAGAATATGCGAGGTCACAGAAGGCAACCCCAGACATTTCAAAAGAGGAAGTTTTGAATGGTATGGTCAACAGAGTCCTTCTTCTCAAAGAAGCTAAAAAGATGAGATTAGAAGCACCTTCTGAGGATGAGCTGCTGAAAGAATACATTGACCTTAAAATAAGGGTCTTTATAAAGATAGGGGAAAAAGAAATTTCAGATTTTTATCAGAAACATATCGATAATTTCCAAGGAAAAGAATTTGAGGCGGTCAGAGGAGAGATCGAAAACTACCTTGTCGAGGCTGAACTGAATCGGTTGCTCAAGAAGCATATTGAGGAACTCAGGAAAAAGGCATATGTCAAGATACAACTCGAATAAACAAGAAATGTTTTCCTGTTTATTTCTTATTCCTCAGCTCTATAATGACTGCGTGCTCATCACATTCAGGAAACCGTGGGCAGCGTAAACAGTCTCCCCAAATCTTCTGGGGAAGACTCGATTTGTCGATGTCTACAAACCCCAGCTTTTTGAAAAACTGAGGATGGTATGTTAGAGCAAACACCCTTTCTAAACCTAATGCCTTTGCCTCTTTCAGGCATTGTTTAACAAGGTTTTTACCTATGCCCATTTTTTGATATTCATTGTCTACCGCGAGGGACCGTATCTCAGCAAGATCCTCCCACATTATATGCAGGGCACATACACCGCATATATTTCCATTATATTCAGATACGATAAGATCTCGCACGTTTTCATAGAGCTCATTGAGTGACCGCGGGATCATTTCTTCCTTCTTTGCAAAATCATTTATAAGTTTATGAACCCGCTTGAGATCAGTTATTTTAGCCTTTCTTATCTTCAAGGAATCTCATCCCCTCCTCAATAGCCTTTTTGTTAATCTCAATGCTGTTCCTTCTTTGATCTAAAGAACTCCCGAGGGCTTCAAAGGCTGATTCTTCAGTCAGTAACCTTGTTTTACCAATAAATGCACCGAGCAATACCATATTGGCAGACCTGGTACTCCCTATGGTACTGGAGATTTTTGTTGCAGGCACACCAATAACTTCTACATCACTCCTCAGCCCTGGACTCTTGATAAGAGAAGAGTCATACAGGAGTATACCCATCTGTTTGAGCCGTGGCTGGAATTTCAGAAGTGATTGATCATTCATAACAATGAGTACGTCAGGGTTCTTAACAATAGGAGAGGCTATTAACTCATCAGAGATGATCACCGTACAATTTGCGGTTCCACCCCTTATCTCTCCCCCGTAAGACGGAAACCATGTTACCTCCCTGTTTTCAAGCATGCCTGAATATGCAAGAATTCTTCCCAAAAAAAGTATCCCCTGCCCTCCAAAGCCTGCTATGATAATCCCTTTTTCCAGTTGTTCTACTCCTTGAATTTGTCTTTCAATATTCCCACGGGATATACTGACATCATCTCTTTCCGAAGCCACATTATCGAATCCTTAGGAGTGAGTTCCCAGTCTACAGGACATGGTGATAGTATCTCGACAAGGCTAAACCCTTTCTCCTCAATCTGATATCTGAAGGACTTCTCTATTGCTTTTTTTGTCTGCATTAGATTTTTATAGGAATCTACTGAGGTCCTTACAATATAGGAAGCTCCTTCGATTGTAGACAGGAGTTCTGAAACATGTAGTGGATATCCAGCCGTTTTTGCGTTCCTTCCCGAAGGTGTGGTGCTTGTTTTCTGGCCAAGGAGTGTAGTTGGTGCCATTTGACCTCCTGTCATGCCGTATGTTGCGTTATTGACAAAAAACACCGAGATGTTCTCCCCCCTATTAGCAGCATGAATTATCTCGGCTGTGCCTATTGCAGCAAGGTCTCCGTCACCTTGATACGTAAAAATGATCTTGTCAGGCATAGCACGTTTAAGTCCTGTTGCTGTAGCAGGAGGTCTGCCATGCGGAGCTTCGAGGATGTCGAAATTAAAATAGTCATAGGCAAATACTGCACACCCTACAGGCGCAATCCCTACTACCCTCTCTCTGATGTCCAATTTATCAATACATTCGGCAATTAATCTGTGTATAAGGCTGTGCCCGCACCCTGCACAGAATCTGAACGGTTCTTGCTTAAGGCTTAGTGGTCTCTGGAATATTTTTTTCATTCCCTTCCTCAATGGTCTCGAGGAGTATCCCTTCAAGAAGTCCGTAGTCGCTAACTATTAATTTATCGAATTTAAAACTTTCCATTATGTTAATTGTAAATTGTATACCAGGTATAATCAAGTCAGCCCTTCCCGGCTCAAGCCCCCTTACATTCTCTCTCTCTGTGAGTGGAAGGGCTAATAATCTCCTGCTCATATCATAAAGTCTCCTAAGAGGTATTTTATGGAGATGTACTTTTTCCCTTGAGTAGGTATCGAGTTTTAAGTCGATAGAAGCAAGGGTTGTAAAAGTTCCTGCTGTTCCCATAAAACAAGTGCCCCTGTCTATATTACCTCTAATTCTCTTTTTGAGGATTTCTAAAGATAAGTGGATCTCCCTTTTTAACTCTGAGAGATCAGGATCTGAAACAGGATCAGACTTTATAAAATTCTCATGAAGCTTTACAACCCCTATAGGGATGCTTCCCATATCAATCGCGTGTTTGCCTCTACAGAGTATCCACTCTGTGCTTCCTCCTCCTATATCAAAAATGAGTAATGAGCGATCGGTAATGGGTGATGAATCAGGAAAGGATGAAAGAATACCCTTAAGTATAAGCTCTGCCTCTTTCTCACCAGATATAACCTCTATTGAGATACCAGTAACAGCCAGCACTTTTTTTATAAAAATATCTGCATTGTACGCTTCTCTTAAGGCACTTGTAGCAACGGCACTTACGGTCTTGACCCCTTGTCTTTGAATAATAGAAGAGAAATCCTTCAGTACCTCAATTGAGGCTTCAATATTTTTACCTTTTAGCATCCTGCTCTGGTTGATCCCCTCTGCCAACCGTGTAATCTTCCTTTCATATGATACATCCTTGACCCTGTTATTCCTGACTTCACCTATGAGAAGTCTAATTGTATTAGATCCTATGTCTATAGCTGCGGCAAGGGACATCTGACATTATAAATCAGAATGAATCTATCCCTCAAACTATCCTTGGGCTGTCCACAGATAGCTTAAGAAATATCTTGATTTTTCTAAATACTCAGTTATAAAATTGTCTGGAATTTAATGGAGAGACCTTTTGTGCTATAATGGTGACTTAAGGTTTAAGGAAATTTGAATGAAAGGAGGTGACAGTTAATGAAAAAGATTTTGATAATACTTTTATCATTGGTGCTACTTGTATCATTCTCATTCAGTGTTGGTTGCAAAAAGGCTCAGCAACCGGCTGAGGCTCCGAAGCCGGCTGAGGCTCCGAAAGCCCCTGAGGCACCTGCACCTGCACCTGAGAAAGCGCCTGAAAAAGCACCTGCTCCTCCAGCACCTGAAAAGAAATAACTTAGTAGATTTTCAACAGTTGCTATCTCAGTAAACCCCGTTAGAAAGGACGGGGCATCTACCCCGCCCTTTCTATGAGGAATTAAGATTTTATCTGTTCCGCCCCACCATAAATGGCGGGGCTTTCTGACGGGGCAAATAGACTTTCAGGGATGGTCTGCCATCCCTGAAAGTCTATTTGCCCATAATCTGTATATATCTTGCAATCCCATTTCTTGTAATGAGCCCTACAATTTTATTGCCCTCTGTCACTACAAGCCTCCCTTTGTCTTTAGTGACCATGAGTTCTAAAGCCTTTGTGACATCATCTCCGGGTGAAATCTCCACCTCTCTGCTGTAGGAGATCGCAACATCAGATACCTTTACTTTTCCCCAATCCTCTCTTGGAATATCTTTGATCTCTTTAAGGGTTACTATGCCTATAAACCTTCCACCTTCGAAGACAGGGAATCCTCCGTAACCATATCTAAGAAAATATTCATTCACTGCCTCATCAAGGGTAACCGAAGAACGGATAGTAACAATATCCTTTACCATTATATCTTTGACCTTTAAGTCAGAAAGATTTTCCTGGAGGCTAACTTGCTGATAGCTTGCCTGGGCTGCTGTATGAAGAAACCAGCCTATGAGCATAAGCCACAATCCTCCTGGAAATCCCATAAGAAAAGAGAATAAACCAAAAATGATAAAAAAGAGGGCTATTTTCTGCCCTAAGTTAGATGCCTTTCTCGTGGCATTAAAATAATTTTTTGTTTTTCCCCATATTATAGATCTCAATACCCTCCCACCATCCATGGGGAAACCCGGGATAAGATTGAAGACGCCGAGAATAAGATTAATCTGTGTGAGATACGCAAAGAGGGCCTTTATAGAAGGGTTTTCGACAGCAGTATATAACGTGAAAAAGACTCCTGATAAAAAGAAACTCGAGAGAGGTCCAGCAATAGCAATCTTGAATTCTGCCTTAGGGGTCGGAGGCTCACCCTTCATCTGAGCAACACCACCAAAGATAAAAAGTGTGATACCAAGAATAGCTATCTTATATCTTCGGGAAACAAAGGAGTGTGCAAGTTCGTGAAATGTAACAGAGGCGAAGAGAAGGAAAGCCCCAATAGCCCCCTTAACCCAGTAGGATGCTGCCGGTAACTCTGGGGCTACCTTTGGAAAATAGTAGGTTGATAAAGACCATGTTATTAAACCGAAAACAATAAGCCAAGAAAAATGAACCCTTATAGGTATCCCCCATATCGTTATGATCTTCCATGAACCGTGGAACAGCGAGCCGTTCATACTTCCTTCCCCTTACCTCCTTTTATATAAACCTATAATCTCGGCCTGCTGAAGGATATGTCCTTTCATTGCTTTTTCAAGATCAGCCTTTGTTGAATTGGCACTTACACTGAGGATTATATCGAGGGCGTAAAGTTTAAAGAAATATCTATGAGTTCCTGATGGAGGGCATGGGCCACCATAATTATGTTTCCTAAAGTCATTCATTCCTTGTATAGCGCCTGCAGGAATAGAGTTTTCTTTAATCTCTTTTATCCCTGGCTCAATGTTCCACAAAACCCAATGTACCCATGTGCCCACAGGTGCATCAGGGTCATCTACTATTAACGCTAATGACTTTGAATTGGCCGGGATACCCTCAATCAAAAGAGGCGGATTGACATTCCTTCCATCACAGGTGTATTTCGAAGGGATGTAACCGTTATTCTCAAAAGCATGACTCGATATCTTTAATCCGTTCCTTTTAGTCCCCTCTTCACTCATAGCATAAGAAACAAGAAAAACTAAAGAGGCTATTAATACAAAAACTAATCTCCCTTTCATCTTTCTCTCCTTTCATTACTTTAATGATAGCCAAGGCAGGCTAAAATGTCTACTGGAAGCATCTCTTTTTTCGTAATTAAAGTTAACAATTTTTATAAGCTGCGGGTATAATGGCAGGATATGGTATCTTCGCTCATTCTCGGTCTATCGCCCTCCGAGGCTTTTGCCTCTTTATTATTTAAAATAGGATTAAGGACTATCGCCAAAAGAAACCGCTCAGATACGATATCCTGCCATCACGGGAAAAAGATGCTAAAATGTCTACTGTAAGAGTTGACTCTATAATTTATTTATATTAATCTAAGGAAATTTTTAAATGGAGGATTTTATGAACAAAGATGCTACAAGGGTAATGGGGGCATTCCTGTTAGGAGGTTTGATCGGTGCGAGTATTGCCCTGCTCTATGCACCTAAATCAGGACGTGAGACGAGAAAAGATATTTCAAAGGCAGCAAGGCGTATAAAAAGGGACGCTGTCGATCTGGCTGAGGATATAGCTGAAAGTGTAAGTGATTTTACGGGCGACATGAAGGATAAAGCAGCAGATATAATAGAACAAGGGAAAGATCTTTCAGAAAGTGCCAGAAAGGAGATTTTAGCAACCCTCGAACACGGACAGAAAGTAATCGAGAAACAGAGGAAAAGGATAAGCGAGGCCCTCGGTCTTTAAAGACTTACTCTTTTTCTATATAAAACACTACATTGACTGTTCCATTAATTGCAATATCGCCTGCTTCTATAGGTATTTCGGGCGTTTCAGCAGCCTTAGCCTCCATTACCATCTCTCTGTAAAAAGGATACCGCACTTGTTTCCCGCATGAGGGTGAAACACATTCTTGTTACTCTTTGCATGCCGCATGGTCACATATTTATAGTAAACATCCAACTATTTTTACTACAAGAATAGCATCTCTTTCCTGTGATATGATAAGAAAATAAATTCAATGAAAATTTTCAGTATAATCCATAGAGTATGGAAGTCAGTCTTTCAGATACTTATATATAATGGGTAGAGAAAAAGGGCATAAACATATCCAAAGGAATACCTGTATACGATGTGGCACTTGTTGCCTTAAAGGAGGTCCTGTACTGCACCAGGAGGATAAAAAAATCCTTCGTGCCGGACATATCGGATATCAACACCTGGTAACCATCAGGAAAGGTGAATTGGCGTTTAATCCTCTCAGTAGCAAGGTAGAGCCATCTCAACAGGAACTGGTCAAGGTAGCAGGAAAAGGAAAGGATTGGACTTGTTGCTTTTATGATGGGGAAAAAGCCTCATGCAAGATTTACGAGCATCGTTTCCTGGAATGCCGCCTACTGAAATGCTGGGATACATCAGAGCTTGTTTCCGTTATAGGCAAAAATACTATTACACGCTCTGACATTATCAATCCTGATGATCCGATCCTGTGGCTTATTGAAAACCATGAGAAAGAATGTCCTTACTATAAGGTAAACAAATTAATATTCGCCTTACCACAGGAAAAAGACACCTCAAAAACTTTGACAAAACTGACTGAGTTTGCCTGCAAAGACTTGGCCATACACTCATATGCCCATTCTGAATTGGGACTAAGGGCAGAGTTTGAATCTTTTATTTTTGGCCGTCCCCTGTTTAAAATCCTGAGCGCTTGCGGCATATCTGTACGTATCTCTCATGAGATTCCCCGTCGATATTCTTCTGAAACAGAACGCCTCTTAAGCACCTCTTTACAAATCGAGTAGCATGAGGTAAGTAGCAATACAGCGAATGAAGCTGTCATGGAAGATAAGATATTAAATCTTTTTCTAAAAGTAAGAGAAAGCTTTGGTGATATTAAAGAGAAGGTATCTCTCATCAAACCTTATGCTGAGCTCCTTGTGTTTTCAACAGGCTGGGCCTTAAAGATTGAAGAATTTGAAAAGATATTGATCTTTAAGCCTGAGTTTATCTACAGAAGCAGTGAAGAAAATTACGCAATCTCTGTCCTCTATAGAATAGATGATGATATAACAACAGGAATCATCGCCCATGAATTCGCAGAAATAGTAGCAAAAGAGAAAAATATTCTGGAACATAAAGAGATTGATAGGATATGCGTTGAAAGGGGATTCGGAGAGCAACTTTTGAATGCACTCCAGAATGACATCTTACCAGGGATGGTTGAAAGGGAATTTATTGACTGGAATGATCTTGATAAAAGGATACAGAGTTTAAAAACAATGATAGAAAAATGAAATCAAAAACACCAACGGCTTCCGCCACAAATGACACTGAACTCACCGACCTTGAACTGAAAATCCTCTATTATATTCATCATTCCGGACCCGCCTTCATCAAAAAGCTTGCTGCTCGTCTGAATGAGGATACCCAGGTCATACGCAAAGGCGTTGACACCCTCCAACGTATTGGTCATCTGGAGCGGGTAACCGGCACAATGGTTGAATACAGGATAAACAGAGGTAATAAAGTCACAAAGCACCGCAATCATACCTATTACGACCTCACACGTAAGGGTAAGCTTTTCATGCGTAACTTTCATGGCAAAGTCGAAATAAACCTGCGACCTCCTTACAAGCAGGTCTGATGGTTGATAAGACGAGATTAATAGAGACTGTTACTGAAAGACTGGAAAAACTCCCAATAGGTCATTACCTCGATGTACGGACTTATAAACGAAATAGATCAGTACTCATCGTTAAGATGAGTGAAGATGACTTGCTTATTATTGAAGATGGTTTTTTCAAAGAAAGGTTCTATATAAAAACAGAAAAACTGAAAAAATTGCTTGCTACCCTCTTAAGGAAAGAGTTCCCCAGAAGCTACAAAATCAGACTTTATGTCATGGGCAGGTTTAAAGAAGAAACCCCAACAAGAAAAATTCTTTGAATGATAATCACCCTTTTTTGTATGCAAATATATATATCAATGTCAAGAGCATCATTACCTTTGATCTCTCTTCATCCCTTACACTGACCCCTTTTCTTCCCTTTATTTGTTTTTCTTCCCTTTCAGCCGCAGATGGTATTTTTGAGGTATCTTTCTCTCCCTGCGGTTCTATAATCTCTTTTTCAGTCTTTTTACTTTGTTTGGAGAATATATTCTGTTTTGGAGAGAACATAGGGTCAAGGAGATACGTCATCTTGAAATACTTACATGCCTCATCATATTTTTTGGTTTTATATAACGCATATCCGATGTAATAATAGACAGAGGAATCCGGTTTCTCCTTTGCATACTCTTTGAAAAGCCTGATTGCCTTTTCGTATTCACCCTTATAGTAATGGTGAAGAGCTGTTTCATATCCGTTATTCGTCTTTGCAAGAATGGTATCTGATATTGCAAACAATGCAAAAAGCATAATGACTGAAATGCAAGCCTTTTTCATAACACCCTCCCCCTTAAACTTTCCTTTATGGAAATTATTGGGCATCCTCCCGCACCCCCTTACTCACCAAATTAAAAAGCCGCCAGAATTTTTACCTCTGGCGGCTCGGCGAACATAGACATCAAGTCTTTTAGTCCCGTTGCTTTGCGTCTTAGGGTTTCCCCTAATTTGCTCTAAGCAGAGGAAGGTTTATATAGATAAAATATAAATGAGAATTGATAGAAAGACAGTGACAAAAATCACCATAAATTCAAAACAGGCCTTACTTTTTAGCTATAGCAAAAGCGATCATTGAACGTCATTCAAAACATTCCAAGGCTAAAATGGAGCCATACGCAATTGATTCCCTTGAGGTTGTTAGGGTCTATGTTGTGGTTATGCTCACAGAAGAGAAGGTACAACCCGAAAAATCCTTTGGAGTGAAAGGACAGTATTTATTATAGATAGGATTTGACATTACAGACATGCCAGATTATGTTTCGGTTAACGGTTTCCATAGTAGTCTTTACGTCGTGATGTCTTTAATCCCTGTCGAGCACTCACAGTAACAAACTTGTTTATTGGGGCCAAAAATTATGTTTGTTTCCTCAGAAAATTATCACCCCTGATGATCTCGATACAGAACGAAGCGTCACACAGAAAGAGAGATTTTGAGCAATTTAAGACTTGTCTTTATTACTCCCTATACAGCACACGGATAAGCTTCCTCTCAACTATACCCCTTTCATCTCGAAATAATGCTCCCTTAACCCAAAAAATGCATTTAAAACCACTGAGAACACAGAGATAATTTTATTAAATTAAAAATATAAATTAAGAGAATTCAGTG
>Ga0187774_10000877_pt1 | contig 10497 bp, 12 predicted proteins | sample 0216_BV02_MP05_2_FD_133152 | JGI IMG/M metagenome (GOLD analysis project Ga0187774, IMG submission 133152) | Tropical peat soil microbial communities from peatlands in Department of Meta, Colombia - 0216_BV02_MP05_20_MG | ecosystem: Environmental > Terrestrial > Soil > Wetlands > Peat | place... | reverse complement strand
GCCTTCCATCCCAAATTGCTGCAGGATAAATGCGTGCTGATTACCGCGGGCCCCACGTTTGAGGCTATCGACCCGGTGCGCGGCATCACCAACCTAAGCTCGGGCAAGATGGGTTATGCCACAGCGCGCGCTGCACTTGAAGCCGGAGCGCAGGTAACCTTGGTCAGCGGGACGATTAGCCTCGCCCCGCCTGTGGGCGCCAAGCTTATCTCCGTGGTTAGCGCGCAGGAAATGTTCGCCGCCGTGGAGCGCGAGGTGGGCGGGGCCGATATCTTTATCGGAGTCGCGGCGGTGGCGGACTATCGAGTGGTCAATCCCAGCAAGCAAAAAATCAAGAGGTCGTCGCAAGCCTTGAATCTGCAACTCGCGCCGAACCCGGATATTCTCAGCTACGTCGCCAGCCTTCCCCGCGGACCGTTCTGCGTGGGCTTTGCCGCCGAGAGCGAGAATTTCGAGCAGCATGCCGAACAAAAGCTCCGCGACAAGAACATCCCGGTCCTCGCCGCCAACTTGGTGCAGAACGCGCTCGGCAAGGATGAAAGCGAACTCGTACTATTCGATGACAGCGGCACCCATCCTCTGCCGCGCGCGCCTAAAATAACACTCGCCCGCCAACTGATTCGCCACGTCGCAGAGCTTTATGCCAAGTCTCGCAAAGTTGCCCAGTTGAAAAAAAACCAAGCTGGAACATGAAAAAAATTGACGTCAAAATCCTTGACCCGCGAATCAAAGACCAGCTACCCCACTACGCAACTTCCGGTTCCGCCGGCCTCGATCTGCGAGCCTGCATTGAATCTCCGCTTACCTTTAAGCCCGGACAAGCTGAGCTCATTCCTTCCGGGATCGCCATCCATTTGGATGATCCGGGGCTAGCCGCATTCATTTTGCCGCGCTCCGGACTCGGCCACAAGCAAGGCATCGTACTCGGTAATTTGGTGGGGTTGATAGACTCGGATTACCAAGGGCAGCTTCTGGTCTCGGTTTGGAACCGGGGACAAAAGGACTATGTTCTCAATCCGATGGAACGCATTGCACAGTTGGTGGTCGTTCCAGTAGTGCAGGTGGGATTCAATATCGTAAGTGATTTTGCGGAAAGTCCGCGCGGGGAAGGCGGCTTCGGCAGCACCGGAAGATGACGCAGCAATCCGCTATCGTGCTGTTTGCGCACGGAGCGCGCGACCCAGACTGGGCACAGCCATTCCAGAAGATACAGGGCATGGTTCGTGACAAAATGCCTGGAGTTGTGGTGGAACTGGCATTTCTGGAATTAATGCAGCCCACGCTTGATGAGACCGTCGCCAATCTCGCGGCGCGCGGCATAAAAAACATCGGCGTAATTCCCCTGTTTATGGCGCAGGGCGGACATCTGAAGGAAGACCTGCCGCGCAAACTTGCTGAGATCCGCAGGCAGCATCCCACGGTTTCTTTCCGGATTTCCCCGCCAATAGGCGAAGTGCATGGCATTCTCGCCGCCATCGCTGAATGGGTTTGCGGTGAACAGGATTGCTAGCTGACATGAAAACTAAGCGCGGGTTGCGGACGTGAGTCTTGTTATGAAAAAGGTCCTGGTATTTATTTTTGTCGCGCTGTCCTTTCAGGCGGTTTGGGCGGAAAACTCGATCCTGTCCCTGCATATCATTGGCAATTCGGTAATTGCCGAAGTTGCCAACACGCCGCAGGCCCGGCAACAGGGATTAATGCACCGGAAACACTTGGGCGCCAATCGCGGCATGCTGTTCGTTTTTCCAGAGCCGGGCTTGCATGCCATGTGGATGAAAGACACTCCCTTGCCCTTGACCATCGCATTTCTTGATGAACGTGGCGTCATCATCAATATCGCCGACATGACCCCGTTTAGCGAGAAGCCTCACTACGCCAGCGCACCCGCAAAGTTTGCACTGGAAATGCCGACGGGATGGTTCAACAAGCGGGGTATCCATTCCGGCATGAAAGTTGAAGGTTTGTCGCCCGCCCCGCCCGGCCAATAAAAAGCCCGCCGCGCGGGCGGGCTTTCGGTCATTTAGCTTTTATCCGAAGAAAATTGCCACATGCGCGCCAGCCCCCATGAAAAACAGCATCGGGATAGACAGCATGGTATTGGTGCGCGAAGCGAGAAAGGCTACGCGCCGGGCTTTGGTTTTTTCCTCATCGGTGGCTTGTACGATTCCAAGAATCTTCTTCTGGTTAGGCCAAATCAGGAACCACACGTTGAAAAGCATGATCGTGCCAAGCCAGGCTCCGATACCAATTGCTGAGTACACTCCCTGCAGTCCGAAAGCCAAGAAAAAGTTGCCGCCGAGTAGCGCCGCTCCGGCGAGCCATGTTACCAAGGCGCTCCAACGGAAATAAAGGAGTGCCCGCGGAACAACGTGTTTGGTGATGCCCGCGGCAGTGCCGTCGGCCTGAGCCGCTTTTAGTGCGTCGACCTGGACAAAGTTGAAATAGTAAAGCAGGCCGATCCACATGACGCCCGCCATGAAATGCAGCCAGCGGGCAAATGCCGGTACGTACTCCATGACTAGCCTCCCAGGAAATGATTAACGATGTTATACAGGATCAGGGTCAGTATGAGGCCGCTAATTATCGTGCCCCACAGCGAATCCAAAGGATTTTTCATTTCTGTCGCTCCTCGATAAACAAGCGGTGTGATACGGAGCCTCAGTCTATAACAAACCCGGCTGCCGGAGCAATTGGTCGAGCACAGCCAAAACATTCAAAAAATGTCTGTTTCAGTTACACTTATGCCTGCCGGCGGAAAACATAAAGGTAATTCACTGAAGAAACGATAGATTCCGATGGGAGCAAGCCCTGAACTTTGCCGCTGATTTTGATCCGCACTTAAAGCTCTTGCTGTGGGTGGGCGTCGCCATAGTCGGCATTACTTTGCTTCTGCTGGTGCAAACCATTTTATTGCGCATGCAACTCATCATGCGGCAGCGCCGCGAGCAGCGCCTGGCCGAGCTGTGGCAGCCGTTGTTTGCGCAAAGCATGACTGCACTTCCGCAATCCTTACCGCCAATCGGAAAGTCGGACTGGGATTCGTTCCTCAAGTTGTGGAATAGCACGCAGGAATCGCTCACTGGAGAAGCCAAGCACAAGCTTAATCAGCTCGCCTGGGCTTGCGGCGTGAACCACGTGGCGCAGCGACTGCTCTCCCAGAAAAGCATGCGTGCACGGCTGATGGCCGTCATTACCTTGGGGCATTTGCAGGAAAAAAATGCGTGGGCGAGGCTGAAAAGCATCGCGAACGACCCGCACCCCCTGCTGTCGCTCGCTGCGGCACGCGCCCTGGTGCAGATCGATGCCAAGGCCGCGCTGGTTGACCTTCTCCCGCTTTTTACCAGCCGCCATGATTGGCCGCTCAACAAAATTGCAAGCATGATTAGCGAAGCTGGCGCCGATGCAGTAACCGGGCCGCTCACTCAAGCGGTCGAAACTGCTGCCCCCGAGGATTTCCCGCGACTCGTGCGGCTGCTCAACGTTGCACACAGTGAACAGGCTCTTCCCGCCATCCGCCGTATTCTGCAGTCGGCTACCGATGACCGGGTAATTTCCTCCTGCTTGCAGGCTCTGACCGATCCAGAAGACGTCGGGCTCGCGCGCACCTATACGCGCCACCCAAGCTGGTTCGTGCGCGTGCAGGCGGTGAGCGCGGTAGGCCGAATCGGATCGAGAGAAGACCGGGACGCGCTGATTGCGCCTTTAAGCGACTCGGTGTGGTGGGTGCGTTACCGAGCGGCACAAGCGCTGGCCGGTCTGCCGCAAGTCACCCTGGACGAAGTGCGGCAAATCCGGGACAAGATCGGCGACCGTTTCGCCAAAGACATACTCACGCAAGTCATCGCAGAAAAGCAGACGCCATGAACTGGGCCGCCTGGATTAACGGACTTCAGTGGTTTTTTCTGCTGTATTTTATCGCCGTCAATGTCGGTTATATCCTGCTCAACCTGCTTTCAATTCGCTCCCTCAGGAATTACATGGAAGCGCAGGGCCTCGCCGATCTGCCGGCCTACTCGGGCTATGAGCCGCCGATCAGCATTCTCATTCCGGCCTACAACGAAGAATCGACCATGGTTAATTTGGTGCGTTCGCTGTTGCAACTTGACTACCCGGAATTCGAAATCATCGTTGTCAATGACGGTTCGAAAGACAACACGCTCGCAGTCTTGCAGCAAGAATTTTCCCTGGTACTTTTTCCAGAAGCGTACTGGCAGCGTATCAGAGGCAAAGGTGTGCGCGCCATTTATCGTTCGTCCGCGCATTCTAATTTGCGGGTGATAGAAAAAGAACATGGAGGCAAGGCCGACGCGCTAAACGCGGGCATAAACGCTTCGCGCTATCCGCTGTTTTGCGCGGTAAGCGCCGATTCAATCCTGCAACGCGACAGCCTGCGCCGCGCCGTGCAGCCGTTCCTTGAAAACCCGCTCACTGTGGCTTCAGGAGGCGCAGTAAGAGTTGCCAATGATTGCGAACTGCAAAATGGTTTTCTTACCGGCGTCGTTTTGCCGAAAAGCGGACTGGCTATGATGCAGGTTGTCGAAAGCTTGCGCACTTTCCTTTTCGGCGCCATGGGCTGGTCGGAACTCAATGCCATGCTCATCGTTTCCGGCGCATTCGGCCTGTTCCGCAAGGATACGGTCATCGAAGCGGGCGGCTATCTCACCAGCACCTCGGGTGAAGACATGGAACTCATCGTGCGCCTGCATCACATGCTGCGCCTCAAGGGAATTCCCTATCGCATCACCTTTGTCCCCGATCCAATTTTTTGGACCCGAGCGCCGGAAAGCTCGCGAGCGCTCAAAGCCAAGCGCGCGAACTGGCAGCGCAGGCTGGCCGAGAGCTTAAACCTGAATATGCCGCTGCTGTTTAATCGCAAAGGCGGCGCGGTGTCATGGCTCGCATTTCCGTTTGTCATGATATTTGAATGGCTAGGCCCGATGTTTGAGGTAATGGGTTACATCTTTATGATTTCGGGATTTGCCTTGAAACTCGTTTCCTGGCAAGTCTTCACGGTGTTTCTGCTGGTTGCCATTGGCTTCGGCATGATGCTCTCGGTAACCGCGCTGCTCCTTGAGGAACTCTCGTTCCATATCTATCCCCGAACCACGCAGCTCGCGAAATTGCTGATCGCGGTGCTAGTGGAAAATTTCGGTTACCGGCAGCAGGTATCGCTATGGCGCTTCATGGGCTTGCTGCGCTGGATATTCCATCGTTAAGCCCGGCGCAGTGTCGCGGTTGAAATTCCCCTGGGCAAGGCGTAATCTAAGCTGCACGGCAAAGCCTGCCGAGGGTTCGAAATTTTTGTTATCGCATAAGGAGTTTGGTCATGTGCTACGAATACGAAATCCACATTCAGGAAAAATTCAGGAAAGCCAAGCAAGAGGCTGAAGAGCTGAAGAAGCAGCAAGCAAAGCCCGCGCCCGAAAAAGATTCCGGCAAAAAGCCGCAAACCCAAGAAGAACCGGTACCCGCCTGATAACGAACCCAAAAACTCAAAACCCCGCTCCGGCGGGGTTTTTATTTCTGCGCACGACGGTCCGCAAGCAGTTCACTGAGCACCGCGCTCCAGGCCTGAGCAAGGTTATAACGATCATAACCGCCGCCGCCAAATCCCATGATTCTGCCCTCGCACAATTCGTCGGCGAGCAGGCAAAGGTGCTTAGCCGCATAGGCATGCGCCGCCGGCGAGTAGTGTAAGTGCGCAAGCGGATCACCTGCGATGGAATCCGCGCCGCATTGAAACAAAATAATTTCCGGCGGTTTATCTCGAAGCAAGGCTTCCACTTTAGGCCACACCTTGACGAATTCTGCGTCCCCCGCTCCCGGCATCATCGGAATATTGAGTTTCATGCCCTCCGCTTTACCCTTGCCGATTTCGGAGGCAGCGCCCGTACCTGGGTAAAGAAACCGCCCGTCCTCGTGAATATCGGCAAAGATCACGACCGGGTCGCTCTCAAACGGATAGAACATGCCGTCCCCGTGATGCACGTCGATATCCACATAACCTACTCGCTTGACGCCGTACTCGGCCCGGAGCGTCTCAGTTACCACCCCCAAGTCGTTGAACACGCAAAAGCCTGCCGCACGTTCGCGCCGCGCGTGGTGCAGTCCGCCGATCGACTGAAATGTGCGCTTGCATTCTCCTTTCATGATGCGTTTCACGCCGTCCAGCGCGGCGCCTACGACATGCGCGGCCGCTTCATACACTCCGGGAAATGCGGGAGTGTCGCCGTAATCGATAAAGCCGTGACCTGCCCTGGAAAGCGTAATGACCCGCTCCACGTATTCCCCGGTATGAAAACGTTCGATCTCCTCCCGAGTCGCCGGTCTGGATGAATTGATTTCGACTTTTTTGTCCAGACCCTGCTTTTGAACTTCCCGCCAGAATGCCGCCTGCCGGTCGGGACCAAATGGATGCTCATCGGGAAAACCGTAGCGACCGAGATCATCGCTCAGATACAAGCAAACTTTTGCTTCGCGTTTCATAAATCTTCTTTTTTTATTCGGACGTATCAAAACCGCAAGTTATCACAGACAAACCGCGGCAGGCGAAATGGGTCGGCGCAGCCAAATCAAAATAAATTCATCTGCCCGTCTCTCTGCGGCCGGCGAAAGCGTTTGGTATCGAGCGGCTTGCGCTCGTCATTGAATCCCAAGCGCTGATACGCTAGCTCAAAGCGTTTTGCCAGCAAATCGGCCAGCTCGCCCTCGCCACGCATGCGGCTACCGAATTCCGGATCATTATCGCGGCCCCCGCGCATCTCCCGCATCCGGCTCATCACATGACCCGCCTTAAGCGGGTAATGCTGTTCTAGCCAGGCCTTGAAGAGCTCCTTTACTTCATGAGGAAGACGCAGCAGCACATAGCCCGCCATCGTGGCACCAGCTTCGCGCGCCGCTTCCAGCACTTTTTCCACCCCCGAATCGGTGAGAAAAGGAATCACCGGTGCCACGAACACGCCGCAAGGAATGCCTGCTTCGCTCAGTTTCTTGATCGTCTGCAGCCGGCGTTGCGGAGCTGTGGCGCGCGGCTCAAGACGCCGCGCAAGCTCGTGGTCCAGCGTGGTGATAGATATGAAAACGTTCACCAGGTTTTTCGCCGCCATCGGCGCAAGCAAATCCACATCGCGCTCGACCATTGAAGACTTAGTGACAATGCCCAGCGGGTGCTCGCATTCCGCGAGCACTTCCAGAATTTGCCGAGTGATGCGCAGCTCGCGCTCAATGGGCTGATAGGGATCGGTATTCGCCCCCAGTGCAATCACTTCGCAGCGATAACCCGGACGAGCCAGTTCTTCCCGCAGCAACTGCGCCGCGTTCACCTTGGCAAACAGCTTGGTTTCGAAATCCAGTCCTGGAGAAAGATTGAGATAGGCGTGCGTCGGACGCGCGTAGCAATAAACGCAACCATGCTCGCATCCGCGGTATGGATTGATAGATTGGCTGAAGCCCACATCCGGCGATTCGTTGCGCGCGATGATGCTTTTGGCAATTTCTTCAGTGACCGCGGTTTCGAGCTTGGGCAACTCTTCCTCAGGTCGCACGTCCCATCCGTCGGCAACGTTCGCCCTCACCCGGCTTTCAAAGCGCCCTTCGGGATTAATCGTCGCGCCGCGACCTTTGAGAGAATATATGATGCCGTGCGCCACGATCGGCCCCTTCAGTTCAAACGGTAACTGCTGCTTCAACTTCTAGTGGAAATCATTTGCGCCTGTGGCGTTGCTTTCAGTACCTCATCCACCGTGGTGAGTCCGGCTGCGATTTTCATCGCACCACTGATGCGCAGCGGTTTCATCCCGTCCTTGTATGCTTGCTCGCGCAACAACGCGACGTCGCAATCGCTGGTTATGAGTTTGCTCAAGCCCTGCGTCATGGTGAGTATTTCGAAAATGCCCATGCGTCCCATATAGCCGGTCATGCGGCATTCGAGGCAACCTTTGTTGTAATACACCGTTGGTGGCTTCGCGGCCTTCCATGGGGCGACCAGGCTCGTCCAACTTGCTTCGTCCAGCGCACCCGCTTCTTTGCAATGGGGGCACAGGATGCGCACCAGTCGTTGTGCCAACACGCCCAGCACGGTGGAATGAATCAAATACGGCGGCACGCCGATGTCCATCAAGCGCGTGACTGCCGAAGGCGCGTCATTGGTATGTAGCGTCGAGAGCACTAGATGCCCGGTAAGCGCTGCCTGAATTGCTATTTCGGCAGTCTCCAAGTCGCGAATCTCGCCAACCATAACGATGTCGGGGTCCTGCCGCATTAAAGTACGAACACCACTGGCGAAATCCAAACCGATACTCGGCTGCACCTGCATTTGATTGAACTGGGGTTCCACCATTTCGATGGGATCCTCTATGGTGCAGACATTCACATCTGGCTTGGCGAGCATTTTCAGGGTGGAATACAAAGTAGTGGTCTTGCCCGAGCCCGTGGGGCCGGTAACCAAAATAATGCCGTACGGCCTGGCGACAAAGTCGTTCCACCGTGACAAGTCTTCATCGCTGAATCCCAAGGCTTTGAAATCGTTTACCAGCACATCTGGATTGAAAATCCGCATCACCACTTTTTCGCCGAATGCCGTCGGCATCGTGGAAATCCTTAACTCGACTTCAGCATCGTCGGGTTTGCGGGTTTTGATGCGCCCGTCCTGAGGTCGGCGCTTTTCCACGATATCCATCCGCGCCAGCACTTTGATGCGACTGGTAACTGCGCTCATCACCACCGACGGAAACTGGTACACCTGGTGCAGCACGCCATCAATGCGGAAACGCACGAAGCAAATTTCCCGCCGCGGTTCAAGGTGAATATCGCTCGCCCGCTGTTCGAAAGCGTACTGCCAAAGCCAATCCACGATTTGCACCACTTGGTGGTCATTGGCGTCCAGTTTGCCGCTTTTGCCCAGCTCGACCAATTGCTCGAAATTGTTGAGCCCCGGAATACGTTCGTCGCGCGCCTGCGCAGCGGATTTTACGGAGCGCGCCAAACTGTATATCTCGACGAGATAGCGGCTGATGTCCTGTGGATTGGCCATCACCAACTTGATTTTCTGCCGCAACATCATGGAAAGATCCCGAGTCCATTGCGTGGCGTAGGGCTCCGCGGTAGCGATAACCACTTCCTTGTCGGAGACCGCGACCGGCAAAATTGCGGTGCGCGACGCATAGGCGCTTGAAACCACACTTGTGACCTTGTCAAAGTCGATCTTCATGGGGTCAATGCGGTAATACGGAAGGTTGGCTTTCTGTGCCAGCCACTCGGTGAGCGCCTCGAGGTGCAAGGGTTTATGCGGCGGCCTTGCGCTTTTCCATTTTTGTTCGGCGATGATAACCAGTGGATGCAGCCCGGGGCGGGTGTTCTGACGATCGTTCATAAGGGTGTCGGCATCCTGTTTGGATACCAAACCATCCGATACCAAGCCGTTCAGAACCTGCTCGAGCGAAAGCCGATGGTCGGCAGCTCGATGCTTTATCTGTGTCGCGCTATGCATATATGAGGGGGATTGGCAAAAGTATAAACTTATTTTTCAGATCGATACAACGAGTTTTTAGCCTATTTCATCAAAAATGACACGAAATCGATCTGTCCGCCTGACCTTAAAAGGACAAGCCCAGCGTCCTACTGATTAAATTTGAGTCGAGATATTTCTTCTTGTCGCCATTAGCGCGTAAGCGCTCCCGTTTTTAACTTCGATCGCTATCGCGAAATGCGCGCCGACTGGCCAGAATTACCATACTCAGAATAAAACGCCGGAAGGCGCTGGGCCGGTCGGGTACAATAATCACAACCGAAAGATGACTCTATGTTAATGAGTCAGTGCCAGTAGGGTAACCCATGTCAGCACCAGATATTAAAATGAGAGACGACACGGTCTACGAGGAGGTACAGGTACTGCTGTCGGAAAAGCGCACCTCGCTTTCCATGCTGCGAACCGGAATCGCGGTTTTCGCGTTGCCGCTCTCGGTTCTCAGCGTCCTCGTTGCAACCTCCGCGTACTACACTGTCAGCGAAGCCGCCTCATTCTTGTATCCGCTTTTGGCGCTAAGCGTCGTCCTGGTGGTGCTGGGAGCGTACCTGTGCGTTCATGCAATAGTGCAGATTCGTCGCTACGACCGCCAGATTGCCAAAATCGGGGAAAAACACGCCGCGGTTGCAGAGTTTATTGGTTAACAGCGCAGGGCCGTCGATTTGACCCGCCTTGGCTTGCCTTTTTGAACCCGGCGTCAAGAATGCGACTTGCGCAGAAAAACCGGGGCTAGTTTATTAGTCTGACGATTCCGCCGTGTCGTGTAATCATTTTCCTGTTATCCCCTGCGCCGCTACCTCGCTCGAGCGGGCACCGTGAGCCCGCCCGCGGTTCCCGCGCGGCAATTTGGGGTCACGGCTAGCTATATCGCTGCAACTAGCTTTGTCGTGCAAAAATAAAAAACTCAATTTCTTGGCGGGACCACCAAGCTTAAGGCAACTGCACTGGCATGGTGCTGTGCCGGTGCGTTTGAT
>Ga0187774_10000874_pt1 | contig 10509 bp, 10 predicted proteins | sample 0216_BV02_MP05_2_FD_133152 | JGI IMG/M metagenome (GOLD analysis project Ga0187774, IMG submission 133152) | Tropical peat soil microbial communities from peatlands in Department of Meta, Colombia - 0216_BV02_MP05_20_MG | ecosystem: Environmental > Terrestrial > Soil > Wetlands > Peat | place... | reverse complement strand
CTCGCTCGGCGTCGTCATGTACCACCTGCTCACCGGCCGGCTGCCGTTCTACGCGACCAACAACTTCAGCCTCATCTACCAGATCACCAACGTGGAGGCGGCGCCGCCGTCGAGCTACCGGCCGGAAATCCCGCCCGCGGTCGACCGCATCGTGGCGCGCGCCATGGCAAAGGAGCTCGAGCAGCGCTACGCGAGGTGGGAGGAGTTCTCCGCGGACCTCGCCGAGGTGTTCAAGGCCGGCCACGCCGGCAGCCAGGCGCCGTTCGCCGATTCGGATCGCTTCGAGACGCTCAGGAAGCTGCCTTTCTTCGAGCATTTCACCGATGTCGAGCTGTGGGAAGTCGCCCGCATCTCCGCTTGGCGCAGGGCGGGGAACGGCGAGCAATTGATGAAGGAAGGCGAGCCGGGAACGTTCTTCTGCATTCTCGCCGAGGGCCAGGTAAAGGTGACCAAGCGCGGCAAGCTGCTGAACCTGCTGCGCGCCGGCGAGTGCTTCGGCGAGATGGCCTACCTCTCCAAGACCGCGCAGCTGCGCGGCGCCGATGTCACCGTCATGTCGCCCGCCAAGATCATCTCCATCCCGACCCGGAGCCTCGCGCAGGCCTCGGAGGGCTGTCGGCACAAGTTCGATAGCGTCTTCCTGCAGATCCTGGTGGACCGCCTGGCGATGGCCAACGTCCGGCTCTCGGGCGTCTGAGCGCGGCCCGGTGGACCGGGCCCCGCGGCGCGGCCCTAGGCCTGCTGCTGCGCGCTGTGCAGCAGTTTCTGCAGTTCCCCGGACTGGTACATCTCGCGCACGATGTCGCTGCCGCCGACGAACTCCCCGTTCACGTACAGCTGCGGAATCGTCGGCCAGTTGGCGAATTCCTTGATGCCCTGGCGGATCTCCGGGTTCTCGAGCACGTTGACGCTGAAGAAATCGCGCACCCCGCTCGCGTTCAGCACCTGCACCGCGAGCGCGGAAAAACCGCATTGCGGAAACTGCGGGGTGCCCTTCATGTAGAGCACGACCGGATGTTTGCTGACCTGTTCCCTGATGAGTTGTTGCACGTCCATGGGGTCCTCTTCGCGTAATAGTTGAGCGATTTGCTCAGGATTTTAACTTGCCTCCCGTCACTCGCGCAATGCCCGCTAGGTCTGGCCAGCTCGCCACCTCCTCCAGCCCGCCCGCGGCGAGCAGGACGCGCACCGCCGCGTCCTGGTCCTGGCCGTGCTCGAGCAGCAGCCAGCCGCCTGCCTCGAGATGCGCGGCGGCATCCGCTGCGATCGCGCGCAGCGCGTCCAGCCCGTCGGCGCCGGCCACCACGGCACTCCTCGGCTCGAAGCGCAGGTCGCCTTGCACAAGGTGCGGGTCCCCCGCCGCGACGTACGGCGGGTTCGAGACGACGAGCGCGAAGCGCTCGCCGCGCACCGGCTCGAACCAGCGTCCGTGGCGCAGCTCTATCTCTAGTCCGAGCCGGTTGGCGTTGCGCTGCGCCATGTGCAGGGCGGACAGCTCTGCATCGACCGCAATCACCCGGGCGCGCGGCCGGTGCCGCTTGATCGCCAGGGCGAGCGCGCCGCTGCCGGTACCCAAGTCGAGCACGCACGCCGCGGCCTGCGGCGCCAGGCGCGCGAGCGAGAGCTCCACCAGCAGCTCGGTCTCCGGGCGCGGAATCAGCACCGCGGGATTGACGGCGAGGCTCAGGCCGTAGAACTCGCGCTTGCCGAGCAGGTACGCGACCGGCTCGCCCGCGCGGCGCCGCGCCGCCCAGCCGACAAAGCGCGCTTCGGCCCCCGCCTCGAGCTCGCGCTCGGGATGCGCGAGCACGCTCGCCTGCGAGAAGCCCGTCGCCTCCGCGAGCAGCAGGCGCGCCTCGCGCGGCTCGAGGCCGGGCGCCGCGAGCGCCTGCGCTATCTTCACGCCGCTTCTTCGGCGAGCGCCGCCAGCTGCTCGGCCTGATGCTCGGCGCTCAGGGCGGAGACCAGGTCATCCAGCTCGCCGTCCATGATGCGGTCGATCTTGTGCAGTGTGAGGTTGATGCGGTGATCGGTCACCCGGCCCTGCGGGAAGTTGTAGGTGCGGATGCGCTCGGACCGGTCGCCCGAGCCGATCAGCGACTTGCGCGCGGAGGCGGTCTTCGCCTGCTGCTCGCGCATCTGCTTGTCCTTGATGCGCGCCGCGAGCACCGACAGCGCCTTCTCGCGGTTCTTGTGCTGCGAGCGCGAATCCTGGCACTCGACCACGATCCCGGTCGGCAGGTGCGTGATGCGGATCGCGGACTCGGTCTTGTTCACGTGCTGCCCGCCCGCGCCCGAGGCGCGGAAGGTATCGATGCGCAGCTCCGCATCCTTGAGCACGACATCGTCGATCGCGTCGGCCTCCGGGAGCACGGCCACCGTGCACGCCGAGGTGTGGATGCGCCCCTGCGCCTCGGTCTCTGGCACGCGCTGCACGCGGTGGCCGCCCGATTCGAACTTGAGCCTCGAATAGGCGCCCTGGCCGATAATGCGTGCGATCACTTCCTTGTAGCCGCCGAGCTCCGACGGGCTCTCGGAGATGATCTCCACCTGCCAGCCCTGGCGTTCGGCATAGCGCGTGTACATGCGGAACAGGTCGCCCGCGAACAGCGCGGACTCGTCGCCGCCGGTGCCCGCCCGGACCTCGAGGAAGATGTTGCGCTCGTCGTTCGGATCATGCGGCAGGAGCACCTTCTGCAACTCGGCTTCGAGCTTCTCCATGGCGGCGCGCGCCTCGCGCAGTTCCTCCTCGGCGAAGCTGCGCAGCGCCGGATCGGCGGCCATGTCGCGCGCGGCCGCGGCATCGCGCTCGCTGCGGCGGAAGCGCTCGTAGAGCTCGACCAGCCCGCTAAGCTCGGCGTGCTCGCGCGAGAGCCTCTTGAATTGCTCGATGTCGCGCGTCGCAGTCTCCGCCGCCAGCAGGCGGTTGAGCTCCTCCAGCCGCGCGGCCAGGCTGTCGAGCTTGGCGCGGAGAGAATCCTTCACTAGCGCCTGACGCGGAACAGACGGGCGACGGTCTCGGCGAGCTGGCGGCGCTCCTCGTCTCCGGCCTCGTTCAGCGCCTGCGTCGGCGCGTGCATGAGCTTGTTGGCTAGCCCCTGCGACAGCGTTTCCAGCACCTGCTTCGGGTCGTCGCCGCGCTGCAGCAGCCTGAGCGCGCGCTCGAGCTCGTGGCGGCGCGCTTCCTCGGCCTGCTCGCGCAGCGCGCGGATGAGCGGCACGCTCTCGCGCACCTGCATCCAATGCATGAACTGGCCGACCTGCGTCTCGATGATGGCCTCGGCCTGCTCGACCGCCGAGCGCCGCGCATCCAGGTTTGCCGAGACGATTTCGCCCAGGTCGTCGATCGTGTACAGGAACACGTCGTCCAGCTCGCCGACCTCGCGCTCGATGTCGCGCGGCACCGCCAGGTCGACCATGAACATCGGACGGCGCCGGCGCGCGCGCAGCGCGCGCTCGATCAGGCCCTTGCCGAGGATCGGCAGCGACGAGGCGGTGCACGACACGACGATGTCGAAGTCGTGCAGGTGCTCGCCGAGCGCGCGCAACTCGATCGCCTGGGCGTTAAAGCGGTGCGCGAGCGCTCCGGCGCGCTCGAGCGTGCGGTTGGCGACCGCCATGCGCGCGGGCCCCTGCGCGGCGAAGTGCGTCGCACACAGCTCGATCATCTCTCCGGCGCCGATGAACAGCACCTTCTGCTCGTGCAGCGACGGGAAGATGCGCGCCGCGAGCTTGACCGCGGCGGCGGCCATCGACACGCTGCTGGCCCCCAACTGCGTGGTGCTGCGCACTTCTTTGGCGACCGCGAAGGAGCGCTGGAACAGCTTGTGCAGCACCGTGCCGAGCGTACCCGCGGCCTGAGCCTCGCGCACCGCGTCCTTCATCTGGCCGAGGATCTGCGGCTCGCCGAGCACCATCGAGTCCAGGCCCGAGGCGACGCGGAAGGCGTGGCGCACGGCCTGCTCGCTCGGCAGCGTGTACAGGTAGGGCGTGATCTCGCCCGGCTTGAGGCTGTGATACGTCGCCAACCAGTCGGCCGCCGCGGCGGGCTGCTCGGCCGCGAGGTACAGCTCGGTGCGGTTGCAAGTCGACAGGATCGCGGCTTCCGACGCAAAGGCGTGCGTGACCTGGGCGAGCGCCTCGCGCATGCGCTCGACGTGAATCACCACGCGCTCACGGACATCGAGCGGCGCGGTCTGGTGGTTCAGGCCGAGGGCGTACAGCGTCATGGCGACCGGGGTGCGCTAAGTGCCGAGATTATAAGGCGTAGCCGGGGAGCCGCCGCTTGCGCTGGATCAAGCCGGCCTCAGCGGTAGGTGTGCATTCCGGCATCCAGGTGCGGCAGGGCATTGAACGAATCGAGCGCGATGCGCCCCCCGCCGAAGGTGAATTCGGTGAGCGACGCGTTGCGCACGCGCCAGTTGAGCTCGAGCGCCACCCGCTCGGGCGCACCGAGCGCGATCTGCACCGCCAGGCCGATCACGCCCCCGGAGGTGAAGACGGCCACGCGCCGGCCGCGGCCTTCGGACTGCAGGATGCCTCGCAGCGCGCCGCGCACGCGGGCGCTGAAGCCCGCCCAGGCCTCGACGCCCTCGACCGCCGGCGAGGCGGCGAGCCAGGCCGCGACCAGACGCTCGAACATGCGCTGGAAGTGGCGGTTGCGCTCCGGCGTGTCGCGCAGGCGATCGAAGGTCTCGGCGAGCGCGCGGAACTCCCCGTCGCGCGCGGCGAGCGCCGGCGCGAGCCGGGCGAGCATGCCGGCCGAGTCGTACTCGTTCAGCGCCTCGTCGACGCGCAGGCCGGGCCAGCGGCCGGCGTGCGCCGCGTAGCTTTCGCCCGCGATCTCGGCCGTGCGGCGCTGGCGCTCGAGCGTTCCGCTCCAGACCTCGTCGAACACCGCGCCGCGCGCAGCCCAGAAGCGTCCGAGCGCGCGCGCCTGCTCCTCCCCCGTCGGCGAGAGCCGGTCGCTGTGCGTTTCGAAGGTGCGCGCCTGACCGTGGCGCACGAGAACGAGGTAGCCCATGACGAGCCGGCAAGCCTACTACCGATCGGATCGCAGGCGACGACGGACATGGACCGGTTCGCGTTCCTCGTGCTAGAAGCGGCAAATGGAGAAGACGAGTACGCCGACGCTCAGGCTGCTCAGCGGCGGCGCGGCCCACGGCGTGGTCGATGCGCTCGCCGCCCAATTCAAGGCCGATACGGGTGCGGAAATCACCGGCAGTTTCGGCCCGGTCGGCGGCATGAAGGACAGGCTGCTGGCGGGCGAGCCGACCGACCTCGTCATCCTCACCAATGCCCTGATCGACGAGCTCGTCGCCACGGGGCAGGTGCTGCCCGACGCCCGCGTCGACCTCGGGCGCGTGCGCACCGGCGTCGCGGTGAAGGCGGGCGAGCCGGTGCCGGACGTGTCCAGCGCGCAGGGCCTGCGGGCCGCGCTCGGCGCCGCGCGCGGAATCTATTTTCCCGATCCGCTGCGCGCCACGGCCGGCATCCACTTCGCCCAGGTGCTCGATCGGCTCGGCTTGCGCGAGGCGCTTGCGGATCGACTGCGCCCGCACGCGAGCGGCGCGGCGGCCATGCGCGCGATGTCGCTCGCGGGCGGCAGCGGCCTGCTCGGTTGCACGCAGATCACCGAGATCGTGATCACGCCGGGCGTGACGCTCGCGGGCGCGCTGCCCGCCGAGTTCGAGCTGGCGACGGTGTATACGGCCGCGGTGTGCGTGCGGGCCGCGTCTGCCCCGCTTGCGCGCCGGCTCGTCGCGCTGCTCGGCGGCGAGCTGACGCGCCCCTTGCGCGCGCGGCTCGGCTTCGAGTTCTAGGAGGTTCGTCTCGCGTGGGGCGAGCCGCGTTGCCAATCCGCCGCTCGCAGGCGAGAATGCCCCGCTTCTCAAGGAGGATGGATAGAACAATGTACAAGCGTATCTTCGCGACTTTCGCGGTCGCGGCGCTGCTCGGCGCCGCCGCCGGCGCGCAGGCGGCGCCCACGGACATCCGCTGGGGCACCGGGCCCGTCGGCTCCGCGGGCGGCAAGGCGCTCGTCGTGCTGGCCGACGTACTGAACAAGGCGCTGCCGCAGTACCGCATCACGGTGCTGCCGACGCCCGGCGCCGTAGCGACGGTGAAGGGCTACGCCACCGGCGACTTCGACGGCTACTACGGCTCGGACGTGGCGCTCAGGGAGTTCAAGGCCAACGACGGGCGCTTCAAGGGCTTTAGGGTCAACGTCAAGCACCAGCCGATCCAGTCGTTCTGGTGCTACACGCTGGACGTCGGCCTCGCCATCAAGGCCACCGACCGGGACAAGATCAAGAAGTGGGAAGATCTCACCGGCAAGCCGGTATACACCGGCCCCCTGCCCTTCGATACGCGCAAGCACCTCGAGAACGCGATGGCCGCGGTCGGCGTGCACCATGTCTACCAGCAGGTCGATCTGGAAACTGCCGGCTCCCAGCTCAACTCCGGCGCGATCAAGGCCATCAGCATTTACGCCGCCGGCGGCGAGACCCCGGCGCCGTGGATCGCCGAGGCTTCGCTCGCGGTCGACTGGGCGGCGCTCAACCCGAGCCCGGACGAAGTCGCCAAGCTGAAAGCCGCCGGCTTCAAGGTCGAGCAGGTGCCTGCGGCCAACTTCCACAAGAAGAACATCTACGTCGACAAGGTCACGCTGCTGCCCTTCTACTGGGGCTTCGATCTCGGCCCGATCCTCTCGGAGGAAGAGATGTACAAGATGCTGCTCGTCATCGAGCAGCACGCCGACGAGCTCGCGAAGGGCGACCCGAGCTTCAAGCAGATCAGCGGCGGCCGCATGGCGGCCTTCCAGAAGGAGGCCCTCGAAACGACGTGGAATCTCGTGCCGATCCATCCCGGCCTCGTCAAGTACATGAAGGCGCGCGGGGTATGGGACAGCAAGTGGGATTCCAACGTCGCCAAGTGGTAACCGCGCGAACCGCCTGGCTCGATGACTGCTAGCGTGCTGCCGCGACGGCCGCCGTTCGCGCTCGACCTGCTGTACTACGCGGCGGGGGTCGGGTATCTCGGCTACATGCTCGTCTACTACTGGACGAGCGCAGGCGGGCCCACGCTGCTCGCCATGACGATGATCCCGGTCACCTTCGCGCTGTTCACGCTGCAGTCGCTGCGCCAGGACGACCTGTATCCCAGGCTGCCGCGGCTCGCGAACTACGCGATCGCCACGGCCTATTGCGGCTTCTCGCTGTACTGCGCGTGGTACATGAGGACGAACTACGTCGCGCTCGGAGAGGAGCGCGCCGGCATGTGGAACGCGGCCGACGTCACCATCGGCGGCGTGATGACGCTGCTCATCATGGAGTACTCGCGCAAGCGGCACATGCCGCTCTTCGTGCTGAACATCGTCTTCATCCTGTACGCCGTCTACGGCTACGTGGTTCCGGGCATGTTCTACCATTCGGGCCTCACCTGGCACCGCGTCATCACCGCGAGCAGCGTCGAGATGGCCACCGGCATCTTTTCGCGCCTGCCGCAGATCGCGCTCACCGTGATCGGCTCGTTCCTGCTGGTGCTGTCCCTGCTGCAGGGCTACGGCTGCATCGACTCGCTGCTGCGCGCGACCAAGCGCGTCGCCATCCGCTCGCCGCACGCGATTCCGCAGTCGGCGGTGGTCGGCTCGATGGCGATCGGCACGGTGAGCGGCAGCGGCGCGGCCAACTCGATCACTGTAGGCTCGGCGACGATCCCCGCGATGATCAACGCGGGGCTGCCGCCGCCGACCGCGGCGGCGATCGAGACCGCCTCCTCGCTGGGCGGGCAGCTCATGCCCCCGGTGATGGGCATCGCCGCGTTCCTAATGGCCGAATTCCTCGGCGTCGATTACTTCGACGTGGTGGCGCGCGGCTGGGTGCCGGCGTTCATTTACTACATCACCGTCGCGGTCTCGGTCTACCTGCTCGCGGTCCGGCACCGCGCGCACCTGGTCCCAGACATGCGCGCCGAGCCGCTCGCCTGGCGCGACAAGGTCAACCTGGGCGCCTTCGCCGTCGTGGTCGGCGGCCTGGTCACGCTCATGGCGGCGATCTTCCTCGCGCCGATGTTCGCCGCGCTGTACATGTTCTACGCCGTCGGCGCCGCGCTGCTCGTCATCCATCTGGTGCCGCTGCTGCGGCCGGGCCGATGGTCGATAAGCGAGTTCGTCAAGCCGCTGCGCCGCTTCCTCGACGCCTACGTCGACATGATCACCGACATCGCCCTGCTTCTCGCGACGCTTTCGATCATGACCGGCGCGCTGGTGATCACCGGCGTGCCGACCAAGCTCGGCACGCTGCTGATGGACGCTGCGGGCGTGAACATGGTCGCCATGGTCGTGATGGCGTTCATCTTCGGCGCCATCCTGGGGCTGGGCCTGCCGCCGGCGCCGACCTACATCCTGGTCGCGATCGTGATCGCGCCGCCGTTCATCAAGCTCGGCGTCAATCCCTGGGTGGTGCACTTCTACGCGTTCTTCCTCGCCGTGTTCGGCGAGCTGACGCCGCCCACCTCGGTCACCGCGGCGATCACCTCCAAGATCGCGAACGCCTCGTTCTACACAACCCTGTTTCGCGCGCTGCAGATCTGCGTGTCGCTCTTCACGCTGATGGCGGCAGTGTTCGTGCATCCCGAGCTGGTGATCAAGCCGGGCCTGGACCAGCTCGGCGCGGCGCTGCTCGTCGCGATCTCGACCATCGGCATCACCTTCAGCCTGCAGGCCCGCTTCGCCGACACGCGCGCGACCGACGTGGCGATCCGTGTCGTCCTGGCGGCGTTCGCGCTGGTCGCGCTCTTCGATCCAGCCTACAGCGTCGCGACGCTCGCGTGCGTGCCCGTCGTGCTCGCGATCGCCTATTGGCTCGTCTGGCGCCGCAAGCTGAAGCACGCCGCGGCTGGCACGCCGGTATTCGAGCATTCTTGAATGATGCTTTTGACCTTTCACCTTAAGGAGGAAAAGTGATGCATTCCTGCAAGAAGATCCTGGTCGGGGCTGCCATCCTGGCGGGCTCCGCGCTCGCCGCGGGCAGCGCTCTCGCGGACGGCTTCGCAGGCGCGCAGCCCACGAAGGAGCACTATGGCGTGATCTTCCACATAGACCGCGGTGACGAGGCGACGATCAAGAAGACCCTCACCAACGTGGAGAACCTGCTGCACGACCCGCGCTTCAAGGGCCGCAAGCTGGACGTAGAGCTGATCGCCAACAGCAAGGGCTTCGGCGTGTACGTGAAGGGCAACGGCTTCGAGAAGCGCCTGCGCGAGCTGCAGCACGACGGCGTGCTGCTCGCCCAGTGCTCCAATACCCTGCGCGAGCAGCACGTCGACCGCAACGACCTCTACCCCTTCATCAGCATCGTGCCGTCGGGCATGGGGGAGATCACGATCCGCGAAGCGCAGGGCTGGGCCTACATCCACCCGTCCTCGCCGGAGAGCGAGCTGTAAGGGCGGGGACTTCCGCCGCGTCGTAAGTCGCATCAATCGCTTGAACAGATCGTCAGCCAAGGGCGCAACCGCCCTTGGCTAGACTCTGCCCAGTTCGTTCGCGCCTTTCGGTCTCGTTGCTCGGGATCGGGCTGCTGTTAGTTCTCTATTTCGGTCCGTTGATGCGGGCTTTAGGGGATCTGCTTTCCTACGGGCAAGCCGGCCGCGTTGTCCAGAGCTACCCGGCCCGGCTGCGCGGAGAGCTCAGCGCCAAGGGGCTTCGCTATGTGCCCTACGCGGAGATCCCGCTATGTGCGAGACAGGGGATCGCGTCCGTGGAAGACAAGAGGTTCTTCACAAACTCCGGGATCGATTTGCTCGCGATCGTCCGCGTGCTCGCCATGACCGTCGTGAACGACCACGCCGACCACGGAGGCAGCACGATCACCCAGCAACTGGCGCGCATCATCGTTGAGGAACCCCGCAATGAGCCGGGCGTGCTCGCGGAAGCGCTCGGCATGATGACGGTCCTGCGCTACACCCTGGTAGTGAACTACGAGTTCACAAAGCCGCAGATCATGGAGCTGTATTTCAACAGCGTCTATTTCGGCAGGCGCGCGCAGGGCATTGCGCAGGCCGCCAAGGCCTACTTCCAAAGCGACCTCGAGCACCTTCGCATGGGGCAATGCCTGTACCTGACCGGTCTGCCGCAGGCCCCGAGCATCTTCGGGCGCGATGCTGCGGGGCCCGGCGCCATGCAACGCTATCGACACGTGCTCTCGACCATGGCGCGCAACCACTACCTTTCGGGAGTCGCGGCACGAGAGCTGGAGCGCGAAAGCCTGGGCTTGGTTCCTAGCCCGGAGCCGCCGCGCGTCCACTCTAGTAGTAAGTAATTGACGAGCGCGTCGCGCTCAGAAGGCGCGGATGTGGTCCGGGTCCGCGACTGCCGAGGCCAGCCACGGCACGTCGGTGCGATCGATGCTGCGGGTCGCGAGTTGCTCGTAGGAAGCGTCCGCCGCATGGCCGTCGGTCGGCTTGGCAACGATCAGGCAGACACCGAGGAGAACCACGCCGGCGAACGCT
>Ga0187774_10000873_pt1 | contig 10526 bp, 7 predicted proteins | sample 0216_BV02_MP05_2_FD_133152 | JGI IMG/M metagenome (GOLD analysis project Ga0187774, IMG submission 133152) | Tropical peat soil microbial communities from peatlands in Department of Meta, Colombia - 0216_BV02_MP05_20_MG | ecosystem: Environmental > Terrestrial > Soil > Wetlands > Peat | place... | reverse complement strand
GCCCGAGATTCACGAGCACGCCTGCAAGCCGGGCGATATTTATCTTCTCTGCTCGGATGGACTGTGCGACATGGTGAGCGACGAGGATATCGGCATGGCGCTGCAGGCGCTGGGCGCCAATCTAAGTCTCGCCGCGCAGCAGCTCGTACAGATGGCCAACGACAACGGCGGCCGAGACAACGTTTCGGTTATACTCGTACGCGTCCTGCGGGAGTATCCCGCCGCTCGCGGTGTTATGGCCAAGTTTTTTGCATGGTTAAAATAACTGCCAGGGGTGAGCTATGGCGAAACTGATACTCAGCATGGACGGGCTGGTGCTCAAGGAAATCCCCTTGCTCAAAGAGCGCACGACCATCGGTCGCAAACCGCACAACGACATCCAGATCGACAACCTAGCGGTGAGCGGCGAACATGCTGTGATCGTCACGATCATGAACGATTCGTTCCTCGAAGACCTGGGCAGCACGAACGGAACGATGGTGAATGGCAACAGCGTCAAGAAGCACTTCCTGCAGGGCAACGATGTGATCGAGCTGGGCAAGTACAAGCTCAAGTACATCGCGGAGGCTGGGCAACCGATTGGCGCCAGCGCGGCGGATTTTGAGAAGACGATGGTATTGCGCCCCTCGGCGATAAAGGCTGCCACCGAACAGGCGCGAGCCATGTCGCCAGGGTCGGCAACGCCCTCCGCCGAGGGCACTCATCCGCAGCCCAAGCCGGCGGCGGAGGTCGTGCGCGCGGTCGCTGCACAGCAGGTCGCCGCGGCGGCAATCAGCGCCGGGACGGCGTCCAAGCCGGAGCCCGCCTTGATGGCCTCCTTGCCGCAGGCGGCGAAGGCGGCTCAGCCTCTGGGGGCGATCCAGATCCTGACCGGCGGCAATGCAGGAAAGGAACTCGAGCTGACCAAGCCCCTGACCACGCTCGGCAAGCCGGGCACGCAGGTCGCCGTGCTGACGCGGCGTCCGCACGGCTACTACATCACGCACGTGGAGGGCACGCAGCATCCGACCGTGAATGGGCAATCGATAGGCTCTTCGCCGCACGCCCTCAAGGATCATGACGTGATCGAGATCGCGGGCGTGAAAATGGAGTTCTTCGTTAAGAGCTGAGGCCGGTCGCCAGGCCATCCTCCAGATCGCACACCAGCGGCCTCTGCCACGGCCATGACGCGAGCGCCGGGGGCCGCGTGAAGCAGCACATCGTCCGCATTGCGCTCGGTCTCGCCATCGTCCTGTTCTTCGTAGGACACGCTGCGCGCTTCTACAACATCGGGCTCATCGATCAGCTCGACAACATCATCTACGACGCGCGCCTGCGCCTGACGATGCCGCGCGGGGTCGACCCCCGCATCGTCATCCTGGACATCGACGAGAAGAGCCTGCAGGAGGTGGGCCATTGGCCCTGGCCGCGGGACATCATGGCGAAGATCGTCGACAAGCTGTTCGACAAGTACAAGGTGGCCGTGGTCGGCTTCGACGTCGTCTGGGCGGAAGCCGACAATTCGTCGGGCATACACTCGCTCGACCGGCTCGCCGACACGCAGCTCAAGCAGGACGCCGAGTTCCAACGCGTCTATCGCGAGCTGCGCCCGACGCTCGACTACGACGGGCTGTTCGCCAAGGCGATCAAAGGACGGCCGGTCGTGCTCGGCTATTACTTCAACAGCGATGCCGACGCCAAGCGTATCGCCGCGATACCCGACCCGGTCCTGCCCAAGGGAACTTTTGCCGGGCGAAACATCGATTTCCCGCTGTGGGTGGGTTACGGCGGAAATCTCCCCGAGCTGCAGAAGAACGCTGCCGGCGCCGGCCATTTCAATCCGATACTCGACGCGGACGGCGTCGTTCGCAGGGTGCCGATGATCGTCGAGTTCGACGGCGCCTACTACGAATCGCTCTCCCTGGCGATGGTGCGCACGCTCATCGCGCTGCAGAACGGGGGTAAGCGACCGGAGCTGCGGCCCGGTTTCGCACCGGGTTCGATGCTGCATCGGGGCTACACCGGCCTCGAATGGCTGAGCGTGGGCCCGCTCAGGATCCCCGTGGACGACACCGCGAGCACGCTGGTGCCCTACCGCGGCGACAAGGGCAGCTTCCCGTACGTGTCGCTCGCCGATGTGCTGCATGACCGCGTCAAGCCCGAGCAGCTCGCGGGCCGCATTGCGCTGATAGGCACCACTGCGCCCGGACTGCTCGATTTGCGCGCGACGCCGGTCGGCAACGCGTACCCCGGGGTCGAGGTACATGCCAACCTGATCGCGGGCATGATCGACAACAGCCTCAAGCAGAAGCCGCCGTACATGCTCGGCGCCGAGGTGGTGCTGCTCGTGCTCGGCGGAGTCGCGCTTTCGGTCGTGATCCCCCTGCTCTCGGCGCTGTGGGCCACGGCCGCCGCGGCGATAGGCGCCGCACTCATCGTCGGACTGGACCTCGGCATATGGGTGCAGGCCGGCATGGTGCTGCCGCTCGCCGCGTCGCTGCTGATGATCGTGACGCTCTACACCGTCAACATGGCGTACGGCTACTTCGTCGAGTCGCGTTCCAAGCGCCAATTCACCGAGTTGTTCGGCCAGTATGTGCCACCCGAGCTCGTCGATCGCATGGCCGAAGACCCCGAGAAGTACACGATGGACGGCCGCGAAGAAGTGCTCACGGTGCTGTTCTCGGACGTGCGCGGATTCACCACCATCTCAGAGAGCCTGAGCGCCAAGGACCTGTCCTCGTACATCAACGAATACCTCACGGCGATGTCCTTGGTGATTCGCGGCAACCGCGGTACGCTAGACAAATACATCGGGGACGCCATCATGGCGTTCTGGGGCGCCCCGGTCGAGGACGCGGAGCATGCCCGGCACGGGGTACTTACTGCCCTCGAGATGCAGCGGCGCGCCGTGACCTTGAACGAGGAATTCCGAGCGAAAGGCTGGCCGGAGTTCCATATAGGCATCGGGGTCAATTCGGGGCTCATGCGGGTGGGGGACATGGGATCGAAGCTGCGCAAGGCCTATACCGTGATGGGGGATCCGGTGAATCTCGGCTCACGGCTGGAAGGCATTACCAAGGAGTACGGCGTCGCCATCCTGGTCGGCGAGGAAACCCGCCGCGCAGTGAAGGACGTCGTGTTCCGCGAGGTGGACCGCGTGCGCGTAAAGGGCAAAGACGAGGCCGTGGCGGTCTTCGAGCCGATTGGCAACGAGCGTGAGGTCGACAGGGCGGTGCACGACGAGCTCAAGCTATGGAACCAGTGCCTGCGGTACTACCGGGTTCGCGACTGGGACCAGGCGGAGGTCGCGCTTCTGAATCTGCAGCGCATGCGGCCGCGCTGCGAGCTTTATGCGAAATTCGTCGAGCGCATCGGGGAATTCCGCCGCAATCCGCCTGGTCCCGGCTGGGACGGCGTGACGCAGTTCGAAACCAAGTAGGCACGCGCCGATGAGGCTCCGCGTGCTCGGCTGCTCCGGAGGCATAGGCGGACGCCACTTGCGCACCACCTCGTTCCTCGTCGACAGCGACATCCTGCTCGACGCCGGGACCGGAGTCGGCGACCTGTCGCTCGCCGAGCTCTCGCTGGTCGATCACGTCTTCATCACTCACTCGCACCTGGACCACGTGACCAGCATCCCGTTCGTGGTGGATACGGTGGGAGGCATGCGCGCCCGGCCGATAAACGTCTATGCGAGCCGCGCGACGATCGAAATCATGAGGAGCCACCTGTTCAACTGGGCGATTTGGCCGGACTTCTCGGAGATTCCCAGCCCGGAGGCCCCGTTCATGCGCTACCACGAGATCGAGGTCGGGCACACGATCACGATCGCGGGCCGAGAAATTACGCCGTTACCGGCCAACCATACGGTGCCGGCTGTCGGATACCACCTGGACAGCGGCAAATCCAGCCTGGTGTTCACGGGGGATACGGGTCCGAACAATGCGCTGTGGAAGGTCGTGAACCGAATTCGCAACCTGAAGTACCTGATCGTCGAGACTGCGTTCTCCAACAAGGAGCGCCAGCTCGCGGAAGTATCCAAGCATCTTTGCCCCGAGACGCTGGCCGACGAGCTGGCCAAACTCGAGCGCAGCGCGGACATTTACGTGACCCATCTCAAGCCAGGAGAGATCGAGCTGACGATGCAGGAGATCGAGGAGTGCGCGGGCGAGTTTCGCCCGCGCATGCTGCAGAACAATCAAGTATTCGAGTTTTGAGCGCATGAGCGCCGCTCCGGCCAGCGCAGCCAAGGCCAGCCCGGAACAGCTTGCCGGACTGGTGCCGCTCGGCACTTTGTCGCCCGAGCGCCTCATGGAGCTGGCCGAGGTGGCGGTGCTCGAGCGCGGCGCACGAGGAACGGATCCGCTGCAAGGCCACCCCACCGTCGGTCGCTCGATATTCCTGCTGCGGGGCGAACTGCTGCTCGTGTTTCGCAATGGCAGCACGCAGGTGGTCGTGGGCGGCACCGAGGACACGCGGCACGCGCTCAACAGACGCGATGCGCCGACCGCGCGCACCAAGGCGATCACCGATGTGGAGCTGCTGGTGGTCGACGACGAGGTGCTGGACATTCTGGCCACGTGGGACGAGGTGGCCGCGGGCCAAAGCGAGGACGCTTCGGCGATGGCGCGCGCGGTGCGCAGCGACGCGCGCCTGATATCGGGCGTGTTCTCGCTTGCCAACCTGCGCGGCGGCGCCTTCGCCCAGTTGCCGCCGGCGCATATCGACGAGCTGATGCGGCGCTTCGAGCGCAAGAAGGTGCGGCGCGGCGAATCCATCATCCGTGAAGGGGATGACGGCGCCAGCTATTACGTAATCGAGGCTGGCCGCTGTCAGGTCGAACGCGTGATCGGCGGCGTGAAGGTGCTGCTGGCCGAACTGCGCGGCGGGGATGCGTTCGGCGAGGAATCCCTCGTTTCGGAGGCCAAGCGCAACGCCACCGTGGTTGCGCTCACCGACTGCGACCTCCTGGTGCTGGGCAAGAAGGACTTCGACGAGTTGCTGCGCGAGCCGCTGCTGCGCAAGATCGATTTTGCGCAGGCGCGCGAGCGCGTACGGCGGGGCGCGGTGTGGCTCGACGTGCGCTATCCCTCCGAGTACCAGTACGACAAGCTGCCTGGCGCGATAAACGTACCGCTGTCCGAGGTGCGCGACATGTTCGCGGTGCTCGACAAGTCGAAGGAGTACATCGTCTATTGCCAGAGCGGCCGGCGCAGCGCGGCGGCCGCGTTCCTGTTCGCCCAGCGCGGCTTCAAGGTCTGGCTGCTGGAAGGCGGCCTGTGGGCGGCGGAAAAGAGGGACTGAAGTGCCAAAAACGGCAAAAGGATGTTAAAAATCATGGGGGTTGCGGTTGAATGTTTGCATGTCAGAGGCTAGGATAGATCCGCTAGCCAGACGTCCTGGCGCGGGTGCGCCACGGCAAGTGCCGTCCGGCGTGCGCGCGTGTCTGCCGCACGCACCCGCCATCGGAGGAGCGGAATGAGCGCTGTACTCAGCCATCAAGCTACTTCGCAGTCGGACGTCAACGCGCGTCTGGCGTTCCAGAAGCAGCTGCAGGCGGTTACCAACAAGATCCACGCCACCAGCAACATCGACGAGATCATGCTGGAGGTGAGCAATGATATCTGCACGCTGTTCAATGCCGATCGCCTCACGATCTACTCGGTGAGCGAGGACAAGCAGGCGATCGTCTCGAAGGTCAAGACCGGGCTGAATTCCTTCAAGGACCTGAAGCTCCCGATCGCCGAGCACTCCCTCGCCGGATACGCCGCCCTTGCCAAGAAGATCATCAACGTCAAGGACGTCTACGACGACATGGAGCTGCGCTCCATCAATCCGACATTGCGCTTCCTGCAGGAAGTAGACAAGCGCACGGGCTACCGCACGAAGCAGATGCTCGTCGCGCCGATCGTTGAGCAGGGCTCGGCCGAGCTGATCGGCGTCATTCAGATCATCAACAACAAGGCAGGCATTCCATTCGGGGCGCTCGCCGAGGATGGCGTGGCCGAGCTGTCGCAGACGCTCGCGATCGCGTTCAAGCAGCGCCAGAAGCCCCAGCTCGTCAAGACGAAATACGACTACCTCATCGCCGACGCGGTGCTCTCTGCGGGCGAGTTCGATCTCGCGTCGCGCCAGGCGCGCAAGAAGGCGGTCGACGTCGAGACGGTGCTGGTGGAGGAGTTCCAGGTCAAGCTGAACGCCATCGGACAGGCGCTGTCGCGGTTCTTCGGGGTGCCCTACGAGGCGTTCAAGGGCGACCGCGTCAAGCCGATGGACCTGTTGAAGAACCTGAAGCGGGAGTACGTCGAGGCAAACCAGTGGCTCCCGATCGACGACTCCAAGGAAGGGCTGACTGTGATGTGCCTCGACCCGGAGCGCATCCGCAGCTCGCGCATCGCCTCGAACGTGTTTCCCAAGGCGCGCATCATCTACAAAGTCGCCACGCTCAAGGACTTCAAGGACACGGTGACCCAGTTCTACGGCCAGGAATCCGTGGACATGGGCAACATCGACGACTTGCTCTCGGGGCTGGACGACGAGAGTGGCGACATCGAGGGCTCCGGCGACGACGTGTCCGCGGCGGCCGACAACGAGCTGGTCAAGCTGGTGAACAAGATCATCGTCGACGCCTACCATCAGGGCGCCTCCGATATCCACATCGAGCCCTATCCCGGCAAGTCGAAGACCGAGGTACGCTTCCGCAAAGACGGCTCGCTTGGACCGTACATCGAGGTGCCCGCAAGCTACCGCAACGCGATCGTCGCGCGCCTCAAGATCATGTGCGACCTGGACATCTCCGAGAAGCGGCGTCCCCAGGACGGCAAGATCAAGTTCAAGAAGTTCGGACCGCTCGACATCGAGCTGCGCGTCGCCACGATACCGACAGCGGGCGGCGTCGAAGACATCGTCATGCGGATCCTGGCGGCCGGCGAGCCGATCCCCATGGACAAGCTCGGCCTGACCGAACGCAACTACCACAACGTCAAGAAGACGGTCGAGAAACCCTACGGACTATTCTTCGTCTGCGGCCCGACCGGCTCGGGCAAGACGACGACGCTGCACTCGGTGCTCGGGCATTTGAACACCTCCGATACGAAGATCTGGACCGCTGAGGATCCGGTCGAAATCACGCAGAAGGGGCTGCGCCAGGTGCAGGTCAACAAGAAGGCCGGGCTGGATTTTTCGGTCGTCATGAAGGCCTTCCTGCGCGCCGATCCGGACATCATCATGGTCGGCGAGATGCGCGACAAGGAGACGACCTCGCTTGGCATCGAAGCCTCGCTCACCGGTCACCTGGTATTCGCGACCCTGCACACGAACTCGGCGCCCGAGTCGATCATCCGCCTGCTCGACATGGGCATGGATCCGTTCAACTTCGCGGATGCCTTGCTCGGCGTGCTTGCGCAGCGCCTCGCGAAACGTCTTTGCAGCAAGTGTAAGCAGCCCTACGCGCCCGATGCGAACGAGATCAGGTCGTTGCTGAACGAATATTGCGAGGAGCTGATGAACACCGAGGCGTTCAAGAAGGACGCAAGGGGCGCAATGGAGTCGGTGTACAAGGAGTGGGTCAAGAATTACGGCAATGAGAAGGGCCAGCTTACTCTCTACAAATCCGTCGGTTGCGAGGCTTGCGGCGGGTCCGGGATGAAGGGGCGCCTCGGGCTGCACGAGCTGTTGATCGCGAGCGACCGGCTGAAAAAGGCGATTCAGGAGCACGCGCGCGTCGCGGAAATGCTCTCGATATGCCTCGAGGAGGGCATGCGCACGCTCAAGCAGGACGGCATCGAGAAGACGCTCATGGGTCTGACGCACATCAAGGAAGTACGCACCGTCTGCATCAAGTGACGGGGAAGCGCTCTCGCCGATGAGCGGCAACCTCGATACCACACAGATCCTCGATTTCTCCGGGCAGGAGCTTTCGCCGGAAGACGACCTCGTCCAGCGCCTCGAGCGGCTGAATGCCATCGGCGCGTCGCTATCGGCCGAGCGAGACATCAATCGTCTGCTGGAAGCCATCCTCACTGCGGCCAAGTCGATCACCCGGGCCGACGGGGGAACGCTTTACCGCGTCAGCGACGACAAGACCCTGCGCTTCGAGATCCTGCGCACGACCTCGCTCAAGTACTACCTGGGCGGCACGACCGGAAACGCGGTGCCTTTCTACCCCATTCAGCTGTATCGCGACGGCAAGCCCAACCACAATATGGTGGCGGCTTATGCGGCGCTCACCGGCGAGACCGTAAACATCGCCGATGCGTACGCCGCAGAAGGATTCGACTTTTCGGGCACGCGCGCTTTCGACAGCAAGACCGGCTACCGTTCGAAGTCGTTCCTCACGGTTCCGATGCGCAACCACGAGAACGAGACCATCGGGGTCCTGCAGCTGATCAACGCGACCGACCCCGCGACCGGCGAAATCACGGCCTTCTCGTCGTCGGACCAGCGGCTCGCCGAGTCCCTTGCTTCGCAGGCGGCGATCGCGCTGACCAACCGGATGCTGATCAACCAGCTCGAGGAGCTGTTCGAATCGTTCATCAACATGATCAACACGGCGATCGACGAGAAGTCGCCCTATACCGGCGGCCACTGCCAGCGGGTGCCGTTGCTCACCATGATGCTTGCGCAGGCGGCGCACGAGACCGCCGAGGGGCCGCTGCGCGAGTTCGCGATGACCGAGAAAGACCGCTACGAGCTCAAGATCGCGGGCCTGCTACACGACTGCGGCAAGGTGACCACGCCGGTCCACGTCGTCGACAAGGCCACCAAGCTCGAGACGATTTTCGACCGCGTCCACCTGCTGGACACACGCTTCGAGGTTCTCAAGCGCGACGCGGAGATCGAGCTGCTGCGCAAGCGCCAGGAGCTCACGGCGCGTGCGGCCGGGCGCGAGGAGCTGGAGGCCGCGGAAGCTCGTTATCGCGACCGCGTGCGCCAGCTGGACGACGACCGCGCCTTCCTGCGGGCCTGCAACATCGGGGGCGAATCGATGCGCGAGGCCGACTTGGCGCGCGTCAAGTCGATCGCCCAATACCGCTGGACCGACAGCGCAGGACACGAGGCGAGCTTTCTCACGAGCGACGAACTCAAGAACCTCACGATTCGCGCGGGTACGCTTAACGAGGACGAGCGCCATATCATCAATCACCATATTGTCGCGACCGTGAAGATGCTGGAGGCGCTGCCGTGGCCGAAGCATCTGAAGAACGTGCCCGAATACGCGGGCGGACATCACGAGCGCATGGATGGCAAAGGCTACCCGAAGGGCCTGACGCGCGAGCAGATGTCGGTGCAGGCGCGCGTGATGGGCATCGCGGACATCTTCGAAGCGCTGACGGCAAAGGATCGCCCCTACAAGCGCGGCAAGACGCTCTCCGAGTCGCTCGACATACTGGGCCGTTTCAGGCTGAACGGCCACATCGATCCGGACCTGTTCGACATCTTCGTCCGCAAGAAGATCTATCTGCGCTACGCCGAGATGTTCCTCGACAAGGAGCAGATCGACGTGGTGGATGAATCCCGCATCCCCGGATACCAGCCATAGCGTTCTCCAAGCTGACGAAAAGCGCCAATGCGGGACGGCGTTTGGCAGGCGGTTCGTAATCTCCGTGAGTTTTTCCCTGTCGCGACCGCGTTAGCAGGGCGTCCTCCTGGCATGATGGTTGCAGGATGTTCTTCGTGCATAAACGGCGCCGCACGAGGGGACGGGAAATGGGACGGCTGGAAAAAGGATTCACGCTGATCGAACTGATGATCGTGGTCGCGATCATCGGCATCCTTGCGGCGATCGGGCTGCCCGCCTACAACGACTATACGATCCGCGCCAAGATGTCCGAGGTCATGCTCAGCCTGGCCGGGTGCCGCACGCCAATCAGCGAGGTGTACTTCGCAGGCCCGCCCCAGGCGCCCGGAGCCAACGGCTGGGGATGCGAAATCAGCGCGTCGCAGGGAACAAAGTATGTGACTTCCGTCACCACCGACCCGAACGGGGTGGTGACGGCCACCGTGCGCAACATCAGCGCAGTGGTCGACGGCCAATCCGTGACGCTCCGGCCGCTACAGGACGCCTCGACCGATGCGGTGTTCATCCCAAACGAAAGCCAGTCCCTATACGGATGGAAGTGCGGCTCGACCGGCACGACCGTCCCCATCAAGTACCTCCCAGCCTCGTGCAGGGGCTGACACGGGGTGACCGAAATTGGCATGAGCTGACGGGACTTGGTCGGCTCCGTCGGTCGCTTCCGGCGCGGATTGCGCCCTTTGCCACGAATCTCCTCTCGCACCGTGATTTTCGCCATGGAGTTGAAGGGATTCAAACCGATTGGTCACTTGGCACGATGGTTGCTGAACAGGAAGCAGGTCAGGCCGCACCGCTGGCCAAAACTTTTAAACGCGACAAGGAGTACCGAATGAAACACCTGCAGAAGGGCTTTACGCTGATCGAACTGATGATCGTGGTGGCGATCATCGGTATTCTGGCCGCGGTTGCGCTGCCCGCATACCAGGACTACACCATCCGGGCGAAGTTGTCGGAAGCGATCCTCGCT
>Ga0187774_10000872_pt1 | contig 10529 bp, 8 predicted proteins | sample 0216_BV02_MP05_2_FD_133152 | JGI IMG/M metagenome (GOLD analysis project Ga0187774, IMG submission 133152) | Tropical peat soil microbial communities from peatlands in Department of Meta, Colombia - 0216_BV02_MP05_20_MG | ecosystem: Environmental > Terrestrial > Soil > Wetlands > Peat | place... | reverse complement strand
AATGGCGATGAAAGATGGCATCAAGAAGGTCTACAACTGGATTTTGGAAAACCGGAGCCGGATAGAAACGAGCGCGAAGTTTTAGAGATTGAGCGTCTCTTTATCCCGGAATAAAAAGATGGAACCCCTGCGGGTAGCATTGGTTGGAGTTTATCCACCCCCTTATGGGGGAGTCTCCGTTCATATCCAGCGACTGCTTGATGGATGCTTAAATCACGGTATCCAGTGCACGGTCTTGGACCGCAGCCTGCGCGCTAAAAAGGTCCAAAATGTTTTAAATATCCTCCGCATCTGGAACTGGCCGCGCGTGCTATGTCCAAGCTGGGACATTTTCCACGTCCATGCCGTCGACTGGAACTGGCAAATACCTGAGTTTTTCCATTACGTGGCAACGACGAAGCATGCCAAGCTCATCGTTTCTTATCATGCCATGAGCCATAGTCCTGAGGAGTTCAGTCGCCTCGGCCGCCGGATGACCAAAGACGTACTGAAGTCGGCCGCTCACTGTATTGCGGTCAACGAGGAAATCAAAGCAAAGCTCGTGTCCCTGGGCGCCGTACCGGAGAAAGTATCCGTCGTTTTACCCTACCTGCCGCCGGTAGTAAAAGAAGAGGAGATTGCCGAAGTTCCGCCGCAGGTATGGACTTTCATGGCGGCTCACAAGCCGATAATATCCGCCAACGCCTTCGCAATAGTGAGAGATAAAGGCGAGGACCTTTACGGCATTGACATGTGCATCGAGCTCTGCGCCGCTTTAAAGAGCATTTATCCCGACGTCGGTCTGGTTTTTTTCCTGCCGAGCATCCGAGACCGCCAGTATTTTAACGAGCTGAAGCGAAGAATTTACGAAAAAGGCATCGAAGACAATTTCTTTTTTCAGACCAAGCCCTGCCAGTTATATCCCGTTCTGATGAAAAGCGATATTTTCGTCCGCCCTACACTTACAGATAGTTACGGTGTATCCGTAGCTGAAGCCATCCATTTTAAAGTGCCCGCGGTTGCCAGCGACGTCTGCCAGCGGCCCGAAGGCACGGTGCTTTTTAAAAACCGCGATACGGCAGGTTTTATCGACCGCGTAAAATCAGTCTGGGGAAACTATGGCGAGCATAAAACGCAACTGGAGTCTCTGGCGGTAACCAGTCCGCTTGATGACATCTTGAGAATTTACCGTAGGCTGGCGGGCCGGGAATCGGACCTATCGTGAAAGTAAGCGTCATATTACCTACCTATAATCGGGCAGATTTAATCGGCCGCTCCATACAGAGCGTGCTGGCCCAGACCTATAATGACTTCGAGTTGATTATCGTTGATGATGGCTCTACCGATAACACGGAAGAGGTCGTGCGGACATTCGATGACCGGCGCATCAGATATCTTAAGTACTCAAACAACCGTGGTGCCGCCGCGGCGAGGAACACGGGAATAAAGGCGGCGCGGGGCAGTTATATCGCTTTTCAAGATTCTGACGATGAATGGCTGCCGACGAAGCTGGAAAAACAGATGGCGCTTTTCGACCAGGACAAAGAAGGGAACCTGGGCATGGTGCTGTGCGAGCGTCTGTGGATAAAAGGGCACAGGCAAGTAAGGGAAGCACCGCGCACCGACCAGTTGAATCATAAAAAATTGTTATCATATCTGGGAGCCTATGTCGTGGCCACCCCGCAATACCTGCTCAAGCGTGATGTGACGGAGCCTGAGCTGGCCTTTGATGAGAACCTGCGGGCCTATGAGGACTGGGATTTCATGGTCAGAATATCGAGTATCTGTCGTTTGGACTATGTCAAAGAAGTATTGATAAAGTCCTACGAACAGAAGGGACGGCACTTTCTTGAGGCTGTCGCTAACAGCGTCGCCGCCCGCGATGCCCTCTTTCGAAAATACGCCGATGAACTCAGAGCAAGACCGCGGGCATTGAGCTTGAGCCATCAGTTCCAGGCGGTGAATATCGGCATACTCGGGCAGATGCAGCGCGTGAGGAGTCAGTTAAAAGCGGCCGTCAGGGCTTACCCCGGGAATCCGGTTCCTTATCTGCTACTGGTGGCATCCCTCTCCGGCCACCTTGGATTTCAGCTTTTTTTATCTTTTTATCTTACCGTTAAATCGCTCTCAGGCTCGTTATTACATCGGAGTCAATAATCGCTCAGATTGCTGCTAGATTGCCGCGCCGCTACTTAAAACCGTAAACGGATTTCATCCACTCGATGGTCCGGGGTATGCCCACTTTAGGCGGTATTTTGGGATCGTGCTTGAGGTCGCGCCGCGACTTCGCATAATCGATATGTTTTACCTGGGTGGTGAACGGCTCGGCCTTTTTATAGGTGACTTTCGAGTCATCCTTGCCCAGATAATTCAGTATCAGGTCGGAGACATACTTGATATCACATTCCCAATCCTCTTTGCCGCCGATGTTATAGACCTCGCCGGGGATAAAGTTATCCACGATGTTGGCAAGGGTGCGGCAGGTATCTTCCACGAAGTCGAAAATGCGCTTGTGGCCGAGGTACACGGTATAGGGTTCGTCGTGGAGGGCTTTATAGATAAAGGTGGGGATAACACCCCGATAGGGGTGATAGTGCTCGTGCGGCCCGTAGGCGTTGACCGGCCGCACCCGGACGGTCTCGGTGCCAAACATCGCCGCCGAGTTTAAGACCATGAGCTCACCGGCCCACTTGGTGATGGCGTAGTCATTCATCTGCTTGATGGCGAGTTTGTCCATGACATCCTCGGTCATCTTTCCGGTGTAATCTCCATAGACTTCGGCGCTGGAGAAGAAGATCATTTTGAACTTTTTCTGCTCCTGGAGTCGTATCATGTGTTTCGTCCCGATGACGTTGGTTTGCCACAGATTTTCGTAATAGTCTTCGCCGTTCCAGCGGCCGTATTCCGCCGCCAGGTGATAGACGAAGTCGAAAGCGTGGTTATTAAAAATGCGCTCTATCTGCCGATATTCCCGCATGTCGCAGCGGATGTAGTTGGCCGTGGCGGCGGTATTCAGGAGGTCGCAGACCCAAACTTCGTGGCCTCGTTTTCTAAGCTCTGGTACGAGGTTCGAGCCGATGAAACCCGTACCTCCGGTTACCAGTATCTTAGCCATTTTGTGCCTCCATAATGATGTTGAGAATCCTCTCGGAGGCGTGCCCGTCCCCAAAGGGATGGGTCCAGTCCGTTTTCCGGCTGAGCATGGTTTCCGTGCTGGCAATGATGTTTTTCGCCACGGTACCGGCCAGGATATTGGCGCCCGCGTCCACCGTTTCGGGTCGCTCCGTGTTGTTACGCAGCGTGACGCAGGGGACATGCAGGATGCAGGCTTCCTCCTGGACGCCTCCGGAGTCGGTGAGTATCAGCCGGGCATTGCTCTCGAGCTGGAGAAAGCTGAAAAAGTCCACCGGGTCGATAATTTTTAGGTTATTGGGCCTCCGGTTCAATCCGTCCATTATTTTACGGCTCCTCGGGTGGATGGGATAAACCACCGGGAGACGGAATATATTCGCGACCTCGCTCAATCCATCCAGAATTGAAGTAAACCTTTGTTTGTTATCGGTATTTTCCTGGCGGTGGAGGGTGGCTAAAAAGTATTTCTGCGATTTGAGATGGAATTGACCGGCGATGTCTATTTTCTGCCGGGCAAGCTCAAGATATCTATCAACGGCATCGACAATGGTGTTACCGGTAATGAATATTTTTTCGCGGCTGATGCCTTCTCCCAGCAGTGACTCCTTCGCTTTAGGTGTGGGCGCGAAGAGGTAGTCCGCAACATGGTCGGCGACAACCCGGTTGATTTCCTCCGGCATAGTACGGTCGTAGGAGCGCAGGCCCGCCTCGACATGTCCTACCTTGATACCAAGTTTGACCGCTGCCAGGGCACCGGCCAGGACGCTGTTGGTATCGCCTTCCACCAGGACGATATCCGGCTTTTCATCGAGGAGTATTTTCTCGATGCCGATGAGCATTTTACCTGTCTCCTCGGCGTGGGAGCCGGAGCCAACCTCCAGGTTATAACGCGGCCGGGGTAATGCCAACTGTTCGAAGAAAATATCGTCCATCTGGTAGGTGTAATGCTGGCCGGTGTGAAGGGTGAAAAAGTCGACCTTTTTTGCTTCCAGGATTTTCAAGAGGGGAGCCATCTTGATTATTTCGGGGCGTGTCCCGAGGACTACCGAGATTTTCATGCGGCTGATTTCTTTCTGGCTTTTCTTGCTTGGAAAACTTTCTGTCATTATAGCCGAACGTATGAGCTTAATCAAGACTTGTAAACAGTACTTTTCTATAAGTATTTTCTGACGATAATATCCTTGCAAAGGTGGTTGATGTATGCCATAATTTCTCAGATATCTATCTTTGATTCAGGAACAGGATGTGAAGGTAAGCAGGCTTTCCCCGAAACTTATTGTGGCCATCCTGATTGCCATTATTTTCTTCATTTCTCTTCTTTTTCGTATCGTTCTCCCTTACCATCAGGTTTTTGACAACGGATATATCAAATTCACCAGCACCGATGCCTATTATTACCAGCGTTTCATCGATAATACGGCGGTCAACTTCCCGCACATGATGAAATTCGACCCTTACTTCATTTATCCTGGCGGCCGGGCTTTATTTGATATCTTTTTCCCGGAATGGCTTATCGCTGGCTTCGCCTGGCTGTTCGGCATGGGTGCGCCAACGCAGCACACCATCGACGTTGTGAGCGTCTTTTTCCCCGCTATTTTTGCCGCTCTGACCGTTATCCCCGTTTATTTCATCGGTAAATCGTTGTTTAATCGGTGGGTGGGCGTTATTGCGGCGGGGCTCACGGCTATTCTGCCCGGCGAGTACCTGGGACGGACCATACTGGGGTTGACCGATACTCCAGCTATCGAGGTGCTCCTGACAACGACATTTATCTGTTTTGCCATCCTGGCGGTCAAGGCTGCCCGCGAAAGAGAATTGACTTTCGATGATATTCGACGGCGCAATCGGCCAAAGTGCCTCCGGCCCGTCATCTTTAGCATCCTGGCCGGGGTGTTTTTAGGAATATATCTCCTCAGCTGGCAGGGGGCGCTGCTTTTCGTCTTCATCTTCACCCTCTATCTGGTCATCCAGGCCATCATCGACCATCTACGGCAGCGCTCGATCGACTACCTGGGAATTGTGGGTAGCATCACGTACTTGGTTGCCCTGCTAATTTTCTTTAGATTTTCGCCGGGTTCTCTTTACGTTGTTTCTCTGGTCCTGGCGTTTCTTATTCCGGTGGCATTGGTGGTGATTTCCCGGTCGATGAAATACTGGAAGGCCAAACCGCTCTATTACCCCATAGCGCTGGTGGTCATCGGCGGCATCGCCCTGGTGGTCTTTTATCTGATTGATCCCAGTTTGCTGAAATCGATGTTGTCCAGCTTCGGCATCTTTGCCCCTTCCGGGGCTACCGCCCAGACCACTATCGAAATGGAACACTTTCTCGACCCGACGAACACGGGGACTTTTGACGCCTCCGTTGCCTGGGGTAACTTCGGACCCGGCTTTTTCCTGGGGCCATGGTGGCTTGTTCTGGTTATAATTCTTACGGCACTCATGAGTTTATACTACCGTTATTACCAGAAAGGCAGCGCTACGGCTTCATTATTCATTTTCCTGGTACCTGTTATAGTGGCGGTTATTATCTTTGCCGGTCTTTCGGTTAATACTAATAATTTTACCAGCGTTCTGGCATTCCCCGGCCTGGCTCTGATCACGCTAAGTATCTTGATTTATCTTTTTATCAGGAAAAAAGTTGCCGTAGAGAATTATCGACGGTCGTTTGTTTGGGTTGTGGGGATATTGGTCTTAATTATGGCGGAGTTGTTGTTTTATGGTTACGGGCACCGTGTCCTGTCCCTGATATCTCTGGTCGCATTATTCGGTCTGCTGTTTTTACCGGGCGAAGGCCAAAAAAACTGGTGGTTACTTTTCATTGTCTGGACGCTCGTTATTCTGGCTTTAACGATGTCGCAGCGCCGCTACGCCTATTACCTCATCATAAATATCGCACTATTATGCGCCTATATTTCCTGGCAAATAATCTGGCTGGCCGGTGTTAATAAACTGGGAGCCCCTAAACAAGTGCCTATACCCGTGCCGGGAGGCAAGACCAAAGTCAAGAAAAAAGAAGTCCGGCGGGGAAAAGCGGGCACCGCCACCTATATTTTCTCTACCACGCTGGCCGGATTAATGGTTTTCTTTCTCGTTTTCTTCCCCAACATCATGAGGGCCAGGGACATAACCACTCTGAAGGAGGCCCCCTACGCCCCAACCGATGCGTGGGAGTCCTCCCTGCTCTGGCTGAAGGATAATAGCCCGGAGCCTTTCGGCGACCCTGCTGCATACTATCATCATTACGAGGCGCCATCGACCGGAGAGAACTTTACTTATCCGTCGACAGCCTACGGTGTTACTTCGTGGTGGGACTACGGCTACTGGATTACACAGATAGCCCACCGTATACCCAGCGCCAATCCCGCCCAAGACCCCGCGCCGATAACCAATGTGGCCAATCTATTTTTATCCGAGAATGATACTACCGCCCAGAATTTGCTGGCAGAAATGAAAACGTCCTATGTAATCCTCGATAATACCCTTACCCAGGGTAAATTCTGGGCGGAGGTCACCTGGGCTGGTCAGCAGCTTGGTAAATATTTTGACGTCTACTATGTGGTCTCCCAGAACCAGTTGCAGCCGGTGCAATTGTACTATCCCGAGTATTATCAGACACTGGCGGTACGACTCTACAATTTCAATGGCAAAGCGGTCTCGGCGGTGAAACCGTTAGTTATTACCTATACCAACCAGGTTGATGCCAAGGGTACGGCTTATAAGCTAATAACGGCCAGCCAACAGTTCGATAGCTATCAGGCGGCCCTCGATTATCTCAACAGCCAGACGTCCGGCAATTATGCTATCGTCGGCGGCAACCCGTTCGTCAGCCCGATACCTCTAGATGCGGTCCCGGGTTTCCATCTGGTCCACAGCTCCGAGCAGGGCACCTCGGTGTCGAGCGTAGGTTTTGTCCCGGAAGTTAAAATTTTCCAATATACCGGTCAATAATAAATGGCCGTCCTCATCTTTCTTAAAGACCTCCTGCTGGCGACTCTCAGCCAGATGGCTTCGCTGCTGGCCGGGCTCATTGTCTTCGGGCTGCTGATGCAGTTCGTTTCGCAGCTCACCTTTAAGTCGCTGGAGAGGGCGTTCGGGAGCAAGGGGGTTTACCTGGTGGCCTGGCTGGGCACACCCCTTCACGAACTAAGCCATGCGCTTTTCTGCCTCATATTCGGGCACAGGATAGAGTCGATGAGCCTTTTCCGCCCGGACCCTGTGACCGGCACGCTGGGATATGTATATCATAAGTGGAACCCGAAGAACCCCTGGCACGTACTGGGCAATTTCTTTATCGGCGTGGGCCCGATGGTACTGGGAAGCGCCGTGCTCTTTGCCCTCTTCTATTTTCTGATTCCTGGCAGCGCCCGCGTGTGGGACTCGATTAATGCGAGCGTAAGCGCTGTCTCCCGGGACTCACTGCTGGCCGGCTATTTCGGCGTCTTCCGCGATTCAACCCTGGCCATAATCAAGCTTATTTTCACTCCGGCCAGTCTGTCGCTCTGGCAATTCTGGTTCTTTCTTTATCTGTCCTCCTGCGTCGCCTCGAATATCCGTCTAAGCTGGGCTGACTTCAAAGGCTCTCTGTCCGGACTGGGCTGCATCGTGCTGATATTTATCCTGATGAACCTGATATTGCTCATCATCGGTTACAGCAACGACAAATTTTTCCCTGCCGCCGTGGCGTCCCTCGGCGCCGTCTACAGCGTCTTGATACTCGCCCTGATTATGGCCCTGATAGGCTTTGTCCTGATTTATCTGCTAGCGGCGGCCTGGTACCGATGGAGATACAAAGCCATTTTGAATCCGTTTTCCTGGCTGGGTTAGAGCGACATTTTCCTTTCTGGCATCCATAAATGATATAATCGTTTTAGAATCAACATGAGCGTCGAAATCAATATTCCGCCCTCTTTGCAGTCCCTCGTCGACGGTGTGAGACAGGTGGAGGTCAGCGGCAGCACGGTGGGCGAGTGCCTTAAAGACCTGGTGCGGCGTTATCCGCGACTAAAGGAGAAAATTTTCACGCGTAGCGACAGGCTGCCTAAAAGCATGAACATCTTCATCAACGGTGCCAGCGTCGGCCCCCGTTCTCTGGCAATTCCGGTGCGTGACGGCGATAAAATCCATATCGCTTATATCGTTTTAGGGGGGTAGTTTTAAATACGGGAGGAGAACATGGCCATAAACACAGGTAAAATTCTCCGGGTAAATCTTTCCAGCGGCAAAGTCAGCACGGAGACCGTTCCCGAAAAGATAGCCACGGACTTTGTCGGAGGGAGGGGCTATGGAGTCCGCTATCTTTACGATGAATTAAACCCCGGTACCGAGCCTTTCGGGGAGGAAAATAAGCTGCTCATGCTTAACGGTCCGCTGGCGGGAACCACGGCCCAAGCGGTCTCCCGCTGGATGACATGCACGCGGAGTCCGCTGACCGGCACTTTTACCCGCTCTGTCTGTGGAGCGGACTTCGGGGCATGGCTGAAGTTCGCCGGCTACGAGATGCTTATCCTCGAAGGTAAAGCCGAAAAGCCTGTTTATCTTCACCTGAGCCCGGATGGCTGTAAAGTTTTAGATGCCTCGGAAATCTGGGGGAAGGACACGAAGATAACCCAGGAGTGGCTGGTGGAGAAGCACGGAAGAAATACGCGCACCGCGTGTATCGGCCCCGCCGGCGAGAAACTCGTGAAATACGCCGCCGTCGTCAGCGACCGCCGGACGGCCGGCCGCGGCGGCACCGGGGCCGTGATGGGCTCGAAGAACCTTAAAGCCGTAGCGATTACGGCGTCGCGCCGACTGTTCCTCGCCGACCCCGAAACCTATGAGAAGCTGGCGAAGGAGCAGGTCAGGACCATTCTCGCCAACGATGCTTTTAAGAGCCACAAGGAATGGGGCACGACCACCACACAGGACGTCACCAACGAAATCGGCATCTACCCGGTGCGCAACTTCCGCTACGGTCAGTTGACCGACTATAAGAAAGTGTTCGGTGCCGAGTATCGCAAGATGAGGGTCGGCGACATCGGCTGCTATTCCTGCGCGGCACGTTGCGGCAAAGTACATACCGTCCCCTCGGGAGTCTACGCCGGCGCCCACAGCGAGGGCCCGGAGTATGAGTCCATCTGGGCTTTCACCGGCTCCATCGAGAGCGATAACATCGAGGCCAGTATCGCCGCCGACCAGCTCTGCGACGACCTCGGACTGGACACGATAAGCACCGGCAACACGATCGGGTTCGCCTACGAGCTTTACGAGAAGGGCCTGCTCAAAAAGTCGGACACCGACGGGCTGGAGCTCATTTACGGTAATCCTGCGCCGATGGTTGCCCTGGTGAAAAAGATAGGCTATCGCGAGGGCATCGGCGAGCTCCTGGGCGAGGGCACGAAGCGCGTCGCCGGGAAAATCGGTAAAGGCTCGGACGACTATGCTATCAATGTTAAAGGCATGGAGCTGCCCGCCTACGAGCCGCGCGGCGCCAAGTCCCAGGGCTATAACTACGCCACCGCCAGCATCGGCGCGAGCCACTGCTACGGCTATGCCGCGCAGGATATCTTCGGTGCACCATTTCCCCACCCCACCGACCGCTTCGATGAAGGAAATGCCGATATCGTTATCTTTAACCAGGACGGCACCGCCTGGCATGAGTGCGGCGTCGCCTGCGCCTTTTCCGGCGGCTGGGGCTGGATGGGCCTCTTCGGGAAATTGATTACGGCCGCCCGCGGCATCGATGCCTATTCGGACGCACAACTGGAAAAAGTCGGTGAGCGCATGTTCAATCTGGAGAGGGCTTTTAATGTCCGCGAGGGGCTGGGACGCAATGATGATTTACTGCCCCTCCGCATCCGCACCGAACCGCTCCATACCCGCAAGGCCAAGGGCGAAGGACAGACGGTCAGTCATAATGGCGAGTTTCTGGATAAATATTATTCGCTGCGCGGCTGGACGAAGGAAGGCGTCCCCACCGCGAAAAAGCTCAAGGAGCTGGGGCTCGACTTCGCGGTAAAGGACATGAAATAGAGTTAGAATTGGAGATTTTGAAAGGAGCAAATCTCATGGGAAAGTCAAAGTACGGGAAATATATCACGACAGAGCTGAAACGGGGCATCGTGATGCCCGGCTACAAAGGACCCCAGCAAATCCGGCAGGGTTATGCCGACGGCTACCGCCTGGGGCTGGAACACGTCATCTGGATGGACGACGAGGTCCTTCCCGGCGCTTTCTACGGCGAATATACCTGGCAGTGGCCTGCCACAATGAAAGACCAGCGGCAAATGCCGAGGTTCCCCATGCCCGAACTGGTCACTCCGGAGCTGGTCAAGAGCGGGAAAGTGCCCGGCATCATGCCCCACGCCCACCCCTTCATCGAAATTTTCAGCTATTTTGGCACGAACTTCGATGACCCTTCCGACCTCTGCGGCGAGATT
>Ga0187774_10000871_pt1 | contig 10532 bp, 10 predicted proteins | sample 0216_BV02_MP05_2_FD_133152 | JGI IMG/M metagenome (GOLD analysis project Ga0187774, IMG submission 133152) | Tropical peat soil microbial communities from peatlands in Department of Meta, Colombia - 0216_BV02_MP05_20_MG | ecosystem: Environmental > Terrestrial > Soil > Wetlands > Peat | place... | reverse complement strand
GGAAGAGCAAATCGGCGTGGACGGTACGGAGACGAATGGGTCTCGCTTTTTCACTTGGCGCCAAAATCCCATGCCAAGGCGCCGCGTCACCCGTTCACCGCGGGTAATAGCCAACCGCGATAACCCGATCTCCGACCTTTTGGAAAAACGCGATCTTGTGTTCAGTCTTGTTGGTGGCCGGATTTAGCCATTGATATTCGACCGTGCCTGATCCTTTCGTCCGCCCCTTGTCGAGCATCTCGCGGATGAACAGCTTCCCTACTGCGTCCTGTTGGTCCTTAATATTGCCACCGATATAAGGGGACGACGGTCCGCCGCTTGCGAGCAGCACCCCTGAGGTCGACACGACATACACGTATAGTTCGTCGCTGACGAATTCCCCTTGGGGGCCGAAGTGCTCTAGTGCCAGATCCTTGATTTCTTTATAGAGCGCAACCGCTCGTTGCAGTAGAAACTGCGCCGCCTTCGCATCTTCGGCGCTGATCGTTTCATTAGTGGGCGCTGCTGCATAGGCGCCGATGGCGGCGGCCTGCGCGAGCGTACCGGCGAGCGCGATGCACACGAGGCCTTTCAATGTGCCTGAACCGAAATTCATATCGATACTCCTCCAAGGCGGGTGTTGTTTAATCGAAGTTCATCCAGAGAGTGAAATTTGCGCGCATCCGACCTTGCGCAATGTCACCCAGATCAATCAACCGCGGCACGCACCAATGCTGGTGGTTCGGTGGGACGCTCACTGCGCGCGTGTCCCAGGTTTGAGCGCGATAAAACGGCCCGATGTAGCCGCGAACGCTCAGTGTATCATCATTAACTACGCAACCGCAAAGGATAGGTCGTGCCGTCGGTGGAATCGAGGCTCTGCCCACGCTCGCAGCGGTCCGACTCCGCTTGCGAAACCTTTGCTAGGCTTAGTTGGATCATGGGCGAGTTTGCGAAAGACGAGCCGATCGATAAAGCCCGGCTTAGGGTTCAGAATTCTCGACGCGCCGCGGCCACGGTTCGCGAAACGCCTGGTACAACTCCCATATGGTGAGCAGCGTCCCGCCCCACTTTAGCACGCGGTGCCGCTGCGCGGGTACCAGCATCGCCAGCAACAGGGCCGAGATCGCGCGGTGCCGGCGCAGCACCAGCGCCAAGCGATACGCTTTATCGGCCACCAGGAGCGGCCGGCGCCAAGGCTCAGCCAAAAGCGCGAGTTCGACCCGCTGCGCAGCCACGCGCGAGATCAATGCCTGACGCCTGCGTGCAACAGCAGCCAGCGTGCTGTTCATTTCGTCAACTCCTCGCGGTCACGCACAAGCTCCGCCAGCGTTGCGGACAGTAAACGCGGTCGCGCTTTTGCGCGAGCACGCCACACGAGACCGATAATAATCGCAAGCATCATGTACAACGCTGCGAATCCACCGAGCACCGCAACCGGGTTGCTATCCCAGTACACCATCACTACGGCCAGAGTACCAAAAATGACGGCCAAGCCGAAGAAGAACAACATCAGGAATAACAACGTGGCGAGTTGTCTGGCATACAGCCTTTGCTCTTCGAGCTCGGTCACCATCAGCTCGGCACGCGTTTGCACAACCTCGATCAGTGTCGACAGCACGCGGCGCAGCGACTGCAGCAGTCCAACACTGCGAGTACCGGAATCAGGCCCGGCCATGTCGATCAGCGACGCCCGCTCAACATACCAAGCAGGAAGCCGATTCCAGCGGCGACCGCAACCGACTCCCAAGGATGCTCGCGCACCGTGCGCTCCGCCGCCTCGGCTGCCGCGCGGCTACTCTCCATTACATCTTCACGCAAATCATCTACCGCCTCTTTCGCCTTGCGCAGCCGTTCTTCCACGCGCGCGCGCGCTGCGCTTGCGCGCTCACCAGTCTGATTTGCGGTCGCGCGCAGCAGCTCCTCGGTATCCGCGGTCAATGCCTTGAAGTCGTCAACCAATTTCTTTCTTGCAGATTCTGTTGCTGTTGCCATGAAACGCCTCCTGTTGATTTACCAAACCAAATAACCGATATTGACCCCCTTTACTTGTACACTTTCTGTCGGCTGGATCTCTTGATCTATATCAATATCTCTGTTTCGCGAGCCGGGTTGGAATTCCGGCGATATGAGTCATTATGCTGGGCGGTAAATTTTACCTCATGACGAACCGAATTCCACTGCCGAAACATGCTGCCATTGCCGAACGAACCTCTGGCCAGCCACCCGCAACCAAAACTAAGGCGCTCCAAGCGCTCGACTCTGTTTCTGCTGCTTTTTGAGTCGCGAACCATGGGGCGCGGTCAGGCGGCAATTTACAGTTTAAAGTCAATCAACGAACCGATAGCCAACACCGGTTTCGGTGATCAAATGTTTCGGCTGTGCGGGATCTGATTCAAGCTTCTGCCTCAGATGTGCCATGTACGTTCGCAGGTAATGGCTGCTCTCCACTTGCGACGGACCCCAAACTTCCTTGAGCAGGTGGCGATGCGTCAGCACCTTGCCGACATTGCTAATCAACACCGTCAGCAGACGGTATTCAATCGACGTCAGATGGACTTCCTGTTCCCGGCGGAAAACGCACCGGTTCAAGAAATCCACCTTGATATCGCCGAAACGGAATTCATGAGATTCGTTCCCTGCCGCACCGGCCGCGCGCCGACGCAACGCTGCGCGAATCCGCGCCTTCAATTCCCCGACTCCAAAAGGTTTTGTCAGATAATCATCAGCGCCGGAATCGAGAGCGCTGATTTTTTCGTTCTCCTGTGCACGCGCCGACAGCACAATGATCGGCAGCTCGGTCCAGGCACGAAGATCGCGAATGACGTCTACTCCATTCATGTCGGGCAGGCCAAGGTCAAGAATCATTAGATCGGGTTTTCTGGTCCCGGCTTCAATAAGGCCCCGCTTAGCGTTCTCGGCTTCGTAAACCTGATAGCCTTCCGATTCCAGAGCAGCGCGCACGAACCGCCGGATCTGAGGTTCGTCTTCCACCACCAGAATGGCGGCTCCTTTCACGTTGCCGTCCTGACTTCGGCACCCAGTGCCGGCGGAGTACCGACGGGCAAAGTGAAAACAAAACGCGCGCCGCCTTCCGCCACCTGTTCGGCCCAGATTTTCCCGCCGTGCGCTTCCACGATGCTGCGGCAAATTGCGAGCCCCAGCCCGACCCCCGGTATTGCTGATTCGGTCGAACCGCGCATGAATTTCTCGAAGATTTCTTTCTCCTTGCCCGGCGGAATCCCCGGGCCGTTATCCGCCACAGATACCTCGAGTTCCCCATCTCCGAGACTGGCGCCGATTTTCACCGTTGAATTTTCAGGTGTGTACTTGGCGGCGTTTTCCAGGAGGTTACACAACACGCGTTCGATGAGTACCGCATCGAACTGCACCAGCGGCAGATCATGCGGAACAGAAGTGATAATTTTGCGGCCGCCCAGATTCGTTGCGCGCAACGCGCTGCCGATGACTTCCTCAATGTGCTGCCATTCCAAATGGAAATGAACTTCACCGGCCTGCAGCCGCGCCATATCCAGCAAATTATTTACCAGCGTACTCAGCCGGCTTGACTCTTCACGAATGGCTTCTGCCACCTCTAGTTGGCTGCGCGCCAACGGCGGCTGCGAAACGGTCATTGAGTCGGCCAGACCGATCAACGCCGTCAGCGGCGTGCGCAAATCATGGGACAAGGCCGACAATAGCGAATTGCGCAGCCGCTCGGATTCCATTTTAATGAGGGCATCGCGCGCCACTTCGACGTAGTGCACCCGCTCGATGGCAATAGCAATCAACGTGCAGAATGTATCCAGCTGACGCCGCTGCTCCGGAATCAGCAGCCAGCGCGGAACAGACGGCTCAATGGCGAGCACGCCTCGGGTGCGCATCGGCGCTTTCAACGGCAAATACAAAATCGGACTCGCCGGCAAGGTATCCGTGCCGAATCCCGCCGCCCCCGTGTGATCGTAAGCCCATTGTGCGACCGCAAGGTCAAGCCGCGCGGGTCGCTTATCCTTTTCGCCTGCGACAACCAACCGGTTCTCAGCATCAGCAAGCACGATGGCAACTTTGGCCAGAAAACTTCGCTCCACGAAGCGGTCGCTGATTTCAACCACCTGCTCCATGGTAAGCGCGGCGGAAAGTTCGCGCGCCATTTCATAAAGCGAATGCGCGCGGCTCTCGCGATGCTCCGCGACCTGTGCCTGGTAGCGGAAGCGCGCTGTCAACTGGCCGGTAATCAAACCTACGATGAGCATGACCGCAAAAGTCAGGGTATATTGAACGTTGCTGACCGCGAATGAGTATCGCGGCGGCACAAAGAAGAAATCGAATGCCGCGACACCTACAAATGCCGCAAACGCGGCCGGGCCGCGTCCGAGCCAATATCCAATGAGCACCACCGCCAGCACGTAAAGCATGGCAATGTTTGCGAGTTCAAAGAAAGGGAACAGTAGGTAAGCCAATGCGGTTGCCACACCGCAGCCCGCGGCGGCCCACACGTAGCGCAAAAGTTGCGGCTGACGATCTTTTTTCTCTTCTTCGCGTACCCGGCGACGGTCGCGAGTACCGGGCATGTCCTTTGAACCTTCTCGCGCAACTTGAACCAGATCAATATCAGTCGTCAGCCTGGCAACCTGCCGCTCGATGGACGGTCCCCAAGTCCAAATCCGCCGTGCCTCTCCGCGACCGATGAGGAGCTTGGAGGCATTATGCTTGCGCGCATAATCTACCAGTGCGCCCGCTACGCTGGTGCCTGGGACCGTAGCCGTCTGCGCACCAAGTTCCTGCGCCAGCTGCAGAACCTTCAGGATCCTTTGCCGCTTCCCTTCCGGCAGCTGTTGCAGCGACGGCGTCTCCACGTAAACGCCGTGCCAATTTGCGCCCAATCGATCGGCCATCCGCGCAGCGGCGCGCACAACTTGTTCCGCGCCGCTCTCCGGGCCGATACCGGCCACCAAAGTATCGCGTGTCGGCCAAACCCGCTGGATAGCCTCTCGGTCACGGTAAGCACGCACGTCCTCCTCAATGCGATCCGCCGTCCTGCGCAGCGCCAACTCCCTCAGTGCGATCAAATGGCCTTTGCGGAAAAAGTTCTCGAGTGCACGTTCGGCCTGCTGCGGCAGATAGACCTTGCCTTCTTTCAGGCGCTGCAGCAGTTCGTCCGCTGGCAGGTCAACGAGCACAACCTCGTCGGCCTCATCGAAAACCGTATCAGGCACCGTTTCGGAAACCCGGATATTGGTAATGCTGCCCACAACATCATTCAGACTTTCGATGTGCTGGACGTTAAGGGTGCTGTAAACATTGACGCCCGCGGCCAGCAATTCTTCGATGTCATTCCAGCGGCGGGGGTGACGCGAACCCGGCATATTCGAGTGCGCGAGCTCATCGACGAGAATTAAAGCGGGCCGACGCGCGAGAGCGGCATCCAGATCGAATTCCTGGAGCATGCGACCGCGGTATTCGATATCACGCCGCGGCAGTATTTCTAATCCTTGCAGCAGAGCCTCGGTCTCTTTGCGGCCATGCGTTTCCACCAGTCCCACGAGGACATCAACGCCATCGCGTTTCGCGGCTTGCGCCGCAGCCAACATCGCGTAGGTCTTGCCAACGCCGGCTGAGGCACCAAAAAAAATTTTGAGCTTGCCACGCTTTTGCCGCTCTTCCTCGCGGCGAAGCTCGGCGAGCAGTCGGTCTGCGTCGGGACGTAATTCAGGCATGCATCGATAAAAAGGGGGGTCGGATCAACCCTTATCGAGTGTATCCAGTTCGAGATTCAGTTTCAACACATTCACCCGCGGCTCACCAAGAATCCAGAATTGGCGTTTTTCGGTGTGTTTGGCGATCAATTCGCGCACGCGGCCGGGATCCAGATGACGCGCACGCGCTACCCGCTCCGCTTGGTGGTACGCTGCTGCCGGACTGATGTGCGGATCGAGTCCGCTCCCCGAGGCGGTAACGAGATCTGCGGGCACCGGCGCCGCATTGCCAGGATCGGCGTCGCGCAAGGCTTTAATCCGATCCGCCACTGTTTGCAGCAGCGCCGGATTCGTCGGCCCAAGGTTGGAGCCGCTTGAAGAAGCGCCGTCGTAAGGCTTGGGCGAGGTCGCCGACGGCCGACCCCAGAAATATTTCGGGCTGCTAAAAGGCTGACCGATGAGTTCGGAACCGATCGGCTTGCCGTCCTTCATTATCAAGCTACCATTGGCCTGATGCGGGAATACCGCCTGTGCTACGCCAGTCACTAACAGAGGATAAGCGATACCGGTGATGAGTGTCATCACAATCAACATCACCACGCTCGACCTAATTTCGTTCCACATATTTGACCTCTTATGCAAGACCCAGTCCAACAAGGACCATGTCAATCAGCTTGATGCCAATAAAAGGCGCAATCACCCCGCCCACGCCGTAAATCAGCAAATTGTCGCGCAGCAGCCTTCCAGCCCCAACCGCGCGGTAGCGCACTCCTTTGAGTGCCAGCGGAATCAGCACGATGATGATCAATGCGTTGAAAATCACCGCTGAGAGAATCGCACTTGCCGGTGTAGCGAGATACATGATGTTTAATACGTTGAGTTGCGGATAAGTCGTCGCAAATGCCGCCGGTATGATAGCGAAGTATTTGGAAACGTCGTTCGCGATCGAAAACGTCGTCAGCGAGCCGCGCGTTATCAGGAGTTGTTTTCCTGTCTCTACGATTTCAATCAACTTGGTTGGGTTGGAATCGAGGTCTACCATATTGCCGGCTTCTTTCGCCGCCTGCGTCCCCGTGTTCATCGCCACGGCAACGTCAGCCTGCGCTAGCGCCGGCGCATCATTAGTGCCATCCCCGGTCATGGCCACCAGACGCCCTTGCGCCTGATGCTCGCGAATCAGCTTGAGCTTGGCCTCGGGCGTCGCTTCAGCCAGAAAATCGTCCACGCCCGCTTCAGCGGCGATTGCCGCGGCTGTGAGCCGGTTGTCGCCGGTAATCATCACGGTCTTGATGCCCATTCTTCGCAGTTCGGCGAAACGTTCCTTGATACCGCCTTTGACAATGTCCTTAAGTTCAATCACGCCAAGGACACGCGCGTTCTCGGCGACCACCAGCGGCGTGCTGCCCCGGCGCGCGACGTTTTCCACCGTTTCGTCCAGTTCTTTTGGAAACTTGCCGCCCTGCTCCTCGACCCAGCCGCGAATCGCATCCGAAGCGCCTTTGCGTACCTTGCGGCCCTCCAGGTCTACGCCACTCATGCGCGTGTGAGCCGAGAATGGCACGAACGCCGCGCCGAGCTTGCGGATGTCCCGCTCGCGGATGCCGTACCTTTCCTTGGCGTGCACCACCACGCTGCGACCTTCCGGTGTTTCATCCGCGAGCGAAGCAAGTTGCGCCGCGTCAGCCAATTGTTCGCGTGTTATTCCGGAGGCCGGAATAAATGCAGACGCCTGCCGGTTGCCGAGAGTAATGGTGCCGGTCTTATCAAGCAGCAGCACGTCCACATCACCCGCCGCTTCGACCGCGCGGCCGGACATGGCGATGATGTTCGCGCGCAGCATGCGTCCGATGCCGGCAAGACCGATGGCCGAAAGCAGAGCACCGATGGTCGTCGGGATGAGGCACACCAGAAGCGCGACCAGCACGGTGATGGTGACCGGGGTCCCGGCTTTGGTGACTTCCACACTATAAAGCGAGAACGGCAACAGCGTCGCCGTCGTTTTCAGGAAAATCAAGGTGAATCCCACCAATAATATAATGAGCGCGATCTCATTCGGCGTCTTCTGGCGACGCGCGGCCTCGACCATCGCAATCATGTGATCGAGAAAGGTTTCACCTGGATTAGCGCTGACGCGCACCACTAGCCAATCGGAGAGGATTTGCGTTCCGCCAGTCACTGAGCAGAAGTCGCCTCCTGCTTCGCGAATCACCGGCGCCGATTCGCCGGTAATCGCGGCTTCATTCACTGAAGCGACCCCTTCGATAACTTCGCCATCGGTGGGAATGATGTCGCCAGCTTCGACCAGAAAGATATCGCCTTTGCGCAGCTGCGTTGAACTAACTTTGGTAACCGAAGCGTCGTGCTTCGGCTTAGCTAGTTTTTTAGCCATGACGTCGCGCTTCACGGCGCGCAGTGCCGCGGCCTGCGCCTTGCTGCGGCCTTCGGCTATTGCCTCGGCGAAATTCGCGAACAATACGGTAAACCACAACCACAAAGTGACCGCCAGAATGAAACCGGCTGGTGCTTCACCTTTGCCGCCCAGGGCCTGGAAAAACAGGGCCGTCGTCAGCATGCTGCCTATATAGACGACGAACATCACCGGGTTTCTCCACTGATGCTGCGGCAGCAATTTAATACATGCGTCAATCAGCGCCTGCCGGAAAATATCCTTAGTCACCAAGGTCCGACGCATCGTAGGAATTGCCATTGCTTGCGTATTCATCGGTACGTTTCCTTAAGTTTTTCCGGGGCTCGCGCTAGTGGGCGCCTGTCATGATGAGGTGCTCGACAATAGGTCCAAGCGCGAGCACCGGGAAGAAAGCGAGCGCCCCCACGATAACCACGGTCCCGACTAGCAGCGCAACGAATAGTGGCGTGTGCGTGGGAAGCGTGCCGACGCTCGCCGGGACTTTTTTCTTGGCCGCGAGCGAACCGGCTATGGCGAGCACCGGCACCGCCAGCCAGTAGCGGCCCAGCAGGATCGCGATGCCAAGCGCAGTGTTATAAAAAAGCGTATTGGCCGAAAGCCCGGCAAACGCGCTGCCGTTGTTGTTGGCCACCGAAGAGAAGGCATAGAGAATTTCCGAGAAACCATGAGTGCCGGGATTAGCAACGCCAGCCTTGCCTGGCTCCACCAGCACCGCGATTGCGGTGCCCACAAGTATCACGAGAGGCACGAGCAGAAGCGCAATTGCCGACATCTTCATTTCGAAAGCCTGGATTTTTTTGCCGAGATACTCGGGTGTGCGTCCGATCATGAGCCCGGCCACGAATACCGCGACAATGGCAAAGATCAGCATGCCGTAGAGACCCGAACCGACCCCGCCATATATTACTTCGCCCAGCTGCATCAACCACATCGGCACCAAACCACCCAGCGGAGTAAACGAGTCATGCATTGAGTTCACAGAGCCGTTTGATGCCGCGGTAGTCGCGGTCGCCCACAGCGCGGAATTCACAATGCCGAAACGCGTTTCCTTGCCTTCCATGTTGCCTCCGGCCTGCAGGCTGCTCGCAGTTTGGTCGACGCCCAATTTCGACAACGCCGGATTGCCGGATTGCTCCGAGCCGACGCAGAGTGCCAGCATGGCGACGAAAATCACGGTCATCGCGGCGAGCACCGCCCAACCTTGTCGAGTGTCGCCAACCATGCGCCCGAAGGTGTAGCAAAGCGCCGCAGGAATCAAAAGAATCGACAACATCTCGAGAAAATTGCTCAACGGCGTCGGGTTCTCGAAAGGATGCGCGGAGTTGACGTTAAAGAAGCCGCCACCATTGGTGCCGAGCTGCTTCATCGCAATTTGCGAAGCAGCCGGACCTACGGCGATGACCTGCTCCTTCGCCACCGCTTTTTCCGTGACTGGGTTTCCTTTCTCGTCCTTGACCGGCTGACCTGAAGCGTCGAGTTTCGGATTGTCGTATTCAACCGATTCCACCAGCGGCACAGTGGGATAAGCCGAGAAGGTTTGCACTACGCCCTGGCTGGCAAGCAGGACCGCCACGATGAGAGCCAGCGGCAGCAGGATATATACAGTCGTGCGGGTGAGATCAACCCAGAAATTGCCGATGGTGTTCATGGTCTTTCGCGCGAAGCCACGAATCAGTGCAACCAGCACTGCCATGCCGCTCGCCGCGGACAGGAAGTTTTGCACCGTGAGCGCCGCCATCTGGGTGAGATAGCTCATGGTGCTTTCGCCGCCGTATCCCTGCCAGTTGGTGTTGGTAGCGAAACTCACTGCGGTGTTAAAGGATGAATCGGGGGTGACGGCTGCAAACGATTGCGGGTTGAGAGGCAAATAAGCCTGCAGCCGCTGCAGCGCATAGACCGCGAGTGCCCCGAGCAGATTGAATATCAGCATCGCCACCGCGTACTGCGTCCAGTGCATCTCCTGTGCCGGATTGACGCCGCATAAACGGTAGATCAGCTTTTCGAATGGCGCGCCGATGCGATTCAAAAGTGCATTGCTGCCCTCGTACACGCCCGCCATATAAGCGCCGAGAGGTTTAGCCAATGCGAGCAGTACGATTAGATAAAGCGCGAGTTGCAAATAACCATTGCCAGTCATCAGAATTTCTCCGGGAAGAATAGCGCGACGACTAGATAAACAAAGATGGCGAGGGCCAGTATCAAGCTCAGCAGATAGGTCCAGCTCATGAGCCCCTCCTCAACAACCGATCGAACGCGTAGGCCAAACCGATGGTAAGCGCGAAGAAACCGACCATGACCGCGGTAAAGACGATGTCCATCATATGAGCCTCCAATTGCCGGATACCATGGACTAGATTCTGAGGCCGGACAAATTAAAATGCCGTAGAAACTTGCCCCGGTGGTGTTAAAAACTTATAAAAAAGTAGAAT
>Ga0187774_10000867_pt1 | contig 10541 bp, 11 predicted proteins | sample 0216_BV02_MP05_2_FD_133152 | JGI IMG/M metagenome (GOLD analysis project Ga0187774, IMG submission 133152) | Tropical peat soil microbial communities from peatlands in Department of Meta, Colombia - 0216_BV02_MP05_20_MG | ecosystem: Environmental > Terrestrial > Soil > Wetlands > Peat | place... | reverse complement strand
GCTCGGGAACGCAATCGCTTTGAGCTGCGCTTCCTCCATGCGCTTCGCCTGCTCCGCGGGCGGGTTGTCGGCGTACTGGTTGCACAGGCGCTGCGCGTCGTCGAGTTCGATGCGGCTCATCTTCGCCTGGCCGCGCTCGTGCATGTTGGCCTTGAGGACCGCCGTGATGCGCTGCATGTCGGCCGCGCTCTCCCCGCGGTGGTCGCCGGCCGTTCCCATGCCGGTGCTCGGCGAAGTGCTGCAGCTCGCGAGCGCGGCGGCGAGGGGAAGAAGAAACATTCGTCTCATGGTCGCCTCCCTATCGTTTGATGGCCGGGCCGCGGTAGACCACACCCTGCGCGTTCACGGTCATGTAGGTGATCAGCGCCACCGGGATGTCGGAGCCGAAGGCCGGCTCGGGCATGCGCATCTGCCGGTAGCAGTCGTTCATGCGCCACTGCAGCGTGACGAACGAACTGGTCGAGACGCGGTAGGCGGGCCACGTGGCCATCAACGGCTGCGCGTCCTTCGCCGTATTGAGCGCCGGCAGCTCGGACATGCGGATGCGCTTGCCCGGCTCGCCGTGGCAGGAGGCGCACGAGAAGTCCCACGGGCCGGCCCGATGGTAGAAGAGCTCGCGGCCCAGCTCGTACGCGGCCTTCTCCTTTGTATGGCTGGTGCCGGGCCGCATCGGCATGCCGTGCGACTCGCCGGCGACGTACGCCGAGAGCACTTCGATCTCGGAGGGCTTGTCGGCGTTGCCGAACACGCGCTTGGTCGCGTCCTCGCGGCTGCGCCCCTGCAGGGTCGTCATGCAGTAAACGAGGCGGGTTTCGAGGTCCATGACGCGGTCGGCGTCGGCGAAGTAGCGCGGCAGGCCGGCGTAGGCACCCTTCAGCACGCCCGGCCCCTGGCCGAGGTCGCACTGCTCGAGCGAGGCATTCTTCGGTCCCTGCTTGTGCTTCCAGGCCTCCTCGCCGGAAAGCTCGTAGAGCTCGATCGGCGCGTTCTCGGCGGTCATGCGCTGGTAATCGGCGTACGGCGAGCGCTGCGCCGAGGCCGGCGCGAACGCAAGCGCAAGCGCGAGCGCGGCCGCTGCTGCGGTTGGCTTCATGCTGCTCCTCCTTTTGTGCGGCTCAGGCGACCGTAGCTTCGGTCCTGTTCGCCTCGCCCTGGTTGTCGTACCAGCTCACCTCGACCTTGTCGCCCTTGGTGCCACCCTTGACGCGGAACGAGAACACCGGGTTGCGGGACACCGCCTGGCTGATCTGTGCCTCGACGACAGTTGCGCCGTTCACCTTGACGGTCAAGTTCTGGATGAAATGCGGCGGCACGATTTTGCCATCGGGGCCCTTGCGCTGGCCGGTTTCCATCGGATGTGCCATCAGCACGCGAATATCGGTGACTCCGCCGAGGGCGGTCGCGCGCATCTTCATAGGTCCTGCTGCCATTGTCCTCTCCTATCCGCCACAGCCACCGATGGTGACTTTGATGTTCTTGGTGGCGACGTAATGCTTGCCGCCCGCTTCGGCGATCACCCGGACGTCCGAGGTCTCGCCTATCTTCACGTTGAGCTTGACGAACGGCAGCGCGCCGCCGCTGAAATCGAACCGGCCCACCAGCGGAAAGGGATTCTTGTCGACGAGCACGGCGATGGATCGGGTACCTGCGATCGCGCTCGCGATCTCGATCGGCACCACCGCCCCGTTTTCGGCTATTTCCGGTGCGTCGATCACGAGGTCCTTGCTCGGCGCCGCGTCGGCGACGCCTATCCCCTTCATTGCGGCGGCAGGGGTTTTCGCGCCGAAGGCCTCCTTGTTCCACGCCGCTAAGGCAGTCAAGGGCTTGAGCAACCCGGCGACAAGCACCGCGGTCACCGCGCCCGCGGCTTTCAGCAAACTCCTACGTTCATTGTCCACGCTGTGTCCTCCACAAAACCAAACAAGAATACCCTAGGGGCGGATGTACGCCCAGCCCTCCCGTTCGCGCTGCATGATGTGCACCACGCCCGCCTTCACATAACCGATGCCACTATACATGTCGGCCTTGGTGACCTGGGTGTTGTGCATCGTATTCTCGCATGCCAGCACCGCGACGCTATCATCGAGCGCCTGGGCCAAGCGGCCTGCGACCTTAGAGTCGGCCTTCAGCATGGGCAGCCCCGGGCCATAGGCGACGATCTCGATGTCGACATTGTCTTTGCCGAGGTCTTGCTGGATGTTGCGCGCGTTATTCAGGGCCAGATTCCACTTGCCCGGGTCTCCGTCACTCACCTGCAACACGACCTTGTAGTGCTCAGACCCGTGCGCCCCCTGCTGGGACTGCGCTGCGGCGGCGAACGCGATGCCCAAGGCGGCCACGGCCGCGACCATGCAGTGTCCTCTTGAAAACAGGCTCATACTTTCTTCCCCCTCGGAAGTTGGCTCAACCCCACAAGGACGACCCAGGCGTGCCGTTTATTCCATCCACGGCTACCGGGGAATAAAATCGTCGGCTGGATCGTCACATCATTAAACCATGAAGATGCACTCTATTTTCGGGCGCGGTGCCGCCGTGCGGAAGGAACTTCAGCGCTCACGCGACTTGCTCTATCGCATGGCCTACGCTTGGTGTCGCGACGCAGCGCTCGCCGATGACCTCGCCCACGAGGCAGCGGAAAAGGCGTTGCGGCGGGCGGGCCAGTTGCGCGATGCGGAGCGGCTACGCGGGTGGTTGTTTCGGATCCTCGCGAACTGCTTGCGAGATCACGTCCGCCTGCGGCGCGACCACGTGGAACTCGCCGATGTGGAAGACCTCGTTGCAGCCGATACGCCGACGCCGGAGGAAGCGCGTTCGAGCGCCGAGTTGGTGTTGCGCGTGCGGCACGCCATGGGCGAGCTTCCGCTCGGCCAGCGCCAGGTCATGACCTTGGTGGATCTCGAGGGCTGCAGCTACGCCGAAGTGGGCGAAATCCTCGAAATTCCCGTTGGTACGGTGATGAGCCGGCTGTGCCGCGCGCGCGATGCTCTGCGCAAGCGCCTGAGCGGGCTCACCGAGGATGCGCTCGATACGAGACTGCGACGCGTGAAATGAGCGAGGAACGGAAGATATCCGAGGAAATGCGGGGCGCCTTTGTCGACGGCCAGCTCGACAATGCCGACTGGGCGCGTGTTGTGAAAGCCGCGGAACGCGATCCGGCGCTGCGCGAAGACTTGTGCCAGCTGCGCACGTTGAAAGAAACGGTGCGGCACGCTTATGCCGCACTGCCCGCCCGTTCGCGACGCACGCAGCGGCCCGTATGGGCCTGGCGTACGGCCGCGGCGGCGGCGGTGATTGCGGTCGCCGGTGCGGCCAGCTGGTTGGTGCATGTCTGGTGGGGGAGCGGATCGTCGCTCGATCCCGCTTCGGCCTACGCCTTGCGCGGGGACTGGGGCGCGGTGCGCTCCGACTGGCGCACACTCGACCGCAATCGGATTCTGGTGCACGTGAGCTCGGAGGCGAGGATGGCAACGGCGCTCGACGAGGTCGAGGACCTGTTGCGTGCGGCGCGTGCGGAGGGCCGTCACATCGAGATTGAGATCATCGCCAATAGCACGGGGATCGAACTACTCGACGCGAACACCTCGCCCTACGCCGCGCGCATCGCTACGCTGCACCGCCAGTTCCCGCAGATGCGGGTCGTCGCGTGCGGCCAGACTCTTGACCGGCTGCGTGCCAAGGGCCGACAGCTTACATTGTTGCCCGGAACCGAGGTGGCGCCCTCCGCGCTCGACGAAGTGGTCAGGCGGCTGCGCGATGGTTGGGTGTACGTGCGTGCCTGACTTCAGGAAGGCCCCGCCCGTCGCGTAGGGCTTGCGACGCTGCCGATACGGCTCGCCATACCTCCTGGGCAGTCCTCATGGGGTGTTGGGCGGCATCACGGCGCTCGATTGCACCCCAGGGAAGGGGATATCAGGCTTCTCCACTCCCGCCCTCCGCTCGACCGTCGAGCATTGCGGGATCAGGCAACCTTGAAGTATGAATACTGGCGGTTGACGAAGGCGATCTAGAATTCCCTAAGCTCTAGCCCCAGCGCGCTCGAACAATCATGTCGCCGTGCAGAGACAGTCTGAAGCGGCGCGAAATCAGACCCTTGCCCAATACTGCGAAATAGTAACGTCGCCCCGGGACGACATTGAGTGCGCGCGACCGGCGAGCGAGGTCAGCGGAACTCCTTGAAGTAACACGAGCTACGGCGAACAAACCGTTGTGGCACGGTTGTTGCCATCTGCTTCACTGAATTTCCATCCAAAAGACAAAAAGCATTTCTTCAATTGCTGGATTCTGGATTTTGGTTTCCGGAGTCCATATTGCTGGTCGAGGGAGAAACGGCGATGAAACGCTCGGCCATTCCACTCATATTGACCCTGATCCTCGTTGGTTCGACGCTGGCGCTCGTCGGTTGTTCAAAATCCAGCGGCGAAGTGGGTGTATCGGTCGTCCCGTATGTCGGCGCCCCCGATCCCGGAGTGCGCGCCGGAGCCGCGAGCGCCGGGTTGCCACTCCCTGGCCTGACGCAAAGCGAACTCGCTTTCTTCAACGCGGGCAAAGACGAGTTTGAAGAGCCGGAAGACGCCACCGACGGCCTTGGCCCAACGATGAACCTCGACAGCTGCAGTGGCTGCCACTCGCAGCCGTCGACTGGCGGCACGAGCCCGACGGTGAATCCTCAGTTCGAATTTGCGACGCGCGACGGCGCAGCCGATCAGGTTCCGGCGTTCATCACACAGAACGGCCCGGTGCGCGAGGCGCGGTTCGTGAAGAATCCCGATGGAACCCCTGACGGCGGCGTTCACGCGCTATTCACGATCACCGGCCGACCGGATGCAGACGGTTGCGTGCTTGCGCAGCCGGACTTCGCGACGCAGCAGGCGACCTACAACGTGATTTTCCGGATTCCCACTCCCGTCTTCGGCGCCGGCCTGATCGAGCAGATCCCGGACAGCGCAATCCTCGCGAACAAGAATAGCTATGCGTCCCAAAAGGTGGCCCTGGGTATTGCAGGGCGGGCCAACATGGTCGTCTCCGGCAATACGATATCCGGCCTGGCAAACAAGAACGGCAACGACGGCACGATTGCCCGATTCGGCTGGAAGGCCCAGAACAAGTCGCTGCTGTTGTTCTCCGGTGAAGCGTACAACGTGGAGATGGGAATCACCAACGAACTGTTTCAAACCGAGCGCGATGAGACTTCGACCTGCCAGTTCGTGAGCGTTCCCAACACCGTAACCAACATCACTGATGCAGCCACGCCCATCGACGCGCTGAGCGCAATCGAAAAGTTCTCCATCTTCATGCGCTTGCTGGCGCCGCCGACGCCTTCGCCCGACACGCCGGGAGGCACCGATTCAATCGCAAGGGGCCGGCAGTTGTTCGCCGACGTCGGATGCGCGCTCTGTCACACGCCGACGCTCTATACGGGCAACGCAACCGTGGCTGCGTTGCGCAACAAGCCGGTGAATCTCTTCTCCGACCTCCTGATCCACGACATGGGCGTGGGATTGGCGGACGGGGTCAGCCAGGGGCAGGCGGGCCCACGTGAGTTTCGCACCGCCCCGTTGTGGGGCCTCGGACAGCGGATCTTCTTCCTGCACGACGGACGGACCTCGGACCTGGCGCAGGCAATTCAGGAGCATCTGAGCAGTGGCTCCGAAGCCAGCGCGGTCGTCTCGGGGTACAACGCTCTCCCGGAGATCCAGCAGAGCGATGTTCTGAACTTCCTGCGCTCCCTCTAAGCCGGGAAGGGGAACAGGAGCCCGCGTCGAAACGAATCGACGCGGGTCTCCCCGCGGAATCAACCAACTATCACCGGATCCCTATGGCGCATCGTCCAGCCGGCTCAAGCTGACGGATTCGCTCCGAGGAGCGTGCGCCCGTCGCTCCTAGCGGATTGACACGCTGTCCCCCTCGGCAAAGAATACGGGGGCAGGGAAGAAAAGCCCCAATTGGAAATCCGCTCATGACTCAGCTGCAAGCGTGCCCCTTGCTGGGGAGGGCCCTCTTGCTCGCCGTGCTGTACGGTCTGTTTTTTGCCCTGCCCGTGCAAGCCGAGGAGAAGCCCCGGCTGGCTGCCCCGCCGCCCGGCAAGGCATTGGTGTTTGTCCTTCGCAGCGAGCGTGAGCCGGTGCCCGAGCAAGTCCCGGTGCTCGTGAACCTGGAGTCCGTGGGCAAGCTCGCCAACGGGACGTACCTCACCGTGATCGTAAATCCCGGGAGGACTCACCTGCGTATCGGAGACCGGATACTGACGATTTTGTCGCTCCAGACCGCGGCGAACCGCAGCTACTTCGTGCAGGTTGAGGCCGTTCCAGGGGTGAGGCCGATACGAACGCGTACGCGCGCGGTGAGTGAAACCGAAGGTCGCCACCTGCTCGCACAAAGTCGCTTCGTCGGGGGCGCACCCCTGGCGGCGGTCGGTGCGACCCCGTCTCGGCGGCCGCCTGCACCGAAGCCCACCACCGCGCCGCGCCCCCCACCGCCGAGCCAAGCCGCGCAAGCCGCACCGCAAATTCCTCCCACGACCGAGCCTGCTCGCAAATCGGCGTTCGCTCTCATCGCGAACGGCGGTTCGTTCAAGCTGGCCAACGGAAACCAGGTGGTTGCCGGCCTCGCCAGCACCTACGACACGACATCCAAAGCGGTATATGGCCTTGAGGCTGAGTGGCGCAGCAAGGCTGGTATCGCTGTGGGCGGGGAGGTCTTTCACTACCGGAATGAACTGGTCGCGACTGGAATTCCCAGTGGCCAGCAGGAAGTGCTGGCCGTCATGTTGAACGGGAAATACTACTTCGGTGCGGCCAACTGGTTCTATCCGTTCGTGGGCGCAGGTATCGGCTACGCCCATGCTGCTTTCAGCGACGGTTTCACGGGGGAGACGAAGGGTCCGGCTTATCAGGCCCTGGCGGGCGCAGAATTTCGCTTCAAGCACATCGGTCTCTACCTGCAGTACAAGTACCTTACCTCGACGACGGGCAACCCCGGCAAGGAAGTGAAGATCGGCGGTAGGGGGATACTTGCCGGAGTGAGTTTTGCCTTCTGAAGGACGTGCCTGGAGAGACCGGCGCGAAGATGGTGGGCGGTACTGGGATCGAACCAGTGGCCCCTCCCGTGTGAGGGGAGTGCTCTACCGCTGAGCTAACCGCCCGGGAACGAGAATTCTAGCAAACTCGCGCCGCTGCGCGGGCTCATCTGCCGTCATCGCGTAAAATGCAGGCGGTTCTCCCTCCGCCATGATCCGAACCCGCTTCGCTCCCAGTCCCACCGGCTATCTCCACGTGGGAGGCGCGCGCACCGCGCTCTTCTCCTGGGCCTACGCCCGGCGCCACGGCGGCAAATTCATCCTGCGCATCGAGGACACCGATCTCGAGCGTTCGACCGAGGCCTCGGTACAGGCGATCCTAGACAGCATGCGCTGGCTCGGCCTCGACTGGGACGAAGGGCCCTTTTTTCAGATGAAGCGGATCGAGCGCTACAAGGCAGTCGCCGAAAAGCTCATCGCAGAAGGGAAAGCCTACCGCTGCTGGGCGACCCGCGAAGAGCTCGAAACGATGCGCGAGATCCAGAGGGCGCGCGGCGAGAAGCCCCGCTACGACGGACGCTGGCGTCCGGAGCGCGCCAAAGCTGCCGGCCTCGTTCCACCCACGGGCAGGCCACCTGTCGTCCGATTCCGGAACCCCGACCAAGGCGACGCAAGCTTCCACGACCTCATCAAAGGGTCGATCAGCGTCGCAAACGCCGAGCTGGACGACCTCGTGCTGCTGCGCGCGGACGGCGTTCCCACCTACAACTTCGGGGTAGTCGTGGACGACCTCGACATGAATATCACCCACGTGATCCGCGGCGACGACCACGTCAACAACACGCCGCGCCAGGTCAACATTTTTCGCGCAGTCGGCGCGGATCTGCCAAAGTTCGCCCATGTCCCGATGATCCTGGGTCCGGACGGAGAGCGGCTTTCCAAGCGTCACGGGGCGGTGAGCGTCATGCAATACGAAGAGGACGGGCACCTGCCTGAGGCGCTCGTAAACTACCTGGCCCGCCTCGGATGGTCGCACGGCGACGAGGAAATGTTCGCCGTGGCCCAGTTTGTCGAATGGTTTGACCTCGCCCATGTCAGCCGCTCGGCGGCGCAGTTCAATCCCGAGAAGCTCCGCTGGCTGAATCACCAGTATCTCAAGCAGCGCCCCGATGGAGACCTTGCGACACTCGTTGCACCGCGCATCGAGAGCGACGGGGGCAGGGTGGACTCCGGGCCAAGCCTTACCGCGGTCGTCGCCCTTTTCAAAGAGCGTTCCGAAACGCTCAACGAGCTCGCCGAGCAGGCGATGATGTTCTTCGGCGAGGCGAAGCCCGCGCAGGCCCAGCTCGAACAAAGCGTCGGGGCGGAAGTCCGGCCGGCGCTGGCCGGGCTCGCGTCGAAGCTTTCTGCGCTCGGAGACTGGAACGCGGATTCAATCATGGACGCGATCCACGCGGTGATGGACCGGCACAAGCTCAAGCTGCCGAAGATCGCGATGCCGCTCCGCCTGATCGTCTTCGGCCGCGCCGAAACCCCCAACCTCGGACCCGTGCTGGCTCTGGCGGGAAAGAAACGCGTGCTCGAGCGCCTTCAGGCGTATCTGGCTGCGTGATATAATCCGCCCCCTTGCGTGGGGGTATAGCTCAGCTGGGAGAGCGCTTGCATGGCATGCAAGAGGTCAGCGGTTCGATCCCGCTTACCTCCACCAGACCGGCCTCTGGCCGTCGCAAGAGTCCGTCGGGTCCCCATCGTCTAGAGGCCTAGGACATCGCCCTTTCACGGCGGTAACAGGGGTTCGAATCCCCTTGGGGACGCCATTCCGATTGTGCAAGAGCGTGCTTTTTCCCTAGGCAAGGCACCAGCGGAGGAGTACACGTCGGTTTTTCGATTTACTCTCCCTATAAGGGGAGAAGACCCAGGGGAGGGGTCATGACGCGTTACACGTTGCCACTTTCTTTTCAGGACACGCTATTCGCCGGAACGACGACGAAGGTGGAGATTCTGGCCAACCTCAAAGAGGACACAGGCGTCCTTGCCAGCCTGCGAAAGGACGCGGCGGCTCGGGCACTCGTCACTGTTAGCGCCTTCGCGAAACCCGGTTTGGAGCGATTCGCACTCCGACAACGCCGACGCAACCGGATTATGAGGTGGCTCGGCGAACGTCTGGGCAGGACCAACCCCAGCCAGCCCCAGGCGGCTGACGCTCATACGCGAATCGTTCTAGCGAAAGACAATGACAGCATCGAATGGGACGAGACGCTAAAGCACAGGCCGGTGGCCCATGGGTTACTCTATGACCTGACAGCGGCCGGGCGAATGGATGTTCTTCGCGTCGGCCGCTTTCCTTCTCAAGATTTTCCGCTTGTAGATCGCTATGTGTCGCGGGAACACGGCCTCGCTCTCTACTTGAACGGAGCTGTTTACTACTGCGACTACGGGACGTTTTTCACGGATGACGCCGCCAGGGAAGATGGCCGGATGCCTGGCCGGCACGGGAGCAGGAATGGGACTTGGATTCGCGACGCAAGTCCTATCCGAGACACGCTCATCCGCTGGGACGAGGCTGACGAGTTGGGCCTAGGAGATGTTATTAAGGCTTCGGACGGCTCTTTCGTGCGCATGATCCGATTGAGCTACGGTCGGATTTCTGGTCGGCACTGAACAGCTCGGCATCGCCGTTCACCGTACCAAGCCTTATCGAGCTAGGCGTGAGCAGCCGGAACGCGCGCCCCGTGAGCCGCAATGCGGGGTATGAGTTATCTCCCCTTGGGGAGGCCATCAGCAGGCTGCATTACCCTATAATTCGCGCCACCATAGAAGGAGGGGACACCGCACTGGGCCAGGCGTCTCCCCTAGTCCGAAGGGAGTTTCAATGAGGATATTCCTAAGTGGCTTGATCTTAGTCTCGCTGATCGGATGCTCGCATAGCCCGACTAAAACGATGCTTCATACTAAGCAGGCCCTTGCACAGGAGGCCCGGATCGGGATGAGTGTCGACGAGGTTGACCAGCTCTTGGCCCCAGCGACACCCGTCCGCGTCGAGCAAGCGGGCGGGAACGTGGAGATCCGATGGTACGCGATAGAGTTTCACCGCAGCTTGGGCGGAGCCCAACCGCGCTCCACCCCAATCGTCATCAAGGATGGAAAATTGTGGGGCATCGGTGAGGCTGCGGTAAAACACGCGTTGAGTGGGGGGTGAGTGGGATGATACAAATGGTGTATGACACGGCTCTCACAGACCTCGAAAGGCTGCTTGGCCGTCGAGAAGAGATGTGCTTTGAAATCGATACGAGCGTTACCCCCAGCGCTTGCTTCCGGCCTTCAAAAGGTAGCTTTCTGGTGCCGGTTCCGCTCAAAGCCGCGAAGGCATTGCTCAAACATATCAAGAATCGCGCAGGCCTAGACTCTTCGACGCCAGCGCGGCTTCAATCTGGCGGAGTGTGGATTGGCAAGCGGTTGTTTAAGATCTCTTGCTGCCCACAGCTTAACGGCGAGATCGTTGTGTTTCGCACGGTAGAGCGCCCGT
>Ga0187774_10000866_pt1 | contig 10549 bp, 9 predicted proteins | sample 0216_BV02_MP05_2_FD_133152 | JGI IMG/M metagenome (GOLD analysis project Ga0187774, IMG submission 133152) | Tropical peat soil microbial communities from peatlands in Department of Meta, Colombia - 0216_BV02_MP05_20_MG | ecosystem: Environmental > Terrestrial > Soil > Wetlands > Peat | place... | reverse complement strand
CCTACAGCGCCGCCGACGTGGGCACGCTCGACGCGGAGGTGAGCTTCAAGAAGACCGTGCCCTACTTCGGCATCGGATACGGGCGCCCGATCAACAGCGGGCTCTCGTTCATCGGCGACCTCGGCGTCATGTTCCAGGGCAGCCCGACGGCGACGCTCGCGGCGAGCTGCGGCGGCGCAGCACCCGTGGGAAGCGCTGCGTGCGACAGCATTCGTGCGAGCGTCGCAAACGAGCAGGCGACGGTGAACGAGGACATCAAGAAGTTCAAGTACTACCCGGTGCTCACGCTGGGGCTCTCGTACACCTTCTGAATCCCGGCGGCGACGCCGGCTGCCGCTTCGTCGGGAGCTACCGCGACGCGGACGAGTCTCACCGGTCCTCTCGAACGGACGCTCGCGGGGAAAGGACTTCTGGATATCCCACAGAAAGACGGAAGCTGGGCAGGCTGAACCGCGCTGCCCCTGGCGGCTCCGTTTTGTTCGAGAACCGGAGCGCAGCGAGAAAGCTACGCCGCACTGCTTGCGTGGGTCAAGTGATGCTTTCCCGACAGTCAGGTAAACCCCGCTTTCTCTCGTAGGGGTTGCCCCTACATCTCCTCCTCCGTTGACCGAGGACTCCGCCAGGGTGTAGCGTGTTTTTGTTGAAGGCCAGCGCCTTGGGGGAGCGCACGCAGGGTCAGGACAAGCGATCGGCTGGATGTATTCCGTTTTTTCCGCAGCGTAGCGAATACAACGACGAACGAGGAGACATCATGAGAGGAAAACATTTTATTTACGCCGGTGCTGTTGGACTGGCCATGGCCGCTGCCTTGAGCCTGTCCGTTTCTGTCACGCAAGCCGATACAAAGGGGGGCCATAAGGTCCCGAGATTCGCAGTCGATGGGTCGTGGCCGAAGATGCCGTTGCCGAGCGCGGGCGACTACGGAACCCCGCTGGTGCTCAGCACCTCGACCGGCAAGCCCAAGCCATGGTCTACCGGCGAAGTCGCGGGAACCTGCGTCGATTCGCGGGATCATGTGTTCATCGTGACGCGCGGAAACCTGGTCAACTCGCCCGAAACTCTGGATTCGGTTCCCGCGGCGCCGGTTATCGAATTCGACACGGACGGAAACGTGGTGAACGCGTGGGGCGACCGGAACGTACTGCCCAACGGCATTCACGGCTGTTTCATCGACTACCAGGACAACGTCTGGATCGCCGGCAATGGCGACGGCATCGTGCAGAAGTACTCGCACGACGGCAATAGTCTGCTGCTGCAGATCGGCACGCGCGGGGTGTGCGACAACCCGCCGGCAAACACGTGCGGCAACTCGGGAGCCAACTCTCTCGCCAACCAGAGCAAGACGCTGCTGAACCAGCCCGCCAACATGTGGATCGATCCGGGCCGGGATCCGGTGACCGGACAACGCGGCAGCATCTACATCGCGGACGGGTACGGCAACCACCGCGTCGTGGTGTTCAGCGCCAACGGCACCTGGCTGCGGCAATGGGGCGGCGTGGCAGGAACGGTGAACTTCGTGACCGACTCGCCCGGCTTGTTCGCCTCGGGCGACGGCGGCCATCCGCATTGCGTCGTGGGCGGCAAGGACGACCTGCTCTACGTGTGCGATCGCGCCGACGACCGCATCCAGGTCTTCAACAAGACCGGCACGCTGAACCGGATCATCCCGGTCGTCCCGGGGACCGGCGTGACGCTGGGAATCGGCGGCGTGCCGGGGCTCGGCACCGCGGGTTCGGCGTGGGACCTCGCGTTCTCCAACGACTACGGGCAGAGGTTCATGTTCGAGGTCGACGGAGGAAACGAGATCCTGCACATCATGAGCCGCGTGATGGGCACGATCCTCTCCGGGTTCGGCACGCCCGGACTGCAGGCGGGCCAGTTCACGTTCCTGCACAGCGTCGCCATCGACTCGAAGGGCAACCTCTACACCGGCGAGACGATCAACGGCCGACGGGTTCAGAAGTTCACGCCCGTGCGGTGCGACCGCGATGGGTGGGGCAACGGCAAGGGTGATTGCGACTGATGCGAGGTGCGGCCGCAGGTGAAGGCCTCCGGCTGCGAGCGTTCGGCTACCCGCGTCACCCGCTCGTCGCCGGTTGACGCGGGTTCGTTTTGGCATGCCGCCGGTTCAATACCTTTAGCGGGGAATAGGATGATAGTTCGCGCTTTGCGACTTGCGGCCTGGGGCGTCCTTGCCTGTGCCGCCGCATGTGCGCAGATCGCGTGTGCGCACGAATTCAAGCTTGACGCCGTCATTAACGCATTCGTCAAGATCGAGCCGGGCGAGGCGCAGCTCGTCGTCCGCGCGCCGCTGTATCTGTTCAAGTCGGTCAGGTTTCCGGTCAGCAATATCGAAATCGACGTCGACAGGTCGGGACCCGCGCTCGAGCGGGCGCTGGCTGCGATCCAGCAGGACATCACACTCTTCGAGAACGGCCGGCCGCTGGCCGCGTCGCACGCAACGGGGCGATTGTCGCTGCCATCCGATCGCTCCTTCGAGAGCTACGAGCAAGCGTCGAGCCACGTCGCCGAGCCGCTCGAACGCGGCACGAGCATCTATATCGACCAGGGCTACGTGGACGCCCGGATCACCTATCCGATCGGCTCGCCGGCCTCCGAGTTCTCCATCCGCACCACCGCCGGTCGAGAGCTCGGGGATTATCTCAAGCTCGCGCTGCGCTATATGCCGCCCGACAAAGAGGGCCAGGCGATGGTCGTTACCAGCAGCTCGGGAACGGTCGCACTGAATCCTACCTGGGTGCGCGCCGCGTCGGGCTTCATCGGAATCGGCATCGCGCACATCCTCACCGGCTACGACCACCTGCTTTTCCTCCTTTGCCTCATCATTCCCCTGCGCGGCCTGCGGCAGCTTCTCACCGTCATCACGGGATTCACGCTGGCGCACTCGTTCACGCTCATCGGCTCCGCGTTCAGCCTGGCGCCGGTCGGAGCCTGGTTCCCGCCGTTCGTCGAAACTGTCATCGCCGCGTCCATCGTGTACATGGCGCTGGAGAACATCATCGGCGTCGAATTGAAGCGCCGCGTGCTGCTGACGATGCTGTTCGGCCTGGTGCACGGTTTCGGCTTTTCCTACGGGCTCAAGCAGGACCTCCAGTTCGCCGGCTCGCATCTGCTCGTCTCGCTGTTCGCGTTCAACGTCGGCATCGAGATCGGCCAGATCGTCGTGCTGACCGTGATGCTTCCGGCGCTCGCGCTCGTGACGCGCTTCGTTCTTCCCGGCCGGGTCGGGACCATCATCCTGGGCGCCCTCGTGGCGCATATCGGGTGGCACTGGATGACCGAGCGCTGGGACGCGCTGGTCAGGGTTCCATGGCCAAGCCTCGACCTGGCGAACGCGGTGATGCTGCTCGTCTGGCTGGCCGGTCTCGCGCTCGCGGGCGGCCTCGTGGTCGCGGTCGTTTCCCGCCTGCGGCTCCAGCCGGCGCCGGCGAATTCGCCGGTCCCGGCGGCGCGCGCCGGCAGCTAGGCGCCGCCCCTCGCTGCGCAGAGGGGCCTTCCTGCGCGGAATCCCGCGCGCCTTTGATCTCGATCAACCGGCCGGTCGCCGGAGCGCCTAGGCTCAAGCTTCGGAAGCAAGCCGGGACTCTACCCCAAGGGAGCAAACATGCGGCCTCGCCACATCGTCGCCCTCGCAGCATCGATCGCCTGCGCCGCGCTCGCCGGTTGCGCCACGAGCCGGAGCGAGGTTTCGCTCGGCGCCCCGGAAGCCGCCGGCGCCGCTCCCGCGCCGAGCACGGGCAAGACCGCCCTCGTCCGCTCGGTCAAGGACGAAAGGGTGTTCGAGCAGGCTCCGCGGGACCAGAGCGTCCCCTCGCTCGGCTTCGAGGGCTCCGCGCAGGCGACCGCCGAAACCAAGCTTCGCGCGATAGGGAGAAAGCGCAGCGGGCTCGGCAAGGCGCTGGGGGACGTCCTCCTGCAGGAGGGGCAAACGGTGGAGACGGTGGTCCGGCAAAGCCTATCCGATGCCCTGCGGCAGGCCGGGTATCAGGTCGTTCAGGCCGACGGCGGCAAGACGCCGGACCTCGTCGTCGATGCGCACATCAAGCAGTTCTGGGCTTACCTGCGGCCGGGATTCTGGGCCATCACGGTGAGCGCCGACATCGCGACCAATCTCGACATCTCCGGGCGCGCCGATCCGCTGCGCATCAGCGTGCACAACGAGGACGCCCGGCAGATCGTCACCGACGGCGCCTGGATCGAGGTCGTGCAGAAGGCGCTGCAGTCATACCGAGCCACAGCCGCGCAGAGGTTCGAAGGCCTGCGCTAGCGGCGGCGTCCCGGACGGGGCGCGGAAATCACGACCACAGCCCGCGAAGCCGCGCCGCGACGTCGACCCGCGGGAGCGCCTTCGCGACGTCCTGCTCCGCTCGCTGATCCTCTGCCGGCCACACGACCGTGTCGAAGGCGGCCATGACGCCGGCGGTGAGAAAGCGGCTGCGCGCCCCGTAGACGTGCGCATCGCCCAGGCGCGGCTGCTGCGTGACGTAGTACTTGAGCGGCGAAATGAGGTCGAGCTCGTTCTTCGCGCGCGTCATCGCCACGTAGAGCAGGCGCCTTTCCTCCTCGATCTGCTCCGGCCTTCCCGCGGCGTATTCGTTCGGAAAATTCCCGTCGCTCACGTTGAGCACGTGGACGCGGTCCCACTCCTGGCCTTTTGCCGAGTGAACCGTCGAAAGGACGAGGAAATCCTCGTCCAGCGAGGCGGCGTTGGAGATGTCCGACGTGGCGTTGGGCGGATCCAGCGTGAGCTCGGAGAGGAAGCGCTCGCGCGTCGCGTACTGCAGCGCGATGCGCTCGAGCTGCTCCAGGTCGCCCGCGCGCGCGGCCCCGGCCTCGTAGAGGCGCATGAGCTGCGGCTCGTACCAGCGCCGCGCGAGGCCCGCCTGGCCCTGCCAGGGCGCCGAATCCGAACCGATGGAAGCGAGCAGGCCGCGCAGGGCCTCGTAATGCTCGCGCGACGCCGCGGGCGCGTGAAAGGCGGCGAGCGCTCCCCAGCCGTGCCCGGCGGATTCGAAGGCCCGCCAGCATCGATCGGCGTTCGCCGGCCCCATGCCGGGCAGCAGCTGCAGCACCCGGAATGCGGCGACGCGGTTCTTCGGATTGTCGGCCCAGCGCAGGACGGCGAGCAGATCCTTCACGTGCGCGGCTTCGAGGAACTTGAGCCCGCCGTACTTCGCGTAGGGAATACCCCGGCGCACCAGCTCGAGCTCCAGCACGTCGCTGTGGTGCGAGCTGCGAAAGAGCACCGCCTGCCGGCGAAGCGGCACGCCCTGCTCGCGCGCGGCGAGGACGCGCTCGACCACGTATTGCGCCTGCGCGTGGTCGTCGGGCACCGTGACGTGGCGCGGGCGCGAGCCGGCGTCCCCCGAGCCGCGCCGGGCGCGCAATTCCTTGCGGTATTGCCTGGAGGCCTCGGCCATGAGGCAGTTCGCGGCATCGAGGATGGCCTGCGTGGAGCGGTAGTTGTCCTCCAGGGTGACGACGCGCGCGGGCGGCGAGAAGCGCGAGGGAAAATCGAGAATGTTGCCGACGTTCGCCGCGCGGAAGGAATAGATGGATTGCGCGTCGTCGCCGACCACGCACAGGCCCGCCCCGGTCGGCTTCAGCGACAGCAGGATGTCGGCCTGCAGGGTGTTCGTGTCCTGGTATTCGTCCACGAGCACGTGATCGAAGAGCGCGCCGACGTCCCGCGCGAGCGCCGCGTCCTGCATGAGCGCGTGCCAGTAGAGGAGCAGGTCGTCGAAGTCGAGCAGCTGCTGGGCGAGCTTCTCCTCGACGTAGCGCTGAAACAGGCCCTTGAGCTCGCGGCTCCATTCCGCGCACCAGGGGAAGAACTCCCCGAGGACATCCTCGAGGGGCCGGCGGGTGTTCACGCAATGCGAATAGACGGCGAGGCAGGTGTCCTTGCGCGGGAAGCGGCGGTCCTTGGACGAAAGGCCCATCTCGTGGCGCACGAGGTCGATGAGATCGGCGGAATCGGCGCGGTCGATGACGCTGAATCCGGGCTCGAGCCCCATGTGGCGCGCGTAGCGGCGGAGCAGCCTGTTCGACACCGAATGGAAGGTTCCAGCCCAGGGCAGCCGGACGCCCGTGGAGGACGCGCCGGAAGAAGCCCCGGCGCGGGAAGCGAGCGCCTGCGCGACGATCCGGTGCGCCCGGCGCACCATCTCCTCGGCCGCGCGCCTCGAGAAAGTGAGGAGAAGCAGCCGCTCGGGCGCCGCGCCCTGCAGCACGAGGTGGGCCACCCGGTGCGCCAGGGTGTTCGTCTTTCCCGTGCCGGCCCCGGCGATGACGAGCAAGGGGCCCGCGGCGCAGCCGCTCCCCTGCCCGGCCGGGCCATGGGTCACCGCGGCGCGCTGCGCCTCGTTCAGTCCGGCAAGACTCGCCATCACAGCCGGCATTATGGCCGATTACTGTATGTCCATCCAGCCTCCGGGAGCGACGCGGCCGTCCCCGGCATCGAGGTCGCGGCTCGGCGGCCGGCGCGGAAAGGCGTGCAGCCGGGCGCGGGCTCAGACTCTCGTTCCCGGCCTTTCGGCGCCGGCATTCTCCCGATTCGGGCCGGAGCGCGGCCCGCCAAGGGGGCGGGCTTTGACATACGTCAAATAGGAGGGCCAAAAAGTCTGTAGCGTGCAGACGGGAGAGGAAAAGGGTGGCCTGCCTGCGTCCGATGGCGTCGCGAGGTTCGCGCTTTCCCGGCTTGCGCACGCGATTGGATGCACGACGGAGGACGTCATGTTCAGCCAGCCAGTCAAATCCGTGATGGAGCGGAAAAAGCTTCTCATCGCCGCGCCGGGGATGACCGTGAGCGAGGCCGCCAGGCAAATGGCGAAGAACAATGTCGGCGCGGTCCTCGTCGTCGACAAGGACAGCCTGGTCGGCATCTTTACCGAGCGCGACGCGGTATTCCGCGTCATCGCGCAAGGCCGCGATCTGAATTCCACCCGCCTGGCCGATGTCATGACGCCCCAGCCAAAAACGGTCGATCCCGGCAAATCGTTCGGCTATGCGCTGCTCCTGATGCACGAGAACGGCTTCCGCCACGTGCCCGTGGTCGAGGAGGGAAAACTCCTCGGAATCGTGTCCGCGCGCAACGCGCTGGATCCCGACCTGGAAGAGTTCGCGGCGGAAGCCCACCGGCGGGAGCACATTCGACGCGAGGGGAATTGAAGCAGGCACCGAGGGGGCCTGACCCCGGCCGGCGCTAGTAGCAGTTCGCTTCGCTCCCGAACCGGGTGCAGGTGATAGGCGCTGCCTGTATCGGCTGCATCTGCCGGTCGACCAGCTTTTGATCGAGGAGCGAGTCCCGATACGCCGAGATTGCGGGACTGGCTGCCGGCGACTTCGGCGTTCTCGCCTTGAGCTCCTCGGAGCGAGCCTGAATCGTCTCGTCCGTTCTCGTGGCAAGCTCGACCCGCCCCTGATTGAATTGCCCGTAATCGATGCGGGCCCCGTGAAGCCTAGCGAGCAGGGTCAGCGAGGCCGCGCGGTATGCCTCGAGAATGGGGATCATCCAGGCCGATGTCTTCGGGAGCTGCTGGTTGACCTTGGTCTGCCATGAGCGGCTCATGCCCTGCCACTCCTCCAATGCACGCTTCTCCTCATCGGTCGGGAATGCGGTGAGGACCAGCATGGAAGGCGTCGCTTCTCTTGCGTCGACAAGGCTCACCTTGTCGCGAATCGGGTCGAGCCGGCTGTTGGCCACGGTTTCGTTCCGAAAAGCCAGCGTCAGCTTGCCGACCGGCGTCTTCGCCGGATCCTGCCGAAAAAGGGTGCAGGCACCGACCAGAACCGTCAGCAGAACCAGAATCGTGCTCCAGCGAAACAAGCGCATTGGTTCCCCCGGGAATCGAGCGGGGAATCTTACGCCTTTCCGACCAGCGGCTGCATCACCGGCCGAGGCTCGGGGACTGCGCGCTCGACGCCTTTCCGCTGGCGGGGAGACCGGCCAGTCACTTGAGCGGCGTGGAAACGGTGAGGCCGATAATCTCCGTTCCAGGGTTCTCGGTCTGACCCAGAACCTTCCCGTTGGACATGTGGTGATACGCCAGTCCGACGCGCACTCCGCGGTCCAGGACATATTCGAGGTCGAGACCGAAGCGGCCGATCACCGGAGGATCGCCCAGGTCCTTGCCTTCGCCGCGGCTGTACCCTCCTACGGCAAAGCTCGGCGTGATCACGACGCGGTTCCCCCAGTACGCGGCGAGGCGGATCCCTGCATAGCCGTACAGGCTCTGGTCTGAAGTGAATCCGGCGCCGACGAAGGGTCGAAGCTTCCACCATACGATCGCTTTGCTTCGGTATTCGGCACCGAAGGCGCTGGCCTGGTGCACGTCCTTCACCGGGTCGAACCGCCCGACCTCGCCGGCCGCGTAGTCGGTTTCTTCGTGCACCGAGGGATCGAGGAAGATTGCCGCGAGGACGGCCCCCCCGGCGAGGACAGCCAGAGCTTGCACTTCCGGGTCGGCATCCGCCGGCCCGGTGCCGATGGCGAGGGCGAGGCCCGCGCAGGCTCTCAGCAGGTGTCCGATCCTCTTCACCGGTCTGTCAGGCATTCGACGCTGCTAGAACTGCTTGTGCAACCCCACGGATACCCCATGTGGCAGCAGCTCTATCAGGATCGGAACGTCGCGGCCATGGGAATACCAGCCGGACGCGCCGCCAATCGCCCAGCCCGCCAGTACGTCGGTCTGCCAGTGCGCCTGATTCTTGATCCGGCCGGCACCTACATAGAGCGGCAGCAGCAGCAAGGCATAGGTCGCCGGATACTCGCTGCCGTATTCGAGCACATAGGGGGTCACCAAGCCGGCGGCGGTCGCCGCCTCGCCGCTCGGAAAGCTGGAATTCGAGTGGCCTTGAAACCAGAGGCAGGGGTCGTTCTGATCCTTGGGCCGGACGCGCGTGAAGATGTACTTGCTGGCGTTGGCCGCTACGCCGGAGATGATCTCGGAGTCGATCCCCTGCCACATCGACTTGCCGAATCGCGACTCCGATCCTTCCCACAGGGCGCCCCCGATCTGGGCGATTGTCAGCGCGTCGACAATACCGCGGTAGACCTTGGGATTCCAGGCTCCCGATTCGTCATAGGTGACGCGGTGGTCGATATGAGACCAGCCGCAGTTCTGTGCCGCCGCCGGCGCGGCAATCGCTGCCGAAAGCGCGACCGGCAGCACCGATCGAAGAAGCGCTCGCAACATGAGCGAGTGTCGTGCCGGTCTTCGAGGTTTCCTGGCGCTAAACAACACACGCTGATTCCCTGTTCCCACGCACGGTCCTCGCAGAGCCCTTCGTAAGGCGACTGAAAACATTCTCTCGTATAAAGTATCCGAACGATATTCCTGCCCTGGTGGAGGCGCAATGAGACGCTGCGGACTTCTCGTGCTGGGGGCTGTCGCGGCCTTGTGCGCCCGCGATTCCCGGGCCTGGGGCGATGAAGGTCACGAGATCATCGCCGTCATTGCGCACGCTCATCTCACGCCGTCGGTAAAGAAGAAGGTGGATGCCCTCCTTGCCGCCGACAAGGACAAGCTGTCGGGGCCGGATTTCGTGAGCCGGGCGACGTGGGCCGACAAGTATCGCGACTCGGACCGGGAGACTACGAAAGTCCGCTATACCGCGACCCACAATTGGCACTTCGTCGACATCGAGATCGACAGTCCAAGTCTGGACGCGGCCTGCTCCAACCACCCGCAGCTGCCCGCGGGAACCGCAGCGAGCCGCGGGCCGGCGAACGACTGCGTGGTGGACAAGATCGAGCAGTTCAGCGCGGAACTCCGTGACTCAGCGACCTCCAAGAAAGAGAAGATCCTTACCCTGAAGTTCCTCGAGCATTTCGTCGGAGATCTGCACCAGCCCCTGCATGCGTCCGACCACAAGGATCGGGGCGGCAATGAGGTCCCGGTTCTCTACCGCCACAGGACTGTCCCGGATAATCTTCATGCCTATTGGGATAGGCAGCTCGTCCTGAGGCTAGGGAAGGACCCGAGAGCGGTCGGCGCGGCCCTGAACAAGAAGATCACGAAATCGCATGCCACGAGCTGGGCCGGGGGAACGCCCGCTGAATGGGCCATGGAGTCCTTCTCGAAGGCGAAGGACGTGGCGTACAACTTCACGGGCGAGAAATCCTTCGTCGATGAGCACGGCGGCACAGGCGAGCGGCTGAACGCCATCTACGACAATCGGGCGCTCCGGGTGGTGCGCGAGCAGCTATCGAAGGGCGGGATCAGGCTGGCCGCCGTATTGAACCACGCGCTGAAGTAAGCTTACTCGACCAGTGCCAACTGGGCGACGAGCTGAGCCCGGTTCCGCACGCAGAGCTTGTCGTGAATGTGGCGCAGGTGGCTGCGCACGGTCTCCGGGCTGAGCCCGAGCTGCACGGCAATCGTCTTGTGGGTCGCCCCGCGCGCGACCGCCTGCGCGATCTCGAGTTCGCGCGGCGAGAGCGAGTCGGCGAAGCAGCGGCGCCGCACCCGGAAAAAAAGCATGTCCGCGCTGCGCGACGCGGCGACGTGGATGCGCTTCCCGCGAT
>Ga0187774_10000865_pt1 | contig 10566 bp, 9 predicted proteins | sample 0216_BV02_MP05_2_FD_133152 | JGI IMG/M metagenome (GOLD analysis project Ga0187774, IMG submission 133152) | Tropical peat soil microbial communities from peatlands in Department of Meta, Colombia - 0216_BV02_MP05_20_MG | ecosystem: Environmental > Terrestrial > Soil > Wetlands > Peat | place... | reverse complement strand
TGAATTGAACTTTCATTTGCTGGTGAGGCACATTCTCAACCGTTTCAACAATGAAAATTATGATGAACTGATGACCCTGCTGAAAGGGGGATTAAAAGAAGTTCTTGAAGAATGGACCCGGGATGAATTGTCACGGAGCTTTTGGAAATTGATCAGCAAAGAACCTCGGTTGATCACCCTGGGCGCCAAGGCTATCCTGAGGTCCATGTTTCAGTAGATCCGCCCCATCACCCTTCGACCCTTGTTTCCCATCCCCGCCCTCTTTTGCCCTCCTGTCCTTTTGATCCACGCTGAAAGGCTTGTCCTTCCTTATTTCAAACCATTGCTCACCTCAGATGCCAAAAGTGTTCTCGTAAAACCGACAAGCGCCATGTCCCGTAAAATGGCTCGTCGGCAGCGACGATTGTATTCGCGCTGTTCTTCTTGGTTTGAAACCCTTATGTTGGTTCCCTCCCAAACCCTCCCCTCTTGAGGGGGAGGGGAGGGTGAGAATAGGCGCATATAGAAATGTCCAAGGCCGGGCTCAATCCAGCAGGCCGGGGAACGCGCGGCGGACGCGGTCGACGTGAGTCTCGTCGAACGACTTGCCGTGCAGGAGCACAAGAAGCGACAGGAGGTCTTCCGCCGCCACAGTATAGCTGGCGCGCGGCGCCTTGCGGATCTGTTCGCCTAGTTTCCGGGTTGCTGTGCGGTAGGACAGGGGTCTGGGCGGAGCGCCGGCCTTGGCCTCGCGGCGCAGCGCGGCCAAGGCTTTCTCCGTCGCCGCCTTCTCCTTCCCCGGCTCGGCGGCCAGGATAGCGCGGCAGATTGATTTCGCGCGGGTCCACGTGACCTTCCCTTCCTCCAGCAGCTTGCGCAGCCGAGCGTCCATTCCCGGCGCGTAGCGGACGATGTCCTCGATGGAGTCGACGCTGCGATCGAGGAAATCCGCGACCCGCTCCCGGCTCCAGTTGGCATTGTTCAGCAGGATGACCGTGTCGAAGAAATCGGTGATCTTCGCATCCAGCCGGTCGGCGTTGAGCTTGAGGACGAGGGCCTGTATCTCGTCGAGTTCGCCGGTAACTACCCGCACGTCGACGCGATCGAAATAGCCAGGTTTCTTCTCCCGGATGAGACGGAGCGCGGCCATTCGGTGGAACCCGCCGACGAGAAAGAACTCCCCATGCTTGCGTTCCCATACGACCAGCGGTTCGAGGAGGCCATTCTTCTGGATATCCTCCGCGTAGTGCGCCACCTTGCGGTCGTTGAGCGGACGATGATTCGAGAGAGCAGGGTGTTCCCCGATCGAACCGAACGGAACGTAGTCATAGCGCTTGGTCGTCAACATAATCGAGCCTCCCTTTTAGCACCTGTAAGCATTCAAGTATGCGGCCAAACGGGTTCCGGTCCTTATAACCCACCTTGAAATCTGGAGGATATTTTGGCGATAAGTGGCTTCATATCAATTACTTGCAGTTCTTGCGGCCCTTTATCAAGGCGTCCTATACGGGACCGGACAAAAACCTTGTTCTTGGACCTGCGCCATACATAAAAACCACCATCCTATCGATTGTGGATTGAAGTCTACACCTGTCTGCAATGCCTGTCAAATCCAACTTTCAGGAAGCGGTCCTTAGCCACTCTTTTCTCATTTCGCCTATCCCTGACAATTCTAAATCTTTCTATTTTTGACCTAACGCCAGCAATGGTGTCGGACTTCGCTCTTTCCTTTTTTGGCTTGTGGCCCTCGGCCGGATCCCGGAAATCCAGACCTTTCAGGCCTTCACCTGGAAACCGTTACTGACAATAGGGAGATTCGGTGGGATGGGGATAATCTGTTGGGCCACATAGGGTGAAAAGAGGGAGGCTTGCCCATGGGCGGAAGAAAGGGGCGGATTAAAAAAGAAATAAAAAAGGGAAGCCTTTTTTTCCGAAAAAGGATAAACAAAAAGGACCGATTCCTTGAGGCCCTGAGCCAAGGACCTAGCTTCTTCGGCAAAAAGTGCCGCAAGGGAAATAAGGAAACAACCCGTTAGAAGTGTTCATCGACGAGATTTGATACCCTGTTTTTTAGCTCGGCATTAAACTCTCAGCAAAATAATTATTTAGGGATGTTCTCTTATCTAAAGATAGAAGGCCTCTTCTCGTTACCCCTTGGCTCTTTGGGTATGTTTGGCTATCGCCTCCACGATCCTCGGCCACACGCCGCCGTGGGGAAAATCATGCCCCATCCCTTCCATCAATACCAATTCGGCCCCCGGGAAGATTACTTCAGGTCCTGCAGCAACCTCTCGAATTCGGGAGAATGGAGCAGAATCCGCGGGCCGGCGGCCCGCCGCAGATCCACGCCTCATAGGACAGGTGGAAGGACGTGGGCAGATTCTTGTAGTACGCCCGCTCCCCCTCGGCGGAGAGGGCGTCGAAATCGACTTCGATCAGGTAAAAATCGATATCGACGCAGGCAAAAACAAATCGCCAAACAAATCGCTTGACAAATGAATTACAGATTGGTAGATTTTCCTCCAATTAAGCATGGAACGATGGAAGATACCAAGAAATAAGTTCCGTTGATGACGAAAAGAGGCATTACTCTATCAATGAGAGGAGGAGAAAAAATGGACGCAAAAAAAATGAGTTGCCTCAAATCGATTATCATTCTCACATTGATTCCTATCTTTATGGCAGGCCTTCTGTTCTTGACCATTACTCCGAAGCCTGCCGCTGCGCAAACCAAGGTGGTGAAAGTTGGAATTGATATTGGCCTTACCGGGTTTGCGGCTGCGTGGGGGAAGCATGCCTGGAATACGTATCAGCTCGCATTTGATAAAATTAATGCAGAAGGTGGAATCAAGGCGCTCGGTGGGGCCAAGATAGAATATAAAGTGATGGATACCGAGAGCAAGCCAGACATCGCTGCATCAAACGCCGAAAAACTCATCTCTTGGGGGGCGAGCGTTGTTTTTGGGTCTAATCAGAGCGGCGCTGCAATGACAGCGTCGCAGGTCTGTCAGAGGACGGGCATTCCTTTCATCGATACGACGGACGCCGATCCCATGATTACCGGGCGCGGCTTCAAGTGGGTTTTTAGAACCTGCCCGATGGCTGCTCAGCTCGTTCCCTCTGCTGTTGACTTCATGGATTATCAGGGCAAAGTGACTGGGCTGAAGCCAACCAAGGTAGCCTTGCTTACTGTGGAACAGGCTTTCGGCGCCTCGGTCAGACCCGTTTTTGCTGAGGGGATAAAGAAACATGGGTATAATTTGACAGAGGACATTCCTTATCCCACTGATCAGAAAGATTTTACGGGGGTCATCAACAAATTGAAAACGCGAGGAGTTGATTTCGTATGTTTTGTGTGCTCCACGCCGGATTCAATTCTTCTCACCCGGACGTTCAAAGAAATGGACTACAATCCCATTGGCCATATTGGCATCATCGGGGGGCAATATACGGATGACTTCATAAAGACTTTGGGGAAAGATGCTGATTATACCTTTGATTCCTGTTTTTGGACTCCTGACCTTAAGGTCTCTGGAATGGCTGACCTGATGAAAGAATATAAGACCCGCTTTGGATTAGACTTTGATGCTACAGATGCAACGGTCATCAATGCGATTGCGGTTTTCCGCGATGCCCTGGAAAGAGCCGGAACTGCAGATCCTGAAAAACTGCGGGCAGCGATATCAACGACAGACCTCAATTTGGGGCGGTATGGTTACTTAGTTCCGGACGGATGCAAATTTGATTCAACAGGCCAGAACATCAAACAAAAGGCCGTTGTTTTCCAGATCATGGATGGAAAATGGCGAAGTGTTTACCCTCCGGAAGTCGCCGGCTCGAAAGCCGTTTGGCCCATTCTGAAATGGAACGATCGACGTTAGGCGAAGGTCTAGTGTCGCGTCTCAGAAATACGTTGCGTAATTCTGCTCCCGAGCAGGGAGCGGGGCGAAGAACGCTGCGCTTGCCAAAATAAGAAGCTCGTTCCTCTTTGAAAAAGTCGATTCTTACTAAAGGTTTCGGAAATTGTCTATTGTTGCGCTCTTAGCCTAATTTTCCGGAGGCCGGCAGCGTCGCTTTGCGGATCCCAGGCCACCGCTCGGAGACAGGCCATTTCCCGGCCGATTTTGGCGGCGCGCATCGTTTCTCCGCCCCCCTCCTGGTAAATTTATTCCCTGAACTTGGGGGACGCGACACTAGCAGTTTGCGGAAAAAGTCAATTTATCTTGGCTGATCAAAAATGCTCCTCCCTTCGCCGAAGAGGCTCCCGCAAACGCGAAGCCCGCGCTTCGGCGAACGTAGGTAGATCGCGCAGGCGGGCAGAATCCTTCGTAGGGAACGCAGTTCTCCTTTCTGTACGCTGGTACGCCGCAATGAGCCTGCCCCGGACTTGATACAGGGGTAGGATGAGGGGCGGCGTCGCGACGAATGAGGAGGAGCGACTTGTTGCCGCGTCTCCGAGACAATGAGGGGGCCGTATGACGCCGCGGACGGGCGTTTTTCAGGAGCCCGATCGAGCGACGACAGATTCAGCCTTGTTCTCGTTAAGCACTCTTCCGGATGTAGGTTGAGTATCTCGCTATTTAGGGCGATGAAAAAAGGCTATTTTAAGGGGGTGCACAAAAGGAATGTAAGAGTTCTATTGGCGCATTCGCTCGATGTTATTAAAAGATCTAAGACAAAACCAGTATTCTTAGTATCCTTTGGGGGGCACCACAATATAGAGTGCCGCCCACTCTGAGCCCGGAAGTGGCTCTTTTTTTTCTTCTTCTCACTCCCTCATTAGCGAGACGGGTGAATGGAAGGATATCCGCAACGTGGCAACGGTCCTTGTCGAAAAACAGCATGTGGATGAGAATGGAAGCAGATAGGAGACCAGGGTAATGACGACATTGATCCAAGGGCTGATGACAGGCATACTGATGGGCTGTGTTTATGCCTTTTTTGCCATTGGATTCACCTTGGTTTTAGGTGTCATGAAGGTGGTCAATTTTGCTCACGGGACTTTTGTCGTCATGGGCATGTATCTCACCATTTTTGTCTTTATGAACTATCTCTGGGATCCTTTCCTTTCCCTCCTCGTGGTTATTCCTTCCATGTTTGTTTTTGGCCTTATCGTTTTTTATCTCGTCATCAGACCCATAATGCAACAGCCCTTATCCGCTCATGTCATTGCCACGATTGGCTTGCTGATTGTCATGGAGAACGTCATCACCTTGATCTTCGGTTCCCAATATCGAACAGTCACCGTTCCCTACACCACAAGCGCGATTGTCGTCGGGAGCATCCGAATCGGTATTGCGAGAATGGTCGCCGCAGCCACATCCCTGTGCGTCATAGGGTTGTTTTATCTCTTACTCCATAAAACGGATTTTGGTCGAGCGGTTCGGGCTTGCGCCGATGATATCGAAGGGGCCTGGGGTTTAGGCATTGATGTTCATCGAACGTATCTCATCGCCTTTGGGATTGGATCAGTGCTGGCTGGGTTCTCAGGGGCAGTGGTGATGCCATTTGCGGTGGCTTCCCCTAGCGGCGGCTTAGATATCGTGATTAAAACCTTTGTCATCGTGATCATTGGGGGAATGGGAAGTGTTGGAGGGGCTCTTCTCGGAGGGTTAATTATTGGGATGGTCGAAGGGATCGTTTCCGCCCTTTGGTCTCCCGCGATTGCCATTGCCGCTGTCTTCGTCATTTTGATCATCATGCTTGCAATGAAGCCCGAGGGCTTCCTTAAAAGGATATCGGAGTAGGGCCATGTTTTTTTCTACGCCGTCCTTGAAAAGGGCAATCTTCATTCTCTTTGTAATGGCGTTGTTCTCTGCTCCTCTCTTCGTTAAGAGTGACTATCACCTTACGGTTCTGATCGGCGCCCTCTACGGGGCTTACATCTGTGTCTGCTGGAACCTGGCAGCGGGATACGCCGGCCTCTTTAGCCTTGGCCACCAAGCCTTTTTGGGTCTGGGTGCCTATACCTCCACGATTCTGTTCATAAAATATGAGATTACGCCCTGGGTTGGCATGTTCGTGGGTGGAATAATTGCTGCGGTTTTCGGGTCCTTCATCACCTTTGTCTGTTACCGGTATCGCGTCAAGGGTATGTTCTTCGCCGTAGCCACCCTGGCATTCGGCTTTTTGCTCCAAGCGCTCTTCATGACCTGGGATTACGTGAATGCTTCAACTGGAATTTGGCTTACCTTGCAGGACAAACCACAGAATTTCTTTTTTATGGCGCGCGCTCCCTATTATTGGGTCATTTGCGGGCTCCTGGTGATCAGTCTGTTAATCACCTATTGTCTTGAGCGGTCTCGCCTGGGATATTATATGGTGGCCATCCGGGAGGATGAAGACGTTGCCGAATCCCTGGGGGTGAACTCGAGTAAGTCCAAGGTGATCGTCATGGCGCTCAGCGCGTTTCTCACGGCCTTAGGCGGCACATTTTATGCGCAGTTCTATCTTTACATCTCCCCCGCATGCGTCTTGAGTATGGATCCACTCATTACCATGCAGGTTGGGACCCTAGTTGGCGGAAGCGGGACCCTGTTCGGACCCGTCATAGGATGGGCATTCTTCAGCCTCCTCGGTGAGTATCTCAGGGGACTCCCCTTCGGCGGTACAGCGGTGGGGGTGATCAGCCGGATCATCTGGGGGCTTTCCTTGCTCCTGGTGATTCTTTTTCTGCCGACCGGGATGATCGGGTTGGGGCGTAAACTGGTGGGTTTGCTGCCCTGGATACGGAAAAAAGCCTCGATCCGGGAAACGGGAAGCTGAAGATCGTATTTCGTTTGCTGGAAAGATGGAGGGAGTGGGCGCCCAGAAGAAGGCGAGAGGGAGTATGGGACTCTTAAAATTATCGAAGCTATCCAAAAGCTTTGGGGGATTGCAGGCGGTTAAAGAAGTGAATCTCGAAATCAATCAGGGTGAAATTTTTGGCCTGATTGGGCCGAATGGCTCTGGGAAAACGACTCTGTTCAATCTCATCTCAGGGGCATTGCGATTGACTGAAGGGAGCATCCGATTCAGGGAGGAAGAGATTTCGAAGCTGAAACCTCATGAGATTTGCAAGCGGGGCATTGCACGCACCTTTCAGATTGCGAGGCCTTTTGCGGACGTCAGCGCTTACGAGAATGTCATAATAGGAGCCTTGAATCAGGCGTCGAGTGTTTCTACGGCGGCTCGGATCACTGATGAAGTGCTTTCGTTGACCCACTTATTAAATAAGAAGAATGTCAATGGCAAGAACCTCACCATTCCAGAGAGGCGGCGCCTCGAGCTTGCCCGCAGCCTGGCAACTCAACCGAAACTTCTGATGCTTGACGAACCCATGGCCGGTTTGACCCCCACCGAGGTTGAGGAGATGGGCGAGTTACTTCGGCGGATCCGGGATATGGGCATCACGATTTTGATTATCGAACACATTCTTCAGGCCGTCATGACCCTCTCCGACAGGATTGCCGTGCTGAATTATGGCCAAAAAATTGCTGAAGGTACGCCCGAGGAGATCGGGAGAGATCAGAAAGTCGTTGAAGCTTATCTCGGAGAGGAGTACGTCATTGCTGACAGTTGAGGAAATCGATGTCACCTACGGAGACTTACAGATTCTAAAAAAGGTATCTCTGGAGGTTAAGGAGCGTGAAATCGTTTCTATCGTAGGGGCCAATGGTGCCGGCAAAACAACGCTGGTGAGGACGATCAGTGGTTTCTTAAAGCCGAAGAGCGGGAGCCTTCTCTTCATGGGGCAGCAGATCCATTCGCTCTCTCCTCATCAGATCGCTGAACGTGGGCTCGTGCAGGTTCCAGAAGGTCGCAAGCTTTTCCCCTCAATGAGTGTGATCGAAAATCTCATCATGGGATCTTATCTCCCCGAGCCCAAACGAAACAGGGAAGGAAGCCTGAGGCGGGTCATGGAGCTTTTTCCGATTCTGGAGGACAGAAAAAACCAGGTTGCCGGAAGCCTCAGCGGGGGCGAGCAGCAGATGTTAGCCATTGGCCGAGCACTCATGTTGCAACCTAAGCTCTTAATCCTGGATGAGCCTTCGTTAGGCTTGGCTCCTCTGATTGTGAAACAAATTTTCAGTCTTGTGGAAGAGATAAATCGAAGAGGAACGGCGATCCTGCTGGTGGAACAGAATGTGTCTCAGAGTCTTAAGTTATCCAACAGAGGCTACATTTTGGAGAACGGGAGGATCGTTATGAGTGGAACGGGTCGGGAAATATTGGCCGATTCCCATGCGAAAAAGGCCTATCTCGGTCTGAAATAGCCTCATAAGATGTTGGGTTGGGACCCTAACCCGGCAGGGCCGGAACCAAATGACTTTTGGGAGCCGAAATTCCAAATCAGAATTTCAAATTCCGAATAAATTCCAATATTCAGTGTTTAAATTTCAATAAGTTGAGATTTTCAAAAATGCTCTCGGGCCCTTACGAATAGGCCTCAAAAGATGGTATTAGGAATATTGTGACATCTATGCGCACAACTCTATTCGCAACAGACTAATGATTGAGAGGGACGGAATAGGATGGAAAGGATTGAAGAATTCGATCTTGTGATAAAAGGGGGGATCATTGTTCATGCGAACGGGTTTACATCAGGGGATATCTTTATCCGGGGAGGGGTGATCCAAGGAATAGCGAAGGGAGCTTCCTCTCTTTCAGCGAGAGTGATTGATGCCTCTGGAAAACTGATACTGCCTGGAATGATTGACGCACACCTTCATCCCGCCTATGTGGATGATTTCGATTCCCTATCCCTCTCCGCTGCCTTCGGAGGGGTTACCACACTGATCCCTTTTATCAGAAAGGGAGGGGAATCGAACCTCATCGATACCCTTAAGTACTTTCGAGAGGAGGGATTCAGTAAATCGTTCCTCGATTTTGGATTTCACGCAGAACTTTCAAGCGATGACGATTTCAGCCGCCTCATTCCCGAGTGCATGAAGATGGGGGTCACTTCTTTTAAGATGTTCATGGCCTATCCCAGAAGGGGTCTAATGTTTCATGAGGATCGGTTATTGGCCGCCATGGAGGTTTTATCAGACCACGGTTGCTTAGCTATGGTACACCCCGAGAATGGGGTTGCGATTGACTATTTAGAAAATAGATCCATTTCCAGAGGAGAGGTTTCCCCCCAGTTCTTTTCAAAGACAAGACCAAAGGCATTGGAAGCCGAAGCTGTTTACCGAGCTATTTCGCTTGCTAAGGTAGCAGGGTGTTCACTCTATCTCGTTCACCTCAGTGCAAAAGAGTCAATGGGACCTCTCCGGTTGCTCAAGGATGAGCGGGTCTATGCGGAGACCTGCGCCCAATACCTCACCCTTACCGACCGGGAGATGGTCACGCGAGGGCCCCTGGCCAAAATTGCCCCTCCCTTGAGAGAGCGGCAAGATATCGATGCCCTATGGGGCGCTGTTGGAGAAGGTCTGATCGATACGATCGGCAGTGACCATGCTCCATATACCCCAGGGATGAAAGCGGCGCATGGAGAAAGCATCTTCGATGTTCCCTTTGGTGCCCCTGGGGTTGAGACCACGCTACCCGTTCTTTATCACGAAGGGGTGAATCAAGGCAGGATAACCCTTTGCAGGCTTGTGCAGATCATGAGCGAGAGACCGGCCAAAATTTTTGGCCTCTATCCCAAGAAAGGAACGATCCAAGTCGGATCGGATGCTGATATTGCTGTGTTTGACCCAGAATGGAGATGGACGATTGAGGCGGGGAATCAGCACTCCAATGCCAACTATAGCCTATTCGAAGGAAGGAATTGCATGGGAAGATGCATTACCGTAATCCAGAGAGGAAGAGTCATCATTCAAGATCTTGAACTTAAAGCCAGCCATGGGAATGCCCAATATCTGGAGGGTGGTCTTTTTGTAAAATAGTCATCTTCTTTACTCCGTGAGTGTTTTATCAACCCTTTGCCTACGAGAAGGCATTTAACCCGTACCGCGCCTGCCCTGGAACCTTTTGTGGGTTTCAAGAATGAGTGTGTTAAAACCTCTGTGAATGACAAAGAAAAAGGGGGAATCCATCGCTTCTAGGGGATTAGAAATAGTTTTGATATGGTTTGCTGCATATCAAAGCTTTTTGGACCCTCCTAATTTCAACAAAGAGTCGAGTGGCGCGGGGGAGTTCCACCCCTACGCCCTCACGGGTAGGGTCGAGGACTGGCGCGGTATCCCAAGGCCCGTTTCCAGTCCCCGCCTCGTCAAACCCGGCGTACGGTTCTCCCCTACCGGGATTTCCTGCTAACTTCATCCAAAGGCTTATGAGACCTACCTGATTGCCACGAGTGGAGATATTGAAAACGAAAAAGCATGAGGAAGGAATTTGCTTGGGTCGATTCAAAAGATGGCGATCCCTCTTTCATTGACGGGCAAACCCTTAATTCTTATAATGCAAATTATTGGGAAGGATCTTTTACCATCCTCATTAATGAAGGAGGCGGGAACATGCTTACTGCGAGAGAAATAATGCTGCTCTTTTTTGGGGCCACCATGTTGGGTTATCTCCCTATGGCCGCCAGCGCCGCTGAGTCACTCCCTTTGGTTAAGGTTTTTTCCACCGGCGGAACCATTGCCTCAAAATACGATCCCG
>Ga0187774_10000864_pt1 | contig 10569 bp, 8 predicted proteins | sample 0216_BV02_MP05_2_FD_133152 | JGI IMG/M metagenome (GOLD analysis project Ga0187774, IMG submission 133152) | Tropical peat soil microbial communities from peatlands in Department of Meta, Colombia - 0216_BV02_MP05_20_MG | ecosystem: Environmental > Terrestrial > Soil > Wetlands > Peat | place... | reverse complement strand
GGATGCCGAACGCGCCGGCGATCTCCTGCTCGACGTCCGTGTTGACCTTGGCGAAGACCACGTCGGCGTGCTTCTCCGACGCGCTGTCGAACACCGGCGCGAAGCCCTTGCACGGGCCGCACCATGGCGCCCAGAAGTCCACGATCACCATCGGGCTCTCGCTCACCACTTGCTCGAAGTTGTCCTTGCCGAGCTCGACCGTCGCCATCCAGAGTTCTCCTTTCGAAAATGGCACTATACCTGCGTTGCCCGCACCCGTGACCGCAGCTGACACACCTTACATCGGCCGCTTCGCCCCGTCGCCGACAGGGCCATTGCACTTCGGCTCGGTCGTCGCGGCGCTCGCGAGCTGGCTCGACGCGCGCGCCGCGCGCGGCAGCTGGCTGCTACGCATCGAAGACCTCGACAAGCCGCGCGAGCCACCGGGGGCAGCCGACGCCATCCTGCGGCAGCTCGAGGCGTTAGGCCTGCACTGGGACGGAGCCGTGCTCTATCAGCGCACCCGCATCGCGTCCTATGAGGCAGCGCTCGAGCGGCTCGCCGCGCGCGGCGCGACCTACCCATGCGGCTGCACGCGCGGCGAAATCGCCGACTCCGCGCTGGCGATCGACGGCGCACGCATCTACCCGGGCACCTGCCGCGCCGGCCTGGCGCGCGGGAAGACCGAGCGTGCGACGCGCGTGCGCACCACCGGCGAGGCCATCCGTTTCGTCGACCGCGTGCAAGGAGAGTGCGTGCAATCGCTCGAGCGCGATGTCGGCGACTTCGTGCTGCGACGCGCTGACGGCCCGATCGCGTATCAGCTCGCAGTCGTTGTCGATGACGCCGAACAAGGGATTACCGACGTGGTGCGCGGCGCCGACCTGCTCGAATCCACCGCACGGCAGATCTGGCTGCAGCGCCTGCTCGCTTACCCGACGCCGCGCTACCTGCATGTTCCCGTCGCCGTGAACGCGGCGGGCGAGAAGCTGAGCAAGCAATCCGGCGCACGGCCGGTCGAGCCGGGTTCGGCCGACCACACTCTGACGCATGCGCTGGCCTTCCTCGGCCAGAGTGTGCCGTCGAGTCTCGATGCGCGCGAGCTGCTGCAGTGGGCAGTCGCGAACTGGGACGTCGCGCGCATTCCCAGGTTGCGAACGCTGACGGCGCGGGACTAGGCAATCCTGCGCGACGGCAGCACGACGGTCAGCAGCGAGCCGATCACCAGGCCGAGCGCCGCGTACTCCGCCCAACTCGGCCGCTCGCCGAGAAATAGCACCCCGCTTATCACCCCGATGACCGGAATCATGAGCATGCTGAGCGACGAGACTGCGACCGGGACCGAAGTGGCGATCCGGATCCACGCCCAGGTTGCGAATGCGAAGGCGAACAGCACGTTGTACAGGACCCCGAGCGCGGGCCACAGACTCACCGACAATAGCCTCGCGGGATCTTCCAGGAGCAGCGCGCCGGCCAGGATGGGAACACCGCCGAGCAGCATCATCCACGCGGAGTACGCTCCGAGCGGCATGGACATGGGATAGCGCTTCTGCAGTACCGTGCCGAGCGCCCACGTAAACGCGGCGCACAGCACGAACAGCGAGCCCACCGGCGCCGCCCTGAGGCTCACCGCGCCTTCGCCGAGAAGCAACGCCATGCCGCCCATACCGAGCGCAAGGCCCGCAGCGCGGCGGCCGTTCATGCGCTCACCGAGCAGCCAGACCGAGAGCGGAATCGCCCACGCCGGCATCGTGTAGGCGAGGATCGCTGCGCGCCCGGAAGGAATCATCTTTACTCCGAATACCACCAGCACGTTCCACAGTGTCATGTTGAAGAAGCTGAGCATCAGGAGGCGCGGCCATTGGTGCCTGGGCACCGCCAACGGCTGCCCTCCTGCCCGCAGCAGAGCGAATAGCACGCCCGACCCGGCGCCCAGGCACACCGCCCGGAACGTCAACGGCGGCACTTCGCTCAACGCAACCTTGATGGCGGTCCAGTTGAACCCCCAGGCGAGCGTCAGGCCCGCCAAGGTGAGCCACAGTGCGCGCGGTAGATGGCCTGCGTCGCGCGCCGAATTCACCGCGGCGCCCCATGCGGCTCCGTGCGCATGATCTCGACGAACGCGCGCGCGATGTCGCCCGGTGAGCGCTTGCCGGGCCGGTACCAGGTCGGGGCCCAGTTGAGCGCGCCGAGGAGCATCAGGCGGACGTCGCTGCGGGAGACGGCCGCGCCGAGGGGCAACGCGTCTATCAATTCGCCGAACAGCCGCTCGTAGCCATCGCGCGCCGCGACGAGGCGACGCGCCGCCTGCGGCACGTCGCGCGGCTGGACGCGCACCATGAGCTGCGCGTAGTCGCCGCCGTCGAGCAATGTCTCGAGATGCGCCACACAGGCCGCCTGGACGCGCCGCCAAGGATCGGTCTCGTGCCCCAACGCCCGCTCGACCGCGGCGCGCAGGCGGCGCACGCCCTCCTCGTAGACCGCGACGAACAGGTCCTCCTTGGAAGCGAAATGGCAGTACAGCGAGCCCGGCAGCATGCCGACCGAGCGGACGATCTCGCGTATCGACGCCCCGTGATAACCGTTGCGGCGAAACGCCCGCGCGGCGCAATCCAGGACGCGGGGCAGCCGGCTGTCGGCACGCTGCGGGCGATCCCGCAGGGTCGCGGCGCTCAAGTGCGCACCCGCACCGGCAATGACCGCATCCCGCGAAACACCATCGAATTGATCCACTCGAGCTGGTCCGTGGCAGGTTCGATCGAACGCCACTTGCGCAGCACGACCGGCAGGCTGATCTGGCCTTCGAGCCGCGCGAGCGGAAAGCCGAGGCAGATATGCGTACCGAAGCCGAAGGTGAGGTGCGGCACGCCGTTGCGCCGCAGATCGAGCCGGTCGGGGTCCGGGTAGGCGCGCGGGTCGCGGTTGGCGGCGTTCAGCATGAGGAACACGCGGTCGCCCGGCCGCAAGGTTTTGCCGTGGATTTCCCGCTCTCGCGCGACGATGCGCACCTGGGCGCCGCTCGGGCCGTCGTAGCGCAGCAGCTCCTCCACGGCCGCCGCCGCGAGTTCAGGCTGCTCGCGTAGCAACTCCATCTGGTCGGGAAAGCGGGTGAGCGCGAGCAGGGCGTTGGCGATGTGATTGGTGGTCGTTTCGTGGCCCGCAAACAGCAGCAGGATGCAAGTCGCGAGCAGCTCGTCCTCGCTCAGCCGATCGTCCCCGTCCCGCACGGCGATTAGGGCGGAGAGCAAATCTTCGCCGGGCGCCGCGCGGCGAGCCGCGATCAGGTAGCGGAAGAACTCCGCCATTTCCCGCGTCGCCGCCTCGGCGACGCCGTATTTCTCAGGCGAAGTGCGCGAGCTGCCGATGAAGAGCGCCATGTCGTCCGACATGCGCTTGACGCGCGCCAGCTCCTCGCGCGCCACGCCGAGCATGTCCATGATCACGAGAGCCGGCAGCGGGCCGGCGAAGGCCGCAATGAAGTCGAGCTCGCTGCGCCCGCCTATCCGATCGAGCAGCCAGCCGGCGAGCGCGGTCACCCGTGCGCGCATCGCATGCATCGAGCGCACGTTGAGCACCTTGCCTACCAGCCGGCGCAGGCGCGTGTGGTCCGGCGGATCTCGAAATACCATCCAAAGGGACAGATATCGCATGATCTCGGCGATGCGCTGCGCCTCGGCTCCCGGCAGCGAGGCAAAGAACGGACGCAGCCGGTCCGACGACATTCGCTCGTCAAGGCACGTCGCCTTGACGTCGTCGTAGCGGGTCAGCACCCAGGCCTTGAGTCGCGGACTCCAGTGTGCCGGATCGTCATCGCGCATCCGGCGATAGAGCGGAAACGGATCGGCGAGAAATGCCGGATCCTCGGGGCGATAGTCGATGCTCATGGGCAGGCTGACCGGGTCACGCGGGTCGCAAAGCAAACAAGTGTTTGTCTTAGGGGTCGGCGCGTCAATCCCTGACGAGCACCGCGCAGGCCGATCCGGAGCCCGACCGCCACCTTAATCAGGCTTTGTGCGATACATCAAATGGTTACGCTGCATCGCACAAAGCACTTGACTTTTAAGGACAGGGGCCTAGAATCCGCATTGCTGCGCTGCACAAAACAGCGCCCGGAGCACTGCCGATCGAAGCTGTACCAGACTGCCGACCCAAACACCGATCATAGGAGCCAGACCATGTACGTCACACCCGAACAAGTTCAAGCTGCCAACAAAGCCAACGTGGAAGCCGTCCTCTCGCTCGCCGCGACGCAGTTTGCTGCGATCGAGAAGCTCGCCAACCTGAACGCAAGCGCGATCAAGGCCGCGTTCGAGGACTCGCTCGCGAATACGCGCGCGCTGCTCGGCGCGAAGGACGTGCAGGAGTTCGTCAACCTGCAGAGCACCCTGGCGCAACCCGCCATCGAGAAGGCGATCGCCTACTCGAAGAGCGCCTACGAAGTCGCCACCGAGGCGAACGGCGAACTGTCGAAGATGGCGGAGAAGCGCATCGCCGAGTGGAACGAGAACTTCGTTTCGATCCTCGACAAGGCGACCAAGAACGCGCCCGCCGGCTCCGACGTTGCCGTCGCGGCAGTCAAGTCGATGCTCGCCGCCGCCAACTCGGCGTACGACAACCTGAACAAGGTCGCCAAGCAGGCGACCGAGATCGCGGAAGCGAACGTCGCCGCCGCGACCGAGACCGTGAAGGGGCTGAGCAAGGCAAAAAAGGCCGCCTGAGTCCCGCTGCGCGCTCGCGGGCGGCGGCAAAGCGCCGCTCCCTGCGTGGTCAAGGACCAGGTGTCATGCGGCCCGTTCGGTCCGCAAAGCGCAAGTGAAGGCAAGGCCCGGGAATATCCTCCCGGGCCTTTTCTTTTTCAGGGTGCGCGAAAGGGAAATCCCAACTTCTCCAGGGCGCTCCACAAATCCACGAGCGCCTGGGTGACCTCGGTCGGGTTGCCGCGCACGCCGAGCTCGACGTGCCGTCGACTGCCGTCCTCGCCCATGGAAGGCAGGCTGAACACCTTGACGCCGGGATAGCGCGCACCGAGCGTCTCCATCAGCGCGATGAGCTGGCTTTCGCCCGCCTCGAAGACGAGCACGGAGCCCTCGCTCCAGCGATCGCGGTCGAACAGGTGCCGATAGCGGTTGTCGAGCACCCATTCCACCATCGGCCAGGCCATCTGGGGAAAGCCGGGCACGAAATGGTGCTCGGCTAGCGAGAACCCGGGCACACGGTTCACCGGGTTCGGAATGATTTGCGAGCCAAGCGGAAACTCGACCATCATGAGGCGCTGCGGCGTCAGCTCGGCTCCGAAGCGCGCGCGCAGTTCCCGCTCCCCGTCGGGATGCACGGCGAGCGCCGCGCCGAAGGCCGCCGCCGCGCACTGCCGGGTGTAGTCGTCCGGCGTGGCGCCGATGCCGCCGAAGCTGAACACGATGTCGCCGGACGCGAACGTCCGCCTGAGCGCCGCGGTCAACCGCACGGGATTGTCGCCGTGGTATTCGCAGAATTCGAGGCGCAGGCCGCGCTTCGCGAGGGCCCCCACGAGAAATCCGAAGTGCTTGTCCTGGCGCTTGCCGACCAGGATCTCGTCGCCGATCACCAGCGCGCCGAACGCGGCTGCGGTCATGACTGCACGAGCTCCGCTTCGATAGGCGCCTCGCGCAGCGCCGCGAGCTCCGCCAGCAGATAGTGAACGAACGCTAGGCCGAACAGCACGGGGGCGAATAAGCCGACGATCGGCACGTAGGCGACCAGCGCGAGCACGACGCCGAGCAGGTACATGGCGACCCGGCGCCCGGCGAACACCGCTCGCATCTCGTTCCGATCGGCGTGCTCCGCGAGCGCGTCGTAGCGCAGGATGCGCTGGTTGACCCAGCCCATGATCGCCACCGGGATCACGGGCCATAGCGGCGGGACGATCCAGAACGGGATGCTCAGGATGCCGAGCAGGGCGAGGCCCACGAGCGCGACCACGCTGTTCCAAATGCTGCCCGCGAAGCTCCCGCCGTGCCGCCGCTCGAGTATCGCGAACGAACGCCGGGCGACGTGATCGACCATCGCCGGCATGCCGAACACCCCCAGCAGGAGCAGCGCGGTGAGCTGGATGAGCGGCACGAGACCGACGAGCACGAGCACCTTCGCGGCGAGGAGCGCCACCGTTCCCGCGTCCCAGTGCACGAAAAAGGTCGCGCTCTCCATCCACTCGCGCAGCAAGCCGGCGAGCCAGAGCACCAGGCCAGTCCAGCACCAGATCGCCACCGCACCCCAAAGCGCGACTGCGACCAAAACTGGCCACAGCATCAGCCAAAGCATTCGCGGATGAAGGGCGTTGGCGAAAGCGAACGAGAGCGAAGGGCCGATGCCGCGCATGCGATTCACGACTGTGCGTGCTTGATACTGTGCCACAACTTCGACAGGCGCTTTGGCGACACCGGCACGGGCGTCCTCAGCTCCTGCGCAAACAGCGATACACGCAGCTCCTCGAGCAGCCAGCCGAACTGCTCGAGCTCCGCGGAGGGCGCGCCCTGGCGGGCGCGGGCCGCGCGCTCGCGCCTCCAAGCGTTCTGCAGCGGCGCGAGCTCGGCCATCAGGCGCGCATCGCGCGCGGGGTCGGCGCGCAGCTTGTCCAGGCGCAATGCCGCCGCCTTGAGATAGCGCGGAAAGTGCTGCACGCGCTCCCACGGAGTCTGCGACAGGAAATGCGGATGCAACAGCCGGCCCATGTTCTCCTTGATGTCCGCGACCGCGTCCGGGAAGGATTTCGCGGCCGCCGAGAGGCGCTTTTGCAGCGGTGCCTGTTCGGCGAGGATGGTGCCGGCGAGGCGTTGGATTTCCTGTGCGATCAAATTCAGGCGCCCGCGCCCCTCGGCGACGCGCCGCTCGAAGTCGTCCTGCCGCGTCGGCAGCGACTCGGCCAGGAAACTGCGCTCCAGGGCAGCGCCGACGATCTCGTCCTTAAGCTCGGTGTCCCCGGCAAGCTGGGCGAACTGCAGGTTGAGCGCGTTGTCACGCGCGACGGCTTTTTCGATATCCCGAATGCGCTCGCGGAAGGCGAGCATCAGCAAGCGCCGCACCCCCCCGCGGTGCACCTCGCGCGCGCGCTCGGGAGAGTCGAACACCTCCAGCGTGACGCCGTCGCCGGCATCGACGAGCGCCGGATATCCGACCATCGTTTGGCCGCCGCGCTCGATCTCCATGACCTCTGCCAGGTCGCCGAAGGTCCAATTGCGGTGGTGCTGGCCCACGGCTGCCGGCGCCTGCTCGCGCAATGCCGCTTCGGTTTCGGGGGCAAGATCGCGTTTCAGGGTGCCGAGATTGCGCCCGGCGCCGAGCTGACGCCCGTGCTCGTCGATGACCCGAAAATTCATCTGCAGGTGCGGCGGCGCCGAGTCGGGCCGCAACGCGTCGAGCGGCACCTCGAGATTCATGTGCTCGCGAATGTAGCGCGCGAGCGCCGCGCTTAGGGTCACGTCGGCGGGCTGCGCCGCGGCTACGAACTCCTCTGCGAATTCGTCGAGCGGGCCGAGCTTGTGGCGCAGCCGTTGCGGCAGAGACTTGGCGAGCAGGCGGACCTTTTCCTTCAACAGCCCCGGCACCAGCCATTCGCAGCGCGCCACCGGCAGCTGGTTCAGCAGCGCGACCGGTACGGTCATGGTGACGCCATCGCGCGCCGACCCCGGCTCGAAGTGGTACTCCAGCTCGAACTCGTTCGCCCCGAGGCGCAGCCGCGGCGGGAAGTTGTCCGTCGTGATGCCCGCGGCCTCGTGGCGCATGAGGTCGCCGCGTTCCAGGTACAGCAGCCGCGCATTCGCGTGCTCGGCCTGCTTGCGCCAGGCCTCGAAGTCCGCGCCGCCGTGCACGCTCTCTGGCACACGCGCTTCGTAGAAGGCGAAGATCAGCTCATCGTCCACCAGGATATCGGGGCGGCGCGCCTTGTGCTCGAGCTTCTCGATGTCGTGCAACAGCTTGCGATTGTGCGCGAAGAACGGCGCGCGCGTGTCGAAATCGCCCTCGACCAGCGCCGAGCGGATGAAGATGTCGCGCGCCTGCGCGGGCTCGAACCGCCCGTAGTCCACTCTCCGGCTCGCGTACACGGGCAGGCCGTACAGCGTCCCGCTTTCGAAGGCCACCACCTGCGCACGCGACTTCTCCCAGTGCGGCCGGTCGCGGTGACGCTTGATCACGTGCGAGCCCAGCTCCTCGAGCCACTTGGGGTCGATCGATGCCACCGTGCGCGCGAACAGGCGCGTCGTCTCGACCAGCTCGGCGCCGACGATCCATCGGCCGGGTTTCGTCGTCCACGAGCCCGGATACACCCGGAACTTGATGCCGCGCGCCCCCGTATATCCGCCCCCCTCCTCGTCGCGCATGCCGACGTTGCCGAGCAGACCGCTCAACAGCGCGCGGTGGATCGCGCGATACCCCTCGGGCGTCGCCGGGTCGGTGCTCGACGCACGCCAGCCAAGCTCGGACACCATGGCATGCAGCTGACCGTGCACGTCGCGCCACTCGCGCATACGCGGAATCGAGATGAAATTCTCGCGGCAAGCCTTTTCCCAGCGGCCCTCGAACAGCTTCCACATCTTGAGATAAGAAAGAAAGTCGGAGCGCTCGTCGGCATAGCGCGCGTGCCGCTCGTCCGCGGCGCCGGCGTCGTCCATGGGACGCAGGCGCGGGTCCTGGGCCGAGAGCGCCGCGCCGATGACGAGCAGCTGGTCCAGGCAGCCTTCGCGGCGGGCGGCGAGCAGCATGCGCCCGATGCGCGGATCGACCGGCAAGCCGGCCAGCTCGCGTCCCGCGTCGGTCAGCTCATTCGCCTCGTCTACCGCGCCCAGCTCGGCGAGCAGCGCGTAGCCATCGGCCATGGCGCGCGGACTGGGCGCGTCGAGAAAGGGAAAGTCCTCGACCCGCCCCAGGCCGAGGCTCTTGGCGCGCAGGATCACCGCGGCGAGCGACGAGCGCAACACCTCGGGGTCGGTGTAGGGCGAACGCCGCGCGTAGTCCTCCTCGCTGTACAGGCGGACGCAGATGCCGTCGCGCACGCGGCCGCAGCGCCCGGCGCGCTGCGTGGCAGCCGCCTGCGATACGTCCTCGACGCGCAGCTGCTCGACCTTGTTGCGGTAGCTGTAGCGCTTGACGCGCGCTTGCCCGGTGTCAACGACGTAGCGGATGCGCGGCACCGTGAGCGAGGTCTCCGCCACGTTGGTCGCGAGCACGATGCGCCGCGCTGCACCCGGCCGAAATACGCGGTCCTGTTCCGCAGTCGACAGGCGCGAGTAAAGCGGCAGGATCTCCGTGTGCGGCGGGTGGTGCTTGCGCAGCACTTCCGCGGCGTCGCGGATCTCGCGCTCGCCCGGAAGGAACACGAGCACGTCGCCGGGGCCCTCGGCGCACAATTCGTCGACCGCCGCGGCGAGCGCCTGCTCCTCTTCCTCGCGCGTCGTGTCCTCGGCGTCGCCCGCGACGGGCCGGTACCGCAGCTCGACTGGGTAGAGCCGTCCCGACACCTCGATCACCGGCGCGCCCCCGAAGTGCTGCGCAAAGCGTGCGGCGTCGATGGTCGCCGAGGTGACGACGAGCTTGAGGTCGGGCCGACGAGGCAGCAGGCGCTTCAAATACCCGAGCAGGAAATCGATGTTCAGGCTGCGCTCGTGCGCCTCGTCGATGACGATCGAGTCGTACTGCCGCAGCTCGGGGTCCGATTGCGTCTCGGCGAGCAGGATGCCGTCGGTCATCAGCTTGACGACAGCGTCGCGACCGACTTTGTCCTGGAAGCGCACCCTGTAGCCGACCAGCGCGCCGAGCTCGGTGCCGAGCTCCTCGGCGATGCGCGCTGCGACCGACCGCGCGGCGATCCTGCGCGGCTGCGTGTGACCGATGAGACCCGTCGCGCCGCGGCCCATGGCGAGCAGGATCTTCGGCAGCTGCGTGGTCTTGCCCGAGCCGGTCTCGCCGCACACGATCACCACTTGGTGGCGCTCAATCGCGGCGCGGATCTCCTCGCGGCGCGCGCTCACCGGCAGGGCCGGATCGAACTTCGGGGACGGCAGGCCGGCCAGGCGCTCGGCGCGTGTCGAGGCGGAATTCAATGCGTACCCATTCTAGCGCGGCCGGCACCCGGCCCCGTGCTTCCCAATTGCCAGGGTCGCGTCGCCCAAGGTACCCTCTCCGCCCGAGGCCCGCGCTGCGGGGAGGAGGAGTGGATGGTCTGCACTTGCCGTCGCGCGAGCAACGCGCGCCTGGGCGCTCGTGACGTCGCGTAGCAGCATCCTGGAAGTGCGCAATGTCGCCGTCCAATTCGGCGGCATCGTCGCGCTCGACGGCGTGAGCTTCGATGTCCCGCGCGGCGGCATTCTCGGGCTGATCGGACCAAACGGCGCCGGCAAGACCACGTTGTTCAATTGCCTGAGCCGGCTGTACGTGCCGTCCTCCGGTGACATCCTGTTCGATGGACGCTCGATCCTCGGCGTGGCGCCGCACCGGATGGCGCAGATCGGCATCGGGCGCACGTTCCAGAATCTGGCGCTGTTCCATCGTCTGACGGTGCTCGAAAACGTTCTGGTGGGCTCCCAGACGAGAGAGCGGAGCGATTTCCTGTCCAACGCG
>Ga0187774_10000863_pt1 | contig 10571 bp, 9 predicted proteins | sample 0216_BV02_MP05_2_FD_133152 | JGI IMG/M metagenome (GOLD analysis project Ga0187774, IMG submission 133152) | Tropical peat soil microbial communities from peatlands in Department of Meta, Colombia - 0216_BV02_MP05_20_MG | ecosystem: Environmental > Terrestrial > Soil > Wetlands > Peat | place... | reverse complement strand
TTACCTATTTCTCCCTGATCATCGGCGAACTAGTGCCCAAGCGACTCGCCCTCGGGAACGCTGAGCGGATCGCCTCGACCGTGGCCGCTCCCATGCGGTTTTTGTGCGCTTTCTCCTCCCCGATCGTCCGGCTTTTGAGCCTCTCAACGGACGTTGCGATTCGGTTGCTCGGGGTCAAGCATTCTCAGTCGCCGCCCGTTACTCCGGAAGAGATCAAGGTGTTGATCGAGCAGGGCACGGAGACCGGCGTTTTTGAGGAATCTGAGCAGGAGATGATAGAGAGCGTGCTTCGCCTTGACGAACGGCAGGTTGGCGCGTTCACGACCCCTCGGACCCAGATCGTTTGGCTCGACCTGAAAGACTCACCGGAAGGGATTCGCCGCAAGATCGCCGAGAGCCAGTACTCGCGCTTTCCGGTGAGCACAGATACCCTCGACAACGTCCTCGGGATTATTCGCGCGAAAGATATCCTGACGCAGTGCCTGGCCGGGCATCCCCTCGATCTCAAATCGTTGTTGCGTCCGGCGCTGTTCATCCCTGAGACGATCTCGGCGCTGAAGGCCCTGGCACTGTTGAGAGAGAGAGGCGCACACCTTGCGCTGGTGACGGATGAGTACGGCGGGATTCAAGGAGTGGTCACCCACCATGACGTTCTGGAAGCCATTGTTGGTTTTCTTCCCTCGGCGGGTGCGACGACAGAGCCGCGGGCAGTGCAGCGAGATGACGGTTCCTGGCTGATCGATGGCCTGATGGATATCGATGAGCTCAAGGAGATCTTCGGGCTGAAGAAGTTGCCAGGTGAGGAACATGGCAGCTATCATACCGTCGGCGGCTTTATCATGAGCCAGACGAGTAGCATCCCCTCCGTCGGCCAGCACTTTAAATGGGGAACCTTGCGATTTGAAGTGGTAGATATAGACGGGCGGCGGGTGGACAAGGTGCTGGTCACGCCGCTCCAAACCGACGCGCTCACAGTTGCGGATGCATAAAGCAATTGACATGGTGGGTGTAGATCCTGGCATGGTATTACGAGGAGCGCCGGAGGAACGATTCCGGCGGTTGTGAACATCATCCTCGCCGATATCCTATTTGCAAGCGTTACCCAAATCTACTATAAGTATTGGCACCGAACGCAAGGCTCCGGAGGGCGACCGGGAGGGGCCTTCCCGATTAGACCACTGGGAGAAGGACCTATGACCTCGGGAAAGAAGAAGGGATCGCAGATCCTCATTGACAGCCTCATCGAGGCCGGGGTGGAGCACATCTTCGGCTTTCCTGGAGGGGCGGTCATTCCCATCTACGACGTGCTCTATGATGCGCCGCTCAAGCATATTCTCGCCCGGCACGAGCAGGGCGCTGCCCATGCGGCCGACGGTTACGCCCGGGCTACGGGGAAGGTGGGAGTCTGTATCGCTACATCGGGTCCGGGGGCGACCAATCTCGTCACCGGACTTTGCACGGCCCAGATGGATTCCGTTCCTATAGTGGCCATCACCGGACAGGTACCTCTTGCCGCCATCGGTCACGACAGTTTCCAGGAGGCCGACATCTACGGCATCAGCATCCCAGTGACCAAGTACAACTATCTCGTGAAGAGTGCCGAGGATCTCCAGCGGGTGATCAAGGAGGCCTTCTTCATCGCCGGCACCGGGAGAAAGGGTGTTGTCCTCGTGGACATACCGAGGGATGTGCAGACCACTGAGGTGAAGCCGAAGAAGCTCGGGCCCGTGGACATACCCGGCTACCTAGAACCCTACGAGGAGGAGAACAGCAAACAGATTGCCGAGGCCCTCCAGGCGATCAAGGCTGCCAGGCGGCCAGTGGTCTACGCCGGAGGCGGAGTGGTGAGCTCCGGTGCTGTGGAGGAGCTGAGGAAGTTCATCCGGAAGACCCGCATTCCCATCACCACGACCCTCATGGGGAAGGGCGTCTACCCGGAACGGGACGACCTCGCCCTCGGCATGTTGGGTATGCATGGGACCAAGTACGCGAACTACAGCATCTACGAATCGGATCTCATAATCGCCATGGGGGTGAGGTTCGACGATCGAGCGGTGGGCAATGTCGCTCGCTTCGCCCCCTTGGCCCGGATCATCCACATGGACATCGACGCCGCTGAGATCGGGAAGCGGATGGCTGTCCATATTCCCATCGTCGGTGATCTCAAAGCGGTTCTCTCCGTGTTCAGTGAGAAAATTCAGTATCAGGTTCGCAGGCGGTGGCTGGAACGGGTTGCCCAGCTCAAGCACGAGCATCCCCTCACTTTCAAGGATGACGGTAAGCTCAAGCCGCAGCACATCATCAGGACGCTGAGCGATATGACGAAAGGCGAGCTCATCGTCACCACCGATGTGGGCCAGCACCAGATGTGGAGCGCCCTTTACTACCTAACCACCGAGCCCCGGCGCTTCATCACCTCGGGCGGCCTGGGCACCATGGGCTTCGGGTTCCCGGCGGCGATCGGGGCTGCGGTGGGTCGGCCCGATCTTCCCGTGGTGAACATTGCCGGAGACGGAAGCTTCCAGATGTGCATCCAAGAGCTGGCGACGGTAAGGATGCACAACCTTCCGGTGAAGATGTTCATTATCAACAACGGCTACCTGGGCATGGTCCGCCAGTGGCAGCAACTCTTCTACCAGGGTCGATACTCACACACGAGGTTGGAGTTCAACCCCGACTTCTGCAAGGTGGCTGAAGGCTACGAGGTCCCGGCGTTCAGGGTAACCGAGCCCGGCGAGGTGCAGTCCACCCTGGAAAAGGCGCTTGCCACGGAGGGTCCCGTGCTCGTGGATTTCCACGTTGACAGAGAAGAAAACGTCATTCCCATGATTCCGCCCGCGGGTGGGCAGACGGACTTCATCGGCGAAGGGTAAGCTCATGCTAAGGATCATCTCAATTCTCGTACGGAACCATCCGGGAGTGCTCTCCCATGTGGCGGGTCTGTTCACCCGGCGCGCCTATAACATCGAAAGCATCGCCGCGGGTGAGACCGAGAACCCGAAGATCACCCGGATCACGATCACCGTGAGTGGTGACGAGTCGGTGTTCCAGCAGGTGACGAAACAACTCCGCAAGCTCATCGACGTGGTCAAGGTGCAGGAGCTCCATCACGCCGAGAGCATCGCCCGGGAGCTCGTGCTGCTCACCGTCTATGCGCCTATGCGGAAGCGACTTGAGATCATTCAGATTGCCAACACCTTCGGCGCCACGGTGGTGGATATAGCCGAGGAGACCATGACGCTGGAGTTCATGGGGAACTTGCGGAACATCGACACGCTACTGAACGCCCTGGGGGAGTTCAAGGTCAAGGAACTGGCGCGGACAGGTGTCGTCGCCCTGCCTCTGGAGAGTCAGCTCGAGCGGAAGAGGCACCTGTTGGAAGGATAAATTTTTGAAGAGAGGTTGTCCGGTTCTGCGTTCAACCCCTCGGCACCCTGTGGGCACCGACTCCCTTACGTCGTTACACTGTCGCCCATGCGGGGGCGCCATCTTCGCTACGCTCGGTCCCGCTTTGCGGGATGGTTCGCCTCTGCGATCTTCCGTCTGCGGCCTCCTTACGCCGCCCTCGTGCCACCGCATGCATTTCCCCGCGACCGATGACACCATCCCACCGTAAGACGTTGCCTTCTGCAACGCTTCTTTCCCTCCCGCAATAGCGCCGGAATGTCATGAAATGACAGGATGATTTTAGTGCAGGGGCGTTCAATGTTGCCTTCTGCAACAACCGCACACTCGAGGATTGACGCCCTCATCATCGAAATATATACGATATATCGAGAACTTATCTGGTTCCCCTGGTACTGGCACAGGAGTTGAACTGGTGAGAGCATGAAAAGGCAAGCGTTATCACGGCAAGACAAGCCGACACAGCAGGAGGATACGCCATGAGTATCAGGGAACGCATCGAGCAGATCATGATGGCCATTACCTTTGCGGAGGCAGGGGAGCATGAGACGGCTCGGAGATTATTGAGAGAGCAGAAACGGATGCAGAAGACGCAGCGCCCCACTCCGCGGTCGAGACCTAGGGCGTCGCTGCGGGCACCGTCTCTGAATGGTCAGGGGTAAGCGAGTAAGTGAAAGCGGTTCAGATCAGCGAAGGAGTTCGTGCGATGCAGAAGAAAAGGAATAAGCCTGTAGGGAAGACCATTCTCTGGGGTGCACTCTCTCTTGGCCTCTATGCGGCAGTTTTCAGCCATGGGACCACGCTGACCCGCCTGTTCGCCCAGGGCAGTTGGTATGCCATTCTGCCCATCGCCACGGTGTTCTTGTTCTCCCTCGTGCACGGGGCATTTGCGAGCTATATCTGGAGCCTCCTGGGGATCGAGGCGAGAAAGCAGCTACAGCCTCGGCCGACAGCCCAGAAACGGGCCGTGAAGAGGAAGCGGCCTCGTCCGCAACCTCAGCTTCAGGCCTAGCGGGCGCTGTCCCCGATGCGCTAAGGACGGGGCTGTGGGAGGTCAGCGTGCGGCTGGGAGAATCCCGTGATCTTACCGGATGTGGTTACAGTCAGGGGAGGAGAGAGACATGCATGAGGCAGTCAACTTCATAGACCTGAACATGGTAAGCGTAGTCTTCCTCTTTGTCGTCGGATTCATTGGGGGTCTCGTGAGCGGATTCATCGGGTCCGGGGGTGCCTTCGTCTTGACACCGGGCATGATGAGTTTGGGAGTCCCGGCAAATGTCGCCGTGGCGAGCAACATGTGCCACAAGTTCCCCAAGGCGTTGGTCGGGGCGTACAAGCGCTTCAAGTACGGCCAGGTGGACATCAAACTGGGCCTTCTGATGGCCGTTTTTGCCTCGTTGGGCGTACAGGTCGGCATCCAGATCCAACATCACGTCCTTGCCAGGTGGGGTCAGGCGGGCTCGAACCTCTATGTGAGCCTCGCCTTCGTCGTCGTCCTCGTGGTTGTGGGGGGCTACGTTTTCTACGATGCCTGGAAGCTTTCACGGGGTGACGCTCCGGAGGGTTCTTCGTCCCTTGCCAAGAGGCTCCAGAAGATCCACTTGCCACCCATGGTTTATTTCAAGACTGCCGATGTCAGGATATCGCTCTGGTTCGTGGGTCCCGTCGGCTTCGCCACGGGCATGCTGGCGGCGACCATCGCCGTGGGCGGGTTCATCGGGGTGCCCGGGATGATCTACATGGTCGGCGCTTCCGGTCTCGTCTCTTCGGCAAGCGAGCTGGTCGTGGCATTTGTTATGGGGCTCGGCGGAACCGTGAACTGGGCCTTCCACGGCATGGTAGATATCAGACTCGCCCTGATCATTCTCGCCGGGTCCCTGTTCGGTGTCCAGCTCGGAGCTATCGGCACGACTTATGTCAAGGACCACATGATCAAAATAGTCATGGGCACGATCATGCTCATCGTCGCGGTGAGTAGAGGGCTTGCGATACCGCAGTACCTGACGGAGCTCAACCTCCTCGCCATGAGTAAAACGACCGTCGGCACCCTCACCGCGGTGAGCTTTATCAGCATGTGCGTTGCCCTTGCTACCGGCGCGATCATCATCCTGGGGAGCATGTGGAAAGCCGTCAGGGCTTCATCCCCGGCGGAAGAAGAAGAGGCAACAGCTCCTGCCGAAGCGTCCGCCCATTGAAGGACGCGACAATCATGGGGAGATCTCTTGGAGGGCTCCATGGTAGGGTTCGACAAATTGCTCGTTGCCGTTGATGGCTCGGACTCCAGCGCCCATGCCTTGCGGGAATGCTTGCGGCTCGCCCGGGAGCAACGAAGTTTGGTTCTGGCCGTGTCCGTCGTGCCGCGCTATGAGGGCGATCTCCGCCTCGTGGGGGTGCGGGACATCAAGGCGGTGTTGCGGGAGCCGTGCGAAAAGGCCCTCAGCGAGGCAGGGAAGGTGGCGAAAGCCGAGGGTAGTCCGGTGCGGACAATGTGTGTCGAGGGCGAACCTCACGAGGAGATTGTGGACCTTGCGGAGGCCGAAGGCTGTGATCTCATCGTCATGGGGAGAGGAGAGAGCCCCCTGGACAGGTTTCGCACGGGAAGAATAACGGCACGCGTTATCGGTTACAGCCAAAGGGATGTTCTGGTTGTGCCAAAGGAAGCGCCCATCCGTTGGCAGAGGCTCCTTGCCGCTACCGATGGATCGAAGTTCGGTGCTCTCGCCACTAGGCGCGCCCTGGAGCTTGCCAAAGTCTTCGGCGCAAAGCTCGACATCATCGCTGCTACAGACTTCGCCTGCGAGTTGTATGCCGAGGCGCCCGAAGTCGGTGAAGAATTGATCAGGAAGGCAAAGGGGCATCTGGAAGCAGGCAGGCAGGAAGCGGATCGGGTGGGAGTCCAGACGGAGTGTTTTGTCCGGGAAGGGTTTGCATACCAGGCGATTTTAGACTTCGCCAAGGAGAACGGTACGCAGATGATCATCATGGGTTCCCACGGACGGACCGGGATCAAGAGATTGCTCATGGGAAGTGCGGCCGAGAAGGTCATCAGTCATTCATCATGCCCCGTACTGATCGTCAAGACATGGCCGGAGAGCCATGGCTGGTCCGAGGAGACATTGGCGCGCTGGAGCGTTGGCAAGACCTCCTATGGGCACATTTGAAAGACACGAGACGGCCTCGCGCGTTGGCGGCGCCAACAACAGCGCCGCATGAGATACGAGAGGTAGGTGGTCAGCCGTGATCAAGAGAATCAAGGGACTCTTTTCCAAGACGGACGACGAGGGCATTCTCGTGAGGCGGAGCAGGACGGGTGGTGTGGCCCGGCGGCTTGAGCGTTACGCCGAGGCAGCAGCCCTGGCCGAGGGCGGGGCGCAGGACCTGGCCCGGGAGATCATCCGCCGTGAGATTCGAGAACGCCCCAAGATCCTCGTGGTGGCCCATGGCAGCACTTTTTCTACCGGCCTCGTCGAATACGCCGTAGGCCTTGCCAAGCGCATGGGATACGAAATTGTGGCCTTGAACTGCGCGGGGGTCGACCGACAACGTTCCGGGGCGCATTTGAAGGAACTTTTCCAGGACTTCAAAGGGCGAGCCGCCCAGGGAGTGGCATTCCTGGCCAGCCGCGCTTCCGAGGAGGGTGTCCCGGTCTCCCATGTGGTGCGCCCGGATTCTGTCGCTCAGTGTGTCCGAGCTCTGGAGCGGGAAATGAGCCGATTGCAAATTGTCCTCACCGAGCCCGAAGCGACCAGGGAACTTGGGGCGGCGACATCGATTCCGGTCTTTGCGGTCACGGGGTGAGCAGCCCGCCCTCCTGACCCTCCCATCCTTGAGAATTCCAAAAAGATCCGTGCCATCCGAAAGGGCTTCGCTTCCCGTGTCGAAGGTTTCTGCCTTTGACATCGAGGGCCGGCCAATGGGTGGTTTTTTTTGCCCAAGGAAGGCGACCTTGAGGTATAGTTCACCCAAGTTGGCTGTTTCCGACGTGGGGGGCGGAGCATTGGTTGGTTCTTCACGGGCGGGGATGAACCCGGTCCCGACCGAGAGGTTTCCTTGGGGGTAATTCCCCTGGCATCCACCAAGAGGTGAGCATGGCACTTTTCCGCAAGTCAGAGGAAAGGCAAGAGATCGAGGAACTCGCAGCACTCAAACAGGAAGTGCTGAAGGCCAAGATGACACCCTCGGCTGAAGGGTATGCCCTCAAGGAGCTCCAGAAGCTGGAGAAGACGCCATCGGATGCTGCGGAATACGCCATCGCCATCCGCTACCTGGAGTATCTTGTCAGTCTCCCCTGGAACGTTCTCACCGAGGACAACCTTGACCTAGAACACGCCGACTTCATCCTGAACCGGGAACATGCGGGTCTCGCCCACGTCAAGGAGCGGATACTGGAATACCTTGCTGTGCGGGCCCTGAAGATTCAGCGCGTTTTCCGGGTGTTGGTCGTAGACGACGAAGAGATCGCCCGGACCAATGTAGAACACGTCCTGAAGAAGGAAGGCTACTTCGTGGCCACGGCGACGAACGGTCTCGAAGCGCTGGAGCAGCTTCCTCGTGGGGCCTTCGACCTGGTCCTCACCGATCTCCTCATGATGAAGGTCGGCGGCATAGAGCTGCTTGAGAAAATCAAGAGCGATTACCCCAGCACCGAGGTCATCGTCATCACCGGCTATGCGACCGTACCGTCGGCAGTGGAGGCGCTCCAGAAAGGGGCCTACCACTACCTGGCCAAACCGCTCAAGATCGATGAGGTGCGGACCAGCGTCAAGAAAGCCTTGGCCAAGAAAGAGCGCACCCATCGGCCAAAAGGCCCGGTGCTCTGTTTCGCTGGGCCGCCGGGCACGGGCAAGACCTCATTGGGAAGGGCCATCGCCGCCGCTATGGGCAGGAAGTTCATCCACCTGTCGCTTGCGGGGATGAAGGACGAAGCGGAGATTAGGGGACATCGCCGGAGCTATGCCGGTGCACTTCCCGGCCGCATCATTGATACGATCAGGAGGGTAGGGACCAGGAATCCGGTCTTCATGCTGGATGAGATCGACAAGGTGGGTCGAGACTTTCGCGGGGACCCGGCCTCGGCCCTCCTGGAGGTTCTCGACCCGGAACAGAATGAGCGATTCCTCGACTACTACCTAGATGTTCCCTTCGATCTATCGAGCGCCATGTTCATCGCTACCGCCAATCTGGTTGACCCAATCCCCAGACCCCTACTCGATCGAATGGAGGTTCTTGTCTTGCCCGGCTACACAGACGAAGAGAAGGAACAAATCGCCCTTCAGTTTCTCATCCCTCGGCAGATCGATGCCGCGGGGCTCAGTCACTGCCCTCCTGAATTTACCGGGGATGGGGTGTTGAAGATCAGCAGGGAATACACGCGCGAGGCAGGGCTCCGGAACCTCGACCGGGAGATCGCCTCGATTTGCCGGAAGATTGCCCGTGAAGTTCTCCAGCACCACGGGGGTGGAACAGCCCGGCCGCGCATCACTTCCCTGGAAGTGGAACGATATCTCGGACCGAGGAAATTCCGCTACGAGGTGGCGGAGGCGGGAGATCGCATCGGCGTAACGACAGGCCTGGTATGGACGGAGACGGGTGGCGATATCATTTTCGTTGAGGTCACCCAGATGAAGGGGAGCAAGGGCCTGATCCTCACGGGGTCGCTGGGAGAGGTCATGCAGGAATCCGCCCAGGCAGCCTTGAGCTATGTCCGAAGTAACGCCCGCCGGTTCGCCATCCCGGAGGATTTCTTTGTCGGCCATGACATCCACATTCATGTCCCGGCTGGCGCCATCCCGAAGGACGGTCCCTCGGCCGGGCTTACCATCGCCCTTGCCCTGATCTCCCTCCTGACGAAGAGGCCGGCACGCCCCGATGTGGCCGTAACCGGCGAATTGACCCTGACCGGCAGGGTTCTCCCGGTGGGAGGTGTGCGGGAGAAAATCCTGGCGGCGCGGCGGGCCGGGGTCCGGACTGTGGTGTTTCCTGAAACGAACCGGGTAGATCTGGATGACCTGAGCGGGAAGATCCGGGGCACCCTGGAGGTAGTCCTGGCGGGAAGTGTGGAAGAGGTGGTGGATAAGGTTCTCAGGTAGAGGAGAGTACCGCGGTCGCCCTCATGCATTCTCAGCCTCAGCTTCGGAATCTTCAGCGAGGCCCCAGCGTTTGAGCTTCCGCCACAGAGAGACCCGGTCGATGTCGAGGATCTCCGCAGCCCTGGTCTTATTGCCGTCCACTCGCTTCAGTACCCAGCGGATATAGCCGAGTTCGTTTTCCTCGAGGGTGGGAAAGCGATCGCCCGAGTGGCGGGATACGGCGAAGCAGAGGCTCTCGAGCTCCTGGGGGAGGTGCTTCGGGAGAATCGTGGGCCCGTTGCACAGGGCAACCGCACGCTCCATGAGGTTTTCCAGCTCTCGGATGTTCCCCGGATACTCGTAGTGGAGGAGAATCTCCATGGCCTCGTCCGAGATCCCCTCGATGACCTTCTTTTGCGCCTGGGCATAGCGTGCCAGAAAGTGGTGTGCCAGGAGCGGAATGTCGTCTCGCCGTTCCGCCAGCGGCGGCAGCCGGAGGCTTACAACGTTGAGGCGATAGAAGAGGTCCTTGCGGAATCTGCCGGCCTCGACCTCACGAGTCAACTCCTTGTTGGTAGCGGCGACGATACGGATGTCAACGGCGATCGGTCGGGTGCCCCCGATCCGGAGGAGAGATTTCTCTTCGATGACGCGCAGGAGTTTGGTCTGCATAGATGGGGGCATGTCGCCAATCTCGTCGAGGAACACGGTACCTCCCCTGGCAGCCTCGAGAAGGCCAATCTTGGTCGAGGTGGCGCCGGTGAAGGCATCTTTCTCGTGGCCAAAGAGCTCATTGGCGAGGAGTTCTTCCGTGAAGGCGCCGCAGTTGAAGGCAAGAAACCGCCCCTCGGCGCGGTTGCTCTGGGCGTGGATAGCTTGGGCAATCAGCTCTTTCCCCGTACCCGTTTCGCCAAAGATGAGGACGCTGCAATCGGTGGGAGCGACCTGAGAGACCAGCTCAATGAGTTCCTGCATCTTGCGGCTTTTTCCGATGATCAGGGAGGAGCCGAGCCGGGCTCGATAATCCCGTTTCAGCTCGCGAAGCTCATCTTTCAGCCGCTTCTTCTCCAGGGCTCTCCCGACCACCATCCGGACTTC
>Ga0187774_10000862_pt1 | contig 10574 bp, 11 predicted proteins | sample 0216_BV02_MP05_2_FD_133152 | JGI IMG/M metagenome (GOLD analysis project Ga0187774, IMG submission 133152) | Tropical peat soil microbial communities from peatlands in Department of Meta, Colombia - 0216_BV02_MP05_20_MG | ecosystem: Environmental > Terrestrial > Soil > Wetlands > Peat | place... | reverse complement strand
TCATGTTTTGCATACCCTTTAACTGTCTCAACAAGATTTGGAATCAAGTCATAGCGTCTTTTTAACTGGTTTTCAACTTGAGCCCATCTTGCTTTGACATTCTCGTCCATCGTAACAACCTTATTGTACTGACTTACTATCGATCTGAAAGTTCCCAATCCAATTAACAGTAAAATGACAACTACCAGAGCTATCTTTAATCCTCTTCCCATAAAAACCTCCTCATATTATTAAATACTGCACTAAATTTGGATTACCAGCCTCCCGATGCGCCTCCGCCACCAAAGCCACCTCCACCACCGCCACCAAAACCTCCACCACCGCCCCAGCCGCCTCTTGTGCCACCAGTTGAAGATGCTAACAGGAGCAATAGAAACAGCCTGGGATACTTTATAAATAAGATAACTGTCCCCACAAAGAATAAAATGGCGAAGATTGCATATAAAATACCTCCCCTTTTTGGCATATAGGGATAAGCAGGCCTCTGGAGCTTTGGCATTCCTGTTATCTCCACACCTTCATTTGAGGCTATCTCATTTATTAAAGCCAATGTCGCAGTATATATCCCTGTAGAGTAATCTCCTTTCTGAAAATACGGTACAAGATACTTACGCCCTATAGTACCGACGAGACTGTCAGGAAGCACACTTTCAAGACCATATCCTATCTCAAACCTGTATTTTCTGTCTTTAAGGGCTACGGTCAGTAATACACCGTTGTCTTTGCCTTTCTGGCCGAGCTTCCACTTATCATGAGCAGTTGAGATTGAGAATTCCTCTATTGATTCACCTTCGAGAGAAGTGACAGTAAGAATAACAACCTGACAAGACGTTTTTTGCTCAAGCTCCTGAAGGTATCTATTGAGGCGGAGTTTAACATTCTCATCTATTATGCCTGCAAGATCGACTACATAGTCAGAGGGCATTTGAGGTATCGGAGGCACAACCGCAAAAGAGGCAGTAACAACAAGAAAGAGACAGATAAAGATTATTAAAAATAGACTCTTAGACCTTAAGCTCATCTATGATCTTCCCTATCTTTTCTGTAGCTATGTAATATTCCTCAAAGATAGTGTTAAGTTCATCCTTAGAAAGTTTTAACTTTCTTCTTTTTATATCAAGAATCCTTCTAAAGACATCTGCATTGGTACCAGTTGAAGCAGAAAATGCTGTTATAACCTCATGCTTTCTAATAGGGGGCTCCTTTCCCATGAGAAAGATTATTCCCCGGAAAAGTGACATGAGCCCAGCAATTAAGCTGACAAAACGCTCAGTAAGTATCGATCTATCTCCTTTTGATGAGATGTAACCCTGCACAAGACCAATCAGTTTACTTTTTATTTCTCTTTCACATTGATATCTCAAGTGCATCCTGCTTATCTCAATATCTTTAAGTATATCTTCTCCAAAGATTGTCTCGTGAATGAGTTTAAAATCCAGAAACTCAATAGGAAATACATCCAGAGAGCGTCTGATAAATTCAAGAGTCATAATAAGAGGAGCTGCTATACTTTTTTTATGGTATTTTTTGCCAAGAGGGGCAATTAACTCAATAAACTTTAAGTCCATCTCCTTTAGTATGAATATGCTATTGATATCAGATGTCTTCTCATCAAAATCCTCTGTTATGGAGCTACCAACTATATGGACTGAGTGGATGTTGTCAGAATAACGACTCAGGATTTCTTCGATAAAGGGTTTTTTCCTTTGGGCAACTATAGGCAAAAGTCTTTCTAATTTTATATCAAACATTTCTCAACTCCCCCTATTTCAAAAGTTTACATATACAACAAGATTATATATCGATTAACAATTGAAATCTACAACTTCCAATAGGTTGTTAAGGATGCGGAGTTCGGGAAGGAGGCTTGCCTCTTGGAACCTCAGGCATTATCTACGTCTTTCCGCGGAAACACATACGCCTGTTCTGCGATTGCTACCTACCAATCCTTAAGTATGAGAAGTCAAAACTATTAAGAATTGCCGGGAGTATATTCTGCAATATCCTTGCTTGAATAACTACGCCTAAATTATGCAGCACGCGATATAATTATAGAAATGGAAAATATTTTGTTGAATCCGCATAAGGAAAAATCTACATTTTACAAATGGGCAACAGCCCTTTCCCTGATCACCATTTTTTACAATTTCATTGAGGGTGCGGTTTCTGTTTTTTTTGGTGTTGAAGACGGAACAGTCACTCTCTTCGGTTTTGGGATAGATTCCTTTGTAGAGGTAATGTCAGGCGTCGGAATATGGCACATGATCTGGAGGATGAGAGAAAATGGTTCTGAAAGTGAAGGCAAATTCGAAAGAACTGCACTCAAAATCACAGGAACTGCTTTTTATATTCTCACATTTGGCCTGATAATAACAGCGTTTATAAATCTCTACAAAGGATATAAACCCGAGACTACTTTGTGGGGTATTATTATATCAACTATTTCAATTCTCGCGATGGGGGTGCTTATTCATTACAAGGTAGCGATCGGCAGACGATTCACCTCCCGGGCATTGCTTGCAGATGCGGCCTGCACAAAGACATGCTTGTATCTTTCCATCGTTCTTCTAATTGCAAGCGTTGGCTATGAATTGACGGGCATCGGCTTAGTAGATTCTGTTGGAGCACTCGGCATAGCGTTTTTCTCTTTTAAGGAAGGACGTGAAGCATTTGATAAGGCAAAAGGTAAGTTATGTGGCTGCGAGATCGAATACAATCAAAGCCCTAAAAATAACGAGTAATAGTTTTTTCTTCCACTTTTCGAAGGTAGATATGCCGTGTGCAATCCCAACGGTTTTTACTGGTAGGCGCGAAGGGGATTGAACCCTTGGCCTCTTCCGCGTCAAGGAAGCGCTCTCCCACTGAGCTACGCGCCTTTAAGTGCTTATAAAATACCATTTTCATAAACCCCTTTGTCAATCTTACCATCCACAATTGTATACCCTTGTGCATCTGATTCTGGGAAAAGTATTCCATTTAGGCCCGGGGATTTCAGCGCATCTTTATTGGTTGCTGTGTAAGATGAAGTCTTACAAAATTTCAGGTCTAATTCTTACAAAAAAATCAGACTAACTCCGATACCGTTTTTTATTTTCGATATATATAGTATCAGTATAAAACCTTTGTTACCAAATAAGAATGGACCAGTGTAATGGTTGCGGTATTAAAAGCTTAAGAATTTAGGAGGAAGGAGATAAAAATGGGAAAATCAGTTGATAGTGTGGAGGAGCTCTTAAACATTACCGAAGAATTAACAGGCTTAGGAATAAAAACAAATGAAAACGCGGAAAAACTTACCAACGGATCAATCCAGGATTATAAAAGTAGTCCCGACAGTAACAATTACATACGGCAGTGGATAATTGATAGTGCACTGAACAGGTCATGGCAGAGATCTTCAGTTAATCAAGAAATTAAACAAATCTAATCATATTTAGATTTGTGGAGTTATTTTAATCCAGATTGCCATTGTAATCTTTCAAGGGATGATATAACTGTGAAGCAGATACAAATTTTGCAAAGAAAGAAGGTGGCTTGTATGTTTTACATAAAGATTTACTTAATTATGGAATTGTAATGTGCTTGATTTAATTCAGTAATATCTATAAAAAAGAGGAGGTTTCAAATGGGCTATACACAAGTTGCATTAGAAGATAAGGTACTGGATATGTATCCAGAGGTCAGGACACTGTCACCCAAGCTCCGTTTTGATCAAGGGAAAGACGCTTGGGTTATAACACTTAGAAAAGGGGCACAAGAACAAGTGGTGTATCTTTGCAAAACAGACGCTGACGCTTGCATGGACAATACGTATTGCGCAACTTTTGGTACGGAGATAAAGGAAGCGATAAAGAAATTCAAATAGCTTGAAATCACAATGAGACGCTTTAGAGATTAAATCTCTATGATAAGGAGATAAGCAAATGAATAAAAAGTATATGGCTGAAGCTCGCAAGAACACCGTTTTTTTAAAAAGACTTCGTAATTTATTCCTAACTTTAAATTTCTAAAAACTCGTCTATAAAAGTTTCTAAGGGCTGACGTACTGAAGGAGTTTCATATTGTGAAAAGATACCTTCATAATAAGTTTCTGACAAATTACCCCGAATGGAAACTCTTCGGGCAGTAAGGATTTTTTTGACATAAGTTCCTCCTTTTTATATACTTTCCACAATAATCAATAAGGGGGAAGCCAATCATGGATTTTGGAATGAAAAATAGACTATCACGTATCATAAAACCGAAAACAGGAAAGACCGTTATGCTTGCAGTAGATCATGGTTATTTTCAAGGACCTACAACAGGGCTGGGAGATCTCAAAAAGACTGTTACACCCCTGATTCCCCTTGCAGACTGCCTATTCATTACGAGAGGCATGCTGAGAACCTGTGTTGATCCAAGGAACGATGTTTCCATATGTCTCAGAGTATCAGGTGGCCCGAGTATTCTTGGTGAATTATCAAATGAAGATATTACCACCTCCATGGAAGAAGCGATACGGCTTAATGCTTGCGGGGTAGGAATGTCTATATATGTAGGTGCAAGCAATGAAGATAGGACTATTTCAAATCTCGGTAGGTTAGTAAACGAGGCAGAGAGGTATGGAATGCCAGTGCTCGCTGTAACAGCAGTTGGTAAGGAAATGGGGAGAGATGCACGCTATTTAGGACTTGCTTGTAGAATAGCAGCAGAAATAGGAGCACATTTTGTTAAAACCTATTATTGCGAAGATTTTTATAAAATAGTAGAGGGATGTCCTGTTCCCATTGTTATGGCAGGAGGTAAAAAAATATCAGAGAAAGACGCCTTGCAGATGACTGCAAATGCCATCAAGGAAGGAGCAACAGGGGTTGATATGGGGAGAAATATCTTTCAGAGCGATAACCCTGTTGGTATGATCAAAGCAGTAAGAGCCATCGTCCATAAAGGTGCCTCTGTAGAGGAAGCATTTGAGGTTTACTCAAAGAAATAACTTCCATATGAAAATTAGTCCTATTTGTCACCCTGAATTTATTTCAGGGTCTCATTTGTAAGAGATGCTGAAACAAGTTTGCCCTGAAGAGATTCTGAACCAAGTTCAGGATGACACATTCAGGGTTCAGGATTGCAGATCAAGAATATCTTCAAATGAAAGTAGCCGTTTACTATAATAACGAAGATATAAGGATCGAAGAACGTCCTAAACCTAAGATATCCGAGGGTGAGATTCTTGTACAGATGAAGGCTTCTGGAATCTGTGGTACTGATGTTATGCAGTGGTACAGGATTAAAAAGGCCCCCTGCATATTAGGTCATGAGATGGCAGGTGAAATTGTAGCCATTGGGAGAGGAGTTAAGAGTTTCAAGAAAGGTGATAGGGTATTCGTCTCTCACCACGTCCCGTGTTACAAATGCCATTATTGTATTCAAGGCAGCTATACTGCATGTGAATCGCTCCACAAAGGCAATTATGACCCAGGAGGATTTTCAGAGTTCATAAGGGTTCCAGAAGAAAATGTTAGATATGGGACGTTTCTCCTTCCTAAAGGAATAACGTTCGAAGACGCTACGATGATTGAACCTCTGGGATGTGTGATTGCCGGGCAAAATCAAGTGGGTTTAAAGAAAGGTCAGTCTGTTTTGATAATTGGCTCTGGAGTTTCGGGAATTTTACATGTTCAATTGGCAAAGATGAAAAAGGCGAAGGTTATAGCCATAGATATAAATGAGTATAAACTAAAGAAGGCCCTGGAATTTGGTGCTGATTATGTGAAGGATGCGAGTAAATATTCTGTGGATGAACTAAAAAGAATAAACAACGATAGATTAGCAGACATCGTTATTGTATGTGCATCCGCAAAACAGGCTGTGGGTAACGCAATATCTTCTGTTAATAGAAAAGGAAAAATTCTCTTCTTCGCAGTGCCCGAAAAGGATATAGAGATTCCATCCTTGAGGTTCTGGAGAGATGAGATAACCGTAGCATTTTCATACGGCGCAGCTCCAGGTGATCTTCAAGAGACGATAAAGTTGATCAACGGCGGCAGAATTAATGTCAGAAAGATGATAACACACAGAGTTGCACTTTCTGATATTCAGCATGGGTTTCAAATAGCCTCAGAAGCAAAGACATCTTTAAAGGTTGTCGTTATACCGGATAATGATATTTAAACCGTTTAATTAACCCAAATAATGTAGACATTGTTCAAAAATTTTTCTCAATCACGATTAAACCTATTCATTGCTTTCTCCAATCCATCTACCAGTATTGAGGTAACAGCATCTGCAGTACGTCCGATTACACTTTTTATGAGGGGAATTTCGTTTTTCCTGAACTTGCTCAGGACATAATCTTCGGCAAGTGTACCCTCTTCCCTGCCTATTCCTATTTTGAGTCTTACAAAGTCCTTTGTAGAAAGGCTCTGTATTATAGACTCAACCCCTTTGTGGCCTCCTGATGAACCTTTTCTTCTGATTCTGAGTTTTCCTATCTCCATATCGAGGTCATCATGAATGACTATCACTTTTCCCAGAGGGATGTTAAATTTATTTATTATATCTTTTACGGCAATCCCGCTTTTGTTCATATAAAGAAGGGGCTCTATAAGAAGGACCTTTTCTCCGTCTATAGAGCCTCTTCCCATCCTGTATTTCTCTTTGTCTTTCAGGTCTATTTCATATTTCCTTGCAATTTCTTCAATGACTATAAAGCCGATGTTGTGTTTTGTTTTGGAATACTTTTTCCCTGGATTTCCAAGACCTGCTATAATCCACATACAATAATTTATAGTTAAAATTATTAATATAAAAGCAGAAATTAAGTTTACATACCCCTCACCCTAACTATCTCCCACAAGGGGAGAGGAAACGCTTAAAATGTCCCCCTTCCTCGATGGGAGGGGCAAGGGTAGGGTGGATAATGTCAATTTATTAAATTCGTTTGTATTAGTTTAAAGACTAAACACTGACAGCTTTTATCTAATACTTATCACTTTGATTAGGCTTTTTCTTCTTTTCCTTTTTCTACTTTTCCCTTTTCTACTTCTACTTCCTCTTCTTCTTTCTTTCCTTTCTTAATTACCTCGGGCTCTGTCACTTCAGGCGCAGCAGCTTCTACAGGAGCAGCCTCTTCGACCACAGGAGCAACAACATTAACAATGACCTGATCAAGGTCGCTCAGAAGCTTTATACCCTCTCCGAGCTTTAGATCTCTGACATGAATAGACTGGCCTATTTCAAGACCTGATATATCGACTTCAATACGTCCAGGTATCCTGTCAGGAAGACATTCTACCTCTATCTCTCTAAGTAGGTTTTGTAATATCCCGCCGTCTCTCTTAACACCTATTGATTCTCCGACAGTAGTTATATGAACAATGACCTTCACCTCTTCTGAAAGGGAAACCTCAAAGAAATCCGCATGAATTAAATCTCCCCTTGCGGGATCAACCTGATAATCCTTCATAAGCGCAAATCTGCTTGAACCATCCCCAAATTGGAGGTTTACCATAATCTGCTCACCTACTGTTGTATTAATAAATCGTGAGAACTCCTTCTTAGAAAATTTTATCGGGAGAGAATCTCCTGCCCTATAAAGGATTGCAGGGATCATGTTATTCCTTCTTAGCGAACGAGCTGCTCCCTTTCCGCGCTCTTCTCTCTTTTCAACGTTGATAGTTATCCTTTCCATCCTTCCTCCTTTATACAAAAAGTGAACTTATTGAAGATTCTTCATAGATCCTTCTGATTGCCTCTCCTAAAAGGGAAGCCACATTCAGAACAATGAGTTTTCTACATTGCTCCTTTTTGCTATCAAACGGGATAGTATTGGTGACAATGAGTTCCTGTATAACCGAATTATTTACCCTCTCAACAGCAGAACCAGAAAGCACAGCATGTGTACACGCTGCTACAACCCGCCTTGCACCCTTATCTTTTAAGGCACCTGCAGCCTGGGTAGTTGTACCCCCGGTATCAATCATATCATCGAGTATTAGGGTGTCCATGTTTTCGACCTCGCCTATAACGTTCATTACCTCCGAGACGTTCATCGTCTCACGCCTCTTGTCAATGATTGCGATGGAGCACTCAAGTCTCTTTGCAAAGGCCCTTGCCCTCTCGACACCGCCTGCATCAGGAGATACAAGAACCAAATCTTCAAGATTATAATTGCTCTTTATGTAATCGAGGAGAACAGGTGCTGCATAGAGATTGTCAACAGGAATGTTAAAAAATCCCTGAATCTGAGCTGCATGGAGATCTACGGTAAGCACCCTGCTTGTGCCAGCTGCGGTAATCAAATCAGCTACAAGCTTTGCTGAGATTGGTACCCTCGGCTGTACCTTCCTATCTTGCCTTGCATATCCATAGTATGGAATAACAGCCGTTATTCTTCTTGCTGAAGCCCTCTTAAGGGCATCTACTATAAGGAGGAGTTCCATAATATTATGGTTTACCGGCATACAAGTAGGCTGTAACACAAATACATCAGCTCCCCGCACATTTTCATTTATACGAACCATTATTTCACCATCACTGAATGACGTTACAGTAGCATCTCCAACCGATATGTGGAGATAGTCTGCAACATCCTGTGCAAGCTCCCTATGGGCATTCCCACTAAAAAGTTTCATCCCCTCTGGCATTGTCCTACCCCCCTATTTAATTTACAAGTAATGAGTTACGAGTAAAAAGTAAGACTCGGTGAACTCAGTCAAATCGTTTAAAAGTTTGAAGTCTTTAGCCTTTATCTTGTTACTCGTCACTTGTCCCTCATTACTAATAGTTGGCTGGGGCGGGAGGATTCGAACCTCCAGATGGGAGATCCAAAGTCTCCTGACTTGCCGTTTGTCTACGCCCCAACACCTTTACCGTTGTTACTACCTTGTACCAGTTAGAAACCATTTCTTCGGTTGCCGCAATAGCCCTCTCCCTTGACTCAAAAACTCCAAATACAGTAGGGCCGCTACCACTCATTGCAGAAATCATCGCCCCCTTTTTTAATAGCTTTTCCTTAATTTCGCCTACAATGGGATATCTTTTAACGACAGCCCTTTCGAGGTCGTTATTGAGCATACTGCTGAGACAGGCAAAATCTTTCTTCTTTAAAGCCTGACAAAAAAGTTTAATATCAATCGTTTTCTTTGTCAACTTGCCAATATTCTCATAGGCCCATGCTGTGGAAACAGAGACGGGGGGTTTCACGAGAACAAATATAACGGAGGAGTTAATCTTAAGGGGAGTTACTTTTTCTCCCCTACCTTCCACGAAAGCAGAAGGTCCATTCAGAAAAAAAGGGACATCGGAGCCTATCTCTAAGCCTATTGAGCTTAACTTCCCTTTGCTTAACCCGAGATCCCAAAGCATATTTAGCCCTAAAAGTGTATATGCAGCATCGCTACTGCCACCTCCAAGCCCTGCACTAACTGGAATGTTTTTACGCAAGGTTATCTTTATACCCTTCGCGCAGGATGTGTGTTTCTTGAGCAGAGCTACAGCTTTGTATATAAGGTTATCCTCAAGAGGTATATCCAGATCACTTATAACCTCAACTGTGTCTGCATTGTCAAAGAACAAATCATCATAAAGCCCTATACACTGTATCAGGCTTCTGATATCATGATAACCATCATGCCTCTTTCTGATGACTGAAAGGAACCAGTTTATTTTTGCAGGAGCTCTCAAATGCAGTAATGAGCGATGAGTAGTGAGCGATGCGTTTCTCATCTATTATATGTTTTAAGATCTTAAATTCTGAATTTTCTTTTCTACTCTTTCTTTTAATCCTTCCTCTTTTTCGTGAAACTCGATCGCCTTTTCCCAAAATTCCTTTGCCTTGTCATTAAGACCCTTCGAGTAATATACATCCCCTATGTGTTCAAAGATAACAGGATCGTCCTTTATTATTTCGGCAGCCTTGAGAAGATTCTTCAGGGCCTCGTCAGACAGCCCTAATTTAAAGTAAACCCAGCCGAGGCTATCAATGATATAGCCATTGTCAGGTTTGAGCTCAAGGGCCTTGCTGATAAGCGAACGCGCCTCGTCAAGATTTACACCTTTTTCAGCATAGCTATAACCAAGATAATTAAGGGCATCTACATGTTTTGGATTAATCTCTATCACCTTCTTAAGATATCTGACCATTTCATCATATCTATTCGTTTTGTCGAATACTATGGCGAGATTGAAATTTAGCTCATCGTTGTCATTAAAACGACTGAGGGCGTCCTTTAACACAGCTTCTGCTTTTGCGTAGTCTTTTTTATGGATATAAGTTACTGCAAGATAGAGATAAATATCAGGCTTCTCTTTCTCAAAGCTGAGTATTTCTTCATAAACAGCAATTGCGTCGTCATCTTTATTTAGCTTTGAATATATGTATGCGAGATTAAGGAAGGCACTTAAATTTTTCGGTTCCTGCAAAGTTATCTTTCTCAACTCTGAAATAGCCTCTTCGTCTCTTCCTATCTCCTCAAGGGATAGTGCGAGATAGTATCGGGCTGGGGTGGTTTCAGGTTTTGCCTCAAGTACGATTCTGAATTCTTCAATAGCCTTATCGTACTGCTTCTCCTCAAAATAAAGGACTCCAAGCTTTG
>Ga0187774_10000859_pt1 | contig 10585 bp, 12 predicted proteins | sample 0216_BV02_MP05_2_FD_133152 | JGI IMG/M metagenome (GOLD analysis project Ga0187774, IMG submission 133152) | Tropical peat soil microbial communities from peatlands in Department of Meta, Colombia - 0216_BV02_MP05_20_MG | ecosystem: Environmental > Terrestrial > Soil > Wetlands > Peat | place... | reverse complement strand
TCCGTCTTGCCGACCCCGGTCGGACCGAGGAACAAGAAACTACCGATGGGCCGCTTCGGGTCGGTAAGCCCCGCCCGACTCCTCCTGATGGCTTCGGAGACCGCCGCGACCGCTTCCTCCTGGTCTATCAGGCGCTCGTGGATGCGCTCCTCCATGTGGATGTACTTCTCCTTTTCCCCCTCGACCATTTGCGTCACGGGGATGCCTGTCCAGTTAGAGATAAGCTGGGCGATATGCTCCGCCGTCACTTCTTCGCTGATTTTCTCCTGCTTGAGTCGGCGGCTCTTAGTTTGCTGGTATTCCGGCTCCAACTTTAGTCTCTCTGCCTTTAGCTTGGCAGCTTGCTCGTAGTCCTGCCGCTGCGTTGCCGCCTCTTCCTCGTTGGCCAGCTGCTTGATACGCTGCTCCAATTCTTTTTCTTCCGGCGTGGCGCTCTCGGTATCGATACGCAGCTTGCTGGCGGCCTCGTCTATCAGGTCGATGGCTTTGTCCGGCAGGTGCCGATCTGAAATGTAGCGCTGGCTGAGTCTGGCGGCGGCCTCGAGGGCTTCGTTGGTGATTTTTATCTTATGGTGCGCTTCGTATCTCGGCCGCAGTCCTTTCAGGATTTCGATGGTGTCTTCGATGCTCGGCTCTTCGATGAAGACCGGCTGGAAGCGCCTTTCCAGGGCCTTATCTTTTTCGATGTGTTTGCGGTATTCGTCGAGTGTCGTCGCGCCTACGCATTGTAGTTCGCCGTGGGCCAGCGCCGGCTTGAGCATGTTGCTGGCGTCGATGGCCCCTTCGGCGGCGCCCGCCCCGACCACTGTATGTATTTCGTCGATAAAAAGTATTACCTCTCCCTTTGACTCCCGCACTTCGTCCATGACTGCTTTGAGCCTCTCCTCGAACTCCCCCCGGAATTTGCTGCCAGCCACGAGCGCGCCCATGTCCAGGGCGACCACTTTACGACCCTTCAGAGAGTCGGGCACATCGTCGGCAGCTATCTTCTGGGCCAGTCCTTCGGCGATGGCGGTCTTGCCCACGCCCGCCTCTCCCACTATTACCGGATTGTTCTTGGTGCGCCGGGTGAGTATCTGCATGACCCGCTTGATTTCCTTTTCTCTCCCGATGACCGGGTCGAGTTTGCCGTCTTTGGCCATCTGGGTAAGGTCGCGCCCGTACTTTTGCAGCGAGCGGTACTTGCTTTCCGCCCTCGTGTCGTCTACACGTCGACTCCCTCTTAGCTTCTGGAGGGCGGCGTAGACTTTCTCCTGGGTGATACCGGCGTTATGCAGGATAGCGGCAGCTTCGCCCTTGCTTTCGCTGACCATCGCGATGAGCAGGTGCTCCGTGCTGATGAACTCGTCCTTGAGCCGCTTGGCTTCCTCCTCGGCTTTTTGCATCAGCATCGCGATACGCGGCGTGGCGTATATCTGCCCTGTCTGGTAGGATACTTTCGGCGTCCTTTCCAGGGCTTCCTCCACCCGGTTCCTCATCATCTCCGCATCAACATTTATTTCTTTCAAAATTTCGCCCACAAGTCCCTGTCGCTGTATCAACAGGGCCAGCAGGATATGTTCCACGTCCCACTGGCTGTGCTTGTATTGCATTGCCATCTGCTGGGACGCCTGTAGTGCTTCCTGTGCCTGTTCCGTGAATCTTTCCTGTCTCATCTCTTGCCTCCGCGCAGTTTTCTGAGCTCCTGCTGCGCCTGTTCCAGTTCGTCTTGTAGCTCTCCCATGTGCTGTACCATACGCAGGATGACCTCCACCCCCGGCAGGTTGATCCCCATGTCGTCGACGAGTGATTTAACCCTCTTGAGAAGGGCGATATCTCTATCAGAGTATAGCCTTATGTTTCCCTGCGAGCGGTGCGGCTCGATGATGCCCACCTTTTCATAATAACGCAGGGTATGGGTCTGTATTTCGAGCATTCTGGCCGCGACGCTTATTACGTAGCGCGGCTCGGTATTATATTTTTCGTTCATTTCACCTCCACTCCTCATCAGGCCGGTCTCATTTCGCTGAGTTGCCTGAATAGTTCTTTTTCTTTTTCGGTTAGTCTGGTTGGCAGGACCACGTTTAGCTTGGCCAGCAGGTCGCCTTGGGTGGCTCTACCGAGATGGGGCATGCCCTGTCCGGCCAGGCGGAAAACACGTCCGTTTTGCGTCTCCGCCGGTATTTTCAGGGCGAGCTTGCCTTTAAGCGTCGGTACCTGTACCTCGCCTCCCAGTATCGCTACCGCCAGCGGCACCGGCACATTGACGTGCAGGTCGTCGCCCTGGCGTTCGAACGTCGCGTGCGGCAGAACGGAGATATTTAAATAAAGGTCGCCTGCTTGTCCGCCTTCTCCCGGCTGTCCCTTGCCGGCGATGCGCACCCGCGACCCCGTCGTTACGCCCGCTGGTATCTTTACCTCGATACGTTTGATGCTGGCCACCGCGCCCGCCCCTTTACACACCGAGCAGGGGAGGTTCTGGATTCTTCCCGTCCCCCCGCATGCCCGGCAGGGCTCCTCTACCTGGAGGCTGACTGTGCGCTGGGTGCCGCTGTAGGCTTCTTCGAGCGTTACCTCGGCGGTCGTTTCCATGTCCTGGCCCCGTCTCGGCTGCGCCCGCCGTGTGAAACCTCGCGTCCGCCCCCCGAACAGCTCGTCGAAGATGCTGTCCAGCCCTTCGATGTCTCCGCTGTAGCGGAAACCGCCGCCTCCCGGCGCGAAGCCCTGGTACTGCGCCTGTTCCCTTTCCGCCTGTTCTATCTGGTCGGCGTACTGCCATTTATCGCCGTATTTATCGTATTTCTGCCTCTTCGTTTTATCGGAGAGGACCTCATAGGCGGCGTTGATTTCTTTGAACCTTGCCTCGGCGCTTTTGTTGCCGGGATTGACGTCCGGGTGGTACTGGCGCGCCAGCCGGCGGTAGGCCTGCTTTATTTCCTTATCGGTGGCGTTCTTTTTTAACCCCAGTATTTCGTAATAGTCTTTACCGGCCATCTCTTTTCTCTAAACACCTTACTTCCATTATATCTGTTATTAAATAAGATGTCAAAGTAATAGAAAGTAACTTAATAATCTATTATTAAGTTTTAAAGCCGTTAAAAGAGCTTGAATATGGATTTCAGCAGCCAGAGTATAATGAAAATAACGGCCAGCACCAGCGCGATGTGTATCAAGAAGCCCAAGCTGAACAGGAAAAATCCTAGCGCCCACAGGATAAGGAGGATAATTCCTATAGGTAATAAGATACACATATTTTCGTCATTTTGTGAATATAATTGTCATTAGCATATTAACCCTGTATCCATAAAATAGTCAAAAAATAGAGGTTAAAATAGTTACAAAACGATGACATTTCTCGTTGCGTCATATTGACAAGCTTGCGTTATCACGTATAATTTAAGGGAGAGGAGTCTTTATGCCGGCTTGCCCCAACTGCGGCCGCCAGACCATGAGGACTAGCGACTGGGTCTGTCAGTGGTGCGGCTATCCGCTCCTTTCTCGGTCTTATAAGAAAATTGACAAGACCTTTAAGGAGCTTCAGGAAGAACGGTCTCTCGGCCTAAAAGAAGTGCCGCCGGAGCCGGAACCCAGGACACATGCCGCCAGAGTAGAGCGTGAGTCCCCCCCTGAGCCTGAAATTATAAAACCTCTCCCCCGGTCCGAACGGAAAGTCCAGTTACCTCCGGTGGTTGAGAGACAGCCTCCGCCTCCGCCGCCTCCTGCCCCGGAGCCTGTACTCGAAGCTGAAGCGGAACTGGCGCCCCCGCCAGCACCAACGCCTCCTGCCCCGGAGCCCGTACTCGAAGCTGAAGCGGAACGGGTGCCCCCGATAGCACCGCCACCTCCTTTGGCTGCCTCTGCGCCCGCTCCCGAGGTTGTGCCAGAACAGGTGCCTGCCCCTCCGGAGCCCGAACCGATACCGGTGGTCGTGCCCGACCTTAATAGCATTACCGATGGGGCTCAATTGACCGTTGACGAGCTGGATGCCCTTTATAAAGCGAACCGACAAGCCGCGCATGCCAGGCTAGTGGACAAGACCATCGTGGTAAAGGGTTTCGTGGAGAAGGTCTTTATCCGCGACCATATCGATGTTCGCTATATCGTACTTACCGGCGCTAATAAAAAGGTTGTCTGGCCCGTTCGTTGTACTTTCACTAAGGAAAACGTCTCCGGCATGCAGCGCCTCAGCGAAGGACAGGAAGTGTCCCTGCGCGGCAAGTACGATAGTTACGGTAAGAACATCATTTTCAAGGACTGCGTTCTGGCCTAGACAGAATGCTTGTCCGTCATAATTTCGCCGATGATGTCCAGCAGTTTCTTTAGAATCCGGGCGGTGGCTCCCCAGATAACCGTTCCTCGGTAGTTATAAGTATAAGATTCAATCGGTCGGCCGTCTGAGATTTCGCTGGCTTCCTTACGCCGACCTTTCTCCATTAGTGCTTCAACGGGTGCATCGATTATCTCGGCCACCTCCTCCTTGTTTTTCTTAAACCGGTACGGCCAGGGTATCATGGCGACGAACGGCGTGACGATGTAATTCGAGGTGGTCGTTAACTCATCGTCCAGCTCGCCGAGTACTTCGATGTCTTTCGTTTTTAAGCCTATCTCCTCGCGACTCTCCCTTAAAGCGGTATGCAGCAGTGTCCTATCGCTATTATCCCGGGCGCCCCCGGGGAAGGAAATCTGTCCCTTATGGTCTTTAACCGTCTCCGTCCGCCGGACAAAGACAATATAATGATGCCCGTGCTTTTCATATAGTGGTACCAGCACCGCTGAAGGTATACGGCCGGTGTCGTTGATGTACCGCTTCTTCCTTTGCACCAGTATTTTTTCCAGCTCCTCTTTCACGGCTTTATCTTAATATGGGATAGCCTGAAATACAAATTATTTGATAATTGGCAAATTTATCACTCCGGGACACGGAAAACATAAACGAAATGGGGTATAATAATAACATAACGTTAATAAGGAAAATCGATGTTCAAACACCTGAGGGAAGATATCCAGACGGTATTTAATAAAGACCCGGCGGCGCGGAGTGTGACGGAAATCATCCTGTGCTATCCGGGGCTGCACGCCATCTGGGGGCACCGCGTCGCCCACTTTCTGTGGCGCCGCCACTTAAAGCTGCCGGCCCGGATGTTTTCACAGCTAAACCGCTTCTTGACCGGGATAGAGATACACCCCGGGGCGCGTATCGGACGGCGCTTTTTCATCGACCACGGCTCCGGGATAGTCATTGGCGAGACCGCTGAAGTCGGCGATGATGTCTTGATGTATCAGGGGGCCAGTCTGGCCGGGACCTCCCCGAGAAAGGAGAAACGCCATCCCACCGTCGGTAACAATGTGGTCATCGGCGCCGGGGCGATAGTATTGGGCGCGATAACTGTCGGCGATGGGGCCCGTATTGGCGCCGGTTCAGTGGTGATACACCCGGTTCCGCCCGGCGTAACGGTCGTTGGTATCCCTGGCCGGGTCGTCACCAAGCAGGAAAGGGCTATCGCCGAACTTGAACACGGGCGCCTGCCCGACCCCGTCGCGGAGGCCATCAAACTCGTCCTGAAAGAGTATGACGGACTTGAAGAGCGACTTGAAAAGCTCGAAGAAGAGTGCGGCCTGGCTACCCCTCCCGATGAGCTCCAGGCAAGCCGGCAGGAAATCGAAAAGGAATTCGACCAGGGCGGTGGAATCTAAATGAGGAGGAGAAAAATTCAACCATGAGCACAGAAATAATTCAGAATAGCAGCTGTTGTTCCGATAACACCTGCGGTTGCAAGACGGACGTGTTCCCGACAGACAAGAAGTGTCCCCAGTGCGGCAAACGATTACGCCTTATTGGCCGTGCCCAGCTCGTGGAATTCAGACTCTCCTGCAATAGCTGCGGTTATACCGGCCCTTTGTTGTCCTGGAAAGAAATCAGCGAATTGCTTTAATATAAGATGTTTTCCGGAGATAAAATGAAAATAGCCATAGCCATGAGCGGCGGCGTGGATTCCTCGGTAGCGGCAGCCCTCCTCAAAGAAGCCGGGCACGAGGTCACCGGCGTGACGATGAGGGTCACGGACGACTGGCGCCCCGGAGAATCCGCCGCTGCTATCGCCGGTCGATTGGGCATTCCTCATCATATTATCGACCTGCGGGATGTCTTCGCCCGACTTATTATCGACTACTTTTACATGGAGTACGAGGGGGGCCGCACGCCCAACCCCTGTGTCCTCTGCAATAAGTACATCAAGTTCGGCGTGCTGTGGGAAGCCGCCCGAAAAATGGGGGCGGAGATGCTCGCCACCGGGCATTACGCTAGGATAGATAAAGAAAAAAGCGGTAGATACCTCCTGAAAAAGGGCCGGGACGAAAATAAAGACCAGTCATATTTCCTCTGCCAGCTCTCGCCGGAGCAGCTTGGCCACACCATGTTTCCTGTGGGCAATTTAACCAAAAATGAGGTGAGGAAAATCGCCGCGGAACTGGGATTGCCGACCGCTTCACGGCCTGAAAGTCAGGAAATTTGTTTCATCCCCGATAACGACCATACTGGATTCTTGGAAAGGTACGTGTCGCAGGCGGAACGACCGGGGGCGATAATGGACATGGCGGGCAAGATGTTGGGACGTCACCGGGGCATTGCTTCTTATACTATCGGACAGCGTCACGGTCTGGGCATTGCCGCCACCGCGCCCCTCTATGTGACCGCCATCGAGCCCGACTACAACGCCGTTATCGTCGGTACGAAAGAACAGACGTACGGCCGTGCGCTGATGGCCGGCGGCCTCAACTGGGTATCTATCGACGCCCCGGAACATCCGCTGCAGGTCAGGGTAAAAATAAGATCCCGCCACGCGGCAGCGGAGGCCGCGGTAACGCCGCATGGAAATGGCACCGTCCGCGTGGAGTTTGCCATGCCGCAGGCCGCCATTACGCCGGGACAGGCGATAGTCTTTTACGATGGAGATGTGGTGCTGGGCGGGGGCACGATATTGAAGAAGGGAAGATAACATGGCCAGGATAATCGCGGTCTGTAAGAGTGAGAAAAAAGGTACGAAAAAGACTCCTCAACCTGACATAATCTTGAAAAAAGAATATGGTGTTGTCGGTGACGCCCACGCCGACTGCCAGACGCACCGGCAGGTAAGCCTCCTCGCTAACGAAAGTATTGATAAAATGCGGGGCAGGGGACTCGAACTCGCATCGGGCGACTTCGCGGAGAACCTGACTACCCAAGGCATCGACCTTTGTTCGTTGCCTGTCGGCACTAGGCTTAAAGTGGGCCAAAGGGTGTTGCTGGAGGTGACGCAGATTGGCAAAGAATGCCATGCTGCGTGCGCTATCCGCAAACAGGTGGGCGATTGCATTATGCCACGTGAGGGAGTCTTTGCCAGAGTTATTCGCGGAGGAACAGTACGGCCGGGTGATTTTTTGGAAATAATAAAAGGATAAAGATGCCGGATAAAATTCTGAAGACAGTAGCGTACACCCGGGTCAACGGCGGCTGCACGGCCGCCCGCGAGAGAATCGTCAGGGAGACCGCGTTGACGATTAAAGTCGGCGGACGGACTTTCGCCACGGCGATGATTCTCGCCACGCTCGAAAAGGAGTTCATCGTCGGGAACCTTTACGTCCAGGGGGTCATTAGAAGCGCTGATGATATTGCTTCTTTGACAATTAAAAACGATATTGGCGAGGTCGTATTGAAAGGTAAAAAGAAAGAAAACGCTGCCCCTAAGGTGGTACATTCTGACCTTAAAGTGAACGCCGAAGATATTTTCCGCTGCGTCAGGGCTATTTTAAAGTCTGAAGTGTTTGCCGAGACAGAAGCGGTGCATTCCGCCGGACTTTTTCTTAACGCGAAAGACACGATTTGTATTGCCGAAGACCTGGGGCGGCACAACGCCCTGGACAAAGTAATCGGCCGCGGGCTCCTCCAGAACGTCGATTTTAGCCGCACGTTGGCGGCCTCCACGGGCCGGCAGCCCAGCGAGATGATTTTGAAGTGCCGCAATGCGGGCATCCCGATAATCGCCACCAAGGGCGTGCCCACCGCATTGGCGGTCGATATAGCCAAAGAAACCGGCGTGACCATTGCCGGTCTGGTGAGGGGAGATACCATGATCGTCTATTCTCATTGGGGGAGAGTCGAGGGATGCGATGAAACGTGACGACAAGTATAAAAAGTGGCCACCGACCTCGCAGGTCATTGTCTGCCAGAAACTGGCCGATGGACTCTTCACTAGAGGCGAAACCACCGTCATTATCGAAAAAGAGCTGCCAATATATGTCAACGGCCGGCACCTGGTCACCGCCTCGATAACGCCGGTCATGGAAAAAGAGTTCGTCATCGGCTATCTGTTCGGGCAGGGATTTATCGATAGCCTGAAAGAAGTAGCGTCTGTAGAGATAAAAGACTATACCGCGCGGGTCAGGCTGAAATATGCTGGCAAACGTGCCTTGATAACGCAGAAAGCCAGCTACCGCATCGTTTCCGGCGGCGGTCGGGTGGCCTTCGCCGGCGAAACGGACTTGCCGCCGTTGCGCGACCACCGTAAGGTCCGGCGGCGCATCGTTTTCAAGGGGATAAATACGCTTTTTGAGACAGCCCGGTTGTACCGGGAGACGGAAGGCGTCCACGCTGCCGGACTGTTTACTCTTGAGGGCGGCCTCATTTGCATCGTGGAAGATATCGGCCGGCACAATACCCTCGATAAGGTTATTGGTTACGCCCTCGTCAACGAAGTCGATTGCACCCAAGCGTTTTTAGTTTCGACCGGCCGGATGGCCTCCGAGATGGTTGCCAAAATCTCCCGGGCGGGCATATCGGTGGTCGCCACCAAGACTGCCGTTACCGATAAGGGACTGGAAATAGGCCGTAAACGCGGTCTGACCATCATCGGCTTCCTCCGGGAAGCCGGGACGCGCATCCAGACTGATATGGAAACCAGAGTCATCGACCGGGCGGGGATGAAGATTTATACTGGCGCCGGCCGGGTGTTCTGTGGTGAAGAGCCGCTAGAAAATAGAACTTCGAGATGAGCAAGCCGAGAGACGATAGGCTCGAAAAGGAAATCCTGAAGCTTAAGAAGGAGAGGAACGCTGTCATCCTTTCCCATAATTACCAGCGCGGCGAAGTTCAGGACATTGCCGATTTCGTTGGCGATTCTTTAGAGCTGAGCCAGAAAGCGGCGAAAACCGAAGCCGACGTTATCGTTTTTTGTGGCGTGCATTTCATGGCGGAGACGGCCGCGATACTGAATCCAGGCCGGACAGTACTCCTGCCCGATGCCAGTGCCGGGTGCCCCATGGCTAATATGATTACCGCCGACCAGCTCCGGCAGCAAAAGCAGAAAATGCCAGCCGCCACGGTGGTCACCTATATTAATTCCACCGCTGCCGTCAAGGCCGAGTCTGACTACTGCTGTACGTCAGCTAACGGTGTGAAAATCGTCGGCAGCATTGACAACCCGGAAATAATTTTCGTCCCCGACCAGTACCTCGGTGACTTTATCGCCAGGAGGACGGGTAAAACTTTAACGCTCTGGCCGGGCTATTGCCCCACCCACATGCGCATCCTCCCGGAGGATATCATCAATCGCAGGCAGGAGCACCCGCAGGCTAAAGTGGTCGTCCACCCCGAATGCCGACCCGACGTCATCGCCCTGGCCGATGAAGCTCTCAGCACCAGCGGCATGATACGTTATGCCGCCCGCCCGGACGTTATCGAGCTCATCGTTGGCACTGAGGTGGAAATTCTGCACCGGCTTCATAAGGAAAATCCGGGCAAGCAATTTTTCGCGGCCTCTAAAAAAGCCGTCTGCCCCAATATGAAAAAAATCACCCTCGATAAAATCCTTGAATCGCTGGAGACGATGACGCCGGTGGTGACCGTGCCGGAAGCCATCCGCGTCCGCGCTAAGGCCGCCGTCGACCGCATGTTAGCTAAGGCATGAGCCTATGCCTGAACTAGGTTATGTCGTTGTTTTGATTAATGTCGGGAGCGCTGAAGAAGCCCGGAAAATAGCTGGTGTTCTCCTCAAGCGCCGGCAGGCCGCTTGTGTCAATATCGTGCCGGAGGTGGACTCGCATTTCTGGTGGCAGGGTAGACTCGATTCCGCCAGTGAGAGCCTGCTTATCGTCAAGACGAAAAAAGCGCGATTGCCGGAGGTTATAAAGTCCGTGAAAAAGTTGCACAGCTATAAGGTCCCGGAAATAATTGCCCTGCCCGTCGTTGGCGGCAATAAGGAATATCTGGACTGGCTGGGCCGGGAGGTTAAAAACAATGCTGACTGAAAGGGAAAAGGAAAGGTACGACCGCCAGATAATGATCTACGGGCTCGGGGAGGCCGGGCAGGAGAAGCTAAAAAAGGCTAAAGTCTTCATCGCCGGGGCGGGGGGTTTGGGCTCGCCGGCGGCCATCTACCTGGCGGCGGCCGGCATTGGCACATTGCGCCTTGCTGACCATGATAAGGTCGAGCCTAGCAACCTCAACCGGCAGGTCCTGCACTGGGAAGAAGATATCGGCGGGAGAAAAGTCGATTCGGCGGCGGCGAAACTCAGAAAGTTGAACCCGCATATAAAAATCGAGACCATATCGGACACCATCACCGAGGCCAAT
>Ga0187774_10000857_pt1 | contig 10594 bp, 7 predicted proteins | sample 0216_BV02_MP05_2_FD_133152 | JGI IMG/M metagenome (GOLD analysis project Ga0187774, IMG submission 133152) | Tropical peat soil microbial communities from peatlands in Department of Meta, Colombia - 0216_BV02_MP05_20_MG | ecosystem: Environmental > Terrestrial > Soil > Wetlands > Peat | place... | reverse complement strand
ACCGACACCCTCAAGTTCGGGGCCTCCTACCGGAGCCAAATAAAACACGAGATCGACGGGGGCGACGTCAAGTTCAGCCCTGAGGGAGTCAACGGCCTCACCAACGTGAACAACGGCAGCGCGGATCTCAAGCTGCCTGCCATCGCCTACTTGGGACTCTCATGGGCCCCCAAGCCTTTTACTTTTGAGTTCGACATGCAGTGGACCCAGTGGGCATCCTACAACAAGCTGGCGGTTGACTTCAATAAAACCATAGGCGTTGGGCCGGCTGCGACTTCCGGCTTGTCAAAGGAGAAGGACTGGAACTCCGTCTGGGCATACCGTTTCGGCGCCCAATACAGTCTTACCGACTACCTGGACCTTCGGGCCGGGATCATCTACGATCCCTCCCCCATCCCGAGCAGGACCCTCGACCCCTTGATCCCCTCGGGAGACCGCTGGCTCTACTGCGTGGGCTTCGGCACCCACTACCAGAAGTTCTCCTTCGACTTCGCCTACAACTACCTCAAGGACGAATCTCGAAGATTCAACAATGACGTGGGCGATTCGCCCGTGCTTCAAGCGCCGTTCACCTTGCCCAGGATGACGGGCAAGTTCGAGGACGTAAGCGCCCACATCTTCGCGGTCAACCTCTCGTACGCGTTCTAGATGCGTCCCCAGGGAAGGGGGGTCGGGAACCCCCGGCCCCCCTTCTTCTTTGCCGCGATCCTTGTACTGCCCGCCTCTTTCCCGTTGCGCCTTACCGTGGGACCATCATCATTGAAATCCCCCGGACCATTTGATATGAACCTGGCGCGAGTGAACCTTGGTTTGTAGTCCAGGTACCGCGCGCCGAAGATGAGGGGCTGGTGGGCAGTGCCCACCCTACGTGTTCAACCCTGCCGGGAACGTTTCCATGCCGCCCCTTGCGTCGATCGATATCGGCTCCAACACCCTCAGGCTCCTGATCGCCGAAAGGGTCGTTCAGGGGCCGATCAAACCGGCCCGGCTGGAGCGGCGGATCACCCGCCTCGGGGAGCGGTTCCTGCCCTCCAAGATCTTGCAGCGGGCCGCCATGGCCCGGAGCATAGCGGCTCTCCGAGAGTTTGCCGCGCTCATGGCCGAGCACAGGGTCCAGGACTACCTGGCGGGGGCTACGGCCGTGGTCCGGGAGGCGGGAAACGGTGCCGAGTTCCTCCGGAGGGTGGAGGAGGAGGCCGGGATCAGCGTTCGACTCCTGAGCGGAACCGAGGAGGCTCAAGTCGCCCTCCAGGGCGCCGCCTCGGTCATTTCCAGCGGCGATGTCCCTCTGGCACTGTTCGACATCGGCGGCGGCAGCACCGAGGTAATCCGTCAGACGGCAGGCGGAAGCAGAGCGGTGGAGAGTGCGAGTCTTCCTATCGGGGTCGTGCATCTTACCGAGACCTTCCTTCCGGACGACCCTCCGGGGTTGGATGCCTGCACCCGCCTGGCCAGTCATGTTCGTGGCATTCTTGAGGCTGTCCAGTTCTCCGCCCCCATGGAAGGCCTCCTTTGGGTTGGGACTGCGGGAACGGTGACGACTCTGGCCGCCATGTACCTCGAGCTGGAGCGCTACGACCCGGCCCGGATCAACGGCGTGGTGCTCGAGCGGCCGTGGCTGGTGGATCTTCATACCCGTCTCGCCGGTATGCGCATCGCGGCGCGACGCGGGATCGTCGGTCTCGAGCCGGGTCGGGAGGATATCATCCTCGCCGGCGCCCTGGTCACCTTGGAGCTCATGGAGAAGTTCCGGTTTTCCCAGCTTACGGTGAGTGACGCCGGGCTCCTCGAGGGACTGTTTCTGGAACTTTGCCGGTCCAGGGCGACTGAGGCCGCCACTTGTCGCTCGTAGTTTAGTAACTTGGCGGCTGCCAATGGACGAGGCTAGGAGCTACGAGCTGCTGGCGATCCATGGCGCGCAAACGCCCCCGGGCCGGGAACGAGTTCCTCTTGTTCCCGGCTGCCTTTTTTGATACGTTGGAGCACTATGTTTCAATAACCCTACTGTATGAGGTCTGCCGATGATTCAAGAGCCGAACGACCTGTCTCTCACGCTCACCTTCGACGATGTTCTGCTTCTCCCGGCGCGCAGCGCGGTGCTTCCAAGGGGAGTGGACGTGAGAACGCAACTGAGCAGAACCATACCCATGAATATTCCCCTGGTCAGCGCCGCCATGGATACGGTGACCGAGGCCGATACGGCGATCAGCATGGCCCGGGAGGGCGGTATCGGCATAATCCACCGGAATATGAGCATTGAGCGGCAGGCCACGGAGGTGGACAAGGTCAAGAAATCGGAGAGCGGCATGATCGTGGACCCGGTCACCATGCGGCCCCACCAGAAGATCTCCGAGGTCCTCCAGGTGATGCAACGGTACCGCATCTCCGGGGTCCCTATCGTGGGTGACGGCAGGAAGCTGGTGGGGATCGTGACCAACCGCGACCTTCGCTTCGAGACCAACCTGGACCAGGAGGTCTCGAAGGTCATGACCAAGGAGAACCTGGTTACCGCCCTCGAGGGGATCACCCTGGAGGAGTCCAAGGTCCTCCTCCACCAGAACCGGATCGAGAAGCTGCTGGTCGTGAACGAGGAGGGGGAACTGCGGGGACTCATTACGATCAAGGACATCATGAAGATCAAGAAGTACCCCAGCGCGTGCAAGGACCGCCTTGGACGGCTCCGCGTGGGCGCGGCGGTTGGGGTCGGTCCCGACCGGGACGCCCGGGTGGATGCCCTTGTCAGGGCGGGTGTGGATGTGATCGCGGTGGATTCCGCTCACGGCCATGCCCAGGGGGTTTGCGACAGTGTGCGGGAGGTCAAACACCGTTATCCTGATATGGACGTGATCGCCGGGAATGTGGCCACCGCTGAAGGAGCAAGGGATATCTGCCTGGCCGGCGCGGATGCGGTGAAGGTCGGCGTGGGTCCGGGCTCCATCTGCACGACCCGGGTGGTGGCTGGAGTGGGGGTACCCCAGATCAGCGCCATCATCGAATGCGCCAAAGTCGCCAGGGAATTCAAGGTGCCCATCGTCGCCGACGGCGGCATCAAGTACTCGGGCGATGTGGTGAAAGCCCTTGCTGCAGGGGCAAACTCGGTCATGATCGGGAGCCTCTTTGCCGGAACCGACGAGAGTCCCGGAGAGACGATTCTCTACCAAGGGCGAACCTACAAGGTGTACCGCGGCATGGGATCCCTCGGGGCCATGAAGGAGGGTGCCCGGGATCGTTACTTCCAGGGCGACATCGAGGAGGACGTAAAGCTGGTCCCGGAGGGGATCGAGGGGAGGGTACCCTACAAGGGCCCTCTGGCCCAGAGCGTCTATCAGCTCGTCGGGGGCCTCCGGGCGGGGATGGGATACGTGGGCTGCAGCGATTTCGACGAGCTGCGGGAAAAGGGCCGATTCATCAGGGTCACCTCCGCCGGGCTCAGGGAGAGCCACGTGCACGACGTGATCATCACCAAGGAAGCGCCTAACTATCAGGTGGATTGGAAGTATGGAGCGTAGCGCGTGAGCCGTAGGGCAGGCCAGCCTTACGCGGGCGGGGACCGGCTCTGCGGGCTCACTTAGGGGTGAGGGCGAGGCCGGGTGATCTGTTCGGCAAGGCCGCATAGTCGCGCCATGAATAAGGTTGTGGCGGTCCGGCCCTCGTGCCGGGCCACGGTGCAAGGTGCGGGAGGCCTTCCCACTGGCCATGGAGTAAAAGGTGGCTCCGGATATGCGCCTTGCCTCACAGACCACCCGGCCTCTAGCCGGGCGTAAGGCGTAGGGCAAGGATCGGCCCTGCGGCACTAGCAGGTGGATTGGAGACAGATGGACCCGCATGCCGAGAAGATACTCATTTTAGATTTCGGCTCCCAGACCACCCAGCTCATTGCGAGGCGGGTGCGGGAGTGTCAGGTGTACTGCGAGATTCACCCCTTCAACATGCCTCTCCCAAAGATCAGAGAGTTTGCGCCCAAGGGCATCATCCTCTCGGGAGGCCCCGCCTGTGTCCTGGACCAGGGCTCGCCCACGGTGGACGTGGAGGTGTTGCACCTTGGCGTTCCGGTCTTGGGCATATGCTACGGGATGCAGCTCATGACGCACCTGCTCGGGGGCGAGGTGGAACGCTCTGCCAAGCGTGAGTACGGTAAGGCCAGGCTCGTAATCGATTCGCATGAGGATCTCTTTACTGGCCTGGACGGAGGAGAGCAGGTGTGGATGAGTCACGGGGACAAGATCAAGGTGTCGCCCCCTGGCTTTGTCGGTATCGGCCATAGCGGCAACTCGCCGGTGGCCGCCATGCGCCACATCTCCCAGGCGCTTTACGGCGTCCAGTTTCATCCGGAGGTGATCCACACGGTTCGGGGCCGGGAGATGCTGCGGAATTTCCTCACGCGCGTCTGCGGCTGCACGCCCTCGTGGACCATGCAATCCTTCGTGGCCAGCACCCTGGATAGCCTGCGGCGGACCATCGGGTCGAAGAACATAGTCTGTGCCTTGAGCGGCGGGGTGGACAGCTCGGTGGTGGCTGTCCTCCTCCACAAGGCCGTGGGCGACCAGTCGACCTGCATCTTTGTCAATAACGGCTTGTTGCGCTTGGGGGAGGCCGAAGAGGTTCAACGGGTCTTGCGGGACGCCTTCAAGCTGAACCTCCGCTGCATCGACGCCAGCGCCACATTTCTCTCCCGCCTCGGGGGGGTGGTGGATCCAGAGCAGAAAAGGAAGATCATCGGCAACCTCTTTATCGAGATTTTCGAGGCCGAGGCGAGAAAGATCCCCGGCGCCGTATTTCTTGCCCAGGGCACCCTCTACCCCGATGTCATCGAGAGTGTCTCCTTCAAGGGGCCCTCGGCCACGATCAAGACCCACCACAACGTGGGCGGGCTTCCTGAGAAGATGAACCTCCGGCTCATCGAGCCGCTGAGAGAGCTTTTCAAGGACGAGGTGCGCCAGGTGGGGGCGGAGCTCGGCCTGCCGCAGCAGATCATCCGGCGCCATCCGTTTCCGGGGCCAGGGCTCGCGATTCGCATCCTGGGCGAAGTGACGGCTCAACACTTGGAGATCCTCCGGCGAGCCGACGCCATCGTCATGGACGAGATGGAGAAAAGCGGCCTCCATGATGAGGTTTGGCAAGCCTTTGCCGTGCTCCTCCCGGTACGCACAGTGGGGGTGATGGGAGACGAACGCACCTATGATCGGGTCGTCGCGCTCCGCATTGTGGAGAGCGTGGACGCCATGACCGCGGACTGGGCCAGGGTTCCCTACGAGGTACTTGGCCGCATGTCGAACCGCATCATCAACGAGGTCAAAGGGGTGAACCGGGTCGTCTACGACATCTCCTCGAAACCGCCAAGCACCATCGAGTGGGAGTGAGCCACCGTTCTTTTAGCCATGCGTCAGGCTGACTTTGTCCATCTTCATGTCCACTCCGTTTACAGCATCCTTCAGAGCACCATCCGCCTGCCCCAGCTTCTGGAACGAGCCAGAAGCTATCGTCTTCCAGCCCTAGCTCTGACCGACCACGGCAATCTCTTCGGCGCCATCGAGTTCTACGACCAGGCCTATGCCCTGGGGATCAAGCCGATCCTCGGCTGCGAGCTGGGTATCGACGAGGGCCAGGCCGCAGAGGCCGGAGAGATGCGGAGCCCGAGGCGGGCGGACCATGTGGTGATCTTGGCCAAGAATCGACGGGGCTATGCGAACCTGATTCGGCTTCTCACGCTTGCCCACAGCAAGAACTGGCAAGGCGAGCCCAGCGTTTCCCGGAGCCTGCTCCTGGACCATCACCAGGGACTCATCGTCCTCAGCGGCTGCTGCCGCGGCGATATCGCGGGGTGTCTCCTTGCCGACGACCGGGAACGGGCTCAGCGGCGGGCGGCCCGATATTTGGAGGTGTTCGGCCGGGATCGGTTCTTCATCGAAGTACAGCCACCGCTCACCGACGAACACCGCCGGCTGAACGGAGCGCTCGTTGACCTGGCCCGCGGCATGGCCCTCCAGGTGGTGGCAACGGCAAACAGTCACCTCCTCGACCCCGACGACAGGGAGGTTCTGCGGATTCTGGCAGCGCTCCGCCAAGGTGTGACCCTGGAGGAGGCAGCGCCTCTTCCCACGCTCGCCTTTCCTCCGCCCGAGGCGATGAAGGCGGAGTTTGCCCACCTCCCCGAGGCGATCGCCAACACCCTCGCCATCGCCGAACGCTGTAATGTCGATCTCGAACTCGGGAAGATCCGGCTGCCCAGGTTTCCCCTGTCGCAGGGGCAAACCGCCCAGGCGGCGCTGGCTGAACAGGCGCGATCCGGGCTTGGCGAGCGGCTGAAGAAGGGGGCGGCGCCGCCCCTGCGCTACAGCCAGAGGCTCGACCGAGAGCTGGAAGCCGTGGAGCGTCTGGCCCTGGCCGACTACTTCCTCATTGTCGCCGATTTCGTTCGATTCGCCAGGGCGAGCGGCATCCAGGTGGGGCCGGGAAGCGGAGCGGCCGGCATGAGCTTGATCGCGTACGCCCTCGGAATCTCCGACATCGACCCGGTGGAGCATGGTCTTTTTTTCGAGCACCTGTTGAATCTCCTTCGTCCGGAGACGCCGGATCTGGATCTCGGCTTCGCCGCGGAAGGGCGCGATGAGGTGTATCGCCACCTGAGGCGCACGTACGGGCCGGAACGGGTGGCACACATCGTCTCGTTCGGGAAGATACAGACGCGTTCTGCGCTGAGAGACCTGGCACGGGTGCTCAGTCTTCCCGGGGGGGATCGGGAACGGGTGGACCCGGGCGAGTCTTCGGCCCCGCCCCTTTCTCGCGAGCGGCTGCTTAGGCTCGAGGCCGTTCTAGAAGGTCTGCCACGTCACGTCGGCACCCACGCGACCGGGGTGGTGATCGGAGATGGTCCCCTCGGGGAGATCGTTCCGCTCTTCCGCGATTCTCGGGGAGAGTGGGTGAGCCAGTTCGATATGCGCGCTCTCAAGCGCGTGGGGCTTGTGAAGTTCGACCTCCTCGCCAGCAGGACCCTCGCCGTGGTGGCGAGGACTCTGAGGCTCGGGGGAGGGAATCTCCAGATCCCTGCCGCCTCGGACAGATTCCCCTGGAAGGACAAGGCGGCCTTTCACCTCCTCGCCGAGGGGAGAACCGTCGGCATTCCCCATCTGGACACGGAGACAGGGCGAGTCTTGCTTGAGACGCGAAAACCGGGGAACTGGGACGACCTCCTCGCGGCGATGGCGATCCATCGACTCGAAACGGGGGTGCCGGACCGTCTCCCGGAGGCACGGGCTCTCGAAGCGAGAGCCGCGCGGACCCAGGAAGTCAGCGGCCACTCAGGATTATTCCTTTTCGACGTGGATGTAACCAGTTTCATCGCCAAGGCCAGCGGCTGGTCTCTAGATCGGGCTGATCTGGTCCGGCGGGCGCTCGCAAGATACGGAGACGAGCAGCGGGAAGAACTGCGTCAGGACTTCCTGGCCTCGGCCCAGGCACGAGGGTACTCCTCCGACGAGGCGGAAGGCATGTGGTCCAGGCTGGAGCGCGGGACCCCTTCGGCGCCCAGCAAGAGCCAGCTCGTGGGTCGAGCCTCCCTCGTTCTCCTCTCCGCCGCGGTCAAGGCTAGGGCCCCCCGGGAGTTCGTGACGGCCCTCCTGAGCAGTGATCTCGGGCAACCCGAGCTCCTGGCAGAGCATGTGCAGGCATGCCGGGCCGAAGGTTTCGCGATCTTTCCTCCTGACCTGAACGTGAGCGAGGTGGAGTGCGCCGTGGAGGCAGAGGGCGTCCGTCTCGGCCTAGCCGCCATTCGTCACGTAAGCGGGACCGCAGCCGAGGCTGTGGTTCGAGGCCGTCGGGACGCAGGACCCTTTCGCTCTCTCGCAGATCTTTGCGCTCGGGTCGGGAGGGATTTCCTGGGGCGGCGAGCCATCGAGTCGCTCATCAAGGCGGGTGCGCTCGACTCGGTGGAGGGGGGCCGGAAGAGATTATTCGGGCTTCTCGCCGAGGTGATGGACGAAGCTCGCTCGGGCCAGATGGGTCTGTTCGGGGGAGCGTCGGAGGACGGACCAGGGGCTGGGCAGACCGGTGGCGACCCGGAATGGAGTGACTTGCAGAGACTTGCCTACGAGAAAGACGCTCTGGGATTTACTCTCGGGACCAACCCGCTCGCCGGGTACGACGCCCTGCTGGATCAGATCACCCCGGGCGGAATCGCTCGGATTTGCGAGCTCCATGAAGGCGCTCGGGCGAGGGCAGGCGGATTGATCCGATCCGTAAGGGCGAGCCGGAGCCAAAAGAACGAACCGCTCCACTTCGTCGAGCTTGAAGATTTCTCCGGGCTCCTGGAGGTGGTGGTCTTTGCCGATACTCTCGCGGGCTTCGGAAAACCGCTGGAACGGGGTGCCGCGGTCCTCGCCATCGGGCGAATGGCGAGGGAGGGGAATCGATTGCGACTGGTGGGTGACGAGTTGCTGCTGCTCGATGAGGCAGCCATCAATCTTGCAACCTCAGTCCATCTCCACATCCACGGAGAGGGGCTGGAGCGCGAGAGAATGGAGAAGATTGCCCGGGTGCTCCAGGCTCACCCGGGGCCCTGTGGTCTCTTCCTCCACCTCCATCTCGGCCAGCAAGCGGAAGTCGTCCAGAAGCTCCCGGGAACCCTTGCGGTTCGGCCCGATCTCCGCCTGAAACAGGATCTGCGGAAGGAGCTGGGAGAGCACCGGTTGGAGATTCGGTATGGTGAACATGGTTAACAGGCAAACCCGACAGGTCGGGGTCGCTCGGCAAAGTAACCAACACGGAATCACTAATAACGCACAGCCGGAGTGACTCATATGTCCGAGTACCGCGAACGGCGTTACCGACATCAGCTTCGGCACGAGCGTCTGGTGGCCTTCGAGGTGGCGGTCAAGGAGACTGACCTCTTCATCCTTGCCGACTCCAATCTGGCGACGCTGTCCGAGGCAGCAATCTACCGGGTGCGGGGACCGCTCGAGGGCTACATCGCCAGGCACCCTGAGTTCCTCCAGTCCCTCGTCCCCCTCCCCGATGACCCCCTGGCACCGTCCATCGTGAGAGAGATGCTGGCGGCGGGGCAAACCTGCGGGGTCGGCCCCATGGCGGCGGTTGCGGGTGCTATCGCCGAGGCGGTAGGGAGGGCGCTCCTGATAGAGAGCAGGGAGGTGGTAGTGGAAAATGGAGGCGACTGCTTTGTGGAGGTCGCGTCTCCCCTGGAGATGGGAATCTTTGCCGGTTCTTCCGTGCTCAGCGAGAAGTTGGCTGTTCGGCTCAGACCCGAAAGAACGCCGCTCGGCGTCTGCACCTCCTCGGGCACTGTGGGCCATTCCCTGAGCTTCGGCCGCGCCGACGCGGTGACCGTGATCGCCCCGTCTGCTGCGGTCGCCGACGCCGCCGCGACCAGAATCGGCAACCGGGTGAAACGCCGTGGCGACCTTGACCGGGCGCTTGCTGTGGCCCAGGAGATCGAGGGGGTGCTCGGGGTGGTCATCATCATCCGCGATGCCGTGGGCGTCTGGGGTGAAGTGGAGTTGGTGGAGGCAGGCGACGCAAAGCACTTGTCTTTTTGAGGGATGCTGGTATACTCGCAAAAATGTTCATGATTGTTGAACCGTTTCCACCAGAAGACGTGCGGTTCGCGGGACGGGGAGGGACCCCACCGGAACTGCTTCCTGGCGAAGGAATTCGGGTCCGGTCGGCTTATGCAGAATCTTTGGGCTCCATGGCGAATGGACTACATCCTCGGGCAGCGGTCCGGGCGGTGCATCTTCTGCCCGGAGGGGAACGATGAAGGGGATGCGGAGCGGCTGATCCTCTATCGAGGCCGTCTGTCCGTGGTCATGATGAACCGATTCCCATACAATAACGGCCACCTTCTGGTTTCCCCCTGGACCCATACGCCGAGTCTGGACGGATTGAGCTCTGAGGAACTGCTCGATCTCCTGAAGACGCTTCGTCGGTGTCTCGCCGTGCTCCGGAAGACGATGACGCCGGATGGCTTCAACGTGGGGCTGAACCTGGGCACGGTGGCAGGGGCGGGGGTTGAGGCTCACGTGCACTTCCATGTGGTGCCACGGTGGAATGGAGATACGAATTTCATGACGGTGTTTGCCGACGTGCGCGTCATTCCGGAACATCTGCAGGAGACATACAGGAAACTGCTCCCGCACTTTGCACCGGGGGAGGATCCATGAGAGCGCTTAAGGTACTGATCTGGGGAGCTGCTACGGTCCTACTCGTCGTTTTTCTGTTTCAGAATGGAGAAATCTTACTGCACGAGATGGAGTTGAAACTTTCCCTGCACTGGGTCACCTTCCGCTCTGCCCCGATCCCCCTCTATGCCCTGGTTCTCGGCGCCTTGTTCCTGGGTGTGCTCGGAGCCGCCCTCTTCTGCGGGCTCGGAACCCTGCGGTTCCGTCAGGCCCTGCGATCCCTACAGCGGGAGAACGAGAGCCTGCAGGAAGAGCTAAGGTCCCTGCGTCCCACCTCAACGGAACCACCGGGCGGCGCTCCGGAAACCAGGTCGTGGCGTGAACCAGGAACATGATTCAGGGTCGGCCCCAATTCAATCATCGTACATGAATCCCCAGGTTACTGACCAATCCTGCCGGCGCTT
>Ga0187774_10000856_pt1 | contig 10594 bp, 10 predicted proteins | sample 0216_BV02_MP05_2_FD_133152 | JGI IMG/M metagenome (GOLD analysis project Ga0187774, IMG submission 133152) | Tropical peat soil microbial communities from peatlands in Department of Meta, Colombia - 0216_BV02_MP05_20_MG | ecosystem: Environmental > Terrestrial > Soil > Wetlands > Peat | place... | reverse complement strand
TGGGAGCGGCGACGGAGACGGAGATGAAGGAGCGGAAGGCGCGGGTTGAGGATGCGCTGAATGCGACCCGGGCCGCGGTGGAGGAGGGGATCGTGCCGGGTGGAGGCGTCGCCCTGCTCCGCTGCATTCCCGGCCTCGAGAAGCTGAAGCTGGAACCTGAGGAAAAGCTCGGACTCGATGTGGTCAAGCGCGCCCTGGAGGAGCCCATCCGGCAGATTGCCAACAATGCGGGCCATGAGGGTTCGGTGGTGGTCGAGCGGGTGAAGGGCGAGAAGGGCGCCTTCGGCTTCAACGCGGAGACGGAGACGTACGAGGACCTCACCAAGGCCGGGGTCATTGATCCGACGAAGGTGGTGCGGTTTGCTCTCCAGAACGCGGCCAGTGTCGCCTCACTGCTCCTCTCCACCGAGGCCATGGTCGCCGAAAAGCCCAAGAAGAAGGAAGCGACCCCGCCTATGCCTGGCGGCGGGGGCATGGATGACATGTACTAATCCTTGCTCGGCAAAGGCGAGGGTAGTAGCAAGAACGGTAACGGCGGAGCGGTTAACAAGCTGGGCTCATGGGGCCCAGATGTCCAAGGGCCTCCATGGGCCCGTTCATTTTACCCTTGCTCACCTGCAGGTTTTCTCTTAGACTATATAATTTTAAGGAGGAATGCCATGGCAAGGGTTACCGTAGAAGACTGTATGAAAAGGGTCAACAATCGCTTTCTCCTGGTTCACCTGGCTGCCAAGCGAGTCATTCAACTGCGGAAGGGCGCAAAACACCTCGTTGATGCGCCGAAGAACAAGGAGATCGTCCTGGCGTTGCGAGAAATTGCCGAAGGGCTTGTTACTTACGACTCCCTGCCTCAGTTGGAACCCGATCAACTTCCTGTCGAAATAGAGCAGGCCGCTGGGGGAATGGCTGACATAGCGTCGGTCCTGGAGGAGGCGTCTGCCCCCTCCGACCTGGAGGCGGACATCGAGGCTCTTGCGGAAGAGATGTCTACTCAGGAGGGCGCGCACGGGGATGCCATCGACTGAGAAAACGACGTTCGAGCCAAGGTGGCGGCGTTTCGCACGGGCAGCGCATTAAACCCTCGGCGGTTATGCGCAGGGGGAGGATTTCCAAGTGCCGGGGAAGAAGCTTCTCAGTTGCCTAAGAAAACGTGACCTTCTCAACACCGACCGCAGTGATCCGGCGCAGTTGGGGCACCTTGGCACCCGTTACCTCGAGGACGGCCGGATCTCGGATGCCGTTGATTTTTTCGAGAAGGCCCACGATCGGGACAGACTGACGAGCCTCCTCAAACGCTGCCTTGCAGAAGGTGATTTCTTCTTGTACCGCAGGGTGTCTAGGGTCCTCGATATCTCCCCTTCCGCCGAGGATTGGACCAAGCTTGGCGATGCAGCTCTGTCCTTGGGGAAACTGCGTTTCGCGCGTTCGGCCTATCGTGAGGCGGGGGTAGCAGAAAAGCTCATCCAGGTTGAGACGCTGATCAGTGGCTATCGAGAAGGGCGGCCCACCGAGACAGCTCACATCCAGTGAAGCGACCACGGTGGTCGTTTACCCCGGGGAATTTGAGGGATGTTCGTTGGGTTAGGAGGCCTTCCTGCATCCGCCGAAAGCCCAGTCCGTGCGCATTGACAAGTCATGACAGAATGATTAACGATTTTAGCGGGTTCATAAGGATCGCCGCCTTCCGGAAACAGCACTAATGAGGGCCCCACCGGCTGGCGGCAAAAAAAGGCTTCTTTGTTGCTACCGCATAAGGGCGTAGGCTTCATTGACGAGCTGGTTCAGATTCGGCTCCCCACTGAGGTACATAGCCGATGGGCAAGCGAGACTACTACGAAGTATTGGGCGTAGGTCGGAGCGCCAGCGAGGAAGACATTAAGAAGGCCTACCGCCAACTCGCACTCAAATGCCATCCTGACAGGAATCCAGGAAGCAAGGATGCCGAAGAACGCTTTAAGGAGGCAGCCGAAGCGTATGAAGTGCTCCGCGATGGCGAGAAGCGGAGCATCTACGACCAGTTCGGTCATGAAGGTCTGCAGGGAACGGGCTTCACCGGCTTCGGCGGCTTCGAAGACATCTTTTCCGCCTTCGGCGATCTTTTCGAAGATTTCCTCGGCTTCGGATCGAGGAGAACGAGAGGTCGAGACGCGGCGCGCCCGGGCGCGGACCTTCTCTACGACATGCGCCTCATCTTTCAGGAGGCGGTCTTCGGCACCGAGAAGACCATCGAGGTGCCGACAGCTGTTGCCTGCGAGGTATGCGGCGGCAGCGGCAGAGGGTCGGGGACGCGAGAAGAGGCATGTCCCTCCTGCCATGGCCGCGGACAGGTCGTGCAATCCCAGGGGTTCTTTCGCATCAGCACCACATGCCCGCGCTGCAGAGGCGAGGGGAGGATCATCAAGGATCCCTGCCAGGCGTGCTCTGGGACCGGCATGCAGAGGGTCACGAGAACGGTCCTGGTGAAGGTGCCGGCGGGGGTCGATACCGGAACACGCCTGCGAATCCCCAACCAGGGGGAAAGCGGCTACCGCGGGGGGCCTGCGGGTGACCTTTACGTGCGTATGCACGTGGAGGCTCATGAGTTCTTCGAACGGGATGGAAACGACCTCCATTGCCAGATTCCTGTAGCCATGGTTCAAGCGGCTCTCGGCGAGTCCATCGAGATCCAGACCCTGGAGGGCCCGCGGAGCGTGACCGTTCGGCCCGGCACTCAAAGCGGGCAAGTGATCCGGCTGAAAGGAGAAGGGGTTCCCAACCTGAAGAGATTCGGCCGCGGCGACCTCCTCATCGAACTAGTCGTAAAGACACCGGAAAACCTCAACAAGCGTCAGCAAGAATTGCTCCGCGAGTTTGCTGAGATCGAAAGGTCCAAGAAATCTGACCAGAAGCTCTTCAAGTTCTGGAGCCGGGGCGACAAGGCCAAGCGCTCCGAAGTCAACCACTGAGACGACGGCGAATCCGCAGGGGCGTTCCCAGTGAGCTGGGCCTGGCGGCGCCGAGCGAGCGGGTGCATAAGAGCGGCGACTCGCGTACGGCGATGGTGAGCATGCGAGCAGAGAAGAGGCTTGACAGTCGCCATGAGGCCCCCTCAGAAGCCGGGCAAACAGTTCGACCAGTTAAGAGCTACTGCTCTTTTTTGTCCGAAATGCAGGCAGGCCATGCCGGTTCGGCAGCGCCTGCTCCTCTTTCTTCCTGACGGCGAGCTCCACGAATATCTCTGCCAGCGCTGTGGGACGTCGCTGGGGACCAGAACGGTTCGGCAGCAAGCAGAGTTCCCGATTCTGGTCCACTAATATTCGAATAGAATGTGCTAGGGGGTCCTCTGACCCCCCTATTTCTGTGGGCCGATGGGATAGGCGCAGCACCGCGCTCCTCCCACGCGGCTCAGGCAGAAAAAGCGGAGGAGGCTATGAGCGCCGCGATTGACGTCGAGAACCTCACCAAGCTTTATGGCCCGCTTTCAGCCTTACACCACGTGAGCTTTCGAGTTGAGCAGGGTGAAATTGTCGGCTTTCTGGGACCGAACGGCGCTGGCAAGACTACAGCCATGAGGATTCTCACCTGCTTTATCCCTCCTACTTCCGGGACCGCTCGAGTTGCCGGGCTTGATTGCCAGGAGCATCCGCTGGAAGTTCGGACGAAGATTGGTTACTTGCCGGAGAACGTTGCCCTCTACTCGGACATGACCGTGAGGCGGTTCCTGATGTTCGCCGTTGCTGCGAAGGGGGTGCCTCGAGCGCGGCGTCGGCAGGCTGTGAACCGCGTCATGGAGACCTGCAACATCACCGAGGTGGAGAAGCGGGTCATCGGGCACCTTTCCAAGGGATATCGGCAACGGATCGGGATCGCTCAAGCCCTCCTGAATGACCCACCGATTCTTATCCTCGATGAGCCCACTATCGGTCTCGATCGTGGCGAGATTGTGGAAATCCGAACGCTCGTCAAGGAGCTGGGTGGGGAGCGGACCATCATGCTCAGCAGTCATATCCTCCCCGAGGTGAGCCAGATCTGCGAGCGGATCCTTATCATCAACCGGGGGCAGATCGTGGCCACCGACACGCCGGCGAATCTCACCACCCAGCTGAGACGGACCCTGGAGGTCCGTCTCCACGTGGATGGGCCGGAGGCTGAGATCAAGGAGGCGATCGGCGCCGTTGAAGGGGTGCTCCAGGTGAAGGCTGGAACCGGCCCGGGGAGTTACTTGGTGGAAACGGATCGGGGTGTGGAAGTCCGGCCAGAGCTGGCTCGGACGGTGGTGGAGCGCGGTTGGGAGCTCCGAGAGCTGACCATGCAGGACCTCAGTCTCGAGGAGATCTTCATGGAACTCGTGACCGAGGAAGACGCCAAGGAGGAGGCCCAATGAAGGGGTTCTTTCCCGTCTATCGCAAAGAGATGTATCGGGTCTTTGCCTCGCCCATTTTTTACGTCGTGGATTTTATCTTTGTGGCCCTGGGCGGCTTTTTCTTTTACTCCATGGTGGCCTCTTATTCGCTCCTCGGTTTCCAGGCAGGTCGAAATCCCTTCATGGCCCAGCAGCTCAACCTCACGGAGATGGTCCTTGAGCCCTTTTGGGGGAGCATGGGAATCGTCCTGCTCCTCATGGTGCCCCTCATCACCATGCGTCTCTTTGCCGAGGAGAAGAAGACCGGAACGGTAGAGTTGCTCCTCACGTATCCCATCTCCGACCGGGGGGCGGTATTAGGTAAATATGCGGCCGCCCTCTCCGTGGTGGCCCTGATGCTGGCAGGGACGCTTCCGGCCATGGTGGTCTTAAGCGTTCTCACCACGCCGCCGTGGGCGACCATCTTTAGCGGCTACCTCGGCCTCTTCCTCATGGGCAGCGCCTTTGTGAGCCTTGGTCTCTTTGCGTCATCCCTCACCCGGAGCCAGATTATCGCGGCGGCAGCGAGTTTCGGCACGCTGTTGCTTCTCTGGATCATCGGCTGGGCGCAGTCCCTGGCCGGGCCGGCCCTGGGGAGCATGCTGGCCTACCTCTCATTGCTGAGCCACTTCGAGAACTTCTCCAAGGGTGTCTTGGATTCCCGCGATTTCCTCTTCTACCTGCTCTTCGTCATACTGTTTCTCTTCGCAACCCTTCGCGTCCTCGAAGCCAGGCATTGGAGGGCATAGTCAGATGGATGTCAGGTCTGTTCGGGTCAGGCGTCTCTCCAACACTGTGGTCGGATTCCTGGCATTTGTGGGGATCGTCGTCATCGTCGCCTTCATCGGCCAGCGCCATCCTTTTCGCATGGATCTCAGTGAGAGCAAGCGGTATACGCTTTCGGAACAGTCGAAGAAGGTCCTCGGGTCACTGCAAGGAGATGTATTTATCAAGGCCTTCTTCCAGGAAGCGGGGCGGAACCGAGAACAAACCCGAGACCTGCTGGAGACGTACCGGTATTATTCCAAGAATATGCACTATGAGTTCATCGATCCTGATCGACAGCCCATGCTGGCCAAGCAGTACCAGGTCCGAACGTATGGAACCCTGGTCGTGGAAGGCTTCGGCAAGTTTCAGACCGTGACAAACCCCGATGAAGAGACGATCACCAACGCCGTAGTGAAGCTTACTCAGAAGAGCGAGAAGGTGGTGTACTTCCTCACGGGTCATGGGGAGAGGGATACGGGTGACGGTGGGAAGGACGGCTACTCAATGGTGAAGAGCGCCGTTGAAAAGGAGAACTTCAGGGTCAAGTCGTTGAATCTTCTAATGGAGCCCCGGATTCCCGAGGATGCCGCCCTCTTGGTGATTGCCGGGCCCCAGAAGCGTCTCCTAGGGGGAGAGCTTGACCTTCTCCGCGAGTACATCCAACACAAGGGCCAGGTCTTGGTTCTTCTCGAACCCCTTGCCGACGGCGGCCTGGGCGATTTCCTGAAAGCCTATGGCGTGTCGCTGACGGCTGATATCATTGTCGATCCCATGAGTCGGGTCTTTGGTGCGAGTTACCTCATGCCGGTGATCACTCAGTACGGCTTCCACAAGATCACCGAGGGCTTTACCGTCGCTTCCGTGTTCCCTACGGCGAGAAGTGTATACACGGCAGAGAAGAACCCCCCAGGAATCACGTTCTCTGAGCTCGCCTCGACCTCGCCCTCTAGCTGGGCTGAGACGGACTATCGGCCCTCCACCTCCAAGGAGTTGAGATTCGACGAGAAGAAGGACAAGAAAGGGCCGATCCCGGTGGCCGCCATTGCTGCGATTGGGGCGAAGCCAGAGGATGGGGCCGTCGACCGGGAGAACGGAGAGCCTGGGGCAGACAAGCGGGGACCTGCGGCTCACATTGCTGTGTTTGGAGACTGCGATTTTGCCAGTAACACCTACTTCGACCTCCAGGGAAACGGCGATTTCTTCCTGAACACGGTGAACTTCCTCGCGCAACAGGAAGACTTGATCAGCATTGAGCGACCGAAGTCGCGGAGTGCACCGATGACCCTCAGCCGCTCGCAGGAACGCATCCTCTTCTGGATGGGCCTGGTCCTTATGCCCTTGGTGGTGCTCGTTGCCGGGGTCGGTGTGTTCCAGGCGCGGAGGAAGCATCGATGAGAACCAGGACGGTCCTCATCTACCTGGCGATCTTGGCTGTTCTTGCCGGATACTTCGCGTACTTCGAAGGGGTTCGGCGCAAGGCTCGCCTCGCCGAGGAAGAACGAGCGCACTTGGTGTTTCAGGTGGAAGAAGGCAAGATTACCGACCTCAAGGTGAGCCCAGCCGGCAGCAAACCAATGGCCCTCACCAAGGACGGGCACTGGCGTCTCACAGGACCGATGGAGGGCCCGGCCGATGACTTTGCCCTTCGTGGCCTCGTGGCAGCGCTCGTCGGTCTCAAGGCCGAGCGGCAGGTGGAGTCTGCGGCCCAGGATCTCAGGCCATATGGTCTTGACCAACCGACCCTTCACCTTGCTTTTGCAGCGGCTGGAGCATGGCATAACCTCAGGATCGGGGCGAAGACGCCTGTAGGCGACTACTTCTATGCTAGCGGCGATGAGGAGGCCCGGGTAATTCTGATTTCCGCTTCTCACGAGCGGGCTCTTCACCAGTCCCTCTTTGATCTCCGGGGCAAGGAGCCCTTCACCCTCAAGAGCGATGAGGTTGAGCGAATCGAGATCGTCCGTCCCACGGACGCACTCGTCTTGACCCGAAGCGAAGGAAACGGATGGCAGTCCCCTACCGAGCAGGCGGTGAGGATCAAGGCCGCGAAGGTGGAAGCCCTCGTGAACCGACTGATCTGGCTCCGGGCGAGCCGGTTCGTCGAGCAAGCGGACACCCCCGGTACTGGGCTCGGCCTGAATCCTCCTTCCGCTCGCCTTATCCTCTCAGCGAAGGATCGGCGAGAGACTCTGGCTCTGGGGGCTTCTGAGTCGAGCCGTGGTGTGTACGCCAAGAGTGATCGGCTGCCGGGGATCTTTGTCGTTGATGAGGATATCCTGAAAAAGCTGCCTGCCGGCCTTGGCGATCTGGAGGATCGAACGCTCTTTGTTTTCGACACCGAGCAGGTGGCGAATGTGGGGCTTATGCTGGATGGAAATGCGGTCCGGCTAGAACGTCAAGGCAAAACGTGGGCATGGGCTGAGGGGCGAGGAGGGAAACCTCCGGAAGCTTGGCAAGTAGACTCTCTGCTCCGCAAGATCAAGGACCTGGAGTACCTGGAAGGCGTCCCGCCGAAAGGGCAGGACCCCGCCGACACGGCCCATTTGCGCCTTGTTTTCACCTCGCGGGGGGGTGAACGCTTGGGCGCCATTGTCGCGAGTGAGGTGTCGTCGGCGGAGGCGAAGCGGGGGGTAGTCTGGTTCGCCACGGATGCCGAGGAACTCAAGCCCTACCTGGTAACCCCTGACGCCCTGCGGGGATTGGAGCAAAGCGTGAAGCAGGTGCTAAAACCTGAATCGTAAAGGGGGCTAACGAGGCTCTCCGAGGCGTTGCCGTGTACTCTGAAAAGGGTCTCATCTTTTTTCCGACACGAGAGCTGGAAGGAATGCCCGAAGATTACCAACTCCCCTATGAGAATGTTTTCTTCCCCGCGGCCGATGGGACTAAGTTGCATGGCTGGTTTGTGCCAGCCGCAAGGACTGAGGTGAGGGCGACTCTCCTCTGGTTCCATGGGAACGCTGGGAATATCAGCCACCGCCTGAAAAACCTCGCACTCCTCCATCGCCATCTCGAATTTTCCATCTTCATCTTTGATTATCGAGAGTTTGGCCTGAGCGCCGGCCGGATCTCCAAGGCGGGCACCTATGAGGACGCCCGCGGCGCCTGGACCTACCTTGTGGGCGAGCGCCGCCTTGATCCACGGGATATCCTTCTCTTCGGGAGGTCATTGGGCACCGCGCTGGCCGTGTTGATCGCCAGCATCGAGCCCTGCCTGGGGGTAGTGCTGGAGGCGGCCTTCACCTCTTCCCACGACATGCTCAGCCGTTACTTCCCGTGGGGCATACCCGCTTCTTTGCTCCAGAGCAGTTATAATAATATGTCCAAGATCGGAAGCATCCAGGCCCCCATCCTTTTGATACACGCAGAGCACGACGAGGCTATTCCCGCGGACATGGCAAACCGCCTTTATGAGAGGGTACAGGCCCCGAAGTGGTTCTACCGGGTACCCGGCGCTGGCCACAATGACACCTATGTTGTGGACGAGCCGAGCTATTTCCAACAGTGGCGGATATTCCTCAAGGAATGCCTGAGACGCCGAGATGAAGGTGCGGGAGGATAGAGAAGAGGAACAACTAAAACTGGGGGCCTTACTGGTAAACACTGTGGCACGTGGAGCGAACGAGGGCGGCAGGAAAACCGGCAAAGTGCACGGGGCGAACAAGCTCTCCCCAGTGTGAGAGATGTCGACCCTGAGGGTCAGTGGAGCACCCTCCGCGTGATACTCTCCACCTCTTCCACATCAAACGGTTTCCGTAGATAAGCGCTTATTCCGAGGTCCTCGGCCATCGTCTCGTAATGAGGCTGGGTCGTGGCGGTCACGATCACCACGGCGGTATCCAATCGGCGCCGCCGCACGTGTCTCAGGACCTCGATACCGTCAACCCCGGGCATCTTGATATCGAGAAACACAAGTCGCGGCTGGTGCGCCTTGAGATACTCAATCGCGTCGTGGCCGTTATCAAGGGTGACGAGTCGATACTCATCTCCGAGCATGGCGTCAAAGGACTCGAGAATGCCAAGCTCGTCGTCCACGACAAGGATCTCCCTCTCCGAACATTCCATCTCTGTGCCGCCTTTCTCACGGGACTCCACTAATAGTCGGTTAAAACGAGAGCAAAGATGATGCCACAGAAGGCTCACGGCATTATGGCCAGCACGAATGCCGCCTCTCACGGCGTCCGGCGGGCGAAGAGAGTCGGCGCCTGGCCACTGCACCAAGAGGGCCCTTGCCCATGATCGTATGCAGCAGACCACAATCGTGGGCAGCTCTCGTCATGTCAGCTCACTGCGGGGGGCAGGGTGACGGTGAAGGTGCTTCCCCTGCCGGGTGTGCTCGTGACCTGGATGGCGCCTCCGTGCTCCTGGACAATCTTGTGGGTTATGGCGAGGCCCAGCCCGGTTCCCTTGTCCTTGGTGGTGAAGAAGGGGTTGAAGATATTCTCCAGGGTGCGTTGGTCCATTCCGATGCCGGTATCGGCGAAGTGGACGCAAACCGCTTGGTCTCTCGTCTCCGCCGTGATACTCAGGGCGCCTCCAGCAGGCATGGCCTGTTTGGCGTTCGTGACAAGGTTGGAGAAGGCTCGCGCCAGGTGTTCACCATCGGCGCGGATATCGGGTAACGGTCCTTTCTCCTCAATGGTGAGACCGATGTTCGCCTGCTCAAGCTCAGCGCGATAGAGATCCGCAACCTGACGGAGGAGATCGGTGGGTTGAATGGCGCGGTATTTCATCTTGGGGGGCCGAGCAAGTTCCAGAAGGCTCTCGATGAGGTCGTTGATGCGGTTTAGCTCACGAAGGACGGTAACGTGGAATTTTTCCACAAAAGCGGCACTGGAGAGCTTCTTCGGGAGCAATTGCACAAAGGTCTTGATCGCCGACAGGGGGTTGCGGATTTCGTGGGCAAGGCCTGCGGAGAGGGTACCAAGAGCCGCCAGCCGATCGGTCTGGCGGATGTAGGCTTCCATTTCTTTCATCTCGGTGATGTCGCTGAAGAGAACGAGGATACCCATGGGCGCCTCGCGCGCATCCTTGAGAAACGAGGTATTGAGGATGAGTGTACGCCGCCGCCCGTTGTTTGACTCCAGGTTAACCTCCCTGTTACGGCACGGCTCCCCACCCTGAAGGCACTGATTGAGAAGACTAACGATATCGCTCTCCTCAGGCCAGATCTGGTGAAAATGTTTCCCTTGCAGGTCCTTTCCTTGCAGGCTGAAGATGGTTTCGGTTGCGGTGTTCGCACTCACCAGGCATCCGTCCAGGTCGAGGGTTATGAGGCCGTTGGTCATGGAGGCGAGAACGATATCAGTGTAGCGCTGCAACCGGAGAATCTCCTCAAGCCGCTCCTCGAGCTGCCGTCGCTGACCGGCAATCTCTTTGATCATGATGTTGAAATTCTTGGCAAGCTCCTCCACTTCGTCCCGGGTATGAGCCTCCAAGTGCTGGTCT
>Ga0187774_10000855_pt1 | contig 10600 bp, 11 predicted proteins | sample 0216_BV02_MP05_2_FD_133152 | JGI IMG/M metagenome (GOLD analysis project Ga0187774, IMG submission 133152) | Tropical peat soil microbial communities from peatlands in Department of Meta, Colombia - 0216_BV02_MP05_20_MG | ecosystem: Environmental > Terrestrial > Soil > Wetlands > Peat | place... | reverse complement strand
GCCTCCAGCAGTGCTGTGAACTCGCGTGCATTGGCCAGGGCTTCGGCTCTGGAATCGCGCGCCAGTTCGAGGATTTGCCCGCTGCTGATGCTCTCGCCGAGGAACAGGCTGGCGGTTTCGGGTAGCTGGTGCGCTTCGTCGAAAATCACCGTGTTGCAGGCGGGGAGCAATTCGGCCATGCCCTCGTCGCGCAGCACGACATCGGCAAAAAACAAATGATGATTTACGACCACCACGTCCGCCTGCTGTGCTTCCCTGCGCGCCTTCATCACATAGCATCTTTCGAAGTCGCGACATTCCTGCCCGAGGCAGTTCTCTTTCGTCGAAGTGACATGCGGCCAGATGCTGGCATTTTCAGGGACATGGCCCAGACCGCTCTTGTCACCCGATAAGGAGTTTTGTGCGTACTGCGCAATTGACGCTAGATACACCCCATCTTCGCGGCTGCCGAACCTGCCTTCTGTCAATGCCTGATTCATTCGGTAATGGCAAATATAATTGGCCCGGCCTTTGAGCAACGCAACTTTAACCGGTAACTTAAGCGCGCCGCGCACCGTTGGAATATCGCGGTTGAACAACTGGTCCTGAAGAGTCTTGGTACCCGTCGAAATAATCACCTTGCCACCCGAAAGCAGCGCCGGAACTAGGTAAGCGAAGGTTTTCCCGATCCCCGTGGCAGCCTCAGCGATCAGTACTGAACTGTGTTCCAGTGCTTCCGCCACCGCATGCGCCATTTCGAGTTGTCCCCTGCGCTCGCGGAAATCGCGTACTGCCCGTGCGACCGGACCACCTTCGGAAAATACCAGGTCTAAATTGTCACTCAACCCGATGCGGCGGAATTTAAATCCGCTCCCCGCTAAGTGTTAAACTGCCCCGGTTGGTTTGCCACCGCTTCCAGGGCGAGTAGTTTTTCATTCTCAATAGGATTAAAATTTGCTACGAAAAACTTGCGAAATAGAGTGCCAGATTATCAATAAAACCTCAAATCAAGTTCTTATTCATTCAAACCGCCGGTTGCACCAATGTGCGCGCGAAAAAGTAGATTTGAGCCTGGGAGCACGCGGAATACCGGCTGGACGAGACAGCGCCATTAGGTTTACACGGTTCCACGAAGGTAAAAAAACGGATGGACAATACTTATCTAATCCTAAAAAGCCTGCATATTCTTGGTGCAGTGATATTCTTGGGAAACATTATTGTTACCGGTTGGTGGAAGCTCATGGCGGACCGCACACGGAATCCATCAGTCATTGCGTTTGCACAGCGGCAAGTGACTCTTACTGACTATGTTTTCACTGCCGGTGGCGCGGTGCTTTTACTCGCGACAGGTCTTGCTAATGCAGCTCTTCATAACATTGATTACCTGAATATTAAGTGGTTGTCATGGGGATACTGGCTTTTTATTATTTCCGGTGTCATCTGGCTAACAGTTCTGGTTCCAGTGCAAATCATGCAAGGAAAGATCGCCCGCCAGTTCGCAAAGGACGGCGATATTCCCGAAAAGTATTGGACATTGGGGCGCGTCTGGGCGATTTTTGGGGCATTGGCCACAATGATCCCGTTGGCTAACGTGTATTGGATGGTATTCAAGCCTGCATGAACGCTCCAAGCTCGCGCACCACTGGGCATGCTCGCCAACTCTTATGATGCACCCGGAACGCCTGGGCAAGTACTCAATACAGGAGGTGCTCGGCAAGGGCGCAATGGGGGTCGTTTACAAGGCATTCGACCCGCACATTCGCCGCACTGTCGCGCTCAAAGTCATCCGCAAGGAATTTATCGAAGATGATCAAGTTGCGAACTTGATTGCCCGTTTCAAGAACGAAGCACAGGCAGCAGGTCAGCTCAATCACCCTGGAATCGTCGCAATCTACGAATACGGTGAGGAGGACGCAGTTGCCTATATCGCGATGGAGTACGTCCGGGGCAAGGGCCTGAGTGAGTATTTCCAGCGGGGCACGCGTTTCGGATTGAGTGACACCGCTAGCATTATGACTGGCCTTCTCGATGCGCTTGACTACGCGCACAACGCGGGCGTGGTACACCGCGACGTAAAACCAGCGAATATCATCGTCATGAGCAACGGCAAGTTGAAAGTAGCCGATTTCGGTATTGCCCATCTTGACTCGTCGAATCTGACACAAACCGGCGCGATGATGGGGACGCCCGGTTACATGGCACCCGAGCTGTACACCGGAACCAGCGTGGACCGGCGTGCTGATATCTTCTCGGCCGGTGTAGTACTCTACCAGCTTCTGACTGGTGTCAAGCCGTTTACCGGAGGCATCGAGACCATCGCCTACAAGATCTGCTTCGAACCCCACATTCAACCGTCCAAGCTGGTACCGGAGCTGATATCGACAAAGTTTGATGATGTAATTGCCAAAGCGTTGGCCAAGGTACCTAACGACCGGTATTCGACCGCACCACAATTTCTTGAATCGATCCAAGATGCTTACTGCGCGCCGGTGAGCGCAGCGGTCTCCGCGACCATTCTCGATGAAACCAGCCGAGCTTCCGCGGTTTCTGATACCCAGCAATCTTCCCGACTCCAAATCGACTCGGCACCCGAGCGCGCGTCCGTTCCACCCGCAGGCTGGAACCCTGACCTCCTGAAGCAAATCGAACAGCAACTTACGCGCTACCTTGGACCGTTGGCGAGAGTCATCGTGAAGAGAGTCGCCGCAAGCACTATTGAACTCGACTCTCTATACTCACAATTAGCCGAAGAACTAGGCAGCCCGCAGGATAAGAGGGAATTTCTTGCCGGGAAAGACCGGCTTCAGGGCGCGCCACCGGCGAAACCGGTTGCGACCGACAAGCGGGCCAGCGTAGCGGGCTGGCTTACACAGCAAGAGTTGGACCAGGCCACACGCCAGCTTGCCAACTATCTGGGGCCGATCGCCCGAGTTGTGGTAAAAAAGGCGGCGGCCGAGGCTGCAGGCAGGAAAAGATTCTATTCGATGCTCGCAGAACACCTGAGAAGCGAGAACGATAGACAGCTCTTTCTGAAGAGCATCGAGGCGTCTTCGCCCAAAACAAGAAAAGAAATGTGAAGGGCTTCGACACTGAGAGGTAATCCCGCCTGCGAGCAGACCAAATTGCAGACGTTCTTAGTGAAACCGCTGACCATTATGGCGTTTATCATGTTCGCAGAGATAATATGAAGGTGCCGCCACCGTTTACGCCGACCGATTATTTCGTAAGACATTACGGTCCGGACCTGTGTCCAGTTTACCATTCAGGAGATTCATGCGAACACTGAATCATCTCTTTCAGAACAACCTTGCGTGGGCCAGCAGCATCAGGCAGCGGGACCCCGAATTCTTTGCCAAGCTTTCGCAGCAGCAATCTCCTGCATATTTGTGGATTGGCTGTTCCGACAGCCGCGTGCCAGCCAACGAGATTGTCGGGCTCCTTCCGGGAGAATTATTTGTCCACCGTAACGTCGCCAATATCGTCGTGCATACTGATCTCAATTGTCTTTCGGTGATGCAATTCGCGGTGGACGTCCTCAAGGTGAAACACATAATTGTTTGCGGACACTACGGTTGCAGTGGCGTGAGCGCAGCACTGCGTCGTGAACGCCTGGGTTTGATCGACAATTGGCTGCGTCACATTCAGGATGTGGTGCAAAAGCATGAAGCGCGGCTGAGCAAACTTGAAGACGACGCGACTCACTGCGACCGGCTGTGCGAACTCAACGTCGTCGAGCAGGTCACCAACGTATGTCAGACGACAATCGTGCAGGACGCATGGGCGCGCGGACAGGAGCTGGCGGTGCACGGCTGGATTTACGGCCTTCATGACGGGATCTTACGCAATTTGGGCGTGACAACGGTCAACTCGCGGGAAGCAACTTCGATCTACCAGGCTGCTATTACGGCCTTATCTTGAATCAAGGGGAACGGAATGACGATGGCTAAACCAACATTTGGCGCATTTAATCAAGGGGGCACCCCCAAGGTCGCCTGTTTCAACAAGGCTACGGTTGCGCTCGGGGTCAACTTTGACGCCTTAATCGCCGCGATGCAGGTGTTCGTGGACAAATATGTAGTGCCGGTGTGGGGTACTCCTGCAAAGCTGGTCAAGTCAAAAGGATTTGTCAAAAGCGCCTGGGCAATGGTTTTCCTCGATGATGCCGACCAACCGGGCGCACTCGCTTATCATGATCTCACTCCCGACGGGCTGCCGCAGGCTAAGGTGTTTGTCAAGACAACATTGCAAAATAACGACTTGGTGAGCGTCTCCGCGTCCCACGAGCTGGTGGAAATGTTGGTCGACCCCGCAATCAATTTGATGACTACAGGGCCTGATCCAAAAACCATTTACGCGTACGAAAGCGCGGATCCGGTTGAAGCGTTGAGTTTCCCAGTCAAAGGCATCCCGATGACTGATTTCGTCTATCCCTCCTACTTCGAAGCCTTCCACAAGCCAGGGTCGGTGCAATTCGACTGTCTCAAGAAAGTCAACAAACCATTCAAGATTCTTTCCGGCGGCTACCAAATCATTTTCAAGAACGGCAAGTGGACCCAGATCTTCGGTTCTGCCTCGAAGAAGAAACGATTTGCGCTGGAAGACCGCCGCGGCCACCGGAGTGAAATGCGGGCAACGAAGCGGCTGCTATGTGCGTCAATAAGAGAAATTGCCGCGGCAGAGCACAAGCAACGACGCAGTCTCGTGGATCCGGGTCCCAGCCGGCATAGTGGCGGAGAATGAACGAGGCTTTCACGCCTCTGCGCCAAGAAAGAAATATTCAGATATTACTGGCACGACAACACTAGACATTGCCACAGAGAAAACCGACAACAGAGTGTTCATCATGCAATTGCGCCTTTCAGATATTCGAGCCGAGATGAAAGGCGTAGCGCTGAAAATGAACGCGTTTCTGGAAAACCAATCCAGGTTTTTCTGGGTCACTATCGGAATCGCGCTCCTCTGTCTAGTCGGCATAATTGACTACTGGACAGGGTTTGAGGTTTCCTTGTCCTTATTTTATTTAATCCCCATTGCGCTCGTCACCTGGTTTGCAGGCGCCCGCCTCGGAATGGTATTCGCGATCTCTGGCGCCATCGTATGGTTGATGGCGGATATTTTGTCGGGCACGGCGCACTCGAGCCCTTTCATTTACCTTTGGAACAGCGCAATACGATTGGGGTTCTTTGCTCTCACGGTTGCCTCTTTGAAACTGATTAAGACTTTGGAACAGGAAAAAAACATTGCCCGAATTGACTACGTGACCGGCCTCCCGAACAGGCGCTACTTCCACGATTTGGCACAAAGGGAAATCAACCGCTCTTTCCGCTCCCATAATCCATTTACTACCGCCTATATTGACCTGGACAATTTCAAGGCTGTCAATGATTCGTACGGACACGTTATGGGCGATAAGGTCCTCCGTGTGGTAGCGGATTGCATGCAGCGGCACCTGCGCAAAACGGATATCGTCGCGCGCATCGGTGGCGACGAGTTTGCGATATTCCTACCAGAGATCGGATCGACCTTGGCTAACGCGGTCATTTCCAAAATGCATAGTAAACTTCTCGAGGAAATGCAAAATAATAATTGGCCCGTGACGTTCAGCATCGGCGTACTGACTTTCGTCAAGTCACCCCTTACGGTAAGCGAGGCGCTGCACATGGTTGACCAGATGATGTACTCAGTGAAAAACAAAGGTAAAAACAATATCACTTTTGCCACGCACCCGAGTCAAGTCGCGCCCGCCGCTAAAGAATTCGGGCGGTTTGGCTTGTAACGTCTTCCGCAGCGCAGGAGTGACGCGAAACGTGAACGAGCACAAAGTGAAGACAGATTGGGAACGCCGGGGATTCAGTTTCGGCATCTGGCATGACCCACCCGGGCAAATCTGGGAAGACTACACGCATAGCGTTGACGAGCTGTTGATGCTGGCCGAAGGGGAAATCGAGCTTTCCTTCCTGGGAAAAACAATGCGCCCCAAAATTGGCGAGGAAATTCTAATTCCCGCCGGCGCCAGTCACACTGTTCTCAATATTGGAAGGACCGCCAACCGTTGGTACTACGGCTACAAGACAAAATAGATCTGTACCCGATCAAGTGGCACGATTCCAGAAACAGGTCGTGGGCTCGATATAACATGCGCCGAAACGCCTGGCCAAACTTGTTAGGGATAGGGCTTGAATTGTGGCATCTGGTTCTTCCAGCAATCGAAAGGCCCCATGATCAGCATTCCCTGAGCTCGGCACGCGTTTTTTCCTTTGCAGTCGTTGTTTGCCGTCTTGCAGTCGCTTTGACCTTTACAGCCATTCACGCCCTGGCACTTCACCTGACCGGTTTGCGCGTAGAACGACTCACCGGTCGTACAAGCTGAGACAAAAAGTGCGGCGGCGGCAATAGCCAAACTGGCTCCGGAAAGTCTTCTTGCTGTGATCATGGAAGGGTCACATCGAAATAACAATCAATCAAAATCTTTATAAAGCGTCAGCCAGGTGCTCAAACCCGTTACACCGATTGTCGAAGTCGCAAGAAAACAAGAATGTGATCCCGCAATATTCGTGGTTTTAGCGGATTTCTTCGACTTTAATATAAACTCTGTTTTGAGCGGTATTGCCCTCTGCATCAGTGGAAGCAATTCCAATAGTTTGCTGCGTTTGAAGACGGGCAACTCCTCCCAACTCGATCCACTCTCCCAATCGTCCAGAAACTACGCTGGCAATTCTTTGGGTGTTTATGCTTCCATCCAGCGCAAGCTGTTGGCGTTGCGGGCTGATCTCCAGGGTCACCTGTTCGCCGGAAAGGAGCGGCTTGACATAAAAGCCCGATGCGATGTCCTGATACCGAGTATTTTGTATCAGCCGCGGGCCTTGCGGCGTCTGGACAACGGTTTCTTGCCTCATGGGAACCGATTGTCCAGCCTGGATGAACGCTTCACTGCCTTCCAGCACCTGTAATCGCTGCACATTATTCTCGTTACCGCGCGACACACTGCCTTGCACGTCGGCGCGCACGTTATTTCCGCTCTGCTGCCTTTCGATGACCAAGCCGCGGCTATTGCGATTGGCAGGTGGCACAACGATGCGTGCATTTCCGCTGGTCGCGTTACCGGATAATTGAGCCGAGCGCTGCATTGCCGACAATCCATTGTCCTGCTTCACCGAAACCATCAGGCGCCGGGGAAGAGTATCAATGCTGGCCAGCATTTGCTTGACTTCGGCAAGATTTGCACGCGTGCTACGCACGATAAGCTGATTCTGCGCGCCGGTGACCGTGCCGCCCGCCTGGTTGATAAACGGCTGCACGACCGGCAATACGTCCTGAGCCGTGCGGTATTTGAGAGTAATCACCTCCAGCTCAAGCTGCTCCGCGCAAACGGGAAAGGACAGAAAGAAAGACAACACGATAAAAAACCGCGCGATGTATTTGCTCATCATGCTCGTGTTTGCCGCCTCAATGAGCCGCTTGGGTTTTTTCCATCCAGCGAGTCTCATATTCGGCAATCTTTTCGCGAATCGCCGGAATCGCGGCTAATGCAGCTCTCTCGCCTTCCAAAATTGCAACACCTTTCTGGTCAAAACCCGCGAGGCCGATGTTTGCAACATCTGGACGAATCACCACGTCCGCCTGAGCGAGCTCGTAGGCGCTCATTGATCGGCTCATGATACAGAATGTTTGCAACAGAATATCGATGGTCCCCTCCACTTTTGCGGATTTGGGTTGGCCCGATATGTCCACGGCAATGACGATGTCCGCGCCGAGATTTTTTGCCGCTCGCACCGGGATCGGACTGACCAACACGCCATCCACGTATTCGTGGCCATTGATGGTCACCGGTTGAAACACACCAGGAACGCTGCTCGAGGCGCGCACCGCAATACCCGTATTGCCAGTCCGAAATACCACTTCCTCTCCCGAGTGCAAATCAGTCGCCACTACCGCGAGCGTTTTATCTAGTTTTTCTATGGGACGGTTATTAAGCGCCTGGTTCACAAAATTTTGCAGCGATTCGCCCTTAATGAATCCGCGGTCGGGAAAAGTCCAGTCGCCGACGCTGTCTTCAGTTATTTTCATGGCGATCTTTTGCAAATCGTATCCATTATATCCCCCGGCATACAAGGCGCCTGCAAGGCTGCCCGCGCTGGTGCCGACCACAATATCAGGCACGATGCCTTGCTCCACCAGGGTATTGATGACGCCTATGTGAGCGAACCCGCGCGCCGCCCCGCCGCCAAGAGCCAGCGCGATTTTTGGGGGCGGTGGCTTCGGTAACTCAGGAGCAGCGGTCTCTGCAGGCGCAGTTTCAACCGGAGCCGGTTTTTCAGGCGCGGGCCGCAGCACAGAACAGCTGCATAAAAGGGATGCGAATAGCAGCGCCGCGTATTTAAGGGACTGAAACATCGCGCAAGTAATTTCGAGACGCTAAATTTACCACTGCTACGGCAGCATGCGCTGAAACACACCGTCCTTTTCGAGCAACAGATGCCTGAGCGCCGCGGCGACGTGCAAAGCGATTAGGGCCGCGAATAAATAAGAAGTATAAACGTGAATACGGTTAAACAGGTAATAGATGGCCTTGTCCTCCCATCCCAACAGCGGCAGTTGGTAACCAAAAAATTTGATTCCGTATTTGGTGAAATTCGATTCAATGAAGCCGCTCAACGTCATTACTACCAGGCAAACATAAAACATCAGATGGTTGGCTTTTGTAGCCTTGACTTGCCACGCGGGTATCGTCCCAGGCAAAGGAGGCGCGACATGAGTTAAGCGCCAGCATATGAGCCATACTATGGGAATTCCGGCAAGCAGACCGATGGATTTATGCAAATTATAAAAATAGCTTACCGGAGGCGTGCCTTTGGGAATTCCTACCATGTGCCAGCCCAGTCCGTAAAGCGCGAACACCAGCGCTACGAGCATCCAATGCAATGCAACTGTGGAAAGCGGATATTTAGCCGGAGGCAAATTCATCGCGTTGCTTTTTTAAGGCAGATGTTTAATTTGTAATTTCGCATTGTAAGAGCCAATAATCGCAAGACTCGTTATCTTGGCCTCGAAGTCAGCCTGGAACAACAAGCGAAATTTTGGTCGAGCAATCTGGCAAAATTAGCGAGCCGACGGCTATGCAGCAAATCAAGGCCTGTCCAGGCTTCCGGCAGCCTTCGGATAGGTCACCACCCCCCACGGTATTTTCAGCCCTGAAATGATCTTTACCTGCTCATAGGTATTCGCATCGATAACATAAACGTCGTTTGACCGGCCGCAGGCCACCAGAATCCGCGCATCATCGGGAGTAAAGCTGAAGTGCCAGCAACGCGCCCCAATCGGGACGCTCTTGATGAGAGAGAAATTCTTTGTTTCGAAAACCTGCAACTGTTTCGAGCGGGCGGCCACCACGAAAAGCCGATTACCTTCGCGATCGAAAGCAAGACCATACGGCGCTCCACCTGTCGGTATGGTCTTTGTTACTTCCAACCCGTGGTTGAGAACCAGAAGCTTATCCGAGAATTCCAGGGTGACAGCATACATTTTACCGTCAGGTGATACCTTGATACCCCGCGGCCGATTACCATATTTAGTTGTGTCGATGGTCTTGAGGAGTTTCCCGTCTGAGATGGTGTAGACTGTGACCGTGTTGTCCCCTTCGTTTGTGACCAGCATCAGCTTGCCGTCCGGTGAAAATTCGATGCCTTCGGTTTCGGGCCCGCTGAGCATGGTTTCAACGAGACGCCAGTTATCCAGATCAAGCACCGCAATCCCTGCGGGCTTCTTTTGCTCCTCCTTCCCTGATTTCTCTCCCCGCTCCGCCTCCGGAGCGCCTTCGCTCGCGCTGGGTTCATAGCTCACATAGGCTCGGCTGCCATATACGCGGATGAATTCCGGATTCTTGCCGATGGCGATATGCTTTACCACTTCGCGGGTCGAGGCATCGATTACCGATATGTTGCCGCTGTCCTTGTTCGCTGTGAGCACATATTTTCCATCTCGGGTTATGCCGATCCCTCGCGGCTCTTTCGCCTGAATATCGATCGTCGCAACCGGCGCAAGGCTGGCGAGATCGATCACTGTCACGCCGTCTTGTTGATTTGAGACAAAGGCAAAAGGCGCAGCGATCGCCGGAGGAGCGATGAACGCAAAGAGAAGCAAAATTTTTTTCATCATTGAATAGGTCCTTGCTATAAAAAGACGCGGCTAAAAACATCAGCCGCGCCAATCATACGACATTTGCCCCGGGAAAAGTTCCGCCTGAAAACAAAAGCGGCGCCTTTTGGGCGCCGCTTAAACTTACAGAATTAAGCCTAAATCAGAAGAACAGTATCCCACCCACCGAGAACGAGTTTTCGATGTTCTTGCTGCTGTTGAGAGCCGGTGTAGGGTTAGCCCCCTGAGCGGTGGTCCAGCTATGAGCATATTCACCCAAAAGCGTTAGCGACTTGGTCAAGCTGTATTGCAGTTGACCTACCGCCGACCGGTTAAACGCCACCAGATTGGGATTAGTGGCCTGTTCACCGCCAGAAGCTTTCAGTTGGCTGAAACCATAGCTAAATCCAGGCTTCCATTTGCCTATGGTGTATTGCAACTGCGCATACCCGCCATCTGAGTGACGCCTAGAACCAGTCGCGCTTAT
>Ga0187774_10000853_pt1 | contig 10627 bp, 10 predicted proteins | sample 0216_BV02_MP05_2_FD_133152 | JGI IMG/M metagenome (GOLD analysis project Ga0187774, IMG submission 133152) | Tropical peat soil microbial communities from peatlands in Department of Meta, Colombia - 0216_BV02_MP05_20_MG | ecosystem: Environmental > Terrestrial > Soil > Wetlands > Peat | place... | reverse complement strand
GGTTGTTGGTCAGGACATGCCCGCGGGCGTCGAGGATAGACCCGGAGCCGCTTCCCTCCCGGGGAATGGCGTTTAAGAAAAAATCCCGGGTGATCACCGTGCTGATCACGTTGACCACACTGGGACTCGCTTTCTGGTAAATGGTTACGTTATTCCTCTCGTCGTCCGTCAATGCTTGAACCTGTCCCTGACCGCAGAAACCGGTCAAACAGGAGAAAAAGGCAAGGAAGAGGAAATATTTAATTCTCCGCCGCAGCATTGGAATCCCTCCCTTGAATCCTATGGAATTGATTGAAAGAATATCACCATTTCCCCTTCCTTTCAATCTCTATGATCCCGACGCAACTTTATCCATCGTGAATTGCCTTGTTTCTTAGGCCCTGGAACCAGAGACAGAGAGAGAAAGGACAGTGGGGGTCATTCCTCCGAAAAAGAGCCATCCGGGATCGAATCCCCAAGGGATTCAGCTTCAGAATCAGGCCTGGCAGGTGAGGGGGTAATCAATCAGCTCTTTTATGGCAGGGTTCTTTCCGCAAAGGCGGCAGACAGGGTTGGGTTCGATTTTCACTTCATCGAAGCATAAACTTAAGGCATTGAACAGAAGGAGCCTTCCGCTCATGGATCTCCCCAGGCCCAAAATTTCCTTTAGCGCCTCATTCGCCTGCAGGAGGCCTATGGTCCCGGCGACCGCCCCTAAGATGCCGGCTTCCTGGCAGCTCGGTATGGTGCCAGGGGGAGGGGGTTCGGGGAAAAGGCAGCGGTAGCAGGGCCCTCCGGCGTGAGGTTTGAAGGTGCTGAGCTGACCGTCGAACCTCAGGATGGCCCCGGAGATCAAAGTTTTCTTCTCGAAGAAACAGGCGTCATTGACCAAAAAGCGGGTGGGGAAATTGTCGCTCCCGTCGAGGACGAGGTGATAGTCTTTAATGATGTCCCGGATATTGGCCGAGGTGATTCTTTCAGAATAAACTTGAACCTGGACTTCCGGATTCAGGGTTTCCAGCGTCTTCTTGCCGGAGTCGACCTTCAGGAGACCTATATCCGGGGTCCGGTGGAGGATCTGGCGCTGCAGGTTATGCAGTTCCACCCGGTCAAAGTCCGCCAGTCCGATGGCCCCTACACCTGCCGCCGCCAGGTATATGGCTGCGGGGGACCCCAGCCCTCCCGCGCCCATGATGAATACCCGGGCCTCCCCCAGTTTTCTCTGGCCTTTCCCCCCGATCCCCGGGAGGATCATCTGCCGGGAATATCGGTGAATTTGTTCCTCGGAGAATTTCATCTGCGCCTATTCCACTTCTTTATTCCGTACCCATATCTCCCAATCGGTTTCATTGATTGGGCTCACATCGAGGACCTCATAGCCCTCATTCTTTAAGCTCCGGGGGACGTCGCAAACCGCCGGCGGATAGTCCACGATGACCCGCAGTACCTCATCTCGCTTCATCTCCTCCAGGGTGAGCATAGATTCGATAAAGGTATAAGGACAGATTTTCCCTTTCAGGTTTAATTCCCGGTCAAACCGGGGAAAACGCCCCTCTCGATTCTTGGGAATATCCCTTTCGATTGCGGCCGATATCCCGCCCATATTCTCTTTCCCCTCCATTGAATTGCCTGCAAAAAATAATTCTTGACTTAAAATACCACAATGTGGTATATAGGTCAATATCCTTTTTGATGGATCTCAAAAGAAGGAGAGACCTTGGATTCCAGAGAGTTCAGTTCCCTGCGCCAAAGACTCCAGAAAACTCAAAAACAGATGGCCCAAATCCTCGGAACCTCCCTCAAATCCGTGCAGAGCTTCGAGCAGGGATGGCGCAAGGTCCCGGTGCACATTGAACGACAGGTGCTTTTTCTAATCTCCAATTGGGGGGAGGGACTCAGAAAATCCCGCCCCTGCTGGGATATTCGGGACTGTTCTACGAAGAACCGAGAGGCGTGTCCGGCGTGGGAATTTAACCTGGGCCACCTCTGCTGGTTCGTCAACGGGACGATCTGCCGGGGGGAAATCCAGGGGGGGTGGCCGCAAAAGATGAAATTATGCCGAACCTGTGAAGTCTTTATCCAAACGGTGAGGCCGGGAAATCTGGTAGAAGAAGGGCGGTCCAGGGTCCGCCGGGAAGGGAAAGAAGGAAAAAAGAAAGTGGGGCGCGGGAGGGCTTTAATCGGATAAAAATGGACAAAGTGCCAAAAATTAAGGATTAGTTAGGTAATAAAACCTGCTTATCCAGAGTGGCGGAGGGACTGGCCCGAAGAAGCCACAGCAACCGGTCCCGCTCAGACGGGATGCTGGTGCTAATTCCAGCAAGGTAGCGATACCTTGGAAGATAAGATGAGGAGAAGAGCAAGAGGAGCCCCTTCTTATCAACCAGGAAGGGGTTTTTTTTATGGTGGAGGGGGGTGAGGGCTATGGATTCGGAAGGCGGCATGGGCGATGGAGACATGGGCATGCAAAGAAAGAAATTCATGAACGTCAGGATGAGACATCGTCGCAAATCCTGAACCAAATCCAAGGAGGATTGATGAGCAAGAACGATGCTAATTTAAGAATTGAAACCCTGGCCCTCCATGGCGGGCAGGAAGCTGACCCGACCACCGGTTCGAGAGCTGTCCCGATTTACCAGACAACTTCCTACCAATTTAAGGATACCGACCACGCCGCCAATCTCTTTGCCCTGAAGGAATTCGGGAATATCTATACCCGGATCATGAATCCCACCAATGACATCCTGGAGAAGCGAGTCGCCTTATTAGACGGCGGGGTGGGGGCCCTGGCCGTGGCGAGCGGGCAGGCGGCGGAAACTCTGGCCCTTCTCAATATTGCCCGAGCCGGTGATGAAATCGTTTCCACGGATAATCTCTACGGGGGAACATACAACCTCTTTCACTATACCTTTCCGCGGCTGGGCATTGAGGTGAAGTTCGTTCCGTCCAATGATCTGGAAGCGATCCACAAAGCCATTACCCCCAAAACGAAAGCGGTCTACGCCGAATCGATCGGGAATCCTAAACTCGATGTGGCCGACCTGGAAGGTCTTTCCAGGGTCGCCCACCAGCATGGCATCCCTCTCGTTCTGGATAATACCGTCTCGCCTTACTTGATGCGGCCCATCGATTTCGGGGTGGATATCATCGTTTATTCGGCCACGAAATTCATCGGGGGACACGGAACCTCAATCGGAGGCCTGATCGTGGATTCGGGCAAATTTGACTGGACCAATGGCAAGTTCCCCTTGATTGCCGATGCAGACCCCAGCTATCATGGGCTCAAATTCGTCGAGGCCTTAAAGCCCCTCGGCAATCTGGCTTATATTATCAAGGCCCGGGTAACACTCCTGCGGGACCTCGGACCGGCCATGTCGCCCTTCAATGCCTTCCTCTTTCTCCAGGGACTGGAGACGATTCATTTGCGGCTTCCCCGGCATTCGGAGAATGCCCTGGCGGTCGCGCAATATTTGGAAAAACATGCCAGGGTGGCCTGGGTTAATTATCCCGGCCTCGCTTCCAGCCCCGAAAAGGGGCGAGTCAAAAAATACCTTCCGAAGGGAGCCGGCGCCATTCTCGGGTTTGGGATCAAGGGAGGAATAGAGGCAGGGAGGAAATTTATCAATTCTCTCGAACTTGTCTCTCATCTGGCCAACGTGGGGGATGCCAAGACCCTGGCGATCCACCCGGCGACCACGACGCACCAGCAATTGTCCCCGGAGGAGCAATTGGCCACCGGGGTGACCCCTGACTTCATCCGGCTCTCCGTCGGCCTGGAGCATATCGATGACATTTTAAAAGATATCGAGCAGGCTCTGAAGAAGACAGGGAAGTAATTGCTTTTCAATGGTTCCTCGCCCCCTGTTCTCCCAACCCGAGGGAACAGGGGGCACGTAGGATATTCGGGCAGAAGGGATTCAGTTATCCAATGAATAAAAACGGAAGCGTAGGAGTTGTGAAGACAAAATATTTCACCTTTGCGGAACCTTCGGGCCCGCTGGTTCTGGAATCCGGGAGGGTGTTAAGCCCAGTAACCCTGGCCTATGAAACTTACGGGACACTGAACCGCGACAAGACGAATGCCATCCTGGTGGCTCATGCCCTTTCGGGCGATGCGCACGCCGCAGGCTTTCACAAGGGGGAATCAGGTCCCGGCTGGTGGGACGTCATGATCGGTCCGGGAAAGGCCTTCGACACGGACCGCTACTTCGTCATCTGCTCGAACGTGATCGGCGGATGCAAAGGCAGCACCGGGCCTTCTTCCATCAATCCCCTGACGGGGAAACCCTACGGCCTCGATTTTCCGGTCATCACGATCGCGGATATGGTGGAAGCCCAACGTCATCTGGTAGATCACCTCGGGATTGAAAAGCTTCTTTGCGTAACCGGGGGGTCCATGGGGGGCATGCAGGCGCTGCAATGGGTGGCCTCTTACGGGGAGAGGGTCCGCTCAGCCATCCCCATTGCCGCGGCCTTGAAGCACTCTCCCCAGCAGATTGCCTTTGATGAAGTGGTCCGCCAGTCGATCATGGCCGATCCCGCCTGGCGCCAGGGCGAGTACTACGAGCACGGGCAGCCGGAGAAGGGATTAGCCGTAGCCCGCATGATCGGGCATATCACCTTCATGAGCGATCAATCCATGGAAGAGAAGTTTTCCCGAAAGCTGAAAAACGGCCAGTATAATTTTGATTTTGCGGCCGATTTCGAGGTGGAGGGATACTTACGCAACCGGGGGGACCATTTTGTGCGGCGTTTTGACGCCAATTCCTATCTTTACATCACCAAAGCGATGGACTATTTCGACCTCTCCCGAGGGCGCCTCATTCCCAACGGAAAGGTCCTCTCCACCCGCTTTCTGGTGATCTCCTTCAAATCGGATTGGCTCTACCCATCCTACCAGTCCCAGGAGATCGCCCGGGAGCTGAAGATGAAGCGAGCCGACGCTACGTATTGCGAATTGCCCTCGACTTACGGACACGACGCCTTTTTGCTGGAAGTGGAAGAGCAGACGACTCTGATCCGGCACTTCCTGGATAAAACCTTAAATGGATACCACGTGGCCGAGAGTAATGATATCTAACGGAATTCGACTCGATCATCAAATCATTTGTCGGATCGTTGAATTGGGAGCAAGGGTTTTGGACCTGGGCTGCGGGAACGGGGACCTTCTCTACCTTCTCGCAAAGGAAAAAGGAGCTAAAGTTCAGGGGATCGAGCTGAACGATTCGGCCATCTATGAGTGCGTGAAAAAGGGACTGAGTGTCTTTCACGGAGATATTGAGAGCGGTTTGGCGGAGTATCCCGACCAGTCTTTTGATTATGTTATCCTGAACCAGAGCTTGCAGGAAGTGAAGAAAATCGACGGGCTCATCCATGAGGGGCTGCGCATCGGAGGTAAAATCATCGTCGGATTTCCCAATTTTGCCTACCTCTGGGCCCGGTGGATGCTTTTTTTCAGGGGGAAGGCACCCATCACCCCCTCGCTTCCCTATCGCTGGTATGATACCCCTAACCTGCGTTTCTTGAGCGTCAGCGATTTCAAGGATTTTTGCCGGGAGAAGAATCTTAAGGTAAAGGAAGCCCACTACCTGGGAAAGAAAGGCAGAATTCTCTATTGGGCGAACCTTTTCGCCCTGAATGCGATCTTCGTGGTAACCAAATAGCCAAGAAAGTCAAGACATTCCGAAGTTTGGTTGCCCGGGGTATAAAAATGATCCTAGGGGGGATGGGGTTATCCATTTTCAAAGGTCTGTGATCAAGGTTTCGGAATCAAAAAAAGGTCGAACTTATAAGGCTCTTTATCTCCCGACGCTGATCATCATGGCCACGGCCATAACCCTCTAGGTCCTCATCAAATATCCCGCCCCTACTGTTTTTTCCCCTTAAAAATAGGAAATTTACCCCATACTACGGGAGAAATCGCAGGTTATATAATAAATTAATTTACTCATAAAAAGTAAGCATCTAAAATTAAATGAGAATCAAAAATACAGAGTAAGTACAGAAGGAGGATTTGCAGATGCATAAGAATTTGTTTTTATTAACCTTATCAGGATTCTTGATGATTTTCTTTGGGGGCGCCGCCTTGGCCCAGCATCAACATGACCACGGCGCGACCCCCAAACCAGCTACAAAACCCTTGGAGAAATCTGCTGAAAAGGGAAGCATTCAATCCGTGACCGTCGAGGGGCTTAAGGTTTCTCTCCAAGTCATGGATATGACCGCCCATATGAACATGCCAGGCATGAAGGGAAACCCCCAGCATGGCGAGAGTCATTCCCAGAGTCACGCGCTGATGGTAACCATCCAGGATACGGTGTCCAAGGAGATCATCAGCGATGCGCAGGTAAGCTTTTCTATTCTTGGCCCTTCGGGCAAGAAACAGAATGGAAAAATGGAGTGGTCGGGGGACCATTATGGGGCGGGATTCAGTCCCCAGGAAAAGGGAGCCTACCAAGTTCAATTGAAGATTGAAAGTGGAGGAATGGAGCGGGAAGCGAAGTTGAGCTATGAATTTAAGTAAAAGCTCAGAGTCTTGGAGAATCCAAAACCGGGAGGGTGGAAGAAGCATGAAGACTACAGCCAGACTCTTTCCGTGGATGTTATTCGTCCTAGTCCTGCAGGGCTTCCCATCCTCTCTGTGGGCTCAAGAAGGGAAACCGGCGCCGTTGAAGCTCAATGATCTGATCGAAGATGCCCTGAATAAAAACCCGGATGTTCAAGCCGCCAAAAGCAAATGGGAAGTTTTCAAAGAGCGTCCCCCCCAGGCCGGTTCCCTGGATGATCCCATGCTGGGGTTTGGGATTGTGAACCTGCCCACCGATACCTTCAGCTTCCGGCAGGAAGATATGACCATGAAGGAGGTTTCGGTCACCCAGCGGGTGCCTTACCCGGGGAAGAGAGGCCTTCGCAGCGAGATGTCCCAGAAGGAAGCCGAGGCGGCGCTCAGCGATTATGAGGAGGCCAAAAACAAAGTGTCCCGGGAGATGAAGATGGCCTACTTCGACCTCTTCTACGCCAACAAGGCGATCGAAGTAACGGAAAGGAACCGGGAGATACTGAAACTCTTGAACCAGATCGCCGAGACCCGGTACTCCGTTGGAGAGGGAATTCATACCGACGTTTTGAAGGCCCAGGTGGAACTTTCCAAGATGATCGACGAGCTGATCATGCTCAACCAGAGTAAACGGGCCTTAAAGGCCAGGATCAACACCCTTCTCCATCAGCCTCCCTTCGCCCCCCTCGGCGACCCTGCGGAAGTCATGCCCGAAAAATTCTCCGCCGATCCGGAGGAACTGGTGAAAGCCGCCGCCCAGAATCGCCCCCTGCTCCAGTCCATGAAAAGAACGGTTGAGCGCAACCGGGCCGGGCTGCGGCTAGCGGAAAAGGATTATTATCCGGACTTCGATTTCAAGCTGGCCTACGGGCAGAGGGACGACGGCCCGAATGGCCGGAGGTCGGACATGATCACGGCTATGGTGGGCATCAACCTTCCCCTTTGGTATAAGAGCAAGCAGGAACGAAAAGTCGCTGAATCCCATAAGGACATCCAGTCGGCAAAGGACCAGCTCGCCGCCATGACCAATGAAATCCGCTTTATGATCAGCGATAAAATGACCGAGATCGAAAGGGCCGAGAAACAGGTCGATCTTTTGAAAACGGGGATCATCCCCCAGGCGACCCTTTCCCTGGATTCAGCTATGAGCTCGTACCGGGTGAGCAAAGTGGATTTCATGACCGTCCTGGACAGCCTGATGACGCTGTTCAAATATGAGATCCAATATTACCGCCTGCTAACTGATTCGAGAAAGAGCATCGCCGAGATCGAGACCGCTGTGGGTAAGTCATCCGTAGAGGAGAAGAAGGGATGAGACGGTTCCTGAGCTTTTTGGTCATGACCCTGTTCATCTTGGCCCTGGCGGGCTGCAGCGAGCAAAGGGAGAAGATCGCCGATCTTTTCCGTTGGGGCGAGAAAGAGATGAAGCATGAAATTAAAAAGGTGGACCCCAAGGCCGCGGAAGAATTGGACATGAGCAAGATGACCTTGGAAACCTTGAAAAAGCAAGGGCTAAAGATGACCGAGATCCCCTCCGAGGCCGTTTTCGTATCGCCGGAGCGTCAGCAGGTGAGCGGGGTTCGCTTCGGCCGGGCGGAATATCGAAACCTGGATCGGGTCATCCGGACAGTGGGCCGGATAGAATTTGACGAGAAAAAGATATCCATGGTCAATCCAAAAATCGGGGGCTGGATCGAGGAACTCTACGTGGATTACACCGGGAAGATGGTCCGGAAGGGGCAGCCCTTACTCTCTATTTACAGCCCCGACCTGGTGGCCGCGCAGGAAGAAGTGCTGCTGGCCCTGAAGGCCAAGAAAATTCTCGGCGCCAGCCCCATCGCCGAAGTCGCGGAAGGGGGGGATAGACTCCTCCAGGGAGCACGCAGACGGCTGCTTTTATGGGATATCACCCCTAAACAGTTGGAGACCCTGGAGCAAACCGGGGAGATCAAGAAGAGCATGGTCCTCTATTCCCCAGCGGATGGTTTTGTTTTGGAGAAGATGGCTTACAAGGGAATGGCGCTCATGCCGGGCGCGGCCCTATACAAGATCGGAGACCTGTCTTCCATCTGGGTCATCGGCGACATTTATGAATATGAATTGCCCTTCGTCAAGATCGGAGATAAGGCCCAGATCACTCTGGCCTATTTTCCGGGGGAGACCTTCGAAGGGACGGCCACGTACATCTATCCCATGCTGGACCCGAAGACCCGAACGGCCAAGGTCCGTTTCGACCTTCCCAACCCGGAGTTCAAACTAAAGCCGGAGATGTGGGCCAATGTGGAGTTGAAGATAGCCCTGGGGAGGAAGCTGGTTATCCCGGAGGATGCGGTCATGGATTCGGGGACCATGCAGATGGTCTTTGTGGATCGGGGGCAGGGATACTTCGAATCCCGGCATATTCAGGTGGGCTCGAAAGTGCAAGGGTATTACGAAGTTTTGTCCGGATTGAAAGAAGGGGAAAAGGTAGTTACTTCCGCCAATTTCCTCATCGACTCCGAGAGCCGCCTCTCCGGAGCCATGGGGGGGATGGCGGGCATGGAAGGTATGGGACATCAACATTAGAGATACAGTTCGGAGTTAGAAGAAAGGTCGTTGGTTTTTAACTATAGACACTCCGAACTCTAGACACTCTAGACACTTTTCTTATGATCACCGAACTCATTGAATATAGCGCCAGGAATAAATTTATTATCTTCATCTTTACCTTTTTTGCGATCGCCGCCGGGATTTGGGCCCTTTGGAATACTCCCCTGGATGCGATTCCGGACCTCTCCGACGTCCAGGTGATCGTCTACACGGAATGGGCCGAGCGAAGCCCGACCCTGATCGAAGACCAGGTTACCTATCCCATCGTCACCGCTCTTCTTTCCACTCCCTATGTGAAAGTGGTGCGGGGGTTCTCCTTTTTTGGCGTTTCCTTCGTTTATGTAATTTTCGAGGATGGAACGGATATTTACTGGGCCAGGACCCGGGTCCTGGAATATATGCAAGGCATCCAGGGAAAGCTTCCGCCGGGCGTCACCCCTACCCTGGGCCCGGACGCTACGGGCGTAGGCTGGGGGTTCGAATACGCCCTGGTGGACACGACGGGGAAATATGACCTCTCTCAACTGCGAACCTTGCAGGATTGGTACGTGCGTTACTGGCTCCAATCCGTACCGGGCGTGGCGGAGGTGGCTTCCATCGGCGGGTTCGTAAAGCAGTATCAGATTCATATCAATCCCGATACCCTCAACGCCTACAAGATGCCGATCATGACGGTTGCGGAAAACATCCGCAAGGGAAATCGGGATACGGGGGCCCGGGTTCTTGAATTCACCGGCCGGGAATACATGGTCCGGGGGCGTGGGTACATCCAGAGCATCCCGGACATAGAAAAGATTGTGGTGGGAACGGATGAGCGGGGTACGCCGATCCTGGTAAAAAATATCGGCCATGTCACGCTGGGCCCGGATATTCGTCGCGGTTCGACCGAACTGGATGGGACCGGCGAGGTCGTGGGCGGGATCGTGGTGGTCCGTTTCGGGGTCAACTCCCATGAAGTTATCCAGCGGGTGAAACAGAAGATCAAAGAAGTAACCCCTTCCTTGCCCCAAGGCGTAAAGATTGTGACCACCTATGATCGTTCTGATTTGATCGAGCGCTCCATTACCACGCTGAAGGAAAAGCTCATTGAGGAGTCGATCATCGTCAGTTTAGTGATCGTTCTGTTCCTTTTCCATTTTCGGAGCGCACTGGTACCCATTCTCACCCTGCCCATTGCCATCCTTCTGTCCTTCCTGGCCATGTACGGCATCAAACTGGGCTCAAACATCATGTCCTTAGGGGGAATTGCCATCGCCATCGGTGCCATGGTGGACGCAGCCATTATCATGGTGGAGAACGCTCACACGCGTCTGGAAGAGTGGGAACTGATGGGGAAACCCACTCCTCGAAACGAGGTGTTGATTCAGGCGGCCAAAGAAGTGGGGAGGCCCCTGTTCTTCTCCCTGCTGATCATCACCGTCTCTTTCCTCCCCATTTTCACCCTCCAAGAGCAGGAAGGAAGGCTGTTTAAGCCTCTGGCCTTCACCAAGACATTCGCGATGT